>Ga0075428_100002492_pt1 | contig 19996 bp, 22 predicted proteins | sample RhiMetdeltSRZDD2_FD_75291 | JGI IMG/M metagenome (GOLD analysis project Ga0075428, IMG submission 75291) | Populus rhizosphere microbial communities from Tennessee, USA - Rhizosphere MetaG P. deltoides SRZDD2 | ecosystem: Host-associated > Plants > Roots > Rhizosphere > Soil | place: USA... | reverse complement strand
CAAGATTTTTGGACAGCCTCGAATACTATTGCTTTGATTGCCCCGCAGGAAGTCATCACTGCCTTAATGTCGTTTCAGGACGAAATAAAAGCCACAAATAAACATATGTTTTCTGTAGAGCGGCACGATAAATTGTTGAAGGGGCTAGTGCTTGCAATCCGAAAAGATATTGGTCTATCCAAAAAGGACGACCCTACTACTTTCACGTTCCGCTTAATTGGTACTAGCGCTCAAGACTCATAGTTTATCCCCAAAAAAAACGATGTAATTAAGATGGGTCTGTAAAGTATATAGGCGCGTATAAATATATAGAAGATAAGACCTATAACTGTGTAGCGTTTAATTTTTAGAAGATTGAAAAAGTTTATATGTAAATGGATATGAATGTTAGAACAGAAGCATAGAAAAAAATTAAACGCAGAACAGCTTGAAGTCTTAGAGCTGCTATACAAATTTAGGTTTGGTAGTAATGATTTGATTGCTCAGTACTTTGGCAAGAAGGATCGCTCATTTGTGTTTAAGCGCCTTTCGATATTGCTGGAGCAAGAGCTTATTGGTAAACGTTTTGATAGTAGCTACCGCATCCAGGGCAAGCCTGCGGCATATTATTTAACGCCAGTGGGTGCTCGCGTGCTGCAAGAACGACGTAAGCCGGATGAAGATGCAATAAACATCAAGGCTATCTACAAGGATAAAACTGTTAAGGATGATTTTGTGCAGCATTGCCTGGATATCTTTGCGATATGCAACCGGCTTAAGGCCCAGTATGGCGATAGGCTCAAGTTTTTCGCCAAGGCGAACCTGAATTACGAGAGATTCGACTACTTCCCACAGCCGTTACCGGATGCGTATATCCGTATACGGCTTGGCGGCGAAGACAAACAATTCTTCCTGGACGTTTACTATGATGGCCAGCCATTCTTTGCGGCAGTACGAAAGATTAAAAAGTACGCTGACTATGCCGAGAGCAGTGAATGGGAGGAGACCGGGACTGACTTGCCAAAAATACTTACAGTTTGTGAGTCGCCCAGCTTACAGAAGCGACTTCAAAAGCGCATGGTATCTTTTGATGATGAGCTGGTATTCGCTCTTACGACTAAGGCAAAGCTGTTTAGTGAAGAAACCGTAATATGGCACTTGGCTGCCGATCCTGACGAAGCTGCCACATTGCAGGCCATTCAGTAACTTTCATTTGTACTCAAATGGAAGTTGACCAATTTGCCGTAGGCAGATTGGTGTTGCTATCTCATTAGTCGCCGGGACGTCTAGTAGTTTTCTTTGTTACTTTAGATTTAGGACTTTCCTTCACCGGAGTTTGTGGGGTTACCTTTTGCGCAAGAGCGAACTGTTTCCGCGACGCTCCTATCGCATGAGTAGCTGCCGTGACGCTGCCACTCTCTTCAAGCAATAGCGTCTCGCCAGAAAAAGGCTCTTGTGTCTTGTGTGCGGAAACGCGCATGTAGAAGTTATATGATGACAAGTTGGCAATCTCTCCTTCCTCGACGTAAGGCTTAAAGAGCGGCAGCACCAGCTTCTCATCGTCCGGGTTGCCGGAGCGGAAGCAAATCACGGTGCCCACGTTTGCCAGAATTACGTTGACCATCTGTAACTCTTCTTGCTGGGAGGTGGTCTGCTCGGCCATAGTGAGGTACAGCTTGTATTTGCGCGCCTCGGACAGCATCTGCACAAACGATGGCGTGGCGAAGTTTTGGAACTCGTCGACGTATAGATAGAACGGTCTACGATTAGCCTGCTTGAGTCGGGCACGGCGCAATGACGCTAACTGGATTTTGGCCAGCACGGCGATACCGAACAGCTCAGAGGTATCTTCGCCTAATAATCCCTTTGAGAAGTTGCATATCAAAATCTTACCGTCCAGTATGTCGTCGAAGTTAATGGTAGATTTTGGCTGTTCCAAAATGCGCTTTGCCGATGCCGAAAACAAGAAGCGGCCGATTTTGGAAGTGATGCTGGCGGCCATTTTGACCTTCTGGAAGTCACCGGCTTTGCCTAGCTCATTCTTCCAGAAGTTAATGAGGTCTTTATTGTCCAGCGTTGCCAGGACTTTTTTGCGGTATGCGGGATCGTTGAGCAGGTCGAACATCGTAAATAACGTTGGATTCTCAGTGGTGAGTGCGGTTTGGATGGTGTTGCGCAGCACGTATTCAACGCGGTGGCCGCCGGTGTCATCGTCTGAGAATATTTTGCGGAAGATGGACACAACGGATTCCGTCACTAAGTCTTTTTCCCGCAGCAGTTCGTCACCTTTCAGGCCAGGCGTCAGCTCAAGCAGGTTTAAACCTATGGGGTGTGCCAAGTCATCCGGGTTAAAGTAAATTACGTCATTAATACGGCTTTCGGGTATGTGCTGCAAAAGCGTCTCGGCCATGTCGCCATGCGGATCGACTACGGCCACGCCTTTGCCATTCTGAATGTCCTGCACGATGGCGTATTGCAGCATGGTGGTTTTACCATTGCCGGTACCGCCGATAATAAACACATGCCGCTCACGCTCGGCGGCGGTGAGGCCAATGTCAGTCTTTTCGCCGTGATGGTTATTACGGCCCAGCACTACGTCAAAGTCGTTGTTCTTCATGGCGAGTGTGGCTGGCAATGTGCGGCTGTGGGTGCGCACCATGCCTTCGGCTTTGATCGTGCCATATGGGAAGTGGTAGATGCTGGCGAGTTCCGACGCGGCCAGGATATTTGCATCATATACTAAAAACGACGGCATGCGGTGTTTGAGCTTGAACATGCCGATCTTTTGGCCGAGCCAGTCCGGGTATAATTGCGGCACATGGAGTCTTTGTCCGCTTCCTGAATTAAGTGTGGCGAACGTACTCGTTACGCCCGAAGACAACTCATGTAGCCTTGCGTTGCTCTCTGCCGAAACAAGAATACGGATATCCGTCCTAAAGAGGGGTTGGTTTAGTTTTGCCAACACATCAGCGAATATCTGTTGCTGTGCTTCCGTTAGCTGCGGCTCCTCGCGTTTTATAAACAGAGACACAACTACAAGCACGACCAGCAACGATGCCGTCGCTTTTAGGTCATTTGTGAGTAGGCCATATAAAGCAGTGATGACCCATACCCAAATAGGGCGGTTTGTTACGAAATAACGCAGTTTGTTGCCGAGTACGGCATAGCCCGTGCTTTCAATCTTGTCGCGAAGTTTGGCCGTCCAGTATGAGTGGTGGGGCGCAAGCACAAGCTGTAGGGAGATTTTTTCGCCAGACTTCAACTTAGACATCGCGCCTGCGATGTATGCTATCGGATCATTCTGTTCTAGGTCCTCGTGGGCTTGCAGTGGATAGGCATAGTGGAAGGCTTGCTTGACCTCAAAGATGCGGCTGTGCGGGCCAGCTTCTTCTGTTATTGGCTCTAGTGTTCTGAATTGTGCTTCAGGTAGATATGATGCAATTTGCCGCTGAAGTGCCGCAATGTCGGCGGGATGTACGCGGATAAGGTAGCGTATGCCATCTTCGTGGGTAGCATCAATCTCAATCGGCATAACCTCACCGTTATGAATGAGCTGCTGCAAGACGGTAAAAAGTTGCTGCGTGGCGAGCGGTGACTTTTCAGTATGTTCCGGCGGAGTAATCTCAAGGATGATGGTTGGCCTATTGCGCAGCTTCCGGAAGTTCCACATGCCGGTAAACGCGATGTAAAGCGGCTCCAGCACCCAACGATATACCAAATAGGCGACAGCCACCAAAAGTGCGGCGCTAAGGATTCGTTCAAAAATTGTATGGCCTAAGAAATTCAGAAAAGCCTCTAGAGAAAGCATAACCACATCACAACATTACATCATATACAAATTAATGGTAACTGAAAGATAACAGGGGAGCAAATCTGTACTAGGATGTTAGGAAGGCTCTAATTTTTTCTAACGCCTCTTGACGTGTGCTTAGTCTGTTTAGATCGCTTACCCATACCTGACATATTTGCCAGCCGCCATCTAGGAGCCTTGCGCGCTGCTCTTCGTCGCGTTTGACGTTCCCCCCTATCTTTGTTGGCCAAAAACTATCTGCCCCATGCTTTGCCAGCAGGTCATCGTAGGTTCTGCCATGCCAAAAATCACCATCTATAAATACTGCCTTTTTCTTGCGGGGTAACGCCAGGTCCGGGCTACCCGGTACGCGCCGGTAGTGCTTTTGAAAATAAACCTTATGATATCGTAAGTAGCGAAACACTATGAGTTCCGCCTTCGTATTTTTGCCCTTAACCGCAGCCATAATCGCACTTCGCTTCTGTTTGTCGAATACGTCAGCCATCATATAATTATCCTTGATTCGCTAAGAAACAGTCAAAATCACTTCATTTTTAGGATAAGCGTTTTATAATGCGCATAATTCTATACAATATAAGATAGTGTATGGGTCTAAACATTATGCGGGGGTGTAAAAGGTGAAACAGGGCGACGCAGGTTCAATCAGAGCCATTGATTTATTTTCTGGCCCCGGTGGCTTAACCACTGGGCTCAAACAAGCAGACTTTAAAGTTGTAGGAGCAATTGAATTTGAACCTGTAGCGTGTGAAACCTACGCCGTAAATCACCCGGAGGTGAAGCTTCTCCGCAAGGATATTCGGCAAGTTGACCCTGTAGCATTCATGGAATCCCTTAACCTCAAAAGCGGGGAGCTTGAGCTTCTTGCTGGCTGCCCTCCGTGCCAAGGTTTTTCGACTATCGGAACTCGGAATCGAAAAAAGGACGACGAAAGAAACGACTACGTATTCCAGATGCTACGTTTCATAGAAGCGTTTCTCCCGAAGACCATAATGATGGAAAACGTGCCGGGCCTCTACAAAGATGACCGAATGAAAGCAGTTGAAAAACGCCTACGCGAACTTAATTATTCTTTTGAGATGGCAGTCTTAAATACCGCCGACTATGGCGTTCCTCAACGCCGCCGCCGAATGATAATGCTCTGCTCAAGGTTAGGGGACCTGCATGTCGATAAAGACACATCAACCATAAGTCCAGTAACTGTACGAGATGTACTTGCTGGACTGCCACACCCTGAAGCTACTTCTGATCCTATACATAAAATCATGGAAAAAAGATCCGACCGAGTTATGAAAATGATATCCCTTATACCCCATGATGGAGGCAGTAGGAATAGTCTACCCCCAGAGCTTCAGCTAGACTGCCACAAGCATACCGACGGTTTTAAAGACGTGTACGGTCGAATGGCATGGGATAGGCCCTCTCCGACTATTACAGGCGGGTGCAGCAGCCCATCAAAAGGCAGATTTTTACACCCTGAAGAAGATAGGACGATAACTTTACGCGAAGCGGCGCTACTGCAAACATTTCCACCAGACTATACGTTCTCTCTTAAAGGGGGTAAAAGCAGGGTTGCCGTGATGATCGGAGACGCTTTACCGCCGGTGTTCATTAGGCATCATGCTTCGGTGGTAGCCAAACATCTCGCTGAAGCTGTATAATCGCTTTAAGACCATCAATCAGGGTGGTGTGCAAGGATCCCACACATGAATGAACAGCCCACTCTTACTATGTCTTTCGACCCTAATGTCATTGATGACTTAGGAGCAAAGCTTTACTCTACATTGCCCCCAATACTCGCGGAGCTTATTGCCAATGGCTACGATGCATGCGCATCAAGAGTTGAAATTGATCTGTACGACGGTCATAGTGAGTCCGAGAAACGAATAATTATATCCGACAACGGCACCGGCATGAGCTTTACTGATGTGAATGACCAGTACTTGGTAGTGGGACGCAAAAAAAGAGAAACGCCCGGAGGCGACGCTTTAAAATGCAACCGACCACCAATAGGAAAGAAAGGTCTAGGCAAGCTGTCCTTTTTTGGTATTGCAAGAGTGGCGACCATAGAAACGGTACGGGAGGGGGAGAAAATCCGGTTTGTTATGGATTTGGACAAAATTCATGCATCTCACGGTAAATATGCCCCCGAATTCACAAAAACAGAGGTTGACGATCCGAACGGCACGACTATTACGCTCACGGGTATCTATCGCAAGACTGACTTTGACCTCGATGCTCTGATGAAGAGCATGTCTAACTATTTCATCTTCGATGCGGGTTTCCAGGTCTTTATAAGAAAAAATGGCATAGGCGAATTCGCCGAGATCGACAACGAGCTCCGCTATGAGCACCCGGACAGAAAGCCGGAGTATACGTGGAGTTTTCCCGAGACCGGTTTAAGGCCCGAGGTTAAGCAGTTCTCGTTCTCATCGACCGTTAAAGGTAAGATCATTCTGTTCGACAAGCCGGTCAGAAATAGCATAAGGGGCGTGACTCTATTCTCAAGAAAGAAACTTGTTAACCTGCCGGAGTTCTTCCCCGTACAAGGCTCCAGCTTCTTCTACCAGTACCTCACCGGATGGCTCGAAGTGGACTTTATTGACGACTTCGTGCCCGACGTTATTTCGACGAACAGAAGTAACCTATCGTGGAACGATGACAATTTGGCGGAGCTCAAAGAATACCTCGACGAAGTGATCAGGCTTATTCGCATCGAATGGAGAAAGCTGGAAGCCGAAGCTGCGAAGAAAAAGGTCGCAGAAAAATTTGATGTCGATCCGGACGCATGGCGTGAGAGCAACAAAAACAACCAAACGATAACCAAAAACATCGACAAGTTGATACCCTTGCTGAACGAGCCGGAAGGCATCCCCCAGGATGAGCTGTTAAAAATGTTCGAAATTGTGCATGACCTCGCCCCGGAGCATGCCGACTTTGTATTATGGTCCGGACTGCACGAGAAAATAACTTCCAATGACTTTATCAGAGAAAAGTTTTTCGCGGGCAACTATTTGGAGGCAGCGCGTGAAGCGGCGCAAATATATAACGAAGCCGTACAGACAGTCTCAAGTTATGTCGAGGACGGTTATCCGTTAATGGAGAAGTCTTACGGCAAAGAGCAACACAAAAAAATCTGGATAACTGATAAGTCTACGCCTAATGAAGAGAACATAGATGAGGGGCAAAAACTTTTATCACAAGGGGTTATGGTAGGCTTTAAAAATCCTGCCGTAAGCCACACCTCAGTGACCCAGGGGCTAAGTTCGGGTGTTTTTACGGATAGGAATTGCCTGGACATCTTGAGCACGATTTCCTATCTGTATACGAGACTCGAAGAGAGAAAGAAGCCCTAGCTTACCGCACGACGTTTTAACGGCTAGTCTTTAAAGTTAAAGGCGAGAGCATAGTTACCCTCGGGGAAACGGACAAGCGGCCACCATACTGCAACACCCTTTCTGCTCGGATTCAGCCGATAGATGAAAAGCGTGGGGGCGTCTTTAGGGGCTATGTTTTCATCACCGCCCGACAGAAAGCCTTGCGTTTCGCGTCGTGGTTCATTCAGATCCCTACCTCGTTTAACGCATATGTAGGCTTTTCCGTCGCGAAGTGTTTTGAGCTTCTCGAGCCCCGTCGAGATGATTTTCGTATCCCAGAGTTCGGTGTCTTCATTCGGGTCTGCCGCAGTGTTTTGAATTATTTCAATGATCGAATCAACATCGGTAGTGTAATAGCGTTGCTCGTCATTATACTGCGCCAGCCTTTCGTCCAGCCATTCGGTTGCCTCAGTCGCGGCGGCGGTTCTTAGCGGATAGCGGGGGTTGCAGTAGCTCCCCGCTGTGTAAACGCCTATCGAATTGGGGTCGAGCACGTTTGTGCGAGTTGCGCGTAAGGGATTTGCAATGTAGATCCCCTCAAATTTGCCTTCAGGGTGTTTTGTTACGAGGTCACGTAAGGCTTTTTCCATCTGGTGGATAATGCGAAAATGATCAGCCAGTTTTTCGGGCAAGAATAGCCGTGTGGCACCGATGTACTTTTGGCGATACCCGTACATTCGTGCATGTTGCAATACCGTGTCGGAATTGGGGCGCTTAGGGTTTCTGCCGTAGTAGCTTGTTATTAGATTTGGTATTGTGACACCTCGTCCCAACTTGTTGCCACCTATGAATATTGTATATACGTGATCCAGGGCAATCTCATGGTCGGTTTCCGAGTTTATTTCCTTTATGCTTGCGCCGGGTAGCAGGAATTCGATGCGGCGCATCATCGCATCGAATTCCATTATTCCGGGGTCGGTTGCTTGTATATCTCGGTAGGCCTTTTCCAAGTCTTCGCGTAGTTTTGCGTAAGCCTTTGTCGAGGGGTCTTTGAGTGCTCGAACGGCCTCCTCGCGGAATGCTGATATCACTTCTATGACGTGCTTATGATTAACCTTGGTGTGGCTTATGTGGCACAGGAAACCGAAATTGCTCGTACGGTCGATAGCATTGTGGGCGGTTGCGCCGACTATAAAGCTAAGCAGGGCATGTTTCAGCCCTTCAGGTATTTTTTGTGTAGGACTTGGCTGAAAGCCCGCACAAAGCTCGTCGACTTCCTCAAGTGCTACGTACCTCAACAGCTTCTGGTCCGGGCCGAAGAACACCTCGCCGCCGACATAACCTTCTCCTGGCTCGCTGAGTACTGTAAAAGACGGGCGATATAAGCCGTCAGGTACTTGTAAGAATAAAGACTGCGGCGTTGCTGTAACTTGCAAGAATGTATCGGTATGAAAATATCCCCGCAATTCACTTATTAACCTGTTGATAGCGCTGTAGTCTTCGGTATTCTTCGTAGCATTTTTATGAGTATTTGTATTGAGGCTTGCTTGATCGGCCTCGTCGTCGATAATCAGCGTAGCAAGACCTCGTGCCCCCTTCGCCCCCACTTTCTTAAAGGCTTCTGAGAGATTTTTGAGGTGATTGGTATTCTTCGAACAAACAATAACGAAAGGAGCGCTTCTAATCTGTCTCTCAAAGCGTAGAGTGTCATTCCAGTCTGATTTGCCAAGCACGGGCAGGCCGCGTAGTTGCCCCTTAATCCGTAAAAGTGTTTGACCATAGAGTAAGTTAATATCTGAAGTCAGAATGATGACACATTTAAAGCCGTTGTCTACAGCCATTGCGGTCGTAACGGTTATAACGCTGGTTTTGCCGCTCTGAATCAGACCATATAGAAGACCGTAAGTCCGGTCATCGGAGCCCGATACCGGATCGACCGAATACTCTAAGATTTTACCCGCACGTTCGGCCAGTACATGCAGAGCATCGGGAGATTTGATCTCAGTCGATAGCATACTCAGGGCTTCTTCTGTGTGTGGCCCGTCGTGGATTATGCTTCTAGTCATTCTGCTTGCTCCTTTTCGTCAAATATAATAGCCGGCCAGCGATTGCGAGGCACTTTGTAGTCGAGCCTTTCGCTCGTGCCTCTGACTTCGTATTGCGTATTGTGCTTACGGCGCGCTGATATCCAGCCCGCACTATCGCCTAACAATCTCGAGACTTCTTGCAGCTTAAGTACGCAGATGCCATCGCCACCACATACCAGAACGAGTAGCGAAGAAGTGACCTCTTGTTGGGCGCTCCGGAATCGTTCGATATCCGCCTCCGTTATCGCAAATCCCCAGGGAGATCGGGCTTTAGTAGTGAACCGAACTTGAAAAAACGTGTTGTCGACAACATAGCCGCCCTTTCCTAACCGGCGGACGCTCTTGCAGCGAATATCCTCCAGCAATAACGATAGCGCAGCACCTCGGTAGAATTCCTCTTTGTCAATCACACCCTGTCTCTGACGGTAATTAATTTTACTTACATTGTAATCTAATCAGTGAATTTTCAAAATGCCACGTCATTTGTTGGCTATAGGCGGAAATTCCCATTCCAGTATTCGCTCGGCGTCGATTGGCTCCGAGCGCACTTCGTATTTGCTGGTGATGTCGTCAAGAAACTCCTTAAGGGTCGTACCCTCGATGTTCATAATCTTCAATACTTCGCGCGCTAACACCTGGCCATTTACTAATATTATGGGATATTTATCGGCGAAGAGCTCTGCTTGTGCCGCGTTATTGAACGAACCGGTCGTTACAAATATACCCAACCACCCCCGCTTGAGTCTGGCGGCTACTCTAGCCAACTGAAGTCCCGATATGCCACCATTTATAGGGTCTATACACTTTGCCTGGCCTAACACGACGGCTGATGTTTTGGCGCTTTCGATGCCTACATCTAATCTTCCCACAAAGTCTATGCCGCCATCGCCAGCTCGTTTTGTAATCCAGCCGCTATAGTAGTTTGTCCCGAGTATTTTTCCGGCTATCACGGCAGCTAGGTTCTCGAAGAGGTGTCGGCCGTCGTTACTTTTGTTGCCGCCGTAGTAGGCGTAAATTGCCTCGAGCGTGTCCCGTTCCTTCTTGGAGTACTCTCTTTGTTTTTGGATTGGAATGATTTTGGAACGTGCAGCGTTATGCCGGATGTGGGGCGAGTCTATTGACAGCTTGCCGGTTGCCCACTGCTTCCACGCAAGGGGTGCATAGCGTAGGGCGTCTTCTGCCGTGAGGGCCGAATTTCTCCTGTCGTCTATCCATCTCCAGTCAAAACTTTCATTCTCGTTTGACATATTCAGGAGGAGCACCTCGAACACTAAGTTACTGTAGTATTCTGACCCTTCGACTTCCTTTTGAGCTCGTGTAAAAGCTTGCAATAAAATGCCATAGCCCTGAAACGATCGATAGCCTTTAGTCTTGCCGTTGACTAGTTCTTGTTTAAAGATTAGAACGGGCGGTGCTAGAAGCCTTGCTCCCGGGTCCTTATATAGCTCCAATGCCTTAACTAGCATTTTATTGCCCCTGCTCTCGAATGGAGTTATTTCTGAGCTTTTATTATCACCGCTGTAAATGGCGTATCCTGCCGCTGGGTTGATGTCATCAATCCAGGGCGTCTTTTTTGAGCCTTCCGCAAATGGATTACTATGAAGGATTATTGCAGGCACTCTCCCGTCTCTTTTGACTTTTGCGTATTGAAATATGCCTTTTCCGCTGTCGACCCCTGTTTCGTAGGGCCCTTTGGCGAGCTCATAGTAATCACGAAATTTTAGGTCCTTTACCTCGCCAAACTTAAATATCTCCCCTAGCCTAATCGAGTGGGTATCGCTTTGCATTTTGATCTTGCCGTATGGGCTAGAGCCCTTTGAATAATTCGGCAATCGGCACGCCTAGGGACTTTGCCAAACTTTGCATTGTAGCTATGCGCGGCCACTGCCGTCCTTGCTCAATATAAGAAACGGTTAGCGCCGTTACATCGGCCTTCTCTGCGAGTGATTCTTGGGTGAAGCCTTTGGCGCGACGAACTTCGGCCAATCGTTTGCCAAATGCGGATAAATATTTTGCTTCTTTCGAGCTTCTCATACATTTAAGCGTATAGAACCCTGACTACTAGTAACACTTAGTACTACTAATAGTTTGACGGATATGTTATTGTAAATAACAGGTAAAACTATTAGAGTTAGTAATAGCTATGGGTTTAGTAGATTTTCCGTATAACAAGTCAATTCCAGAAGAAATAACATGCGTATTATGCGAGCGAAAAATCTTGCGGGCGGATACCACAATCGGACCGCTAAATGCCGAAGGCGAAGTAAGCCTGCTGTGTAGCGGTCACTTGTGGGACGACCTCAAATTCATTGACGAGCTTGCCGACTACGTGGCCGAGGAGCGTCGTAAGTTTTTCTACGCTAATGATCACAATTTAATGCAATTCGGAGCACCACCAGATGTACGCACTCTATACTGAGCAGCGCGAAATTAACGGCAAGAACTTACTTTCTTGGGATTTAGCGCACCACCTGTACTTGCGTTCCTCGCACGACAAGGTGATCGTCGCAACAAATAGGCCGGTGGAGCTACTCTCTGCAACGCGCAGACAATGGTTAAAACCGATGCGCCAGGCAATGCGGCAGAGGTCTAGCACTCTCAACGCCGTTCGGGCGGTAGAACTGACCAACCAGATCTCCTATATGCAAAACTTACGTTTTTCAGCCAAACGGCCGGAAGACTATCTTGATGCGGATGTTACATTCGCAACGGCCGACGACCTGATAAAGACCGCGCCGATTTGTCGGACGGCTTATGTAACCTATGACATCGGCAAAGAAAAACTGCATATGTTAACAAGTTGGATGCCGGAGGGCGGCGTGGTGGTGACATACGCCCATTTGAAGCCAGTAGTAATTAGCCACGGAAAGGATTTGAAAGATGGCGCAAACGCTCGAACAGCAGATCAGAAGAGTTATCAAACAGCAGTACGGTGAAGAGTTATGGTCGTTTCGCGAAGATGTGAACTACAAGAATGCTACAAGAGCTTTCGTAGCTGATGTCGCTAGGGCGATCAAGGGGGAGGTGGAATATGCGAGCGACCTTACTGATGAAGTGGCTAAGTACAACAAAGGAAGCGGCGTTGACCGGCCATTGGCGGGATCATAAAAAAGCTGCGCATTAAAAAGGGCGTCGCCCAAGAACAACTCGCTGCCAGCATAGATGTTTGTGTTGAGTTCCTGGATGCCTTAGAGAGCGGGCGTATTCCTGCATCCGTGCATTTATACGTAGAGGCCTACCATGCTTTAAAACCTACCAAGAATGAAATGGCGACTTTTACCGACGGTATCACCCAATGCAAGAAGCCCGAAGAAATGATTAGGGACGTTATTGAAATCTATTATGGTATGGGATTGTGGTCGTTTAAGCCGAATGTGAGTTACGAGGAGGCGATTGAGCCGTTTATAAAGTCGCTGGCCGCGTTAGCAAAGTCACCTAACTGACGCCGTATTGTTCCTTTAATCTTTTTAAAGAAGCCTGGAACGCGCAGTCGGGCGGACAAGTATTCGGGTGGGCTTTGGCATGGCGAAGCAGCTTAGTCATGGTGTTTTTTAGGATGCCGCCGTCAACTTGCGCCATGTATGTGTAGACATTCATTCCGGCTGCTTCGGCTTCTTTTTGTCGTTCTGCCCAAAATTGCCTGGCCCATTCCTCCTTTCCGTGCTTTGTGTCAGTTGTCGTACCTACCATTCATGCCTCCTTGTTTGACTTGTTATAGGCTTCAAGTTGTTTCTCTAATTCGTCAGGGTCGATTCGCCCTGTTCGCCGGGCGGTGAGCTTCAAGTACTTTAGGAATTCAGTTGCGAAATCCTTGTTTGCATCTTCCGGCTGGAAAATGCGCAAGTAATTAACCATACTCTCGATGTCTTTGTCGTTGATGTCGTAGAAATCTGCCATATGTTGCGCCCAATATACACCTAGTTAGTCAACTTATCTATAGCAATAAAGCGGGCCATTTGCCAGGCGAGTTGCGTGGATTCGATGCGCCGCATAATTTCGCAGCTATCGTTCTGTGACAAGATGTTGAGACTGCCCTCCCAAAGCACATTGCGGTCGAGAATCGCCAACTTGCGGTGGTGCTTGCCGGTGAATAATACTTGGACGCCCATGTGCTGGAGGGTGGATATGGCGCGCGTGGCGTCTTCGCGCATATACTCCTCCTCGCACTCCAGCGGGTCGCGTGTATTTACGACCACCTTCACACCCTTGCTTTTGAGCTTTTTTAGAGTTGGCGAAAGTGTGGCAAGCCGCCGCTGTGTGATGAACGGCGACTCGATAATTAGTTCGCGCTGGCATTTTTGCAGGTCTTTTTGAAAAGCAGGGTAGAAGTTACTATCGCTGAATAGTGTTGAGCCGGTCAAATCCGCCGCACCGTTCTGTCGCTTGAGAAGGCTAAACATTTTTCACCTCCTCGTCGCCAACGCCCAGCTCCTCCAAATGCTCACCGAACTGCTCAATTCCATCCCAAAAATGTTTCGCGGAAGGTCCCCGCAGGCTCACCAAAATTATCAACAGATACGAAGAGTTCCAGAAAATATAGTCTGGGACATTTTTGTGTTTCTCGCCTCTGTAAATTTGGGGTTCGACTCCCATAGAGTAGCTACACCTATGTTGAAGTGTTCCAGAATTTTACCCACAGGAACAATTTACCACTAGCTAAGTATAGATAGATGAAAATCTGTCTTGACTGACGAGTAGACTTGTCATATCATAGAACTAGCAACTTTGGAGGGAGAACAATAATGACAGAAGACATTGGAAGCGGCACAGCTCAGGGTGTAGTAGATTTCCTCAGTTCTCTAGTGAAAAAAGGCCGATCCCGGCCGGGAGTTGTCGCGCCTCTAAAAATTGCATTGACAAAAATACTAGAGAAAACAGAAGGCGATAATTGGCAACGCGTCGACGTGACTAAGCTTGATGTAGACGACGCAATCGTACGTTTTAAGAACCTTACTCTAGGGACTTATACTGATGCTAGCTACAGGGCGTATGAGCTCCGCGCAAAACGAGCTATTGATTGGTATAAACATTTTTTAGCAAATCCTGGCTGGGTTCCAAAAGAGAGCCACAGGGCAATTACTACAGAGAGCAAGAGGCAAGTTAAGGCCGATGAGGACAAAGGAGGACAGGCACGCTCCAATGATAAGTCTGCGCCCATTCAGGCCAGAGAACTGCCCTCCAGTGATAATGCCACCCATTCTAGCGCACCATATCAGCCACCAAAAGCTGAACCTATTTCTTATCCCTTCCCTCTACAAAGCGGAGATATGGCGCGAATATATATGCCGAAAAGCGTAACAAAGACAGATATAGCAAGGCTCTCTACCTTTCTAGAAGCGCTAGTTATTGAAGAGGCCGGGCATGAAGAAGGTCTATAAACTGTATGTAGATGAGCTAGGCATGTCTCATCCCGCCAGCTTCGACAAATCTCCTTACTACATTCTGCTCGGCTGTGTTATTGATGAGCAATATCAGCAGGAATTAGAGAATCATGCCAACAACATCAAATTTAAGTATTGGGGAAGAACAGATATCATCTTCCATTCGGCCGATATGGCGCGTAATGTTAAAGAGTTTGCCATATTCGCAAATGACGATACCAAGAAAAAAGAGTTTTACAACGATCTGTTAAATATGCTTCAGGTAGCGCCTGTTACTATTACTGCGGCAGTAATAGATAAGGAAAAGGCTCACAATAGCTTTTGGGCAGAGAAAACCGTTATAAAGCGGTCCGCAGAAATAGTACTTTTTAACTTCCTGGCGTACATTTACACTAAGATGCCTTGTAGGGGTAAGGTCATAATAGAAGCCTCCAGTATCGATCGTGACGCACAGTATTTAGCGGCATTCAATCATCTTCTAAGCCCGAGCTTTAGTACCAAGAATAATGTATTTAACAATGTTCGTGACCACTTGACTTCCATCAACTTTGTAACTAAACAAAATCACGATATAGAATCACAAATTGCGGATCTATTAGCCTTCGGCATTCGTTGCAAGCAAGACGCAGGCATTGAATATCCTAACGGGTCTTACGAAGCTCGGATTGTGCAAATAGCTCAGTCAAAACTCATGAAAATGGCCTCAACTATGGGCAAGGACAAGAAAAAATACTTTAGTCTCATTCAACCAATGCAGATCACGCCTAAACGAATTTTGAAACCAAAAGAAAAGCGCGGTTGAGCCAAATGGTCTCGCACGCGCTTTTAATGCTATACTAGCAAGTTAGTAGCTTTTAGTCAACATAAGGCCGCTTTCTTTGTATCCTCTTCTGGCCAGATCATTCTCAATAATCTCCAGGTTCAAGGCGAGTAGCTTTTTGTAAAGCAATACCAAGCTTGGATAAATAGTGTTCCATCTTTTATCCAGTGAGGCCACCACGAATTAGGCCCACTGAAAAATGGGCTTTTCGATAACGCTACTCCGGAATTATCTTTTAAATTTTTATTTACTACGCTCTTTTTTGGCTAGCTTGCGTGGCCTCGTGTCTCTCTGCCATTGCAAGAATGCTATTCTCCTTACCATCATACCTTTTGGCTGACGGTCCGCCTTTGAAGCGCCGGTAATTGTAAGTCTGGTGATGGACGGCGCTATGGGCAGAATCTTGGGCTATAGTTAGTAGCTTCTTAATAGTTGGCTGGTCTTTGTTGGCAATAATTGAGCGATACAGTTTAATAAATAACCCGCTTCTTATAGCGTGATGTATATGCTGGCGTGCGGGACAAATTGCTGTTTCTGTATCGCTAAACCGCGTCATGAGTAATTTACTTTTTATAAATGTCATACCCGCCCAAGCGAGAGCATCCTCTGTCATGGTTTGGGTATGGCGAGGGTTACTCACCGCATCCTTAGAGATTTCGTTATACGCCATGAGGGTCAGCGCTAAAAAAGGGGCAAGCAGGAGAAAGCCATTGAATTGTTCGAAAGGGCCTTCCATCACTGCTTCCGCATTATTCCACTGTTCCTCTGTAATTTTGCCCGTAAAATAGAAAAAGAAGAGCTCGGTCTGTAAATTATTTAAAAAAGGCAGGTGTGCTGCCTGATATAGGGCAGGTACCAATACAATATCGGGATGTTGCGGTGCTTGGTCCAGGGATTCTGAGATGCTTAACAAAAAGCGTAGGTCGGCAATCTTTGTTGACGATGGCATCTCTTGCACATAAAGATCGTCATACAACTCTCTTAGTTTTAGGAGGATTTTATCAGTTGTTGCATATAGTATTTTTCCCGGCTCGGGTGCATCCACCCGATCCCACATGTTTAACTGCGCAGGTAAGTATACCTCAAGACTATCAATAATTGATGAATTATGATGTGGCAGATCCAGTGTGCCCATAAAATAATCCAACCATTGGTCAAAGTCATGATTTGGCACATACCTAGTGATTGCAGCGCCAACCGAACTTGTTTTGCTGGCTAGATTATGTTTGTGATTATACCCGGGCTTGTCCTCAAGTAGTTTAAAAGTTCTTTCTGGATAAACCTGGTCTCCTACAAAACGGGCGGCTGGTAAAATTAAGCTGGGCTTCTCTGTCGGGTCGTCGGAAGGTATTACTGTGGCTTCGGCATTGCCTGCTCCTGGCAGTGGATCCATAGTATGTAATCTCAAAAACGCATCAACTATCTTAGCAAAATCTATTTCATTTTCACGTTCTGTGATTGGGGGTAAGGGTAAGTCGGAGTATAAAGCCTCTATCGGAAATGCGCCTTACCAGACTGGAACATAGGGTCTAGCCTCAACATAGCCAGATGTCACCACCTCAGTTGCTTTATCTGGCTCTAGGATGCTACCGGGGGGACCGCTAGAACCAAGGCCTTTGGCATTATTTTGGCGTAATTTGGCTGATTGCCGAAATGCAACCAAGCCACCGATGGATAGAGCTCCCATATCCGGAATCACTTCAGATGTAATTGGCAGTGTTTCAAGAGGCTTATGCGGAGCATAACTACAGAATTCCATATTAATACTAAGTATAGTTTTCCATTCGACTTATGGCAATGTTTTTAATTCATTGGTTGAAAAAAAGCTAGCGATTTCGCGCTCATTGCAGATCATCCATCCCAAAATGTTTCGCGGAAGTCCCCGCAGAACCACCAGCTTAGATAACAGATACGAAAAAGTTCCATAATTTATTTTAGTAAAGACATCCTGTAGTCCTAATATGTTAGGAGCCAGATTGATTTTGTTGGTCGTCGGTTTGTTCTGGGCTTGTGGTTTCGGGATGGTCTGGAGTTTGGTCTTTAAGTTTTGCCTGCTTTTTGCGTTTCCAAAGCCACCAACAGACGAATGCCCCCGCCAACAGTATTCCGATGGCTGCTGCAATTAATATCCAAATGAGATTAGTATCTTTTGGCTTAGGTTGCTGTGCTGCCATGGTGGCGGCAGGCTCTTCTACAGTAAAGCTGGCTAGTGTTGCCCTTGCCGATGTTTTACTAGTTGCCGGGTCGGTTACCTCGGCTTCGACATGATGAGCGCCAGCCTCGAGGCCGGAAATAGCGTAAGACCAATTGCCCTGGGCATCGGCGGTAGCGGTCGCCTCGCTTGGAGTAGAAAATATGTATAGCTTGACAATGCCGTTGGCGACGGTCGTACCCTTTAGGGTTAGGTCTTCATCAGCCCCTACTTTAATAGTGTCAGAGGAGGCAACCGTGGTACCATTTGCCTCTATGGTTGATGCAATCGGAGCATCAGGAGGTTTGACTTCCGCCACCGGTGCCGGGGTAGGAGTTGGTGTGGTTTTTTTGGGTGCTGCAGGTGCAGTAAAGCTAACTTCTAGCTTGGAGTTCTGCGAATGGTTCGGATCGTTAAGCTCCGTAAAGTACATGGTTACGGTTTTAGATTCTGCTACGCTCGATTTTAGAGTAAACGAGGCCTTACCGTCATCGCCTGTCTTAACTGTAGGGGCGCCGTTAGGACCAGTGTATGTTCCGCCCAGGGTATTGCCTGTTCCACTGACAGCCACGCTATATTCTAAGTTTTTTACTCCTTCTTTATGGGGGGTTGAGCCGTCCTCGCATGCTCCGAGATACAAGGCATTACCGTTGTCGCATCTGTAATAGAACTTGAATAAGATAAAAGTGATACTGCTGGCATTATCGGCAGTAGCGCTTCCGGCCGATTTAGTGAATTCTGTTTCCGGACCGCCGCCGCCTGCCTGAGTTTTCAACGGAGCTAAAAAGGCTAGCAGCCCAGCCAAAATGGCCATTGCGACGATGCTATAGATAGTTTTTTTCATTTTTATTTTGCCTTTCTTTGAGGTCTATTTTGGCACCGCATTTTATTTTTGACAAGTTGATCTATCGTCTACTTAATGTGGTAAGATCAACGGATAATTTTAGGCTAAGGCTCGTATCAACGTCGATCGTTACCCAATGCTGCCTGTGGCTGACGTGGTGCGGTGGATCAACAGATATGAGAACCCCGGGGAGCATTTCTTGATTTGTTAAAAATAAAATTTTATGCTATAATTATTCTTAGCTAGAGAATCCTTTTAAGAACACTCCTTTCGCAAATCTGCTTTCTTAACTCTTTTTTAGCAGATAACTAAAGGAGTTTTATATGATTTCATTCATATGGCCCCCGGGCGAGCCAATGCTCGCCGGCACTGGCGGCTCAGAGACGTACACAGCAGGCCAGGTGCGTGAGCTTTTGCGCCGCGGTATCGCCGCCCAAGTCGTATCAGTTGGTCATGGTTTAAAAGACGGCCGCAAAGATTTCAGTGATATCCCGTTCCTATCCTTAACCGACGAAAAACAAATTAGCGACCTACATGGCACGGTCGTGTTCGTCAATCGCCCCTACCTTGTGCCTACGCGCAATAAAGCGGCCATTATTTTGCACTGTGTCACGCCCAATAATGGCGGGCGCCAAGTAAACAGAGAAGACATTATTGACAAGACACTCATTGCCACAAGTATCTACAGCGGGCAACAATGGGCGTTATCTCTTGATGTGCCATACAGCCGCATGCACATTGTATTGCCCTTTGCCGATCCAATCTTTAGCAATGTAAGACGAGCAAGGCCTGCCAAAAAAGTTCGTATCTTATACGCCGGCAGGTTCCACCCGGATAAGGGGATCTACACCATTCTAGAAATGATGCACAACAAAGAAATGCGCCACAACGGTTACGGCGTTAGCCTCGTAGCTGCCGGCCAACATGTCGAAACCGGGCGTACCATTGCAAAAATGTTACAGGGTTACCAGTACGCTAAAGTCATTTCAGCGCGTAAAACGGTTGCCGATATGGCGCATTTGCTTGCACAAACAGACATATTACTAATGCCCTCGGTGTTCGCCGAGCCGTTCGGCATGCTTTCGGTAGAAGCCCAGCATGCCGGTTGCCGAGTTGTCGCCAGCAATATTGGCGGTCTGCCAGAAACGAACTGCGGACTACTCACCCTTGTTGAATCGCGCGATCCTCGTGCGCTAATGACAGGAATCGCAGAAGCGGTCGCGCTTGGCCAAGCTACAAAAAAAGAACGGGAACTTGCAGGCGGTGGGTTTAGCCTTGACGCGTCGGTCGATGGGCTACTAAAGACGCTTCGGATATAAAAACTTCCAGTTCTTCCATCTTCGCTCCGAATCGTGTGGTCCCATTCCTGGCAATGCGAGCAATAATTCCTCGGGGCTCTGCCTTGCTGTATAGAATCCCATGATGTCCGAGCCAAAATGCAAGGCGAATTCCCGATTCCCGATATACACCTTACGCTTTAGTGATGTATCCATATCTCATTTTACAATGACCGCGATTATTTCGGACTTTTTGGGCATGAAAGAGGGATGATTTGGGATCTCGTATAGC
>Ga0075428_100002491_pt1 | contig 19996 bp, 17 predicted proteins | sample RhiMetdeltSRZDD2_FD_75291 | JGI IMG/M metagenome (GOLD analysis project Ga0075428, IMG submission 75291) | Populus rhizosphere microbial communities from Tennessee, USA - Rhizosphere MetaG P. deltoides SRZDD2 | ecosystem: Host-associated > Plants > Roots > Rhizosphere > Soil | place: USA... | reverse complement strand
CTGGCGGCAGCCCTGCGGGTGCGGGCCTGGGAGATCGACGGAACCATGTCCGCGTTGAGTAGGTAGATGTCCGCGAAACGCGTCCTCGACGTAATGGTCGCGAGCGCTCTGCTCGTGGTCGTGTCGCCAGTGCTGCTCTTTGCGGCTGCCGGAATCAAGTTGACCAGCCCTGGCCCTGTCCTCTACAAGGCCCGGCGCATCGGCCGCGATCGCCGCCGCTGGACAGCGAACGGCCACGGCAGTGGCCGCGCTCCCGAGCGACGGCAGCCCGGATATCGCGGCGTGGAGTTCACGCTGTACAAGTTCCGGACCATGCGAACGGCGTTCGAGCCGGGCGCCCCGATCACCGCGAGGATCGACGCGCGCGTCTTCCCATTCGGGGCCTTCCTTCGCGCCACAAAGATCGACGAGCTGCCGCAGCTGATCAACGTCATCAAGGGCGATATGGCTCTCGTCGGTCCCCGGCCCGAAGCGCCGGAGATCGTGCGGAGCCATTACACCGCAGACGACATCCTGACGCTGCAGGTGGCGCCCGGCGTGACGAGCCCCGGCAGCCTGTACTACTACACGCACCTGGAGCGGATGCTCGCCGGCGACGATGCCACGGACGTGTACACCGAGCGGCTGCTGCCGCTCAAGCTGGCGATCGATCGCGTATACCTGCGGCGCCCGACGCTCTCGTACGATCTAACCCTCATGGCGCGCACGGTCTTCGTGGTCGCGGCTCGCTGTGTCGGCTGGAAGCGATTCCCCGATCCACCGGAGATCGGACGAATCGTTCAATGACGCGACACGCCTCTTGCATACGGGCGGCAGCTTGACTGAGAGACTGCCCTTTCTACACGGATGGGGCGGCGCCAGCTTAACCGGTAAGCCATGAAAGTTGCCTATCTGATCCTTGCGCACGACACGCCGAACCATATGAAACGGCTGATCCAGGCGCTTGATTCGCCGAATGCCGCGTTCGTTGTTCACGTGGACAGAAAGTCCGACATCACGCCGTTTCGACAGGGCGTCTCGAAGCCCAACGTTTCATTCGTCGAGGATCGCCTTCCGGTGTACTGGGGCGAGTTTCCCGTCGTCGAAGCGACAATCAGGCTCATCGAAGAAGGACTGAAGCACGACCCCGACTACCTCTGCCTGCTGAGCGGCTCGGACTACCCGCTGCGCAGCCCGGCATATATCGAGAACTTCTTCAGGCAGCACCGCGGCTCCGAGTTCATCAACCTCGTGCAGCTGCCGGACGAGAGGGTCTACAAGCGCATCGGGAGAGTCACCGAATATTGGGTTCAGACGCCCCTGAACAACCCGCTGGTCAGACGCATGGTCAAGCGGTTGAACGAACTGAATCGACGACTGGGGTTGCGGCGCGACTACACCAAGGCGCTCGCCGGCCTTGTGCCTTACGCCGGAAGCATGTGGTGGGCACTCACGGCCGACGCCTGCCGCTACATCCTGGAGTTCAGCACCGCGAGGCCCGAGCTCGTCAGGTTCATGCGGAACGTGCCGATTCCGGATGAGTCGTTCTTCCAGATCGTGATCGGCAACTCAGAGTTCGCCAAGCGGGTCAACAGGAACCTGACCTACACGGACTGGACGAGACCCGAACATGCGCCGGCGCGAATCGACATGGAACATCTCCGTGATTTCCTGAAGGGCGAGGCGGTGATCGGTGACGACTATTACGGAAGAGGCGAGCTGCTCTTCGCCCGCAAGTTCTCGGACGACAGCTCGCAGCTCACCGAAATCATCGACGAGCAGCTCCTCCGTCGCGCGTGACGCGGGACTGCCCACATTGACGCGAGCGTCATGGCTGATTCCACGGCACCCCTGAGCGAATGACGACCCGCGTGCATGGTGCGCGTCCGGAAGCCGACCTGGTGCGCGAGCGCTACGCTCGACGCCAGGGGGACGAGCAACGCTACAGCCTCCTGAACGACGCGGCGCTTCTGGCGACACAGGAACGCCAGCGCGCGCAGGCGAGGCTCTTCGCGCGCCTGGGGTTGGACGTCACCGCAGTCCGGCTGCTGGAAGTGGGATGCGGGACCGGCTCGAACCTCCTCGATCTTCTGCGTCTGGGCTTCGCGCCCGAGCATCTGCAGGGCATCGAGCTCCTGAGCGCGTCCGCCGAGCGGGCTCGCGTCGTGCTGCCAGCATCGGTTCGTATCACGGTCGGTGACGCGGCGGCGACAACGGACCTCGTGCCGCCAGCCAGCCAGGACATCGTTCTGCAAGCGACCGTCTTCTCTTCGCTCCTCGACGATGGCTTTCAGCAGCGTCTGGCCGACGTCATGTGGAAGTGGGTTCGGCCCGGCGGCGGGATCCTCTGGTACGACTTCGTGATCGGCAACCCGCGCAATGCGGATGTGCGGGGAGTGCCGGTGTCACGCATCCGTCAACTGTTCCCGGCGGGCCGGATTCGGCTGCGGCGCCTCACGCTCGCGCCGCCTGTGGCCCGCGCCGTCGCGCGTGTTCACCCTGCGCTCTACACACTCTTCAATGCATGTCCACTCCTGCGCACGCACGTTCTCGCATGGGTCGGGAAGGCAGCGCAATGACCGTCCGAACTTCACCGATTGAATCGGACCTCGGACCAGCGAGCGCGTGGCCTGAGATGGTGTGCCCAGACGACCGTCTGCCTGTGGCTCGGCAGGGGGACGCCATGGTGTGCGCAAAGGGCCACCGCTGGAGCGTGCAGTCGGGCATCCCGCGGATGCTGCCCGGAACGAACAACTATGCGGACGCGTTCGGTCTTCAGTGGAGGACCTATCGCAAGACGCAGCTCGACTCCCATACGAGGACGACGCTCTCTCGAGACCGCGCGCGGCGCTGCATCGGCGAGGAGGGGTGGAAGCGCCTCCACGAGCCGGGCGGCATTGACGTGCTCGAAGTGGGCTGCGGAGCCGGCCGCTTCACCGAGATCCTGCTGTCGACCGGCTCTCGGATCACCTCTGTTGACATGAGCGGAGCGGTAGACGCCAACCGGGAGAACTTCCCCCAGGACTCCCGGCATCGCATCATCCAGGCCGACGTTCGGCAGCTGCCGTTCGCTACCGGTCGATTCGACCTCGTTTTCTGCCTTGGCGTCATCCAGCACACGCCGGACCCTGAGCAGACGATCGAGAAGCTCTACGAGCAGCTCAAGCCCGGCGGCCTGCTGGTCATCGATCACTACACCTACACGCTGTCGGAGATGACCAAGTCGGCCCCGCTCTTCCGCTTCGTCTTCTGCCGGGTGTCGCCGGAGACCGGGCTCCGCTGGAACCGCCGTCTGGTGGAGTTCTTCCTCCCGTTCCACAAGGCGGTCCGGCACCACAGGGTCGCGCAGAGCCTTCTGAGCCGAGTGTCGCCGGTGCTCGCCTATTACCACGCGCTGCCGCTCGATGACGATCTCCAGCGCGATTGGGCGCTGCTCGATACGCACGATTCGCTCACCGACCGGTTCAAGCACTTTCGGACGCGGGGCCAGATCGTCCGGAGGCTCCAGTCGCTCGGTGCTGAGGCCATCGTCGGCGAGTACGGTGGTAACGGCGTCGAGGCACGGTGCCGGCGTCCCGCCTCGTGAAGGACGACGCGGGGGAGCGCAACCCGCGGTGGCTGCTCACGCCGCCTCGTGGCGCAACGGACGAGCGCGCGGCTGTCAGGAGTCCGGACGGCGTGTCGCCTCGTCGACCATCCTGCGGGCGTCGGCCACGGCGAAAAGCTGTTGATTTGCCAGTACAGCGGCCATTCCGAGCGTCAGTATTCAGATCTCTATTACGTTCTTGTCAATGCACGCCCGACGCGGCAGGCTGGTCCTGCCGGTTTCAGACACCGACGCGCCCGGGCACGTTCCTTGCGGATGAGATAGCGGTTTCGGGTTCATAGGCACGCCTGCCAGACGGTCCGCCACAGAACTCACACAAGGGACGGGTATTCGCTGATGCTTTCGGGAAGCCGCGGGATCGTCGGGGTTGTCATCCTTCTCGTCGTCGCTTTCAGCGCGTCGAGGGGAGGCAGCGCGCAGTCGGCGCTGCCTGTCGTGCCCGGCGGCCAGGGCTACGGGATGACCACACGCGCGGCCTATGGTTGCGGAACAAATCCCGCCGTGCTCCGAGTCACCAATCTGAATGACTCGGGCGCCGGTTCGCTCCGCGACGCGCTCTCCGCGACTGGTCCCCGGGTGGTCGTCTTTGAAACGAGCGGAACCATCGCGCTCGGCTCGGACATCAACATCGTGGAGCCATGCCTGACCCTGGCGGGGCAAACGGCGCCGTCACCGGGAATTACGGTTCGCAATGGCGGGCTGAACGTCTACGCCCATCACGTGCTTCTTCAGCACGTCCGCATCCGCCCTGGCGACGGTGGACCGATCCTTCCGCAGACGTCAGACCACGACGCAACAATCGTCTACGGGGCGTACGGCCACACGCCGCACGACATCGTCTACGACCATGTATCACTCAGCTGGGGAGGCGGAAAGAACTCCATCATCGCTGCCAACTCCAGCACCGCCAACATCACATTCTGGCACTGCATTCTCAGCGAGGCGCTCTACTACGCCAAGAACGTCATCGTCACCCCGGGACAACCGTCGTCGCTGGGCATGCTGATCGGCAGCAGCGGCCCCGTGTCGATCATCGGCAACCTGTTCGCTCACAACTCAGATCGCAACCCCGAGATCCACGAAGGCAGCGATGTGCAGTTCGTCAACAACGTGGTCTACGACTGGGGAAAAGACCAGACCTCCTATCCATGGGCCACGTTCTTCTACGTTGGCGGACCTGGGATCTGGAAGGCGTCGGTGGTCGGCAACAAGTACATCGCGGGCCCGGCACCTTCGCCGTTCACCCCGCTCTACGCTGTCGGCGTATGGTCAGGCGATTCGGGGTCGCAGCTGTACATGAACGACAACGCCATCGACCAGACGCGGCAGGCGGTCCTCCCGTTCTACAACCACGCCGGCTTCGACCCTGTCGTCAGCAGTCCTCCGGTGCCGCTGACGGGAATCACCGTGCGTCCCTCGTCCATGATCGAAGGCTACGTGCTGGGGAACGCCGGGGCGCGTCCGGCGGATCGCGATCCGGTGGACCGCCGGATCGTCGACGAGGTGACGAACCGCACCGGACGGGTGATCTCGAGCCAGGATCAGGTCGGTGGCTGGCCCGCGCTCGCGGTGAATACCCGGCCGCTCACACTGCCTGCGAATCCTCACGCGCAGACGTCCTCCGGCTACACGAATCTCGAAACGTGGCTGCAGGGGTACTCGGCGGCTGTTGAGGCAGGCGGCGTCACGAACCAGCCGCCGCCGCTGTTGGCACCGGCACACGTCCGACTGCTGCGGCAGTAAGAACGAGACGGACGAAGAACTCCAGAACGAGACGCCGTCACCCTCGATACGTTCGAGTGAGCGACGGATGGCGAGCTGACTCGCCTCATCAAGGTCCAACGCCAGAAGACGTCGAATCACCCGGCACGGCGGTGCGGCGACCAGCTCGCCAATCGAGAGCCGCCGGCCAACCGCTCCAGACGTTCCCGAACACCGGCACATGTGCGGCATCTGCGGAATGGTCGACTATGGTGGCCAGCCCATCGACGCCACCAGTCTGACTCGCATGCGCGATGCGATGACCAATCGCGGGCCCGACGATTGCGGCGTCAAGGTCCTGCCCTGCGTCGGTCTCGGACACCGGCGCCTCAGCATCATCGATCTCTCGCCGCGCGGCCGTCAGCCGATGTCGAACGAAGACGGCTCGGTGTGGGTGGTCTTCAACGGTGAGATTTACGACTTCGCCCCGCTGCGGCGCGAGCTCCTCGAGGCCGGCCATCGATTCGCGAGCGACTCCGACACGGAGGTCCTCGTCCACGGGTACGAGGAGTGGGGGATCGACCGGCTGGCGTCACGCGTCAACGGGATGTTCGCTTTCGCGATCTGGGACGTCCATCGCCGCGAGCTGCATCTGGTTCGGGACCGGCTCGGTAAGAAGCCGCTCTACTACGGGTGGCTCGGCGGACGCTTCGTCTTCGCGTCGGAGCTGAAAGCGCTGTGGACACTGGCGCCCGGTGAGTGGAAGACGCGGCCGGAGTCGATCGCGCGATTCCTCTACTGGGGCTATCAGCCTGGCCGCGACACGATCTACCAGGACATCTCGCAGCTCCTGCCGGCGCGCATCCTGACGCTGACGCCGACGGGGACGCACGAACGCAGGTACTGGCGTGTGTCGTTCGCCAGCAAGACGGCCGCCTCTCTCGACCAGATCGTCGACGAGACCGACGCTGTCCTCACGGCGGCGGTTCGGCGTCGTCTGCGCAGCGACGTGCCGCTCGGCGCGTTTCTCAGTGGAGGGGTCGACAGCAGCTATATCGTCAGCCGTATGGCCGACGGCACGAGCGGCCCGGTTCGCACGTTTGCCATGGGCACGAGCGACGAAGCGCACGATGAGCGACGCCACGCGCGGCTCGTCGCGGATCACTGCGGCACCGATCACACCGAGTTCGAGGTGACGGCGGACGCGTGGGGGCTGCTCCCGCGCCTGGTCTGGGAGTTCGGCCAGCCGTTCGCCGACCCGGCCTGCATTCCAACGTATTACGTGGCCGAACGCGCCCGCCAGCACGTGACGGTGGCGCTCACCGGCGATGGCGGTGACGAGTCCTTCGCGGGTTACAGCCACCATCAGGGGCAATATCTCGGACGATTTCTGCGCCAGGTGCTGCCTGCCGCCGCAGTCGACCGCTCGGTGCGGGCGACCGTGCGCCTGAGGGAGGACGGAGGCGGGGCGCTGCGAGCGTCGGCCGCCCGCCTTCTTCGCTATGCTCATCACGACCCGCTGGTTCGCTGGGCCGGCATCGATCACTGGGTGCTCCAGCACCTGCCCAACCTGTGGAGCGCCCCGTACGAGGGTATCGGCTCCCGCGACGTTCTTCTCGGGTACGCGCTCGAGATCGAGTCCGAGTTCGACGGCAGCTCCGTCATCGATGGCGCGCTCCATCACGATCTGAACGTCCTGCTGCCCTTCTGCTACAACGTGAAGCTGGACGTCGCGACGATGATGAGCAGCCTCGAGGCGCGAAGCCCATTCATGGACCGCGAGGTCGTGGAATGGGCCGCCAGGCTCCCGCCAGGCGTGAAGATGCGGCCGTTCGAGAAGAAGGCGCTGCTGAAACGCGTCGCCGCGCGCCGCCTGCCGCGCGAAGTCATTTATCGCCCAAAGCACGGATTCTCGCTGCCGGTGGACTCGTGGTTCCGCGGTGCATGGGCCACAGCGGCGCACGACATCATCTTCTCGGAACAGGCGCGCAGCCGCGGATACTTCAACTACCCGTACCTCGAGCGCCTGTGGTCGGAACACCGCGACGGCGCGGCGAGTCACGGCGTTCGCTTCTGGTCTCTCCTGTGGCTCGAGATGTGGATGCGAACGTTCGTGGATCGCACGATGCCGCCCGATCCAGACGACGGGGCCGCACGGGAACAGGATGACGAGTCGCTCGTCGAGCCGCGTGCCTGACGATCGGCGTCGCCGGCAGTGACCGGGCACATGGATGTCGCAGCACCTCCCACTGTGATTTGCCACGCAGGGTCAAAACGATGAAATGCCCCAGCTTGTCCGAACTCCCTTCGCCCCCCGCTGGGAAAACCGGCTGGCCGTGGACTGAAGCCAGTACGCCGTTGCCCCCAACCCGGCCCGATGGCTCGCCATGGCCGCTGGTGACCGTGGTGACGCCATCCTACAACCAGGCTCGCTATCTCGAGGCGACCCTGCGTTCGATCCTGCTCCAGGGATATCCGAACCTGGAGTACTTCGTCATGGACGGTGCGAGCACTGACGGCTCGGTCGAGATCATCCAGAAGTACGCGCCCTGGCTCGCTCACTGGGTGAGCGAGCGCGACGGCGGGCAGAGCGCAGCGATCAACCGCGGGCTGCGGCTCGGTTCCGGAGAGTTCGCCACCTGGATCAACAGCGATGACATGCTGGAGCGCCACGCGCTCTCGAATCATGCGAGTCGCATCGGATTCCGGCCCGGCGTCGTGTATCTCGGCGACTGCATGTACATCAACGAGCACGACGATCCGCTCTACGTGCGGCGGGGGCGGGTGCACAGTCTCGATGACTTGCTTCGCGTCCGCACGGTGTGGCGCGACCAGCAGCAGCACGGTCACATCGTGCAGCCCGAGGTGCTGTTTCCGCTCGACATGGTCCGCAGCGTCGGCTGCCTCGACGTCCATAATCACCGCACGATGGACGTGGAGCTCTGGGGCAAGCTGTTCATCGCCGGCGCCACGTTCCAGTACACGCACGTCCGATTCGGCATCTTCAGAGTGCACGCCGAGCAGAAGACCAGTCAGCTGTGGGAGACCACGCAGTCGCTGGTGGCCACGCTGACCAAGCTCGCGATCGAGGCCCCAGGGATCGCCGAGCCGGTGCGCCAGGAGATCATCGCGGAACTGCAGGCGTACCTGCGGGACTTCTGGCACGACACTGGCCCGCTGGCCCGCATAGGATTGCCGGAAAACGTCGTGCTCCCATTGCGGGAGTTCAACGCCGACCTCCGACGCCGAGCCGCCGGCCTTCTTCGTCGTGCCGCGACGTAGCCTTCAGGTCCCCTGACCATGCCAAGGGTCGAAGCCGCTGAGACGAGAGTGAGGCCGCGGTGACGTCAGGCAACCGCAGGAACGTTCTCAGCGTCCTGATGACCTGTTCGCTCGGCACTGGGGCAGGCGGCGTGCAGATTGTCTTCGAAGACATCGTCCGCTGGCTGGAACGAAACGGAAAACACGTGCACCTCCTGTACGACGCGCCAGCGCGGCAGCTTCGGCTGCTGGAGCGGCCCGACGTATCGGGGCGCAGGAGGTTCGACTGCCCGATGCCAGCATCTGTCGCTCAGGGAACCCTGGCGAGCCTGCTCGCATTGGTTGCGTTTGCGCCGATGACGGCCTTCTCCCTGACGCGCCTGCTCCGCCGCCTGCGGGTCGACGTCGTCAACTGCCACTTTCTCGCACCGTCGTTCATCCATCTGGTCATGGCGGCGCGACTGACCGGCACACCGGTTGTGGTATCCGTCCACGGCGCGGATGTCGATTCATACGAGCAAGCCGACTGGCTGACCCGGTGGCTCCTGCGGTCGATCGTGAGCGGCGCCGATCGACTGGTCGCATGTTCGGCGGCGCTCGCAAGACAGACGGCGGCGCTCTTCCCGAAGCAGGCACACAAAGTCAGCTGGGTGCACAACGGACTCGACGTGCAACGGTTCCTGGGACCTGCCGGCGTGAGTCAGCCGCTCCAGCGGCCGTTCATCCTCTGTGTCTGCCGCCACGTTCAGAAAAAGGGTGTCGATACGCTCTTGCAGGCGTTTGCGCAGGTTCAGCGTGATGTCCCCGAGGCCTCCCTCGTGCTCGTCGGCGACGGACCGCTGCTGCCCGAGCACCGGGCTCTGGCGCGTACGCTACAGATTGACCAGCGCGTCATCTTCATGGGCGAGGTCGCCCATGAGCGTGTCTCCTCCATCTTCGAACGCTGCGAGCTGTTCGTCCTCCCATCGAGGTCCGAGCCATTCGGCGTGGTGCTGCTGGAGGCTGCGTGGCACAACAAGCCGATCGTCTGCACCCGTGTCGGCGGCGTGCCCGAGATCATTACCGACGGCATTGACGGTGTGCTCATCGAGGCCGACGACCCACGGGACATGGCGGGGCGCATCGTGGCGCTTCTGCGCGACCCCGATCGCGCCGCACGGCTCGGACGCGCCGCGCATCGCACGCTCCAGGAGCGATTCCAGTGGAAGGACCGCATCCTGGACTACATCAACATCTTCGAAGGGGCGCCGGGGCCGGCGCTTCTGGCGACAGGCGGCCCCGCCTCGGGCGAGGCCATCCCGGATGGTTTTCACGCGAGTCCTTGGCAAAAGTCTTCGAACGAGAAACCTATCGTGTAGCAGCCGCAGTCGGGTCCAAAGTGCTGCCCCGACGCTAAGCTACGCGGCGCCAACCGCTTCGGGCGACACTGACGGGCAGGCACCCGGCAGGGCCACCGGCGGCGCGCCCCGCAGGACTGTGGACGACCTCTTGCTCTGACCACGCGGCCAGAGCGCACGCCCTCATGGTGTTCAACGAAACCCCCCTCCGCGGGGCCTTTACCATCGATCTCGAGGTGCACGGCGACGAACGGGGATCGTTCGCCCGCAGCTTCTGCTGGCGCGAGTTCGAAGCGCATGGCCTCAATCCCCGCGTCGTGCAGTGCAATGTGTCGCACAACCGTGCACGTGGCACGCTCAGGGGGATGCACTATCAGGAGGCGCCGCACGAGGAGGCCAAGCTGATTCGATGCGCCAGGGGAACGATGCACGACGTCATCGTCGACCTCCGGCCCGAATCGCCCACCTATCGGCAATGGGCGGCGTTCGAGCTGACTGCGGCGCCGGGGAGGCCGTCGCGCATGGTGTATCTGCCGGCAGGGTTCGCGCACGGGTTTCAGACCCTCGAGGACGACACCGAGGTGTTCTATCAGATGTCGGAGTTTTACGCGCCCGAAGCGCAGCGCGGGTTCCGCTGGAACGACCCGGCGTTTGCGATCGAGTGGCCCGCGCCGGTACGGGTGATCTCCGAGCGCGATCGAACTTATCCGGATTTTGCCGGACGCCCGACAATCGTGCAGTCATGAGCGCGGCCGGCACACCACTCGCACCCGCGCCGTCGGCCGTGACCGGCGCCGATCTCTACCGGCTGATCGCCGACCTCTATCCGATCTGCCGCAGCATCACCGGAGAGGGCGTGCGCGAGACGCTGCGGCGGATCGAGCGGCAGCTGCCGCTCTCGATCCGCGAGGTGCCGTCTGGAACGCGCGTCTTCGACTGGACCGTGCCCCGGGAGTGGAACATCCGCGACGCGTGGATCAAGAACCGCGACGGCGAGCGGGTCGTCGATTTCCGCAAGTCCAACCTTCACGTGATGAGCTACAGCACGCCGGTCCGCGCGACGATGCCGCTGGCGGAACTGCAGGCGCATCTGCACAGGCTGCCCGATCGGCCGGGGTGGATTCCCTACAAGACCTCGTACTACTCGGAGAACTGGGGATTCTGCGTCACCGACGATCAGTACCGGTCGCTGACGGAGCCCGAGTACGACGTCTGCATCGACTCGACGTTGGCTGACGGCTCACTGACCTACGGCGAGTGGTACCTGCCGGGCGAGCGCGAGGACGAATGCCTGCTCTCCTGCCACGTGTGCCACCCGTCGCTGTGCAATGACAACCTCTCGGGCATTGCGCTGGCCGTCTACCTTGGTCGTTGGCTGGCCAGCCTGCCGGCGCGCCGGCTCTCGTACCGTCTGCTGTTCATTCCCGGCACGATCGGCGCCATTACCTGGTTGGCGCTCAACCAGAAGACGTTCGGTGCGATCCGGCATGGTCTGGTGCTGACCGGCGTCGGTGGACCGGGGCCACTGGTGTACAAGCGCAGCCGCCGCGGCAACGCACTCATCGACCGAGCGGCCGCTCATGTCCTCGAGCATGCGGGCACGGGCAACGAAATCAGGGAGTTCATTCCGTACGGCTACGACGAGCGTCAGTACTGCTCCCCCGGCATCAACCTCCCGGTGGGGCGCCTGTCGCGCACCCCGTACCAGGAATATCCGGAGTACCACACCTCGGCCGACAACCTCGATCTCGTCACGGAGGATCGGCTGGAGCAGGCCTATCGCGCCTGTCAATCCATCCTCAACGTGCTCGAGCACGACGGAGCCTACGTGAATACGAACCCGATGTGCGAACCGCAGCTTGGGCGTCGTGGTCTGTACCGCTCGCTTGGCGGCGCCGGCGAGTCCCCGGCGTCCGAAATGGCGATGCTCTGGGTGCTGAACCAGGCCGACGGCGCGCACACGCTCCTCGAGATTGCGGAACGCTCGGGGTTGACGTTCGAGTCCATTCGCGCCGCCGCGGCCCTGCTGATGGAGCACGGGCTGCTGCGGCAGTCTGCGGACGGTCCCGCGTCCGGCGAGCCAATGGAGGACCGACGTGGCAACGGCTAGGAACGCGGCGGCGCCGCGCCCGGAGGGTGCCGCTCCGTCGATCGGCGCGGACGCTCGGCCGGAGCTCGCATGCCGCTTCTGCGGCACCGTGGCCGACCACTTGTTCGTCGATCTGGGCATGTCGCCGCTCTGCGAGAGCTTCCTGACCGCCGAGCAGCTGAACCGGATGGAGCCCTTCTACCCGCTGCGGGTGCACGTCTGCCCGCGCTGCTTCCTCGTGCAGCTGGGCGAGTATGTGAGCCCGGCGGACATCTTCACCGAGTACGCTTACTTCTCGTCGTACTCCAAGAGCTGGGTCGATCACGCCAGGATGTACACGGAGACCATGCGCCGGCGTCTCGCGCTGGACGAGCGGAGCTTCGTGATCGAGCTCGCCAGCAACGACGGTTATCTGCTGCAGCACTTCGTCGCCGCCGGCATCCCGGTCCTTGGAATCGAGCCGGCCGTGAACGTCGCCGCGGCGGCGGTAGCGAAGAACGTCCCGACGCGCTGTATCTTCTTTGGTGTGGATGCCGCCCGGGACCTGGTGGCTCGCGGCGAGCAGGCCGACCTGCTCATCGGCAACAACGTGCTCGCACAAGTGCCCGATCTGAACGACTTCGTGGCCGGCATGAAGATCGCGCTCCGCCCGACGGGCGTCATCACCATGGAGTTCCCGCATGTGATGCGTCTCATGCAGGGCAACCAGTTCGACACCATCTATCACGAGCACTTCTCGTATTTCTCGCTCCTGACCGTGCAGCAGATCTTCGCCGCCCACGGCCTGACTCTGTTCGATGTCGAGGAAATTCCCACGCACGGCGGCTCGCTCAGGATTTACGGGCGCCATGCCGCCGACGAGTCGCGACCGGTGAGCGCCGCCGTCGGCGCGCTGCGCGCGCGCGAGGAACGTGCGGGACTGAACGGCCTTCAGGCGTACAGCGCGTTCGACGAGCAGGTGAAGGAGACGAAGCGCAAGCTGCTCGAGTTCCTCATCGCCGCGAGGCGCGCGGGCAAGTCGGTGGCCGGCTACGGTGCACCGGGGAAGGGCAACACCCTGCTCAACTACTGCGGCATCCGCTCGGACTTCCTCGAGTACACGGTCGACCGGAACCCGTACAAGCACTACCGGTTTCTTCCCGGCACGCACATCCCGATCTTTCCGCCGGAGCGGATCCAGCAGACCCGCCCGGACTACGTGCTGATCCTGCCGTGGAATCTGAAGGACGAAATCGTCGAACAGCTCTCGTATATTCGTGAATGGGGCGGCCGCTGTGTCGTGCCGATCCCCGAGGTTCAGGTGTGCGGATGATCATCGACATCCCGCCGGCCGGTGCAGCGACGCACCGGGCGACGGCCAAAGGAGCGCGGTTGTGAAGGTGGTCCTGTTCTGCGGCGGCATGGGCATGCGGCTGCGCGAGCACGAGGACGCGCTGCCCAAACCGATCGTGCCCGTCGGGCACCGCCCGGTCATCTGGCACGTGATGAAGTACTACGGCCACTTCGGCCAGAAAGACTTCATTCTCTGCCTTGGCTACAAGTCTTCAGTGATCAAGGAATACTTCCTCCGCTACAACGAAGCCATCTCGAACGACTTCGTGATGTCGGAGGGCGGCAAGCGCCTGCAGCTGCTCGGCACCGACATCCAGGACTGGACGATCACGTTCGCCGACACCGGGCTCAATGCCAACATCGGCCAGCGCCTCAAGGCGGTCGAACGATACGTGCAGGGCGAGGAGGTGTTTCTCGCCAACTATGCGGACGGCCTCACCGACTTCTATCTGCCGTCGATGATCGACCACTTCATGGAGAGCGGCAAGGTGGCCGCCTTCCTGTGTGTGCAGCCCACGCACAGCTTTCACGTGGTATCGCTCGGCGAGGGCCACCAGGTCACCAGCATCCAGCACCTCTCGCGCTCGGGGCTGTACGTCAACGGCGGCTACTTCATCTTCCGCAAGGAGATCTTCAACTACATCCGCCCCGGCGAGGAGCTGGTGGAAGAGCCGTTCCACAGGCTCGTCAAGGAAGGCCTGCTCGCCGCGTACCGCCATGACGGTTTCTGGATGCCGATGGACACGTTCAAGGACAAGCAGCTGCTCGAGGACATGTACTCACGCGGCGCCGCGCCGTGGGAAGTCTGGAAGACCCCGGGCGCGGGCGAGTCGGCGCGTCCACCCACCCTCCCCACCCCCCAGGGATCGCGCGCCCACGGAGAGCCGGTGCTCTGAGCCGGCCCGCCAGCCACAGACGCGCATTTCGATGATAAATCTCACTCTCGGGCCGGGCGGCCGAGCGCCGCTACGGGTGCTCTGTCTCGGCTCGCACTCCGATGACCTCGAAATCGGCTGTGGTGGCACGCTGCTCGCGCTCATCGCGTCGCGGCCGGACGTGCGCGTCGACTGGATCGTGTTCAGCGCGACCGACGACCGCGCCACAGAGGCCCGCACGAGCGCGATGCAGTTCCTGGAAGGAGCGGCCGATAGTTCCGTTCAGGTGGAGAAGTTCCGCGACGGCTTCTTTCCATACGTGGGCAACGACATCAAGCAGTACTTCGAGGAGCTGAAGCGACGCAGCTCGCCGGATCTGATCTTCACCCATTACCGTGACGACCGGCATCAGGACCACAGGCTGATCTCGGATCTCACCTGGAATACCTTTCGAGACCACCTGATCCTCGAATACGAGATCCCCAAGTACGACGGCGACCTCGGCTCGCCCAACCTGTTCGTGCCTCTCGACGAGGCGACCTGCCGTCGCAAGGTGAGCGCGATCACCAGCATGTTCCAGACGCAGCGGAACCGGCACTGGTTCACCGACGACACGTTCTTTTCACTGCTGCGCCTGCGCGGCATCGAAGCGGCCTCGCCGACGGGCTACGCCGAGGGCTTCTACTGCCGCAAGGCCGTCGCGGCGCTCACAGCGGCCACAACGTAGGCAGCACACACTCAGGAGACTGGCAACGCGATGCAGATGGTGACGGTTCTTGGCGGGGGTATCAGCGGGCTGGCGGTCTCCTACTATCTCGGCCCGGGCAGGAGCATTGTCTACGAGGCGGATGCGCACTACGGCGGCCACGTCTACAGCGAGGAGCAGGACGGCTTCGTCTGGGACGACGGCCCGCACGTCTCCTACACGAAGAACGAGTACATCCAGCAGCTGTTCGCCGAGCTCGTTGGCGGACAGTTCGAGGAGGTGCAGGCGGAGGTCGTGAACTACTATCACGGGCACTGGATCGACCACCCGGCCCAATCCAACCTCCATCAGATTCCGGAGCCGCTGCGCATGCAGTGCCTGAACAGTTTCCTGGAGTCGCGCGTGCAGAATCCGGCCGAGCAGGCGCCGCCCGCCAATTACGAGGAGTGGATCCGCCGCGCCTTCGGCCGTGTCTTCGCCGACAGCTTTCCCGCCGTCTACACCCGCAAGTACTGGACGCGGGAGCCGGCGGATCTGGGCATCGACTGGATCGGCAAGCGCGTCTACTACCCGAAGGTCGAGGACGTCACTGCCGGCGCCAAGGGACCGCTCGGACGATCCACATACTGGGTGAACCTGTGGCGCTACCCGTCGACAGGCGGCTTCTACACCTATACGCACAAACTCGCCGAGGGCGCCCGCATCGAGTACGGCAAGAAGCTCGTCTCGATCAACTTCGGCAAGCGTCAGCTGGTGTTTCAGGATGGCACCCGCGCCACCTACGAGAAGCTCGTGTCGACGCTGCCGCTGCCCACGCTCATCGGGTGCGCCGAAGACGCGCCATCGGACGTTCGCGACGCGGCCTCGCTGCTGATGGCCACGCGCCTGTTCCTGGTGCGCGTGGCGGCCAACCATCCTTCGGTGCGGAAGGAGCCCTGGCTCTACGTCTACGACGCCGACAAGATCAGCACCCGCGTCAGCATCCAGGAGAACTTTTCACCGCACAACGCGCCGAAGGGCAAGACCGCGCTCTCGGTGGAGGTGTGCGGCTCGAGCGCGCGGCCGCTGCCGACCGACCAGAAGGCGATGGCCGAGCAGGTGCAGGACGAGCTCATCGAGATGGGCCTGCTCGAGGGGCGGGCCGCAGTGCATTCGGTGACGACCAGGTACTGTCCCTGGGGACAGGTGGTCTACGACCACAATCGCCGGCCGGCGCTCGACCGGATCAACAAGTTCCTCGAGTCGTTCGGCGTCATTCGCGCCGGCCGCTACGCCCAGTGGGGCTACATGATGACGCATGATTGCGTGCTGCGCGGGAAGAAGATCGCCGAGCACCTGGCGGACAGGAAGCAGGAGCTCGCGGAGTTCGAGATCGACGACTGACACGACCGACATGACACCGCCACTCTTCAGCATCGTCATACCGACGTACAACCGCAGCGATCTGGTGCAGAAAGCGGTTCGCTCGGTCCTCGGCCAGACCTTCGGCGACCTCGAGGTCGTGGTCTCGGACAACTGCTCCGAGGACAACACCCGCGAGGTGATCGAGGCGTTCGACGATCACCGCGTCCGCTACGTGCGGACGCCGCGCCACACGGCAATCGCCGACAGCTGGGAGTTCGCTCGCACGCAGGCGCGCGGCTCGCTCCTCATGCTGCTCTCCGACGACGACGCGATGGTGCACGACGCGCTCGAGCGCTTCGCCGACCAGCATCGGCGCCGCGACGCCGACTTCCTGTTCTGCAATCTCGCGGAATACCGCGATCAGTCCTTCCTCGGGCCGCAGAAGAACACCGTGAACTGCCGCCCGTTCAGCGGCGACTCCCGGCTCGTCTCGACCGACGAACTGCTGAAGCCGCTCTTCGCCATGCGCCCGACGTTCAACATGCACCCGAGCGCGTTCATCTTCAGCGCGAAGATCGCCGAGCGCGTGGTGCAGCGGTGCGGCCGGTTCTTCGCCAGCAACGGCGTCGAGTACTTCGCCTGGCCGCTCGCGGCGGTGTTCTCGAAGCACATCTGCTACATCAACGCGCCGCTCGTCATCCTCGGCCGGACGAACAAGTCGTGGGGATCGATGATCGTGCTCTCGAACCCCGGGAAGGAACTGATCGACAAGATGCTCGCGGACAACGATCAGAACCGCGACTGGGTGCCGCTCAAGAACTTCACGCTGACCAACCTGATGGCGGAGGGGCTGCTGCTCGGCAAGAAGATGTTCCCCGAGGAGCTTCGCCCGTATCCGTTCGACGAGCAGCAGTACCTGCGGCGAACGATGCTGGAGCTGAAAGGACGCGTGGAGCTGGGCGTGGACGTCCGCCGCGAGATCTGCGAGGTGCTCACCTACGCCGAGAAGTACCCGGCGCTCAAAGCCGAGCTCTCGGCAACCGACAACGGCGGACCGATGGGTCCGAACTCGTCCGTGCGGCGGCTGGCCCGAACCTTGCGGCTCAATTACGTCCGCCGACACGTCGATACGCTCAAGGAGAGGCGCAAGATCGCGCGCGGCGAGGTCAAAGGCGGCTTCACCGTGTCGGGCGACGATTTCGGCTTTCAGGACGCGCTCGGCTGCGCGGAGTTCATCTCGAGGGTCACCGCTCACTGACGCGGAGAGGATCCGAGGTTACAATGCACCCCCCGTCGCACCTTCCGGCGCAGGCGTCACACGCCACACGAGTCCACGGCCGCTGAGGCCTGAAATCGATGGATACCCCTGTAGCGCTCATCATCTTCAACCGCCCGGCGGTCACCGCACGCGTCTTCGAACAGATTGCGGCCGCGCGTCCGAAGACGCTTCTGGTGATCGCGGACGGTCCTCGCGCCGACCTGCCGGGCGAGGCGGAGATGTGCGCGGCAGCGCGCGCGGTCATCGACCGGGTGGACTGGCCCTGCACGGTGCTGAAGAACTATTCGGAGACCAATCTGGGCGTCGGGATCCGCCCGGCCACCGGGTTGCGCTGGGTATTCGAACAGGTCGAGGAAGCGATCATCTTCGAGGACGACTGCGTTCCCCATCCGACCTTCTTCCGCTACTGCGAGGAGCTCCTCGGGCGATACCGTGACGATCAGCGCGTCATGCACATCTCCGGGGACAACTGGAACTTCAATCCGCGGCCGCAGCCCTTCAGCTATTTCTTCTCGCGCTATTGCTACTCGTGCGGCTGGGCCACGTGGCGGCGGGCATTTCGCCACTACGACCCCGAGGTCACGCAATGGCCGTCGCTCCGCAACACCTCCTGGATGATGGACCTGCTGGGCGACCGCGAAGCGGTCGAGTTCTGGACGGACAAGTTCGATCGCGTGCACGACGCCGGCATCAGGAAGCACGGATGGGACTGGCCGTGGCTCTTCGCGTGCTGGGCGCATCGGGGGCTGTCGATTCTGCCCAGCGTCAATCTCATCACGAACATCGGGTTCGGCGAGGACGCCACCCACACCAGGCGGACGGATGACGCGCGGGCGTTCGTTCCCGTCGTGGAGATGCCGTTTCCGCTCAGGCACCCTGCGCACATGGTTTGCGACGTCGAGGCCGATCGGTTGATCGTCCAGCAGGTGGGTCTCGTTCGGCAGCCCACGGATCTCTTTCACCGGGTGCGACGGGCATGCGTCGACGCCCTGCCGGTTTCCTTGCGACGGTCCCTCGCCTCGCTGAGGTCGGTGCTCCTGTCGCGCGCCTAAGTGCCGTTTCAGCCGATGCCACGCACGCACATGGACACCATCGTCTTCCTCGTCTTCGGACAGGGCCCGCAGACCAATGAGCTCCTTCACGCGGTGCTCTCCGCCCAGCACAGCCTCGGGTCCGACCGCGACGCGTATAGGATTGCCGTCTACACGGACCATCCGGCGACGGTTGCCGATCTCGACGTTCACGTCGAAACGCTCAGCGACACAACCCTTGCGGAATGGTTCGGGCCATTCAATTTCATTCACCGAAGCAAGGTGTGTGCGATGCGCGACGCGCTGGCGCGTTTCGGCGGCCGCATCATCTATTGCGACGCGGATACCTATTTCGTCGGTCACCCCCGCCGCCTGTTCGATCGGATCCGGCCGGGGCATAGCGTGATGTACAACCAGGAAGGGTCGCCGCAGAGTCTGCGGATTCCCGAGCTGTCACGAGTGCTCGAGGCGCACGACTTCCGAACCCGCGACGGCGGTCGCTGGAACATCTCGCCCCAGACCGTGATCAGCAACGCCGGCATCATCGGTCTGCATCAGGCGGATGCGCCGCTGCTCGACGACGTCCTCCACCTCGTCGATCAGATCTGTGCACGTGTGGACTACTTCGGCAACGAACAGTTCGCGTTCAGCGCGTGCCTGTCCGAACACACGCGGCTGGCGCACGCCGAGGACGTGGTCCATCACTACTGGCACCCGGCGATCCGGGGGCCCTTCCACGCCGTATTGTCGCGGGTCCTGAAGGATCAGACGATCGGCTCGTGGGACGAGCGCTTCCGCCGGGTGCGTCAGGTGCGCGAGCGCATCCTGCAGCGCCCGGAAACGTTCCACCGGCGGGTGTACGTCGCGCTCTGGATGCTGGCCGCAAGGCTCGGCCTGCTCAAGCCGCTTCAGCGCACCTGGCAGGGGCTGCGACGACACTCGATCAAGCTGTTCGGCGTCGATCTGGGATTGGACGTGATCGCCCAGGTATTCGACGGACTGCTGGCCTCCGTGTAATGACCAGCGACATCGAGATCGCGAATTCATGAGCACCCAACCCGCCACCGTGGCCGTCCAACCCGCGACGCGAGACTTCCGCGACGAGCGGATCATCCGCATCGAGCCGTCGAAAGGCTGGATCTCGCTGCAATGGCGGGAGCTCTGGGCGTATCGCGAGCTGCTCTACTTCCTGGTCTGGCGCGACGTGAAAGTGCGCTACAAGCAGACCGTGCTCGGCGCCGCATGGGCGATCATCCAGCCGGTCACGACCATGCTGATCTTCAGCGTGTTCTTCGGAAGGGTCGCCGGAATTCAGGGAGACAACGGTGTCGAGTACCCGATCTTCAGCCTCGCCGGGCTCGTGCCGTGGTCACTGTTTGCCACCGGCCTCAGTCATATAGCCGGCAGCGTGGTCGACAGCTCGAACCTGATCAAGAAGGTGTACTTCCCGCGTCT
>Ga0075428_100002487_pt1 | contig 20006 bp, 18 predicted proteins | sample RhiMetdeltSRZDD2_FD_75291 | JGI IMG/M metagenome (GOLD analysis project Ga0075428, IMG submission 75291) | Populus rhizosphere microbial communities from Tennessee, USA - Rhizosphere MetaG P. deltoides SRZDD2 | ecosystem: Host-associated > Plants > Roots > Rhizosphere > Soil | place: USA... | reverse complement strand
TCGAACAGCGCGCCCTGGCTGCCGATGTTGGTGATGGTGAACGTGCCGCCGGACAGCTCATCGGGCTTGAGGTTGCCCGAGCGTGCTCGCGCCGCGATGTCGGCGATGGCCCGCGCAAGACCGCCAAGCGACAGGTCGCCCGCGTTGTGGACCACGGGCGACAGCAGGCCCTGTTCTGTGTCGACCGCGAAGCCAAGGTGCTCGGCGTCGTAGTACGTGATCTCCTTGGTTTCCTCGTTGTAGCTGGCGTTGACGTTCGGGTGGATCTTCAGCGCGTCGATCACCGCGCGGGCGATGAACGGCAGATACGTCAGGTTGACGCCCTCCCGTTCGGCAAACCCGTTTTTCGCCTTGGCGCGCAGCGCCACGATCTTGGTCATGTCGACCTCGTGGGTTTGCGTCAATTGCGCTGTGGCCTGCAGGGATTCGCGCGTCTTCTTCGCGGTGATCTGACGAATCCGGCTGGCCTTCTGGGTGGTCCCACGCAGGTGGGCCAGCGCGGGTGCTGGCGTCGCGGCGGCGGCCGCCGGCTTGGCCGCGGCTGCGGGTGCTTCCTCGCGCGCCGGAGCGGCCGGGGCCTTCTTGGCTTCCGCGGCCGCAAGCACGTCCTGCTTACGAATCCGGCCACCGACGCCGGTGCCCTTCACCGACGCGAGATCAATGTCGTTCTCGGCGGCCAGCTTTCGCACCAACGGTGTCACATACGGACCGGCCTCGGCTGAGGTCGGCGACGGTTCCGGTTGGGGCTTGGGCTCCGGTTTGGGTTCGGGCTTGGCCTCCTGGGCCGGCTCCGGCTCCGGCTTGGGTTCCGGTTTCGGCTCGGGTTTGGGTTCGGGCTTCGGCTCGGGCTTGGCCTCCTCTTTGGGCTCGGGCTCCGGCGTCGGCTCGGGTGCTGGCGCTTCGGCGGCTTCCGCACCTGCTTCGCCGATCTTGGCCAGCTCGCCGCCCACCGCGACCGTGTCGTCCTCCTCGGCGGTGATGGACACCAGCGTGCCCGCCACCGGCGACGGGATCTCGGTGTCGACCTTGTCGGTGGACACCTCGACCAGCGGCTCGTCGACCTCGACGGAGTCGCCGACCTTCTTCAGCCAACGGGTCACCGTGCCTTCGGTGACCGACTCGCCCAGCTCGGGCATCTTCACCGACGTGGCTTGGCCACCGCCGGACGACTGCGCGGCGGGCTTGGGTGCTTCGGCAGGCTCTTCCTTCTCCTCGGCGGCCGGTTCGGGCTGTGCGGCCGGCTCCTCGGCGGGCTTCTCCTCTTCTTCGGCAGGCTTCTCGGCCGCCTTGACCTGGCCGTCGGATGATTCGCCGTCCTCGCTGGCGTCGCCGATCACCGCGAGCTCACCGCCCACCTCAACGGTGTCGTCTTCCTGGGCGATGATCTTCTTCAACACACCCGCGGCCGGGGAGGGAATCTCGGTGTCGACCTTGTCGGTGGAGACTTCGAGTAACGGCTCATCTTGCTCGACCGTGTCGCCCTCTTGCTTGAGCCAGCGGGTGACGGTCCCCTCTGTGACGCTCTCACCAAGTGCGGGCATCTGGACGGAGATGGCCATGTGCGTGGACTCCCTCGAAACGTTCAAGCGCAGGTGTCGAATGTCGGTTCCCATCCTGTCACGTCTGCGACCGCAGGTCGTCGCAGACCTGGGGACTGAAAGCTCTGGCACTATCGATAGAGGTGAGAGAGGAGCCGAGCCCAGGTGGGACTGTTCGACAGGTTTAGGGGTGGCCGCCGAGCACGGGGTAGCGCAGGCAATGACCCCGCGGCCGACCTGCGCTACCTACAGCAGTGGGTTGCCGAGCACACCGGCGTGGAGGCCTTCGTCGAACCGAGAACCACCGTCACCGATGTCACGGTCGTCCTGGTGGCCGCAGACGGTGAGTGGACCCGCCGCAGAGCCGGCGGAGATGCGGGCGCGCGGCGGCTGAGCGACCGGCTCAAGATTCCGGTCTATGACGTGCAGAAGGTGGGTTATCCGCAGCGGATGCGGGACTACGACGCGCGCAGGCGGATTGAACGTGAGCGCGCCCTTCGTGAGGAGCTGGAGGGCTGATACGGTACCAGCGGTCCCACTAAATGTGCGGAGGTGCCATGGGCGAGATCAGCGAGCGGTTCATCGACAGCACGGACGGGGTGCGCATCGCCGTCTACGAAGAAGGCAATCCCGATGGGCCGACGGTGGTGCTCGTGCACGGCTGGCCGGATTCGCACGTCTTGTGGAATGGCGTGGTGCCGCTGCTCGCCGATCGGTTCCGCATTCTGCGTTACGACAACCGCGGTGCCGGCAAATCGACTGTGCCGAAAAAGGTTTCGGCCTTCACAATGCACTGTTTCGCCAACGACTTCGCCGCAGTGATCGACGCCCTCGCGCCGGGTCAGCCCGTGCATGTGCTGGCTCATGACTGGGGATCGGCGGGGGTGTGGGAGTACCTGTCTCGTGCGGGTGCTAGTGACCACGTCGCCTCGTTCTCGTCGTTGTCCGGCCCTAGCGCCGATCATCTTGTGATGTATCTGCGTAACTCGCTGCTGCGGCCATATCGACCGAAACGGTTTGCCCGTGCGCTCAACCAAGCGCTGCGGCTGACCTACATGGGCGTGTTCTCGGTGCCGCTGCTGCTGCCGCTCGCCATGCGTGCGTTTCTCGCCGACGCGATCCGCCGGTTGGTCATCGCCCGCGGGATACCTTCGCATCAGCTTCACTACGCCGACACGTTCAAGGCGGACGCGGCCAACGGCATGAAGATCTACCGCGCCAACTTCTTCCGCTCGACCGGCAACGTCCGACGGGACCACTACGTCGATGTTCCCGTTCAATTGATCGTCAATACCAAGGACAATTGGATTCAGCCCCACGGGTACGACGACACCCACAACTGGGTGCCGCGGCTGTGGCGGCGCGACATCAAGGCCGGTCACTGGTCGCCGATGTCGCATCCGCGGGTCCTCGCCCGGTCTGTCGAGCAGCTCGTCGACTTCCTCGACGGTAAGCCTGCGGCGCGTGAGTTGTTGCGCGCGCAGGTCGGTCGCCCGCGCGAATACTTCGGCGACACAATGGTTTCCGTGACCGGCGCTGGCAGCGGCATCGGCCGTGAGACCGCGCTGGCCTTCGCCCGCGAGGGTGCCGAACTGGTGATCAGCGACATCGACGAGGCCACCGTCAAGGAGACCGCCGCGCAGATTGCCGCCAGAGGCGGGGTGGCACATGCCTACACACTCGATGTCTCTGATGCGGACGCCGTCGAGCAGTTCGCTGAGCAGGTGAGCGCCGAACACGGCGTGCCCGACATCGTGGTCAACAACGCAGGCGTGGGGCAGGCCGGGCTGTTCCTCGACACCCCGCGCGAAGAGTTCGACCGGGTACTCGCCATCAACTTCGGCGGAGTCGTCAACTGCTGCAGGTCATTTGGCCGCCGACTCGTCGATCGAGGCACCGGCGGGCACATCGTCAACATTTCGTCGATGGCCGCATATTCGCCGCAGCAGTCGATGAATGCGTACTCCACCAGCAAGGCCGCGGTGTTCATGTTCGGCGACTGCCTTCGCGCCGAACTCGATCAGGCCGGGGTCGGCCTCACGACGGTGTGCCCCGGGGTGATCAACACGAACATCGTGCACACCACCCGGTTCGACGTGCCCGACGGCAAGCAGGCCAAAGTGGAGGCGCGGCGGGCTCAGATCAAAAAGGCGTTCGCCGCCCGCAGATACGGACCGGACAAGGTGGCCAAGGCGATCGTGTCGGCGGTCAAGAAGAACAAGCCGATCCGGCCCGTCGCGCCGGAGGCGTATTTCGTCTACGGCGTCGCCCACCTGCTGCCGCAGGCGATGCGCAGTTCGGCACGCGCCAGCGTCATGTAGGTCAGCCGTTCGCAGCGATGTCTTCCAGCACCGCGAACATCGTGCGCGTAGGCACGCCTGTGGCTCCCTTGCCGGTGTAGCCCCACGGTCCGCCGGTGTTGTACGCCGGCGCCGCGATATCGATGTGTGCCCACTGCACCCCGTCGGCGACGAACTCGCGCAGGTACGTGCCGGCGACCAGCATGCCCGCGTAGCGCGAGCCGCTGACGTTGGCCAGATCGGCAACCGTCGATTTCAGGTCGTCCTTGAGCTCCTCGGGTAGCGGCATCGGCCAGCCGTTCTCGCCGACGGCCTGCGAAATCTCCGCGACGCGGTCGCGGAACTCGTCGCTGCCCATCACGCCGGGCGTGCGCGCGCCCAGCGCGACCGTCTGCGCGCCGGTCAGCGTCGACGTTTCGATCAGGTAGTCCGGCTTGTCCTCGCAGGCCCGCACGATCGCGTCGGCCAGGATCAGCCGGCCCTCCGCGTCGGTGTTGAGCACCTCGACGGTGATGCCGCCGTACTGAGTCAGCACGTCGCCGGGCCGCTGCGCGGTGGACGACGGCATGTTCTCGGCCATCGGCACCGTCGCGATCACGTCGATGGGCAGCTGCTGTTTGGCGGCCAGCACGACGGTTGCAATGACAGCGGCGGCACCGCCCATGTCCGAGGTCATGTGGTGCATGTTGGCCGCCGGCTTGATCGAGATGCCGCCGGTGTCGAACGTGATGCCCTTGCCGACGAGTGCGACCTTCTTCGCCTTCTTCTTGGCCACGCGGTGGGCGAGCCGGACCAGCCGCGGCGGACGCGACGAGCCCTTGCCCACACCGATCACGCCGCCATAGCCGTCCTTGGCAAGCGTTTTGTCGTCGAGTACTTCGACTTCGAGGCCAGCCGCCTCGCCCAAAGCCTTTGCGCGCTTGGCGAATTCGTCGGGATAGAGGTGAGACGGGGGAGTGTTGACAAGATCCCGCGCGGTGGCGACAGCGGTGGCGATCGCCGTCGCGCGCTCGGCCGCCGTCTTGCTCTTGGCCTTGGTGTCTTTAGTCAGCGCCGTGATCTCGCGAAGGCCGGCATCCTTGGGTGCGGTCTTGGAGCTGCGGAAGTCGGTGAAGCGGTAGGCGCCGAGGATCAGGCCCTCGATCGCTGCGCTCAGGTCGAGGTCCGACAGCGTGGTGATCACCGCTTCCGTGCCGTTGAGTGAGCGTGCGGCCGCCCCGGCGGCGCGGCGGATGACGTCGGCGGGCCATGTGTCGCGCTCCTTGCCCAGCCCGACCGCGACCACGCTGCCAACGGGCAGCGACGGGGCGACCACCCGGGTGACCTGGTCGGTGCCGCCTTTCGCGCCGAGCGCTTCGAGCGCGACGTCGATCTCGCCGACGGCCGCCGCGTCGAGGAAGGGATTGCTGACGACCGTCGCCGTCGCGTCGTCATCCTGGCTGCTGACGACCGGCACGATCAGCACCGTCGAATCCTTCTTGCGTTTGGGTAGCGCCGACGCGACGGTGACGGCGGGGGCCTGATAACCCGGGTTTGCGGTGCTCACGACCGTTTACCCTAGCCGTCAGCGGGACAGGTGCAGGTCGTAGGCCATGACGGGCGACTCGAAACCCTTGAGTGTCAACGGATCCAGCGGGATCGCGGGCCAGTCGGGCAGCTCGTCGCGGACGTCGGTTGATGCCAGGATCTGGCCCGGTGCCGCCGCCGCTACCAGGCGGGCCGCCAGATTCACCGGGGTGCCCCAGTAGTCGCCACCGAGAGCCAGCACCGAGCCGTAGCCCAGGCCGGCGCGGACCTGCAGCCCGGCCTCCCGCGCTCGTGGGTACTCGACGAGATCGACCGCTACCTTGGCGAGCCGCTCGGGGGTAGCGGTCACCCACATCACCTCGTCGCCGATGAACTTCACCACCCGTCCACCGTCGGCGTGCACTACGTCGCTGACGGCGCCACCGAACTCGACGAGCAGATCAGACAATTCGGTCGGGGTGAGTCGCTGCGTCAGCGACGTGAAGCCGGACAGATCCGCGAACCCGACGCCGCACGTGACGTTTGCGGACGTGTCGCTGATGACTCCCTCGAAATAGGCTCGGGCACTGGTGATCTGGTGGCGAAAAACGGAGTCCATCAATGTGGATAGACCGGGCACCAGCTCCGCCACGGCACGGTACGCGCGAGCCGTGGTGAGTTCGTCGTGGGTGTACGTGATCATCAGCTCGGGCTGGGCGATCCGAATCATCGTTCCGCTGGCCTCGGCGAGCCGGGCCATCGTGGCGCCGACCACCCGCAGGAAGTTGAGCGCCGCGTCCTCGCCGGTGACCGTCCGCAGCGTGACCCACGCCGCCAGCCCGTCGACGTCGGATTGACTCAGGGTCGGCTGCTGGGGATCGGCCACCGTCAGTCCGAGCGCCTCCCATACGTGTGCGAGATCACCGTCGGGCAGACCGAGCGTCTCGGCGGCGGCGTGCAGGGTGTAAACCGGGCGGCCAGATCCCTGCAGAGCGTCTCCAGCCAGGCCGAACAGGCGTCCGTGGCGCTCGGCCTCGATCATGTCGTCTGCGGTGAAGCCGAGGCCGTCCAGATACTCGATCAGGCCGGCACGCTCGCGGGCATTGGCGATTCCTGCGGCTTCCAGCGCCTCGAAATCGACCACCCACCGGAGTCTGCCAGCGCGGACGCCTCACATTAGGGTGTTTCGGCGTGAGCGAAGTCCTTCATGGCCCCCTCGAGGAGCGCCATCGTCAACTCGGCGCGAGTTTCGCGGAGTTCTCCGGCTGGCTGATGCCGGTCTCCTACGCCGGCACCGTCAGTGAACACACCGCGACGCGCACGAGCGTCGGGCTGTTCGACGTCAGCCACCTCGGCAAGGCGTTGGTGCGCGGACCGGGCGCGGCCGAGTACGTCAACTCCGCGCTCACCAACGACCTTCGCCGCATCGGACCGGGTAAGGCCCAATACACGTTGTGCTGCACGGATTCCGGCGGCGTCATCGACGACCTGATCGCCTACTACGTGTCCGACGACGAGATCTTCTTGGTACCCAACGCGGCCAACACGCCGGCCGTCGTCGCCGCACTGCAGGAACGCGCGCCTGCGGGCCTGACGATCACCGACGAACACCGCTCGTATGCGGTGCTCGCCGTGCAGGGACCCAAATCGACCGATGTCCTCGGCGGTTTGGGCCTACCCACCGACATGGATTACATGGGGTACGCCGACGCAGAGTTCGGCGGTGTCCCGGTCCGGGTGTGCCGGACCGGCTACACGGGCGAGCACGGTTACGAAGTGCTGCCGCCGTGGGATCAGGCCGACGTGGTTTTTGACGCACTTGTCGATGCGGTCGGCAGCGCAGGCGGTGAGCTGGCCGGGCTGGGAGCCCGCGACACGCTGCGCACCGAAATGGGCTATCCGCTGCACGGCCACGAACTGTCACTGGACATTTCGCCGCTACAGGCACATTGCGGATGGGCGATCGGGTGGAAGAAAGAGGCGTTCTGGGGACGTGACGCGCTGCTGGCCGAGAAGGAAGCGGGCCCGAAGCGGGTGCTTCGTGGGCTGCGTGCCGTCGGTCGCGGCGTGTTGCGCCCGGACCTCACCGTGCTCGACGGTGATACACCGATTGGCGTGACGACGTCGGGAACCTTTTCTCCGACTTTGAAAATCGGCATCGCGCTGGCGTTGCTCGACACCGACAAGGACGTCGCCGACGGGCAGACCGTCTCGGTGGATGTGCGCGGTCGCGGCCTCGAATGTGAAGTCGTCAAACCGCCGTTCATCGAGGCAAAAACCCGGTAGCGAGCAGATATACAATCGCTGCATGACTGACGGCCCCCTCGAGTTCACGGTTGAGCGCAACGCGAACCCAGTGAGCGACGAGGTACGGGCGTCGATTCTGAACGATCCGCCGTTCGGTCAGTTCCACACCGACCACATGGTGTCGATCGACTACGTCGACGGCAAGGGCTGGCACAACGCCCGCGTGATCCCCTACGGGCCGATCGAACTGGACCCGTCGGCCATCGTGCTGCACTACGCCCAGGAGGTGTTCGAAGGGCTCAAGGCCTACCGCTGGGCGGACGGCTCCATCGTCTCCTTCCGGCCGGAGGCCAACGCCAGGCGGTTGCGCACCTCGGCGGCCCGGCTGGCAATCCCCGAACTGCCCGAAGAGGCGTTCATCGAGTCGCTGCGTCAGCTGATCGCGGTCGACCAGCCATGGGTGCCGCCCGCGGGCGGCGAGGAGTCGCTGTATCTGCGGCCATACATCTTCGCCACCGAGCCGGGGCTGGGTGTGCGGCCGGCAAGCGAATACCGGTATCTGGTCATCGGGTCGCCTGTGGGAGCGTATTTCAAGGGCGGCATCAAGCCGGTCAGCGTGTGGCTGTCGACCGAATATGTGCGCGCCTGTCCCGGCGGCACCGGCGCCGCCAAATTCGGCGGCAACTACGCCGCGTCGCTGCTGGCGCAGGCCCAGGCCATCGAGAACGACTGCGATCAGGTGGTGTGGTTGGACGCCATCGAACGCCGCTACGTCGAAGAAATGGGCGGGATGAACCTGTTCTTCGTGTTCGGCAGCGGCGGTTCGGCGCGGTTGGTGACTCCCGAGCTGTCCGGGTCGATCCTGCCCGGTGTCACGCGAGATTCATTGTTGCAGTTAGCAACTGACGCCGGGTTTGCGATCGAGGAGCGCAGGATCGACGTCGACGAATGGCAGAAGAAGGTTGCGACAGGGGAGATCACCGAAGTGTTCGCATGTGGCACCGCGGCGGTCATCACCCCAGTGGCGAGGGTGAAGTCCGCCGACGGCGAATTCACAATCGGCGATGGCGAACCCGGTGAGATCTCGATGGCCCTGCGCGACACGTTGACCGGCATCCAGCGCGGCACGTTCGCCGACACGCACGGCTGGATGGCCCGGCTCTCTTAGCCGATCAACTCCTCATACTCCGGGCAGTAGGCCGCGATGGAGGCGCCGACGAAGAACGCTGCGTCCTCGCTCTCCAGCTCTGTGTAGTCCGCGACTGCGCTGACCGCGTCGACCAGGTCGCCGCCCTTATCGAGCATGACGCACACGTCGTGGGCGACACCGGTCGCTTCCTTCGCTGACGGCGGCTTGATGCCCTCGTCGGTGATGACGCTGATGAAGGTGTCGTCGACGGAGGTGGCGGCCGAGGCGACGCCCGTTGAGGCGAGCGCGGCGACGCCAAGGGCAGACGCAGCGACGGCGGTGCCGACCAGGGTGGTGATGCGGAGCATTGGAATCCTTTCGGTTGTCGTTGTCCCTTGCGGACACCGAAAGATTCCGGCTCAGGCCTTGGCGGATTCTTGGCGCATCCTTGGCGGCCAGCTAACGGATCGCCAGCGCGTCAATAAATGCCGATATCTGCGAGCCGGCCGCCCGGAAGTCGTTCTAGGAGTTTTAGAGCGAGGCGACGGTCTTTCGCACTGGCCGCAGCGAGCTTGAGCTCGTCGTCGTCGAGATCGGAGAGGAAGCGATAGCGAGTGCGGACAACATATGCCAACTCGGCGGCAGATGGTGTCGGGATAGCAAGTGCGCCAATGTCCTCGAGGTCGAATTCGCTGACGTCGCGGGTCCGTAACCAAGAGGTGGGGTCGAACTCACACGGTTTGTGTCCTTGTCTCCAGTGGGCCTTTCCTCCTGCCAGTCCGTTGGAATCGACCCATATCTTGAGTACAGCAAGACGACGGATGAGGTTGAGATCAAGGCTGCCAACGTCGTGTTGATGCTGAGCGATCCAGGCCAGGTCATACATGTCGCGCGCTGTAGTCACCCGATTGAGGCGGGCGATCTTCTCCGCAATGTTCTCCTCCAGTCTGATGACCGAAAGCTCAGGGAGGGGTGGCTGTCCATAAGTGTTGTGGACGGGCATCGGCACCCACCCCCGGTGCACCGGATTGAGCCAGACCGGCGGCGAGATATCGAGCTTGCTTGATAGCGATGGTTCCCCGCTGCTGAACGGGCTCTGGATAGTCAGCGACCACTTGCCTCGCCGCTCGACGACGCCGTAAGTGAAGGGACCGATGGTTGTGCCTTCGATGTGGGCGATTAGGTCGAGGACTACGGCCTCCGAGTCGTCGCTCGCTCGGGCGAGACTGAAGTCGAGATCGACCGAGAATCGTCCTTGGTTTCCTGCGTACAACTTGCGCAGGGCTGTCCCGCCCTTGAAAACAATAGCCTCCAGTGCGTCGCGCGTATGCAAGTCACGAAGCAGAAGGTCCTGCGCGATATCGATGACGGCGGCGTCGCGGCCGCCAGCGCCAGCACCGGTCGGTGTGTGTCGCGCAATCCAGCCTGCCGTGATCGAGATCTGTTGCGAGGTCACGTAACCGGCTCGAAGTCACGGGGGTCGAACGGGAGTATCGTGTCAGCGATTTTCCAGCGCTCGTCATTGCGGACAAGCTTGCGTCGCGGACCGAACCACGTCTTCGTCGAAGGTCTGGTGATCTGCTCAGCGACATCAGGCCGCAATCCCTGTAGCAGGTAGCCGAGCCGCGCACCTACAGTGGCGGGACGTCCTCCAAGTTCTGTGAGTGCGTCGGCGATTGTGATCTCAGCGGCGATATCGGGAAGCCATTCGGCAGCACTTGACCAAGACCGAACGCGGGCGGGGGTCGTCGCCATATGCGTTAGAACGCTCGCAGGCTGCAGAGTCGGTACTCCCTTTGCCGTGCGATACGGCAGCTGCGGATCGAAGATCGAGACGTCTAACCCGTCCGGCATCCACCGAACATCACGTTGGTTAGCAACTGCGACCTCGATTCGCATTGGAGCTCGGTCCGCAGCTCCAATGGCCCAAGCTGCTGCCTGGAACGTAAGTCCGCATGTGACGTTCCGCCGAGCCAACAACGAACGCAATAGGCGGGTGGGTCCGCCCCGGCTAAAGGGTCCCGCGACGGCCGCAGGTGCGAATTCCCATACTCCGCGTTGACCTGTGGTCAGCAGCCATCCACGGTCCCGCAGTCGGGCCGCAACAACTCGTGTCGGTGTGTCGATACCAGTCGCGCGTACCAACTCGTCGAGGCGCTCCGTCGTGACCAGTTCGTCGCCGTTCAGCTCGAGCTGTTCCAGGATGGGCGCTAGCGATGGAGGGATGGTGCGTGTCACATCCACCTACTTTGTATCTAATCTAGTTACAAACCGACAGAAAATGACACTAGAACTTAAACCCTTTCCGTGTCAATTTCTGTCTGTTTGTAACTGTTTCTGATACAAATCAGTGTTCTTTGACATGACAAACCGGTGGCCCCGAACTAACGGATCGCCAGCGCGACGGCGGTCACCGTCGTCGTCACCTCGATCGCCGCGCCCAGCACGTCGCCGGTGATCCCGCCGAACCGCCGGACGCAGTGCGCGACCAGTGCCCCAGCGCAGACGAGCGCGACCAGAACGGCCAGCGGGCCCTGCCAGCGTCGCGCATCTGCCAGGACGGCCAGCACCGCCACCCCGATGATCCAGAGCAACACCACCGCGGCCGGCTGGGTGCCTGCGGCACGTGCACCCAGCGAGCTGCCCTGCGCGGCGGGCACCGCGCGCCGGCACGCCGCCACCGCGGCCACCCTGCCGGCCGTCACGGCGACGACCACGGCGACGATACTCAGCTGCGCGAACGCCAGGGCCTGCACCAGAATCGCCACCACCACCGCGGCGACACCGAACGGTCCCGCCGAGCCGTCGCGCATCACCTGCAGCGCTCGGTCCGGCGGCCCGTAGCAGCCGAGCGCATCGGCGGTATCCGACAACCCGTCGATGTGCAGGCCGCGCGTTGCGATCAGCAATACCGTGACCGCCAGCGCGCCGCCAAGCGGACTGCCTGCGCCGAACGCCCACGACGACGCCCACACCACCCCGCCCGCCACCGCCCCGAGCGCGACGCCGACAACCGGCAAGGCGGTGATGACCCCGCGGCCCACCCCGGCCGAGCCGCGCACGGGCAGAACGGTCGCAAACGCCAATGCGCCTGTGACCGAGCGGATCACGCGGTGACGCCTGCCTCGTCGAAAGTGGCCATCGACGACAGCGCGGCAACGGCGGCGCGAACGACGGGCAAGGCGACCGCGGCGCCGGTGCCCTCGCCGAGCCGCATCCGCAGGTCGATGATCGGTTCGAGGTCGAGCTGCTGCAGCGCAAGCGCATGTGCCGGCTCGGTTGACCGGTGTCCCGCCTGCCACCACTGCCGGGCGCCTGGCGCGAGTCGGTCGGCCACCAACGCGGCCGCGGTCACCACCACGCCGTCGAGCAGCACGGGCGTGCGGCGCACAGCGGCCTGGGCACAGAAGCCCGCCATTGCGGCGAAGTCCGCTCCGCCGCAAACCCGCAGCAGCCCAACCGGATCCGCGGACAATCCGCGGGCCCGGTACAGCGCGTCGCGAATCGCTGCCGTCTTGCGCGCCCAGCCGGCGTCGTCGATGCCGGTGCCCCTGCCGACGACGGCCACGGGTTCGGAGTTCGTCAGCGCGGCGATCAAAGTGGTTGCGGCCGTGGTGTTTCCGATCCCCATGTCGCCGGCGATCAGCAGATCCGCCCCCGAATCGACTTCCTCGTCGGCGATCGCACGGCCCGCCTCGATCGCCGCGGCTGTCTCCTCCGCGCTGAGCGCGTCCTCGACCGCGATGTTGCCGCTGCCGCGCCGCACCTTGTGCGCGCCGATCGCCGCGGACAGCGGCTCGGCGGCATTCACCGCGATATCGACCACCCGCACGCTTGCCCCTGCCGCCTCGGCGAGCACATTGATCGCCGCGCCGCCCGCGTCGAAATTGGCGACCATCTGCGCGGTGACTTCTGCCGGATAGGCGGAGACCCCCGCCGAGGTGACGCCGTGGTCACCGGCGAACACGACGACGCGGGGCCGCTGGAACTGCCGCGGCGGGCACACCCCCTGGCAGGACGCCACCCAGACCGACAGGTCTTCGAGGCGGCCCAGCGAGCCGAGCGGCTTGGTCAGCCGGTCCTGACGGGCGCGCGCCGCGGCGGCCACGTCGGCGTCGGGCGCCGTGACCTCGAAGCCCGTCACGACGCCGCCTTGACCGTCAACGGCTGCCCGGCGACCACCAGCACGACCCGGTCGCACAGCGCGGCCAGCCGCTGGTTGAGGCTGCCGAGCTCGTCGGCGAACCGACGACCGGACGCCGTGTGCGGCACCACGGTCAGGCCCACCTCCGGGCTGACGAGTGCCAGCGGCGAAGGGAACGCCTCGACCGCGTCGAGTAGATCGGCCACGTCGGCCGCCACCGAGCCCGTGGTCCACGCGCCACGGCGGTCCATCGCCGCGGTCAGCCAGCCGCCGATATCGTCGACGAGCGTCGGTGTGGCCGCATCGGAGCGCAATTGCGTTGGTACATCGACTGTTTCGATCGTCGACCAATGCGGTGGGCGGCGAGCCCGGTGGGCGGCGATACGCGCCGACCAGTCGGCGTCACCGTCGGGAATCGCGCCGGTGGCCAGATAGCGCACCGGCTGGCCGGCGCCCGTCGACTCTGCGATCGCCGTCTCGGCCCACTGCGACTTACCCGACCTGATACCCCCGAGCACCAGCGTGCGCACCGGCGGTCAGGCGACCTTGTCGCCGCGATTGACCTGCGGCCGAGGGGCGCGCATCCGGCGCAGCTGTGAAGCGCGGCTGGCGGCGTAAAAGCCGAGCTTCCAACCACTTTCAGTGTTGTCAGGGAACTTCTGATCGACAAGCTTGTTCACCTTGCGGCCCACGAGGAACCCGTCGATCACCATGAACAGCACCAGAACCAGCATGGCGGGGGAGATCAGCCGCTGCACCGCAACCGATGGCACTGCCAGCATGAAGAAGATCAGGCCGAGCGCGGCCGGCATGAACAGGCCGAGCAGGTTTCGGCGCGCGTCCACCACGTCACGAACGAAGCGGCGCACCGGGCCCTTGTCGCGTGGCAGCAGATAGGCGTCCTCGCCGGCCATCATCTTCTCGCGGCGTTCGGCCATGTCGGCGCGGCGGACGAGGCGTTCGGCCTTGCGTTCCTCGCGGGACAGTTTCGGCCCGCCGATCTCCTTGCGGCGCCGCCGCGCTTCGGCCGCGGTCAGCGGCGCGGGTGCGATCGGGCCGCGCTTGCCCTGGTTACGTTTCGGGGTAGGCCTGCCCTTGGGTGCGGTAGTGCCGCCGGCGCGCTGGCCGGTCTCGGTGTCGGACACGGCCTCGTCGGCGGTGTTGTCCGAGTCCGAGTTGTCTTTCTTTCGGCCCAGCAGTTTCACGCCTGCCAGATTAGTCTGCCGGGGTGCAGGTGTTGATCGCCCCCGACTGCTTTGGCGACAGCCTCACCGCAGTGGAGGCCGCCGAGTCGATCGCGCGCGGCTGGCAGCGCGGCCGCCCCGACGACGAGCTCACCCTGGCCCCGCAGTCAGACGGCGGGCCCGGCTTCGTCGGCGTGCTGGCCGGCCGGGTCGGTGAGGTGCACACCCTTCGGGTGAGCGGGCCGCTGACCGAGGAGGTGTCCGCGGACTGGGTGCTCGACCCGGCCGCGCCTCGCACGGCCTATATCGAATGCGCGCAGGCCTGTGGTCTGCATCTGCTGGGCGGTCCGCCGACCGTGCAGACCGCGCTGGCCGCGCACAGCCGGGGTGTGGGACAGCTGATCGCCGCCGCGGTGCAGGCGGGCGCAGGGCGGATCGTGGTCGGGTTGGGCGGCAGCAGCTGCACTGACGGTGGCCGCGGCATGATCGACGAACTTGGCGGACTCGAGGCGGGCCGCCAGCTGCTGGCGGGTGTCGAGCTCGTCGCCGCCACCGACGTGGAGCACCCGCTGCTCGGACCGAAGGGCGCCGCGGCCGTCTTCGGCCCGCAGAAAGGGGCCGACCCCGACACCGTGCGCGTGCTGGAACAACGGCTCAGCGACTGGGCGGTCGAGTTGAACGCGGCCGCAGGGCGCGCGGTCAGCGACGAAGCGGGTGCGGGCGCCGCAGGAGGCATCGGCGCGGGACTGCTGGCGCTGGGCGGCCGCCGCGAATCCGGTGCCACGATCATCGCCGAACACACCCGGCTGGCCGACGACGTGGCCGCCGCCGGACTCGTGATCACCGGCGAGGGCCGGTTCGACGACCAGTCGCTGCACGGCAAAGTGGTCAGCGCGCTGGCCGCAGGCGCGCGCTCGCACCAGATACCGGTGTTGGTGCTCGCAGGCCAGGTCACGCTCGACGAACCCACACTGGCCGAGGCGGGCATCGCGGCGGCGTTCTCCATCACCGACCATGCGGGGTCCGTGCAGCGGGCCATCGAGGACGCGGCGAATCAGCTGGAAGGGCTGGCCGAGGCGACGGCGGCGACCTGGGGATAAATCGGGAATAGGGCGCAAACAAGGTACCGTTGATGAAGTGGACCTCACGGGTCTACCCACGAACATGCACAGGGGAGATGTAATGACTGTTCAGGACGAGACGGCCACCAGCACCCACGGCGTCACCCTGACCGACGCCGCGGCCGCCAAGGCGAAGGCGCTGCTGGATCAAGAGGGCCGTGACGACCTGGCGTTGCGCATCGCCGTCCAGCCGGGCGGGTGCGCTGGCCTGCGCTACAACCTCTTTTTCGATGACCGGTCGCTGGACGGTGACCTGACCGCAGAGTTTGGCGGCGTCTCGCTGACCGTCGACCGGATGAGCGCCCCCTATGTGCAGGGCGCCACAATCGACTTCGTCGACACCATCGAGAAGCAGGGCTTTACCATCGACAACCCGAACGCCACCGGGTCCTGCGCCTGCGGCGACTCGTTCAACTGAGTTAGTACTGGCCGGCCGTCCTCGGCAAGTAAGAGCACACCAGGATCTCGTTGTCCTGGGCCAGCAGCTGCGCGACGGCCTGTTCCTCGTCTTTGGGCGGCTGGTCAAACCTTGATCCGGCCGCGGGCGCGACCTTCATCGTGAACAGCACCTGCGCCTGATTCGGCGACCACAGCACCATCTTGTCGATCGAGGTGACCTCGGCGTGGTTGTACTGCTTGCGGAACGCGTCGCTGCTCAAGCTGGCCAGCGCGAGGTCGGAGCGGTGCTCCTTGACGGCGTCGAAGAGTCCGCACAAAGTGTGCCGGGCGACCATTTCATCGTCGCCCCTCGCCAGCGCGTCCAGGTATTCCTGAATCGCGGCCCGGGCTGATGTTTCTGTGAGCGCAGTGTTGGCAGACGAATTATCGTCGCGCGACGCGAAAACAATTGCGGCGACCACTGCTGCGACAACGACGACCGCGGCTGCCACCGCCGCGACGACTCGCCACCACCGCCGTTTCGGATATGGCAGCGGCGGCGGCAGCATCGTCGGGTATGGCGACGGCACGTTTTCGGGATAGGGCTGCGGCGGATACATTTGCGGGCCGACCGGTCCAGCGCCGTATTCGGGCGGGTACGGACCAGTCATATATTTGCTCCCCCGAGATGTGTCGAGAATTTCTGCTGTCTACAGTGACCGAGCGGGTACTTGTAGGCAGGTTAGCGCACGGTCATCGAGTATCCCGTGGGTAAGGTTATGTAGACGGCTTAATAAATGAAGGGTGACGTTTCGTGACCATTGCGGTGACCGGCTCGATTGCCACCGACCATCTCATGCGTTTTCCCGGTCGGTTCTCCGAGCAACTTCTGCCCGATCACCTGCAGAAGGTGTCATTGAGTTTCCTGGTCGAGGATCTGGTCATCCATCGCGGTGGCGTGGCGGGCAACATGGCGTACGCGATCGGCATACTCGGCGGTGACGTCGCCCTGGTCGGCGCTGCGGGCAAGGACTTTGACGACTACCGGCAGTGGCTGACGTCGCATGGCGTGGACTGCGACAGCGTCCTCATTTCCGACTCGGCGTACACGGCGCGGTTCGTCTGCACGACTGATGAGGCCATGGCCCAGATCGCCTCGTTCTACCCGGGAGCTATGTCGGAGGCCCGCAACATCAAACTCGCTGACGTCGTATCACGAACGGGCACAACTGATTTGGTAATCATCGGAGCCAACGACCCCGACGCGATGTTCCTGCACACCGAGGAGTGTCGCAAGCTGGGCCTGGCGTTCGCCGCCGACCCGTCGCAGCAATTGACCCGGTTGTCCGGCGACCAAATCCGCCAATTGATCGATGGTGCGACCTACCTGTTCACCAACGACTACGAATGGGACCTGCTACTGCAGAAGTCCGGCTGGTCCGAGGCCGAGGTGATGGGCCAGATCGAGATGCGCATCACCACGTTGGGGGAGAAGGGCGTCGACATCGTCGGCCGCGACGGCACTTTCGTCCACGTCGATGTGGTGCCCGAGACACACAAGGACGACCCGACCGGCATCGGCGACGCATTCCGGGCGGGCTTCCTCACCGGCCGCAGCGCCGGGTTGGGCCTCGAGCGGTCGGCGCAGTTCGCATCGATGGTCGCGACTCTCGTGCTGGAGGCGCCCGGTCCGCAGGAATGGCAGTGGGACAAGGATGCCGCCGTCAAACGGCTGTCGGACGCGTACGGAGCAGACGCGGCCGCGGAGATCTCGCAGGCGTTTGCCTAGAGCTGCACGGGGTAGTGCGGCTCGCTGATCTGTGGCGTCACGCTGTGCTCGACGAAGATCGCGTGCCACAGCATGAAGATCAGCACCGTCCACAGCCGGCGGCTGTGATCGCCTGCGCCGCTGCGGTGTTCGTCAAGCATGGCCCGCACCGCGGCAAGATCCACATGGTCGCCGGCCTGTGAGGCGGCGATCGTCGCATAGGCCCAGTCCATCAGTTCACCCGCCCGCAACCAATGCCGGATCGGGACGGGGAAGCCCAGCTTCGGCCGGTTGAGCACATGCGCGGGAACGATCGGTTCCAACGCCTTGCGTAACGCGAATTTCGTTGTGGCCCTGGTGATCTTCTGCTCCGCGGGCAGCTGCGACGCCACCGCGAACACCTCGGGATCCAGAAACGGGACCCGCAGTTCGAGCGAATTGGCCATCGTCATCTTGTCGGCCTTGACCAGGATGTCGCCACGCAGCCAGGTGAACAGGTCGATGTGTTGCATCCGCGCGACCGGGTCCCAGCCGTCGGACGTGGCGTACACCGGCGCGGTGATGTCGGTGTGCGTCCACTCCTCGCGGAAGCCCGGCAGCACCGTCCGCAGTTGGGCGTCGGAGAAGCTGCGCGCGTTGCCGTAGTAGCGCTCCTCGAGAGTGAGCGATCCGCGGTGCAGCAGGCTCTTGCCGCGCATGCCCTCCGGCAGCGGTTTGGACGCCTTTCCCAACGAACGTCGAACCGGGCGGGGAAGATAGTCGAAAGGCCGCAGCGACAACGGTTCCCGGTAAATGGTGTAACCGCCGAACAGTTCGTCGGCGCCCTCACCGGACAGCACCACCTTGACGTGCTTGCGGGCCTCGCGTGCGATGAAGAACAGCGGCACCAGCGCCGGGTCCGCGACGGGTTCATCGAGATACCAGACGATTTCGGGTAGTGCCGCGACGAATTCGGCCTGATTGACCACCTTCGTCACGTGCCGGGCGCCGATCGCCTCGGCCGAGGCAACCGCGACGTCCACCTCGGAGAACCCCTCCCGTTCGAAGCCGGTGGTGAACGTGATCAGTCGCGGGTTGTGGCGCATCGCCAAAGCGGCGATCGCGGTGGAGTCGATTCCGCCCGACAGAAAGGCGCCGACGGTCACGTCGGCGCGCATGTGCTTGGCGACCGAATCCTCGAGCACCGCAGTGATTTCGTCGTAGCGGCTCTGCTCGCTGCCCGCACCGAACGGCTTCGCGGTGAACCGCGGTGCGAAGTAGCGGGTCACCTCAGGTGGCTGTCCCGGCCGCACGCGGGCGTAACTGCCCGATTCCAGCCGCCGGATGCCGCGGTGCAGCGTCTCCGGTTCGGGCACGTACTGCAGCACCGTGTAGTGCTGCACGGCGCGATCGTCGATGCCGAGGTCGATGCCGACTTCGTCGGCCAGGTCCAGCAGGCACTTCTTCTCGCTGCCGACCGCCGTCCCGCCGGATCCCGTCGCCATGAACAGCGGCTTGATGCCGAAAGGGTCACGCGCGCAGAACAGTTCCTTCTCGACGGTGTCCCACAGCGCAAATGCGAACATGCCGCGCAACCGCGTGAGCGCGTCGGTACCCCAGTGGTGGTAGGCGGCGATGATCGCCTCACTGTCGCCATCGGTACCGAAGACGGCGTTGTGCTCGGCCGAGAGCTCCTCGCGCAGCTCGAGGTAGTTGTAGATCTCGCCGTTGAACACCAGCACATAGCGGTCAGGCGACTCGGGCGGCCCCCAGCGCAATGGCTGATGGCTGTGCGCGATGTCGATGATGGACAGCCGGTTGAATCCCAATACGACGCGGTCGTCAGACCAGGTGCCCGGCTCGTCCGGGCCGCGGTGGCGCATGAGGTGCGAGGAACCCGAAACAGCATCGACCAGCGCCGCGGAGACGTCAGCGGACGGGTGGGTAAGCAGGGCCAGCAGTCCGCACACCGCGCCAGTATGCCTAATCCGTGAGGTGTGTCGAGACCGGCACCTGACGGTGGTCTACGCTGCGTAGTATTCACTGCGTCCGCATGACCGCAAGGCGGTCACTGACTTCGTAGGAGGCTCCAACGTGACACCGCGCGGGCTTCGGGTGTTGGCGTTGTCAGTCATCCTGGGTGGCACGACCGTGCTGCTCAGCGGGTGCAGCTGGTCCGAAGTGCTGGGCCTTGGCTGGCCGGAGGGCATCACCCCGGAGGCACACCTGAACCGCGAACTGTGGATCGGTTCGCTGATCGCGGCGCTGGTGGTCGGTGTGATCGTGTGGGGCCTGATCTTCTGGAGCTCCGCGTTTCACCGGCACAAGAAGGGCGACACCGAGCTGCCCCGCCAGTTCGGCTACAACATGCCGCTGGAGCTGGTGCTCACCGTCACGCCGTTCCTGATCATCTCGGTGCTCTTCTATTTCACCGTGGTGGTGCAGGAGAAGATGCTGCACAAGGACCCCAATCCCGAGGTTGTCATCGACGTCACCGCCTTCCAGTGGAACTGGAAGTTCGGCTACCAGAAGGTCAACTTCGGCGACGGCACGTTCACCTTCGACGGCGTCGACAACGAGCGCAAGGCCGCGATGGAGTCCAAGCCCGAGGGCAAGGACGCGCACGGCGAGGAGATCGTCGGTGCGGTGCGTGGCCTCAACCCCGAGGACCGCACGTACCTGAACTTCGACAAGGTCGAGACGCTGGGCAGC
>Ga0075428_100002485_pt1 | contig 20009 bp, 17 predicted proteins | sample RhiMetdeltSRZDD2_FD_75291 | JGI IMG/M metagenome (GOLD analysis project Ga0075428, IMG submission 75291) | Populus rhizosphere microbial communities from Tennessee, USA - Rhizosphere MetaG P. deltoides SRZDD2 | ecosystem: Host-associated > Plants > Roots > Rhizosphere > Soil | place: USA... | reverse complement strand
TAGAACGGGAACACCAGGCGCGCCGACACCAGGGCGGTGAAGCCGACGACCTCGGCGAAGAGGATGCTCGAGACCAGCAGCGGCACGAAATCCGCGGACCCGCGCGAGAAGGTGATCCCGGCGGCGACGGCGGCGCCGACGAACGTCCACCCGAGCGCCCATCCGACGATGAAGCGCCACGCCCCCGCGGGCGCGTCCGGTCGCCCGTCGACCCCGGTGGCCGTCCCGACCGTCTGCGATCCGGCCTCCCGGTCCGTGACGGTCCAGGACTGGCTCAACGCGCGCTTCTCCACGCCACTATGAGACGCGCGACCGCGCCGCGCGGTTGCGGACATGATGATCTTATACGCCGATCAGCCCCAGCACGATGAGCGCGGCCGCCGCGAGAGCGCACGCGAGCGCCCGCCGCTCCCAGCGCGCGAACGCCTCGGGCTCTCCCGACGCGGGAAGGGGCACGGCGAGGATCGCGGCGATCGCGAGGGGGACGCACGCGGCGTAGGCGACCGGACCGTACTCCCGCGCGCGGGCCGCGAGGACGACCCCCGCGGCTCCGAGGAGCGGGAGCGCGACGAGCGCAAGGCGGGATTGCTGCACGCCCATCATCACGACCGGGGTCATCCGCGAGAGCGCGGCGTCCGCCTCGGGTCGCGTGAAGTGCCGCGCGAAGAGGGGGGAGGCAGCGATGAGCCCGGCGGGAAGGCCGGCGAGGAACGCGCCGAACGAGCCGCCCCCGGTCCGCGTAGCGTACCCCGCGAGCGCGGGGAGCGGACCGAGCGCGAGCACGTTCGCGAGATCGCCGAGACCGTAGCCCAGCGTGTCGAGTCCGACGACGGGCGCCCCGCGCGCGAGCCCCAGGATCACGGCCACCGCGCCGTACCCGAGCGGCGCGGCGCCCACGACCGGAGCGATGGCGAGGCCGAGCGCCCCCGCGAGGGCGAGGGCGATCGCCCCGACCGCCGCGGCCTCGCGCGCCTCGATCGGCTCGTGCGGTGGCGCGCCGAGCCGGTCCCAGGCGTGATCGATGAGCTGGACCCCCACCGCCGCGAGCCACGCGGCGAGCGCGACCACGGCGGGCCCCAGGAACCCCCCTCCGGTGTGGGCGTCCCAGCGGGAATAGGCCAGCCCGATCGCGACGCCTGCGGGGGCGAGCAGCGCCTGCACGGGCCGGGCGGCGTCTTGCCACGGGCGGAGGCGTTCCATGCGGTTCGTATAATAGCCGGGCGAGGTATCGACTTTGGCTCTCGTCGACGCGCACGGAAGGGTCCACGACGACCTCCGGCTGTCGGTCACCGATCGGTGCAATCTCCGCTGCGCCTACTGCATGCCGGAGGAGCCGGTCTGGTTCCCGAGGGAGGAGATCCTCACCTTCGAGGAGATCACCCGGATCGCACGCATCGCGATCGGGGAGGGGGTCGCGAAGCTGCGCGTCACGGGGGGCGAGCCGCTCCTCCGGCGCGGCATCGTCGACCTCGTCGCCTCGCTGGCGGCGCTCCCCGGCGTGCGCGACCTCTCGCTGACGACGAACGGCGTCCTCCTCGCCCCGCTCGCCGCGGATCTCGCGCGGGTGGGGCTCCGGCGGGTCAACGTCAGCCTCGACACGCTCGACCGGGAGCGGTTCCGGAGGCTGACCGGACGGGACCGTCTCGCGAGCGTCGTCGAGGGGCTGGCCGCCGCGCGGGGCGCGGGGCTCTCGCCGGTGAAGATCAACGCGGTGCTCCTTCGCGGGGAGAACGAGGGCGAGGCGATCGATCTCGTCCGGTTCGGACGCGAGGAGGGGTACGAGGTCCGCTTCATCGAGTTCATGCCGCTCGAGAACGACCGCTCCTGGGAGATCGGCCGCGTGGTGACCGGGGCGTCGGTGCGGCGTCGCATCGCGTCCGTCTGGCCGGTCGCCCGCGACCCGGAGGAGGACCCGCACGCCCCGGCGTCGCGCTTCCTGTTCGAGGACGGCGGGGGCGCGGTCGGCTTCATCGACTCGGTGACCGCGCCGTTCTGCTCCGCGTGCAGCCGGATCCGCGTCGCGAGCGACGGACGGTTCCGCGTCTGCCTCTACGACGACCGGGAGACCGACCTGCGCGCCGCGCTCCGGGGCGGGGCGACGGACGCGGCGATCGCGTCGCTCATGCGCGATGCGCTCCTGCGCAAGGGGCGCGGGGGCGCGCTCGAGATCCTGGAGTCGCGGACCGCGCTTCCGCTCACGCGCACGATGCACCAGATCGGCGGCTGACGGGCGTCAGGCGGTCGGCTCGGTCATCTTGAACGGGTCGAGCGCGGCGTCGAGCTGCTCCTTCGTCAGGGACGTCGTCTCCCGCGCGATCTCGCGCACGGTCCGGCCGGTCTTCGCCGCTTGCTTCGCGATCGCCGCGGCGGCGTCGTAGCCGATGTAAGGGACGAGGCCGGTGCAGATGGCGAGGCCTCGCTCGACGAGCTCGGGCCCGCGCTCGGTCGCGCGCGTCCCGCGCACGCACCGCTCGGCGAAGTTCCGCGCCGCAGCCGCGAGGATCTCGATCGAGCCGACCAGGTTGTGCGCGGCGAAGGGGAGCATGGTGTTCAGCTCGAAGAAGCTCCACTGCGCGGCCTGGAGCACCGCGACGTCGGCCGCGATCGCTTGGGACGCGGCCTGGATCAGCGACTCCGCGATGACCGGGTTCACCTTCCCGGGCATGATCGAGCTGCCGGGCTGGACCTCGGGGAGCGCGAGCTCCCCGAGCCCGCACCGCGGGCCCGAGCCCATCAGCCGGATGTCGTTCGCGATCTTGAGCAAGCCGACGGCGACCGTCCGGATCGTCCCCGACGCCTGCACGACCGCGTCGATCGTCGCCTGCGCCTGGAAGTGGTTGTCGGTCTCCCGAGCTTCGATCTTCGCCTCGCGGGCGAGGAGGGCCAGCACGCGCGAGGCGAACTCCGGGTGGGTGTTGATGCCGGTGCCGACCGCGGTCCCGCCCAGCGGGACGACCGAGAGCTCCGCCATCGCCCCGTCGAGCCTCGCGAGCGCCTTGTCCATCTGCCCGGCGTAGCCGTGGAAGACCTGCCCCATCCGGATCGGCGTCGCGTCCTGGAGATGCGTGCGCCCCGTCTTGATCACCCCCCAGAGCTCCTTCGCCTTCGCCGCCAGCTCGTCGCGGAGCGCGCCGACCGCGGGCGCCAGCTCCTCGCGGATCGCGAGCCAGGCGGCGAGATGGAGGGCGGTGGGGATGACGTCGTTGGACGACTGCCCGAGATTGACGTGGTCGTTCGGGTGCACGGTTCCGCGGGAGCCGCGCGCCGCCCCGAGCAGCTCGGCCGCGCGATTGGCGATGACCTCGTTCGCGTTCATGTTCGTCGAGGTCCCGGAGCCGGTCTGGAACACGTCGAGGGGGAAGTGCGCGTCGAGAGCACCGTCCGCGACCTCGCGCGACGCCTTCGCGATCGCCTCCGCCAGGCCGCGATCCAGAAGCCCGAGATCGCGGTTGACGGTCGCCGCGGCTCCCTTGATCAGCCCCAGCGCCCGGATGAACCGACGGGGCATGCGCAGGCCGCTGATCGGGAAGTTGACGACGGCCCGCTGCGTGGAGGCGCCGTAGTACGCGTCGGCGGGGACCTCCATCTCGCCCATGGTGTCGCGCTCGATCCGCGTCTTCGCATCCGGCATGGCGGCCCTCCTACGGGCGTCGGCTGGGCTCCGCGGTCAAGATAGCAATGTTATTCTCGCCCGTCCCGCAAGGAGCCCACGCGATGAGCGCAAAGGACCGGCTCTCCTGCTTCAAGGCCTACGACATCCGCGGCCGCATCCCGGACGAGCTCGATCGCGACCTGGTCGTCGCCATCGCCCGCGCGTACGCCTCCTGGCTCCGGCCGAAGAAGGTCGCGGTGGGCTACGACGTCCGGCTCACGAGCCCGGACTTCGCCGCGGCGATCTGCGAAGGGCTGTGCGCGTCCGGTGTGGACGTGATCGACATCGGGCGGTGCGGGACCGAGCAGGTCTACTTCGCGACCTTCCACCTGGAGCTCGACGGCGGGATCATGGTCACCGCGTCCCACAATCCGGCGGATTACAACGGATTGAAGCTGGTCCGCGAGCGCGCGAAGCCGATCAGCGCCGACACCGGGCTGCGCGAGATCGAGACGCTGACCCTCGCGCGGACGTTCGAGACCGCGCGGCGCCGCGGGACGGTGGAGCAGGCGGATCTCCAGGGCGAGTACGTCCGGCACCTCCTGTCCTACGTCGACGTCCCGTCGCTCCGGCCTCTGACGGTCGTCTCGAACCCGGGAAACGGCGGCGCGGGGCCGATCGTCGAGGCGCTGGCCCCCCACCTGCCCTTCCGCTTCGTCCACGTCCACCACGAGCCGGACGGCCGGTTCCCGAACGGCATTCCGAACCCGCTCCTCCCCGAAAAGCGCGCGGACACCGCGAAGGCGGTGACGGCGTCGCAGGCCGACGCGGGGATCGCGTGGGACGGCGATTTCGACCGCTGCTTCCTCTTCGACGAGCGGGGAGGGTTCATCGAGGGGTACTACATCGTCGGGCTCCTCGCGTCACAGATCCTCAAGCGCGCGAAGGGGGCGAAGATCGTCCACGACCCCCGTCTGACCTGGAACACGATCCAGGTCGTGCGCGAGGCCGGTGGGATCCCCGTCCAGAGCAAGTCCGGGCACGCGTTCATGAAGGAGGTGATGCGCCGGGAGGACGCGGCGTACGGCGGCGAGATGTCCGCCCACCACTTCTTCCGCGACTTCGCCTACTGCGACAGCGGCATGATCCCCTGGCTGCTCGTGCTGGAGATCATGAGCCACACGGGGAGGTCGCTCTCCGACCTCGTGGCCGAGCACGTCCGGCGCTTCCCGACCAGCGGCGAGATCAACCGCAAGGTCGGAGACGCGCGCGCCGTCCTCTCGACGATCCGCCAGACCTACGGCCCCCACGCGCTGGCCCTGGACGAGACCGACGGCGTCGGCATGGAGTTCCACGCCTGGCGATTCAACTTGAGAATGTCGAACACCGAGCCGCTGATCCGTCTCAACGTCGAGTCGCGCGGCGACCCCGAGCTGCTCCGCGCGAAGACCGACGAGCTGCTCGGCGTGATCGGCGGCACCCCTCAAGACTGAACGAGCCGACCCAGCTCGCGGTTGAAGCGGGAGTTGGGCATCACGAGGTCGAATCCCGCGTCCCGCGCCGCGGCGAGGGCGTGCTCGTCCACGTGGCTGCCGTAGGCGATCAGCTCGGGCGCGGGGGAGGCCGCCTTCCAGCGCGCCGCCCAGGCGAGCACGTCCACCGACCGCGATCCGAGATCGGCGATGACGCGGGCGACCCCTCCGGACCGGAACGCGGCGTCCATCGCGGCCTCGTCGCCGATCCGGAGCGCCTCGCGGCCGGCCGCGCGTGCGGCGTCGCGGACGCGGGCCCAGAACAGGATATCGTCGGAGACGAAGAGGATTTTTCCGTCCATCAGGCCCTTCCTCTGGGGTCTATCCTTGACTTTCGATCGGGCTCCTGCAAACTTGAGGCCGACCTATGAAGCTTCGCGATCGACAGCCGATTTTCGTCGGCACCAAGATGGACGGGCAGGTCCGCCGGCGCCTGGAATCGATCACCGGTCCCGACAAGAAGTACTTCTCCCACGACGACACGATGTTCTTGACGATCTGTAAGCTGGGGGACGACGACTACGTCGGAAAGGTGATCGCGGAGCGTTTGACGACCGAGCGCGTGGACGACATCCGGCGCAACGTGCTCAGCATTCTCCAGCGGCTCTGTCCCGAGACCCGGTTCCCGTCGGTCCTGGACATCCTCCCCTGCGAAGCTCCGGGAGAGGGTCCTCACTGAGGGATTGGTAGCGCTACGGGGATTCGAACCCCGGTTTGATGGCTGAGAACCACCCGTCCTAACCCCTAGACGATAGCGCCGGCGGAATTCTAGCAGGCAGGCCGGTTGCGTCGTCGTCCCCCGAACCTATATTCGCGAAGTCCTGCGTTTTCTCCGATTTGGCTTGCAGGACCGGGGTGGACGTGCAGCCGATGATCCTCTGGCTCGCGGTCGCGGGGCTCGTCATCGGCGGGACCCTCCTGGCGTTCGGCGCCGGGCGCACGATCGGCGCGCGCCGGGCGCGGAATGCCGCGCGGCGCGAGCGGCGCGAGCTCCGCGACGTGCTCGAGATCACCGAGGCGGTCAACGGGACGCTCGATCTCCACGAGGTCGTCAGCCTGATCGTCCATCGCGTCGGCGAGCGGGTCGGCGCGCAGCGCTGCTCGATCGTCTTCGTGGACGAGGCGCGGGGGCATTGCTTCGTGGTCGCGGCGAGCGACAACCCGAGCGCGGACAAGCTCGCGGTCGATCTGGAGAAATACCCGGAGATCCGTCGCGCCGTCCAGACCCGCGAGCCGGTCTACGTCGAGGACGTCGCCAACGACCCTCTCCTCGCCCCGGTGCGCGACGCGCTCCTCGGCCAGGGGTACCGGTCGCTCCTGGTCATGCCGCTCGTCTTCGGCCGCGAGGTGCTGGGGACGCTGTTCCTCCGGGCGAGCCGCGAGGTGCCCTTCACCCGCCGCGAGATGCGCTTCTGCCGCGTCGCCGCGGCCGCCTCGGCCAACGCGCTGAAGAACGCGCTCCTCTACCGCGACGCCGCGCTCGAGACGGCGCTCCACCGCGCCACGGGGGAGAAGCTGCGCCGCGTCCTCGACGGGACCCCGGACGTCATCGTGGCGACCGACGCCGAGGGGCGCGTCACGGAGTTCAACCGCGCCGCCGAGGACCTCACCGGGCGCTTCGCGGAGGAGGTGCTCGGCCGGCCGCTCGCGGAGGTGCTCCAGGCGGCCGACGTTCCGATCGAATCGGGGAGGAAGGGGCGCGACGCGGTCCTCACGCGCCCCGACGGCCGCGACGTGGAGATGCACCTGATCGGCGCGCCGCTGACGGACGCGAGCGGCGGCGACGCGGGACGCGTGATCCTCGGCCGCGACGTCACCGACCTGCGGCGGGCGGAGAAGAGCCTGGCGCAGGCGGAGCGGCTCTCCAGCCTCGGCGAGGTCGTGGCCGGGGTCGCGCACGAGCTGAACAACCCGCTCTCGGCGGTGCTCGGCTACGCGCAGCTCATCCAGGGCGGGCCGATCCGGGACGATCTCGAGCGCGATCTCGCGCGCATCGTGGAATCCGCGAGGCGCTGCCAGCGGATCGTGGTGAACCTCCTCTCCTTCGCGCGCAAGCATCCGCCGGAGAAGAAGCCTCACGATCTCAACGCCTGCGTCCGCAAGGTGGTCGAGCTCAAGACCTACCACCTCCGCGCGGCCCGGGTCGAGGCGGTGCTCGACCTCGCCGAAGGCCTCCCGCCGGCGCTCTTCGACTTCTACCAGATGGAGCAGGTCGTCCTCAACCTCGTCAACAACGCCGAGCAGTCGATCGTCGCGGCCGGCCGGCCCGGACGGGTCACGATCCGGTCGTTCGCTACCGAGACCGAGGTCGGTCTCGACGTCGCGGACGACGGTCCCGGAATCCCCGGCCCGGTGCGTCACCGCATCTTCGATCCCTTCTTCACGACGAAGGGCGCGGGGGAGGGGACCGGGCTCGGCCTGTCGGTCTCGTACGGGATCGTCCAGGAGCACCGGGGCCGGATCGAGCTACGCCCGGACCCGCCCGTCGGCGGCGCTGTGTTCCGCGTCGCGCTGCCGCGCGCCGAGAGCCTCGTTGCGGAGGCGAGCCCGACGGGCGCGCCGGCACGGACGGCGCCGCGGCCGCTCCTCGGGCGGCGCGTGCTGGTCGCCGAGGACGAGCCCCTGGTGCGCGACCTGTTCTCGCGCCTTCTCCAGCAGGACGGGGCCTCGGTGACGCTCGCCAAGGACGGCGAGGAGGCCTGGATCAAGATCCTCGAGACCGACTTCGACCTGATCGTCGCGGACCTGCGGATGCCCAATCTCGACGGGCGCGCGCTCTACGAGCGGGTGGTCGAGGAGAAGCCGTCGATGGTCCGGCGCTTCGTGTTCGCCACCGGCGACCTCGTGCGGCAGGAGAGCCTGAAGTTCCTGGAGGGGCTCCCGAACCGGATCCTCGCGAAGCCGCTCGACGTGGAGAACGTCCGGCAGGTTCTCCTCCAGACGATCGCCGCGACGCGCCGCGCCCCGGCCTAGCTCGCGAGGGCGGCGACCGCGCCGCGGATCGTCCCGGTCAGCGCCGCCGCCTCGTCCCGCGAAGGGTCGTGCCGCACGGGGACCACGATCGCCTTCCCGAACCGGATCGTGACCGGCACGAAGCGCGGCCACTTCGCGTGCCGCGGAAGGGCCTGGAACGTCCCGCCCACGTGGATCGGGATCACCGGGGCGCCGAGCCGGAGCGCGATGGTCGCCGCGCCGTTGCGGAAGGGTTTCATGGTGCCGTCGCGGGTGATCCCGCCCTCGGGGAAGATCCCCACGAGCCCTCCGTGATCGAGGACTTCGGCGATGAGGCGGAACGAGCGGAGGAAGCGGTTGCTGCCGCCGACGGGAATCGTCCCGAGCGTGCGGAGCAGCAGGTTCAGCTTCCGGTCGTCGTAGTACTCCTGCGCGACCAGGAAGCGGACCGGGCGGCCGACGCCGAGCGCGATGAAGACCGGGTCGAGGAACGACGCGTGGTTCGCGGCCAGGATCGCGGGACCCGCGGGGACGTTCGGCCGGCCGGACGTGCGGAGCCGGAAGCCGATCGCGAAGGGCGGCCCGAAGACCGCGCGCAGCGTGGAGTAGAGGACCCGGGTCACTCCTCGAGATCGTGCGGGGGAAGCGCGCGCTCGAAGCTCTGGATCGGCCGCCGGTGCACGGGCTCGATCGGGTGCTCGAGGGAGAACGACGCCGGCATCGCCAACTGTCCGGGCTGTGGGCGCGGCGAGAGGCCGCTCCGGATCGGCGGCGTGACGGCGAGCCGGATCTCCACCCCGGGCTTCGACGAGCGCCCGCCGAGCGTCGTCTTCGCCGGTCGCGCCGCAACCGCCGGCACCGCCTTGCGCGCCGCCTTCTTTCTCGAGGCGGGCTTCGCCGTGCGCCTGCGCGCGGCGGCCTTCGGAGCCTTCTTGCGGGCGACCGCCTTCTTGACGGCGGTCCTCTTCGCAGCCTTCTTCTTGGCCTTGGCCATCGGGTCCTCCTCGGTCATCGTCCCGTGCGAGCCTGGAATGATAGCGCGTCCCGGCGGAACTCAGCGCGGGACGCGGTCGCCGTACCGCCTCACCAGCGCCGGGATCAGGTAGTCGGACAGCGCCCTCGCGAGGTCGAGTTCCGGGGCGTGCCCCCAATCGCGGCGCGCGCGGCCGTCGTCCACCTCGGCGGGCCAGGTGTCCACGATCGCCTGGCGCCAGGGGACCGGCTCGAACTCGATCACGGCATCCGGGAAGTGGACCCTCACGGCGTCGCGGATCTCCGCCGCGGACGGGGAGAAGGCGGCGATGTTGTAGACGCGCGTGGTCAGGCGGTCGGCCGGCGCGCGGTCGAGCCGCATCAGCGCGGCGACGGCGTCGGGCATCGTCATGAACGGCATCCGGGTGTCGGGGCCGACGAAGCAGGAGTACGGCTTCCCCTGCGCGGCCGCGTGGATCATCTCGGGGGCGTAGTCGCTCGTCCCCCCCGAGGGCAGGGTCTCGGCGCTGATCAGTCCCGGGAAGCGGATCGATCGGAAGTCGAGCCCCGGCGTGCCGTCCTTCCGCGCCCGCGCGGTGAAGTACGACCCGATCATCTCCCCGTAGAGCTTGTTGCAGCCGTAGATCCCGGCCGGGCGGTTCCAGTCTTCTTCCTTCACCGGACCCGCGGCCCGCTTCGTCGCGGCGTCGGGGAACCCGTAGACCGCGATGCTGCTGGGGAAGAGGAATCGCACGTCCCGCCCGGTCTCGCGGGCGCGATCGCGGCAGAGCCGGAAGAGGTTGAGCGTGCCGGTGACGTTGACCGCGTGCGCGAGGTCCGGATCGCGCTCGGCCTTCGAGGACAGGAGCGCCGCGAGGTGGAACACGGCGTCGGGCCTGTGGTCCGCGAAGAGGTCCGCCATGAGCGTCGGCTCGACGATGCTCCCCACCAAGGCCGCGCGGCACGACGACGCGAGCGCGGGGGCGAGAGGCTGCAGGTCGAGCGCGACGGTCTGGTACCCCGCGGCGGCGAGCGCGGGAAGGAGGAGGTGACCCAGCTCTCCGTTGGCTCCGGTGACGAGCGCGGTGCGGGGCTCCATGACGCTAGAGGATAACGCTCAGCGTGGCTGGGGAGCAGGGATTCGAACCCCGATTCTACGGTCCAGAGCCGCATGTCCTACCATTGGACGACTCCCCAGCAGGACCGAGAGAGCGCGGAACTATAGCAAACCGCGGACGACGCGGTCGACCAGCCGCGCGACCCGCGCGAGCGTGCGCTCCCGCCCGAGAAGCACGACGACCTCGAACAATCCGGGGCTCGCGGTGCGGCCGGTGACCGCGAGACGGACCGGGTGGATGAGCGTCCCGGCCGGAACCCCGAGACCCGTGGCGAGAGCGCGCAGCTCGGCCTCGAGCGGCGCCGCGCTCCACTCGGGGAGCGTCCGCCATCGTGCTTCGAGCTGCCGTAGCGCGGGGGCCACGCCGTCGCTCCGGAACGCCTTCGCCAGCCCCTGCGGGTCGTACTCGAGCTCGTCGCTCGGATCGAAGAAATACTTCCCTTCGCTCGGGATCGAGGCGAGCGTCTTCGTCCGCGGCTGGAGCAGAGCAAGGACCTGGAGGAACCAGCCGCGCCGATCGCGCTCCCACGCGTCATTCCAGAGCGAAGCAGCGACGAGCGCGTCGCGCGCCGCGGCGGCGAACGCTTCGGCCGTAAGCTCCGTGACGTACTGCCCGTTGAGCCACTCGAGCTTCGTCGTGTCGAAGACCGCTCCGGCGGTCCCGACGCCGTCGAGGTCGAAGGCGGCGATCAGCTCGTCCCGGCTCATCTTCTGCCGCTCGTCTCCCGGGTTCCAGCCGAGGAGCGTCAGGAAGTTGAACATCGCGTCCGGGAGGAAGCCGCGGTCGCGGTACTCGAGGACCGACGTCGCCCCGTGGCGCTTGGAGAGCCGCTTCTTGTCCGTGCCGAGGATCAAGGGCACGTGGGCGAACGTGGGAGGCTCGTGCCCCAGGCCCCTGTAGATCACGATCTGCTTCGGCGTGTTCGAGATGTGGTCGTCGCCGCGGATGACGTGCGTGATTCGCATCGCGACGTCGTCGGAGACGACCGAGAGGTTGTAGGTCGGCGTGCCGTCGGAGCGGAGCAGGACCAGGTCCTCGATGACGTCGTTCGGAAACGACGTCTCGCCGTGGATCCTGTCCCGCCAGGCGGTCACGCCGGGCGGGATGCGCAGCCGCACCACGTGCGCCTCGCCGGCGGCGGCGCGGCGGTCCGACTCGGCCCGCGGGATCGCGGCGCAGCGGCGGGGATAGACGTAGCCGCCGGTCTCCTTCTCGGCGGCCTCGCGCTCCGCACGGAGGGTCGCGGGATCGCAGAAGCAGCGATACGCCTTGTCCCGCGCGAGGAGCTTCGCCGCGTCCGCGACGTGGGCCTCGCGGTTCCGCGCCTGGAAGAACGGCCCTTCATCCGGTGTCGTCCCGAGCCAGGCCATCCCGTCCAGGATCGCGCGGACGAGAGCCTCGGAGGAGCGCTGGGCGTCGGTGTCCTCGACGCGGAGCACGAACACGCCCCCGTGCCGCCGCGCATAGAGCCAGTTGAAGATCGCGGTGCGCGCGCCGCCGACGTGCAGATAGCCGGTCGGGCTGGGAGCGAAGCGAACGCGGACGCTCATCGCGCCCTTAGCCTCGAGCCTTCTTCTCGATCCGGGCCCAGGCATCCTTCAGAGTGATCGTCCGGTCGAAGACCGGCGCCTCGGGCGTGGAGTCGGCGTCCACGCAGAAGTAGCCCAGCCGCTCGAACTGCACCGCGGTCCCCGGCGGGAGCTTCGCCGTCGCCGCCTCGATCCGCGCGTCGATCAAGGTGGTCAGCGAGCGCGGGTTCAAGTGCGCGCGCCAGTCGGTCCCGTCGCTCTCGTCGTCGGGGCTCTCCTTGCTGAAGAGCGACTCGTAGAGCCGCACCGTCGCCGGCACCGAGTGCTCCGCCGACACCCAGTGGATCGTGCTCTTCACCTTCCGCCCGTCGGGGGACGAGCCCCCGCGCGAGGCGGGGTCGTAGGTGCAGCGGAGGGACGCGACGTTCCCGTAGGCGTCGCGCTCGACGCCCGTGCAGGTCAGGAAATAGGCGCCTCGGAGGCGGACCTCGCTCCCCGGCGAGAGCCGGTAGTACTTCGGAGGCGGCGTCTCGCGGAAGTCGTCCTCCTCGATGAACAGGTTCCTCGAGAACGGGACCTTCCTCAGCCCGGAGGCCGGGTTCTCGGGGTTCGCCTGGAGCTCGAACTCCTCGACCTGCCCCTCGGGGTAGTTCTCGACGACGACCGGGAGCGGCTTCAGCACGCTCATCACCCGCGGGGCGCGCCGGTTCAGGTCCTCGCGGACCGCGTGCTCGAGGAGCGCGATGTCCACGACGCTGTCGCGCTTGGCGACGCCGACGCGCTCGCAGAACGCGCGGATCGCCTCCGGGGTGAAGCCGCGGCGCCGCATCCCGGACAGCGTGGGCATCCGGGGATCGTCCCATCCCGCGACGTGCCGCTCGCGCACGAGCAGGAGGAGCTTCCGCTTGCTCAGCACCGTGTAGCTGAGGTTCAGCCGCGCGAACTCGATTTGCTGCGGGGTCGCGCCGGTCGGGCAGTTGCGGACGACCCAGTCGTAGAACGGCCTGTGGTCCTCGAACTCCAGCGTGCAGATCGAGTGCGTGATCCCCTCGAGCGCGTCCGACAGCGGGTGCGCGTAGTCGTACATCGGGTAGACGCACCACGCGTCGCCGGTCCGGTGGTGGGGCGCCTTCTTGATCCGGTAGAGCGCCGGGTCGCGCATGTTGATGTTCGGCGAGGCCATGTCGATCTTCGCGCGGAGCACGCAGCGCCCCTCCTCGAACTCCCCCGCGCGCATGCGGGCGAACAGGTCGAGGCTCTCGGAGACCGGCCGGTCGCGGTAGGGGCTGTTCCGCCCCGGCTCGGTGAGCGTGCCGCGGTAGGCGCGGATCTCGTCGGCGGACAGCTCGTCCACGTAAGCGAGGCCGCGCTCGATCAGCCGGACGGCATGGTCATACATCGCCTCGAAGTAGTCGGAGGCGAAGTACGGCCCGTCCGGCCAGTCGAATCCGAGCCATCGGACGTCGGCGATGATCGACTCGACGTACTCGACCTCCTCCTTCGCCGGGTTCGTGTCGTCGAAGCGGAGGTTGCACCGCCCGCCGTACTCGCGCGCCAGGCCGAAGTTCAGGCAGATCGACTTCGCGTGGCCGATGTGGAGGTAGCCGTTGGGCTCGGGCGGGAAGCGGGTGACGACCTGCCCCCCGTGACGTCCGCGCTGGCGGTCCTCGTCGATGATCTGGCGGATGAAGTCCCGATAGCCGCCGGCGTCGATGTCGTGCGAGGTCTTCTCCACCGGTGGGTCCTTCGGACACGCCCGCGGTTGGCGGTGAGGGAGGGATTCGAACCCTCGGAACGGGTTTAAGCCCGTTCAACGGTTTAGCAAACCGCCCCGTTCAGCCGCTCCGGCACCTCACCACGAGCGTGTCCTCGTCGATTGCGCCCGAGAAGCGCCGGATTGTAGCGCAGGCGTCAAACGACGCTCGTGGCGGAGGGGGCGGGATTCGAACCCGCGGCGCCCGCAAAGGCGCGGTCGCTTTCAAGGCGACTCCGTTCAACCACTCCGGCACCCCTCCGCGTCACCGTGAACGCTCGATCCGCTCGAGTCCTCCCATGTACGGACGGATCGCCTTCGGCAGCGTGACGCTCCCGTCGCGCTCCTGGCCGTTCTCGAGGATCGCGACGAGCGCGCGCCCGACCGCGAGCCCGGAGCCGTTGATCGTGTGGAGGGGCTCCGGCTTCGCCCCCTCGCGCGCGCGGAGCTTGATCCCGGCCCGGCGCGCCTGGTACGCCTCGAAGTTCGAGCAGGAGGAGATCTCCCGGTAGACCCCCTGCGACGGAAGCCACACCTCGAGATCGTAGGTCTTCGCCGATCCGTTCCCCAGGTCGCCGCCGCACAGCGCGACCACGCGGTAGGGAAGCTCGAGGCGGCGGAGAACCTCCTCGGCGTCGCTCGTCAGCCGCTCGAGCTGGGCGTACGAGTCGGCGGGGGTGGCGAAGCGGACGAGCTCGACCTTGTCGAACTGGTGCTGGCGGATCAGCCCGCGGACGTCCTTGCCGTACGACCCGGCCTCGCTGCGAAAGCAGGGCGTGTACGCGCAGTACGCGAGCGGCAGGAGCGCCGCGTCGAGGATCTCCCCCGCGTGGATGTTCGTGACCGGGACCTCCGCGGTCGGAATCAGGTAATACCCCCCCGGCTCGACCTTGAAGAGGTCCTCCTCGAACTTCGGGAGCTGACCCGTTCCGTGGAGCGAGCGGGCGTTGACCAGGAACGGCGGGAGCACCTCCGTGTAGCCGTGCTCCCCGACGTGGAGGTCGAGCATGAAGTTGATCAGCGCGCGCTCGAGCCGCGCCCCGTCCCCCCAGAGGAGGGCGAAGCGGGCGCCGGTCATCTTCGCCGCGCGCTCGAAGTCGAGGATGCCGAGCGCCGGCCCCAGGTCCCAATGCGCCTGCGGCTCGAAGTCGAACGCGCGCGGCGTCCCCCAGGCGCGGACGACGACGTTGTCCTCCGCGCCGGTGCCGGGAGGGACGCTCTCGTGCGGGAGGTTCGGGAGCCGGGTCAGGAAGTCGTCGAGCGCCTGCTCCGCGGTCTCGATCTGCGCCGCGAGGGCGTCGATCCGGTCTCCCAGGTCCTTCATCTCTCGACGGAGGCCGGAGGCGTCTCCGCCGCGCTTCATGATCCCGCCGATCTCCTTCGAGGTCTCGTTCCGGCGGCGCTTCGCCGCCTCGACCTCGGTCACGAGGGCGCGGCGGCGCTCGTCCAGCGCGCGGAACTCGTCCGCGGCGAAGCGATGCCCCCGCTTCGCGAGGCCGGCGGTCACCCGATCGGGGTGATCGCGCACGAAGTGGAGGTCGAGCATCGGCGCATTCTAGCAAGCACGGATGGTATGATCCGCGCCCGCCATGGACATGCTCCGCATCACGGGGGGCCGCCGGCTCTCGGGGCGCGTCCCCATCGCCGGCGCGAAGAACGCCGCCCTCCCCGCGCTTGCGGCGACGCTGCTCACCGAGGATGCGGTCGAGCTCTCGAACCTTCCCCGCGTGCGCGACGTCCGCACGATGCTGCGCGTGCTCGAGCAGCTCGGCGCGGAGGTGCACGATCGCGGGGACGGCAGCGCGTCGATCCGTGTCGCGCGGCTGGGATCGTTCGAGGCCCCGTACGACCTGGTCAAGACCATGCGCGCGTCGGTGCTCGCGCTCGGTCCGCTCGTCGCCCGCTTCGGCCGCGCCCGGGTCTCCCTTCCCGGCGGCTGCGCGATCGGCGAGCGGCCGATCGACCTGCACATCGACGGGCTCCACAAGATGGGGGCCGCGATCACGCTCGAGCACGGGTACGTGGAGGCGCGGGCCGAGCGGCTCCGCGGCGCGACGATCGAGCTACCGTTCCCGACCGTCACCGGGACCGAGAACCTGATGATGGCGGCGACGCTCGCCTCCGGCACGACGCGTCTGTTCGGATGCGCCCGCGAGCCCGAGATCGTGGACCTCGCCGACCTCCTGCGCGGTATGGGCGCCTCCATCGCCGGGGACGGAACGGACGACATCGTCGTCGAGGGTGGGGGGCCGCTCCACGGCGCGACGCACCGTGTCATCCCCGACCGGATCGAGGCGGCGACCTATCTGATCGCGGGCGCCCTCGTCGGGGACGGCGTCACGCTCACCGGGGCGCGCGCCGATCATCTCGACGCCGTGATCGCGCAGCTCCGCTCCTGCGGGGTCGCGGTCGCGGAGAACGACGGCGCGCTTCACGTGTCTCCGTCGGGCGAGACGGTCGCGCGCGACGTCGCCACCGCGCCGCATCCGGGGTTCCCGACCGATGCCCAGGCGCAGTACATGACGCTGATGACGCAGGCCCGCGGCACGGCGACGATCGAGGAATCGGTGTTCGAGCACCGGTTCATGCACGTCGGCGAGCTGACGCGGATGGGTGCGCCGATCCGGATCGACGGCCGGCGGGCGGTGGTCTCGGGCCCGGCGCCGCTGACCGGGGCTCAGGTCATGGCGACCGACCTGCGGGCCTCGGCCTGCCTCGTGCTGGCCGGTCTCGTCGCCGACGGCGCGACCGTGGTCGATCGCGTCTACCACCTGGACCGGGGCTACGAGGCGATGGAGCGCAAGCTCGGGGCGCTCGGGGCCTCGATCGAGAGGATTCGCCCATGAGCTGCATCTTCTGCCGCATCGTGGCCGAGGAGGTTCCGGCCGCCTTCGTGCACAAGGACGACGAGATCGTCGCGTTCCGCGACCTGAGCCCGCAGGCCCCGACCCACATCCTGATCATCCCCAGGCGTCACATGAGCTCGCTCAACGACGCCGGCGCCGCGGACGCGCTGTTGCTGGGGAAGATGCTCGTCGCGGCGCGGGGGATCGCGGAGCGCGAGGGGATCGGCGCCGGCTACCGCGTGGTCGCGAACACCGGCGCCTCCGCCGGGCAGAGCGTCTTTCACGTGCACCTCCATCTGCTCGGCGGCCGCCCGATGGCGTGGCCCCCCGGCTGATCGATGAGCCGCCGCGCGGCCGGCCTGCTCCTCCATCCCACCTCCCTTCCCGACGATCCCGGCGGACTCGAAGCGTCGGCGCGCTCGCTGCTCGCGTGGATGGAGGCCGCGAGGCTTCGGGTGTGGCAAATCCTTCCGATCGGTCCGCCGGGCCCCGGGCGCTCCCCCTACTCCTCCCCGTCCGCGTTCGCGGGAGGCCCGTCGCTCTTCGCCCCCGCGGGGGAGCCGGAGGCGCGCGCGCTCGCCGCCTTCGGCGAGGCGCACGCGGCCTGGCTCGACGACTGGTGCCTCTTCGCGGCTTTGCGCGAGGAGAGGCAACGGCCCTGGACCGAGTGGGACGCGCCTCTGCGCCGGCGGGACCCTGGCGCCCTCGCGCGCGCGGCGCGCGATCTCGCCGAGCCGGTCGCGCGGCACCGGCGCGCGCAGCTCGCCTTCTTCGATGCATGGACGCGGGTGCGCGAGGAGGCGCAGCGCCGCGGGATCGCCATCCTCGGCGACGTCCCGATCTACCCCGCGCTCGACTCCGCGGACGTCTGGTCGCACCAGGACCTGTTCTGGCTGGACGAGGACGGCCGCCCCTCGAAGGTCGCCGGGGTCCCCCCGGACTACTTCTCCTCGGACGGGCAGCTCTGGGGGAATCCGCTCTACCGCTGGGAGCTCATGCGCGAGCGCGGCTACGCCTGGTGGATCGCGCGGCTGCGCCATGCGCTCGTGCTCCACGATCGCCTGCGCCTCGACCACTTCCGCGGGTTCGCGGGGTATTGGGCGGTCCCGGCCGGCGCCCCGACCGCTCGCGACGGGGCGTGGGAGCCCGGGCCCGGCGCCCCGCTGTTCGACGCGCTCCGCGAGGCCCTCGGCGCGCTGCCGTTCGTCGCGGAGGACCTCGGCTTGATCACCGAGGACGTCGTCCGGCTGCGACGCGACATGGAGATCCCGGGGATGCGGGTGCTGCAGTTCGCCTTCGGGGCCGCCGACGGCGAGCACATGCCGCACCGCATCCCGGCGGACAGCGTCGTGTACACGGGGACTCACGACAACGACACCGCGCGCGGATGGTTCGCTTCGCTCGACGCCGCGGGGAAGGGGCGGGTGCTCGACTACGTCGGTGGGGCGCCGGAGGAGATCGCCTGGAGCCTGATCCGCGTCGCGCTGACGTCGGCGGCGGACCTCGCCATCGTGCCCGCGCAGGACGTGTTCGCCCTCGGGTCCGAAGCGCGCATGAACGTGCCCGGCGTCGCGGCCGGGAACTGGAGCTGGCGCGCGCGCGCCGCGGACTTCACGCCGGAGCGCGCGGAGCGCCTCGCCCGGCTCGTGGACGTCGCCGGCCGCTGCTAGACTCTTCCGTTCACGGAGGCCCGTCATGGACAACCCGGTCATCGTCAGCGCGGTCCGCACCCCCATCGGCAAGTTCCTCGGCGCGCTCGCAGCCGTCCCGGCGACGCGGCTCGGCGCGCTCGCCGTGCGCGAGGCGATCGCGAGGGCCGGGTTGAAGCCCGACCAGGTGCAGGAAGTGATCATGGGGAACGTCGTCAGCGCCGGGCTCGGGCAGAACCCCGCCCGCCAGGCGTCGATCTTCGGCGGGGTCCCGGACACGGTCCCCGCGTTCACCGTCAACAAGGTCTGCGGCTCCGGTCTCAAGGCCGTGGTGCTCGCGGCCCAGGCGATCAAGTGCGGCGACGCCGAGGTCGTCGTCGCCGGCGGCATGGAGTCGATGTCGAACGCGCCCTATCTGCTGAAGGGGGCGCGCGCGGGATTCCGGATGGGGAACCAGCCGGTTCTCGACGCGATGATCCACGACGGGCTCTGGGACGCGTACAACGACTACCACATGGGGAACACGGGGGAGATCGTCGCGGAGCGCTGGAAGGTGAGCCGCGAGGACCAGGACCGGTGGGCGCTCGAGAGCCACGAGAAGGCGATCGCGGCGATCGACGCAGGGGCGTTCCGCCGCGAGATCGTCCCCGTCCCGCTTCCGAGCAAGAAGGGGGACCCGGTGATCTTCGACACCGACGAGTCCCCCCGGCGGGACACGACGATCGAGGCGCTCCGCGCGCTGAAGCCCGCCTTCAAGAAGGATGGGACGGTGACGGCCGGGAACGCGCCCGGGGTGAACGACGGCGCCGCGGCGGTCGTCGTGGCCTCGAAGGCGGCGGCCAAGCGGCTCGGTTTGAAGCCGCGCGCGGAGATCGTCGCCTACGCCTCGTCCGGTCTCGCGCCCGAGCTGGTGATGATGGCCCCCGAGAAGGCGGTCCGGATGCTGTGGGAGAAGACGGGCTGGACGGCGGACGGCGTCGATCTCTACGAGTTCAACGAGGCCTTCGCCGTGCAGCAGGTCGCCCTCCAGCGCGTGCTGGGGCTCCGCCCCGAGAAGCACAACGTGCGCGGCGGCGCGGTCGCCCTCGGCCACCCGATCGGCGCGTCCGGCGCGCGGATCCTCACCACCCTGCTCCACGCGCTCGAGGACCGGGACGAGGAGCGCGGGATCGCCGCCCTCTGCCTCGGCGGCGGGAACGCCGTGGGGATGGCGATCCGGCGATGAAGATCGCCAAGCTCGGGGTCGTCGGCGCGGGACAGATGGGGAACGGGATCGCCCACGTCGCGGCGGCCTCCGGCCTCTCCGTGACGATGCGGGACCTCGACGACCGCCTGGTGTCCCGCGGGCTCGACACGATCGCGAAGAACCTCCAGCGCGGCGTGGACAAGGGGAAGATGACCGCGTCCGACAAGGATGCGGTCCTCGGCCGTATCGCCGGGACCACGGACCTTTCGGACCTCGCGGGCTGCGATCTGGTCGTCGAGGCCGCCGTCGAGAGCCTGCCCGTCAAGCTCGAGCTGTTCCGCTCGCTCGACGGGATCGTCCGCGCGGGGGCGATCCTCGCGACCAACACGTCCTCGCTCCCGATCACGAGGATCGCCGCGGCGACGTCGCGCCCCGAGAGCGTCATCGGGATGCACTTCATGAACCCGGTCCCCGTGATGAAGCTCGTCGAGATCATCCGCGGGCTGCAGACCTCCGACGCGACCGCGGCCGCCACGCGCGCGCTCGCCGAGACGATGGGGAAGACGCCGGTCGCGTGCCGCGACTTCCCCGGGTTCGTCAGCAACCGCGTGCTCATGCCGCTGATCAACGAGGCGATCTTCTGCCTGCACGAGGGGGTGGCGGACGCCGCGGCGATCGACACGATCATGAAGCTCGGGATGAACCATCCGATGGGCCCGCTGACCCTCGCCGACTTCATCGGGCTCGACACCTGCCTCGCGATCCTCCGGGTCCTCCACGAAGGGCTCGGGGACGACAAGTACCGCCCCTGCCCCCTGCTCGTGAAGCACGTCGAGGCGGGCTGGCTCGGGAAGAAGACCGGCCGCGGCTTCTACGATTA
>Ga0075428_100002484_pt1 | contig 20017 bp, 17 predicted proteins | sample RhiMetdeltSRZDD2_FD_75291 | JGI IMG/M metagenome (GOLD analysis project Ga0075428, IMG submission 75291) | Populus rhizosphere microbial communities from Tennessee, USA - Rhizosphere MetaG P. deltoides SRZDD2 | ecosystem: Host-associated > Plants > Roots > Rhizosphere > Soil | place: USA... | reverse complement strand
GTGACCCTCACCGTCGGCGGCTCCGCCCTCGAACTGGAAGCAGCGTAAATCCGCCGCTCCCCCGGGAAATGGTTCGCTGGCGTAACCGCGTGGGTGGCCAGCGCGGAGGTCGCGGCTTTAGTGAGGGACGAACCCGACGGTCGCGAACGACTCGGCGACCGGTCGGGCGGTATCCGGCACATAGCCGGAGCGGCCGGCTGTTGCTGAAGCTGACGACAAACCGTACCGCGAACCGTACCCCGAACTCCGCAATTCCTACAGAACTGAGAGAACCTCAGAGCACCTCACAGAACCGAATACACCTGAGCGTAGCTCGTTCCAAGGAACTGTTAACCGGAGGGTTGTTGGTTCGAGTCCAACCCGGGGAGTGACAAAGTCCCTGCTGAGCAGCTGTCGGGACTTGGACGGCGACCCGTCCCTCGCGTCTGCGATCCCGGTCTCCTCCAGCGTCAGGGACGTGTTTGGTCATCACGGGCGTCCCGCGCGCCCTCTGCCCGCCTTTTGACCAGGCCTGTCTCACCGCGGCCTTGGAGCAGAGGAGGTAGACTCCAATGTTGGAAACACCGAGCCAGTCGCGCTGACAGATCTGGATTTCGTCGTCAAGTCGCCAGCTCTTCTTTCTCGTTGCAACCACTCTTAGCCGAGCTGTGCAGCCGATCGGAGGCACGCCTCTCCGAGTGCTGCCCGTTCGAAACCCCGTCGAAAGGAGCACGCGATGACCGCAGCACAGACCGAAGCGTTGACCGCGGACGAGCTGGTCAAGATCGCCCGCAAGCAGATCGATGCCTTTAACAACGGCGATTGGGAGCAGCTGCAAGCACTGCTCGCCTCCGACTCGCGTTACGACGAGCTTGGAACCGAGCGGAAGATCGAGGGTCCCGAGAAGATCGTCGAGCTCTTCAAGGGCTGGAAGATGGCGTTTCCGGATGCCATGGGCACGGTGACAAGCGCCGTCGCCAACGGCAACAAGGCAGCCCTAGAAGTGACCTGGACAGGCACGCACACCGGCCCGCTTGGAACCGCAGAAGGAACGATCCCGGCCTCCGGCAAACGCCAGGAGACGCCAGCTGCCATCTTCTTTGCCTTCGAAGGTGAGAAGGTCAAGGCGAGCCGCCACTACTTCGATTCGATGACTCTGTTCAAGCAGATCGGCGCGCAGCCCAAGTAGCCGCCAGAGCAAGGACGATGGAGGGGGCGTCCGCCCGGGCGGTCGTCCTCTCCGATCAGTTCAGCCCGCCGATCGAGACTTCACCACGGCGCCCGACCCAGCCCCTCCAGAACCACTCCCCGGCCGGCAAAGCCGGTCTCTGAGTGGTCCTAGGTCGCCGTTTCGTCGATGCTCCAGACTCCCCCGATGTCGCGCCGGAGGGCCTTCCCACAGCTCGGACACCGCCGCTCGGTAGCTTCCCGGAGCTGCTCGCTCGGACCGCTGATGCTGGATTCGACGCGCGCCCCGCAATTCGGGCAAGCGTCCGGGTCCCCGTCCTTCTCGGCAGAGCTCACGCCAACAAGGTAACCGGATTGCGAGCCGTGAGGTAGGGCCGCTGGCTAAGGCCGCGCTCACCGCGCCTCGAGCCAGAGCGCTCGCCCTGCCGATCGGTCCTTCGGTGCCCGAAGCTAACCGCGCATGCAACCGTCTCCTTCGAGCTCAGCGAGGATCGTCGTCGGCTCCCCTTGCCGACCAGAACAAGGTAGAGTGGATCTGAACTGGCCCTGTGTTCAGAACCCGGCCTGAGCCCGCAACCGACCGACGCGCCACGGCGCGCGAGGCGAGGAGTCTCAAAGGCGAACGAGTTCGACTGCGGGGCCAGCTTCCTGGTGACGGGGCCGGTACGCGCAAGCAGAACGGTATGCGTTCAGCGACCCCTAGAAGCATCGGCAGAGTCCGTCGTCTACGTGGGCGTCCTCGCGCTCGACCTCGCGCCGGAAGCGCTACATTCCGATGAGGATGGGGCAGGACGGGAACCGGCACTTGCGCGTGCTGATCGCGAACGAGAAGCGCGAACGACTCGAGCTGCTCGCCCAGGTGGTTGCGGGACTCGGGCACGAGGTGATCGCGCGCGAAATCTCCGTCAAGGAGGTCGGCGCAGTCACCGCGCGAGAGCGGCCCGACGTCGCCCTGGTCGGCCTCGGCCTGCACTCCGAGCATGCACTCGAGCTGATCACGGAGATTGTCCGCGAAGCCTCCTGCCCCGTCATCGCGCTGCTCTCAGCCAAAGACCCGCTCTACGTCCACGAGGCGGCCAAGCGCGGCGTCTTCGCATACATCGTCGACACGACCCCCGAGGAACTGCAGAGCGCGATCGACATCACCCTGCAGCGCTTCACCGAATATCACAACCTGCAGGGCGCGTTCGGGCGCCGGGCAACCATCGAGCAGGCGAAGGGGATCCTGATGGCCCGCCACGCGATCGATGCCGACGAAGCGTTCGGAATGCTGCGCGACCACTCACAACACAACGGCCACAAGCTGGTCGACGTCGCCCAGGCGATCGTGGACAGCCATCTTCTGCTGCTGCCGCCGCTCGAGCGACCGCCGAGGCCTTCGCCAGCCTCGGAACAAACGCACTAGCCCCTCAGGCGAGCGACCGAGGTCGACATCACCGATACTCCGACCCGCCAGATGACGGCGATGAGGAGGATCGCGGCCCCGGAGAAGACCCCGAGGGCGGCAAACGAGACGGTGACGTTGAGCGCCGTGGAGGTTCCGACGCCTGCGGCAATGAGTGCGGCGGCTCCTCCCCCGACCTGCGTGGCCGCGCCCGCGGGCCCGATTGGCAGCGCTGCTGCCGCCGCGCCCGCGTTGAGCAAGAGGAGCGCAAGCGGGACCGAAAGGCCGATCCCGAGCGTGTCCAGGACCAGCAAGACGGCAAACGCTCGGACGAGCCAGCAGGCCGACACGAGCACCCACGCCTCCGCAGCCCTCCGGCGAGTGGTCGTTCGCGGGCTCAGCCAGCGGCCTACCCGGAAGCGCAGCGACCGCTCGCTTCGGGCCAGGCGCGGCAAGGCGAGGATGAAGGCGGCAGCGGCGATCCCGGCAATGGCGACGAGCCCGAGTCCGACGCGCATGCCGACCCCGACGGTTGGAAAGGCTGCAGCGGCCAGTGCGAGCGGTGCGAGGGCGACGGCGTCGATCAGGCCGAGCATGACGAGCGAGAGACAGAGCACCCGAATCCCGGCAGGGCAGCCCGGATAGCGGCGGACGACGGCGACTCGCGCCGCATCATCGAAGCGCCCGGGAAGGATGAGCCCGATGAGGGCCGCTCCGCCGTTGCCGGCCCCGAGCGCGAGCGGCCTGGGCCGCTCAGCCGGCGCAAACAGCCGCCCCCACCCGTACGCCTTTAAGGCTTGGGCGAGAAGAAGCAACAACCCTGCCGCTGCGAGCACGCTGGGCCGGCCGTTCGCAAGAGGCCAAGAGGTGGTCGCGAAATGGCGGGCGGCCAAGAACGCAAGGGCAACGCACAAGGCACCTGTACCGGCAGCGAACGCCCAGCGACCCTTCCGCGAGTGCCGGAGCCGGACGAGCGAGCCCACCAGCAGGCGATACCTGCCCTCGAGCACGATCGGCGCGGTGGAGACGGCAACGGACGCCAGCGGGTCTGCTGGGAGGGGAGGGATACGGGACAGGGAGATCGGGACTTCGGTCATGCGCACCTTCAGGTCAGGCGACGAGTTCGGGATCGTCGCGCGCGAACCGAGCCAGGACACTAGCTACGAGTGACGCGGCCGCCTGAAAGTCGCAGGACTTGCTCAGATAGGCGACAGCGCCGAGCCCGTATGCGCGAGCTGCGGCGGCGGCTTCGGCTCGGCTGCTGAGGAAGATCAGCGGAATACGGCGCGTATGCTCGTCTCGGCCCATCGCCTCCGCCAGCTCGAAGCCGTCGAGCCCAGGCAGCGTCACGTCAGTGGTAACGAGATCCGGCTGTTCGGAACGCGCCCGCGCCAGTCCGCGGACGCCGTCGGATGCGTTGAGCACACCGAGCCCCTCCGAGCGCAGATTGATCGCCCAGAGCTTGCGGGTAAAGGGCTCGTCCTCGACGATCAGCACTCGCGGACGCGTCCCGTTGCCTACGTGGGGGCCGTTCGTTTCTCCAGACTGCATGCGGAACGATTCCTGTTGCTCCTGGATGACCGCGACGAAGCGAGTCCGGCTGACCACTCGCTGGACGTTCGCGAGCTCGTGACCAGGCACGACGAGCAGGCGCGTTGGGTGGGCGCGAACCGCTTCGTAGTCGGCGACCGTTACGTCGAGCAGCTCCGTGCAGATGCGCCTGCTGCACTCGCAGACGATTCTTCGAATCCCTCCGTGCGCGGCGCTCAATCCGATCAGGTCGTCGTTGACCGCGCGAGAGAATGCGCTCCTCATCGAGTGTTGGGATGGAGCCCCGCGAATTTTCATCCACTGACCTCTTCGGCGCACCGCTTCGTTGGCCGACCGCGGCGTTGCGATCGATAGCTCGCCGACCTGCTGGGCTGAGGGCGGATCTTTTCGCGGGCCGGAACACTTCTGGCCGCGGACTTCTTCGCTGCGCCGATGATTGAGGCGCGGTCGAGATCAAGTCTAGCGCACTCCAACTCTGGTAGCACCGGCCGCTTGACGACCGACGACCTGCGAACGCTCGCGGCCGCGGGCTGGAACAGTCACTTCGGTCACGTTGCTCAGAGGTCGCGCGTGACCGCCTGGCCTTCTTCGTTGATCGTGACTTCCGTTTTCTGGTCTACGCCACCGCGCATGCCAAAGAGGCGCTTGCGGCCCTTGACTACGAGCACCGCGCGCGTCTCGGTGAGCGACTCGACTCTGTACCCCAGCACGGCTCTTGCCTCGACCACCCGAGCGAGCTCGTATTTCGGATCGATCCTGGCGGGCACCTCTTCGATCGGGTCCGCTTGAAGGGCTTCAGACATGGTGGGCCTCCCTCGTTGGGTTGGCCTCGCCGGGCAAATCGTCATCGAAAACGCGATGGGACAATGTTGTCCCAAGTCACGCCTGCGAGCACACTCACTCAGCAAAGCGTTTGGTTCAATAACCATACCACAATTCTTGTTGTAAAGCCTTCCGTTTTTTCCAGCGATTTCTTGAAGGTTAAGAAAAAGGCCCGCAAGCGGGCCTTTTCCCAGCGAGTCAGATGAGTGGATTAGACGCGGACGCCGTTCGTCTTGAAGGCGACGACCTCGCCCAGTGTGACCTTGGGCGGATTCGGAAGCGCCGCCTCGAGCTTCTCTTCGCGAATCCAGTCGGCGGAGACGCGAGTCGACTCTTCGGCGTGCGCCGACGTGTCGAAAAGGTTGATGGACGTCATGACGCCGTCCTTGGTCTCGATCAGGTAGAAGCCGCCGAAGCCGGGCAGCTTGCTCAGCCGAGGCATCAAGGACTCGTTGACCTTCTTGGTGAGCTCGGTCTCCCGGTTCTGGTCCACGCTCTCGTAGCGTCGAATAGTTGCATGCATTTGGTGCTCCTTCGTTTTGAAAGGCCGGAGAATCCAAGTAGACTCTCCTCGCCACAAACCGCCGCATAACACGACAACAAAAAAGCCCCATTACACGACAACAAAAACAGTATACCTTTTATTCCAAGCGGCTGACGAAGATGGAGGAAAATCTAAGCTACGGAATAAGCGAGCACGAGGTCGACGCTGAGCTTCAGCGATGCATCGAGACGCTTGACCGACAGGTACGCCATCGCTACCTAGCGGACAGCTTCGCTACTGGCTGAAGCGTGCGGCGCCTGGAATCCCCAGGGCGTCGGCGTCCTCCTCGGGAAAGGCCGGCGCGGGCACGTCGCCGCGCTCGCGGAAAGCGTCCGCCGCGCGCGCGTTCAGCGCCTGGTCGTCGCCACGGAGCCGACAGCCGAGAACCAACAAGGCGGCGGCGGCGGAAAGCGTTGCCGGATCGTCCTCGCGACGGAACGCGTCGGGGCTCGAGATCGGCGCTTCTACGGGCTCAAACGGCATGGTCCATCGCACGCTCAGCGATGCCAGGGCTTGAAAGCGTTGTCTCGCCGAACGAGCGAACCAAGTTGCGGGTAGTGCCGTACCAGTACGTTCGCCATCGTCGCCCGTTCGATCCATTCAAGCCCCGCTCGTGTGTAGACCTCCTCCGTGTAGTCGGTCGTGAAGAAGCGATCGCTCTTGAGCCGGCGGGACGCCATCAGAATGAAGATCCGAAACGCCGTGTCGCTGAAGGCGAATCCTTTTGGACGGCGCTCCGCGTAGAGCCCCGTCATCAGATCGACTCGGTCGACATGATCGTAGACTTCCTTCAGTTCGGCTGCCACCTGGGTGTCATCGGCGAGCTCGTTGAACGAGGCGACCGGCTTCCGGTGCATCAGCGCCCGGAACTCGTTGTAGCGCGGCACCCCGCGCTCGCGGTCGCGGAAAATGTCGACCGTTGCGAGATCGACCAGGGGACCGTTTAGGTCGGGCCGGAAGTTCGTCCTCAGCGACGTCGGGTAGTTGTGCAGGACGATCGCGCCGGGGTTGGCGATCCCGAGCGAGTAGAAGGCGTCGGCGACCCCTATTCCGCGGAGGGACGCGCGCCACTCGCGGGGGCCGATCGCGGGGAAGGAATACGTCGTGGCCGGCCCGCCACCGAGCGACCAAAACTCGTACTCGTCGCGGATGAGTGGGTGCATCCGGTAGACGGAGACGAACTCTTCCGTCAGGGAGTATGGAACGCCGAAATGCTCTGTGGGCGAGCCGCGAATGCCGCTGAGGATGTCGCTTCGACCGACTCGGCCAAGCTGTCGAATGCGCTTTCCGAGGAGCCCGTACCAATTGATGTTCATCGCCAACTCGGTAGTCGGGTGAGCGATGATCGCGGGCGTCCACTCGACCGAGTGGATCTTCGCCATGACGGCCGCGTTGATGAGGCGTGCCTTGTCGTGAAGCCGGTCGTCGGTCCAACCGGGATGCTCGCTGCGCAGCGCGTCGCAGATCGCGTTGTGTTCGCGGATGAAGAGCGCATGGAGGAGCGCAAGGCCTACCCAGAAGTTCCCTCGTGGCCCAGGGGGATCGAGGAAGCGGTCGAGGGCTCGCGGATGGAGTCCGTCCTCGAGCTGGAGTCTGCCCCCTACCCCGGTCCGGGCGGCGTTCTGGAAGTTCTTGTCGCATCCGTAGATCTGCGAGGCGTCCCACCAGTGCGTGTCGTGGGTCGCGTAGGCCGTGGGGATGTCTGGAGTGGCCCGGGGCCGATCGGGGACGCTGCGCGGAATCTTCATCGGCCGCTTCGGCCAGTCGTCGTCCTTGTCGAGCTTGAGGCAAAACGGCCACGACGGACTCGTGTCATGGCTCAGCCAGTCGTGCACCTCGAACTGGATCCACGCGGCCGCAAGCATGTTGACGGAGTCGGCCGGGATGAACTCTTTCCGGGCGAGGAGTTTCTCTGCGACGCGGCGGGGGCTCGGCTCGCGAAGCTCCGGCTCGGAGGATCGGTAGGCGCGCTCGAGCGGGATGTTTCGGCCGAAGCGCGTGTTGAGGCTTCCCATTGCAGGCTTGGTGAGGTCGTTCCATCCGCCGTCGAGCGTGCGCACGTGCAGGTCGGCTGGTCGCGGAGGTGTCGGACGGATCAGCCGTGTGTTGGCGAGGTTCTCCTCGCGAAGCCGGTCGCGCAGGCCGATCAGCGTCACGATGCCCAGCGGACGCGGCAACCGATCCCAGCCGATCCTCCTGTCGACGAACGAGGCAACCTGGGCGAGAGCGCGGTTAAGGTTCATCGGTCGAGTCCCACCGGGGTATGAAAACGCATCTCCCGACGGGCCTCAAGGTGGAAGACTTGCCACATGGAACTCGGTAACGGCATCTGGGCCCTTGGAGACGAGTCGTGGGGTCGTGTGCGCTCGTTCCTCGTGGTCGAGGAGGACGGCCTCACCGTGATCGACACACTCGGGGACGAGCACCCCTTCACGATCCTGGCCGCGATTCGCAGCATCGGCCGTTCGATCTCCGACCTCAGGCGGATCTGGCTCACGCATGCGCACTTTTCCCACCTCGCCGGGCTCGCCGCGCTAAAGGAGCTCAGTGGCGCCACGGTCGGGGCGCACCGGTGGGAGGCCGACATCATCGCGGGCGAGCGGAAGGCGCAACGCGTGCCAATCCTCCCCCGGCGCCCGCTGAAGGCGTACTACCCGTTCCAGTTCGGGCTCGCGTTCGGCCTGAGCAAGGGCGATCACAAGCCGTGCAAGGTGGACACGTTCCTGACCGACCGACACAAGAGCGAGGGCGGGAAGCTCAACGTGCTCCACATCCCCGGGCACACTCCGGGTCACCTCGCCTTCTGGACGAAGGACGAGGATGGGCGATGCATCCTGCTCGCCGGCGACGCCATCGTCACCTGGCCGTATTTCGCCGGCGGCTGGGACTCGTTCACGTTGAACAAGCGACAGCAGCGAATATCGCTCCGCAAGATGGCGCGACTTGCTCCAGACGCGGTCGGCGTAGGGCACGGCGAACCGATCACCGAGAACGCTGCGGAGCACCTGAGGAGCCTCGTCTACTGAGGATCCGGCGTTACTCCCTCGCGCGCCAGGACCTCACCGGCCGCCCGAGCAGCTACCACGTTCCCCTTTTGCTCGTAGAGCCCGCGCGCCCGCTCGACGAGTCCGTCCGTGTCCTCGTTCCGTCCCGAGGCCCGTAGCACCTCCGCGAGATCGACCAGCGCAGTGGCCTGGCTACCGATGTCGTCCGTCTGCTCAGCCAGGCGTGCAGCTTCGCGTGCGAGAGGCACTGCGCGTCCGAAATCGCCTCCCCTCGCGAGGAGCTTCGCGCGCACGGACCGCCATTCGATCTGCGACGCGATGTCACCCGTTCCGGCGAGCGCCTCGCTGACGGTAGTCAGCTCCGCGGCCTCGTCGTAGCGTCCCTGGAGGTAGACCGTCTTCGCCAGTCGGCCGGCAACCGTCGCCCGGATGCGATGCTCGCCCAGGCTCTCCAGGATGCGATAGCCACGTCGAAGCTTTCGCTCGGCTGCCTCAGGATCGCCGGCGAGCAGCTCGACGTCTCCGGAGACGAGCGAGAAACCGGCGAACCACAGCTTGAAGCCCAGCTCCTCGGCGATCGCCTCGCCGCGGCCGAGCAGGCTACGAGCTTCATCGAACCGATCGCTCATGGCGTGGAGGCCGGCGAGGCTCACCATGAACGTGGACTCGACGGCGTGGTTCCCACGTGCCTGCACGAGCGTCTCCTCCGCGCGGTCGATCGCCTCCGCCGCCGGCGTCGGTCCCCAGTAGAGCGCCATCGCGAGCCGCATCCGGATGCCTCCGACCTCGCGCGCGTCCCCCGCCCGCTCGGCGTGCGTCAACGCGCGTTCTAGCGCGCGTTCCTGCTCGGTCCACTGGTTGCTCATCCAGTACACATCGGCGACGCGGCGCCAGGCTTTTGCGAGCCCTTGCTCGTCGCCGAGGGCTTCGAGCTCAGGAATCGCCTGGTCGGCGACCTGCTGCAGGTGCTCGATCCCGAGCTCCGGTTTCGTGAGTGCTCGCAGGAACGCGCGCTCCAAGCGTGCATGCAGCTCGACGCGCCGATCGCCGGCGGCGACCCCGGCCTCGATCGCCTCGGTCAACACTTCCTCCGCGCGTTCGAGGTCACCAGCGAGGACGAGCGCCGCACCGAGCGCGGGCAGCAGCTCGACCCGCTCGGGCGCATCCGACGGCACGAGCGCAGCAGTCCGGCTGAGGAGGTTCGCAGCGGCCGAGATATCGCCGCGTGCGAGGGCGCGTCGTCCCGCGCCAGCGAGGTGCTTCGCCGCGCGGCCGGCGAGCTCGGCCGCGTCATCGTCGGCAGGCGCGAGCTCGGTGCGGTACTGAAACGCCTGCTCGAGGTGGTAGCCGAGAATCTCCTCGAGCTCGATCAGGCGAGAGCTCGACGACCTCGTCGTTACCAGCGTGGCGAATCGCTCGTGGAGATCGGCCCGAAGCTCCTTGGCGATCGCGCTGTACGCGGCGTCCCGAATGAGGACGTGCCGGAACCGATACCCCTCCTCGTTGGCAACCACCGGTTGGTCGCGGCGGATGAGCTCCTTCCTGGCCAGGATGGTGAGGAGGCTCGGGACTGATTCGCGCACCTCGTCGGGCACGAGCTCGGCGACCGCGCTCGGCCAGAACCTCGTACCGATGACGGCCGCTCGCTCGACGACCATCCGCTCGAAATCGGTGAGACGGTCGAGGCGGGCTGCCAGCAGCGCCTGAATCGTCGGCGGAACCTCGACCGTTGTCTGCGGATCCGGGCTCTCGGCCAGGAGAGCGAGCATCTGCTCGACGAAGAGCGGGTTGCCTTCGGCCGTCTCCTCGATCTGCCTCCGGAGGTCTGGCACCAGCTCGCCTTCCCCGACGAGGTTGTCGATCAGTGCGTTTGCTTCTGCGTCGGTGAGTGCCTCGAGGATGAGGGACGCCGCATTCAGCTTCCCACCGCCCCAACTGGGCCGCATCTCAAGAAGCTCGGGCCGGGCGACACAGATGAGCAAGATGGGCGCATCGCGTGACCATTCCGCGACATGGTCGATGAGATCGAGGAACGTCGGTTCGGCCCAATGAATGTCCTCGAACACGACGACGAGCGGCTGCTCACGCGCGAGGGCCTCGAACAGCTTCCGCACCGCCCAGAACGTCTCCTCCGCCGGTCCATCAATCTGCGACCGGCCGATCGCACCGCCGATGCGCGCGCCAATTGCTTCCGCGTCCTCGTCAGCTCCCACGAGGGCGCTGATCGGCGCCGCGGGATCGTCTCTGGTCAGGTCTTGCACGATCTCGCGGAGTGGCCAGAACGTGATGCCCTCTCCGTAGGGAAGGCATCGTCCGGAAACAATCCTCGCTTCGTCGGACAGGATCGCGCTTAGCTCCGCCACGAGTCTCGACTTGCCGATTCCGGCCAACCCGAGGATCGTGAAGAGGTGGGTGGTCCGGCCCTCGGCAGCGCGATCGAAGGCGAGCCTGAGATGCGCGAGCTCGCGCTTGCGGCCCACCAGCGGTGACTCGAAGCGGCGCGTCGGAAGAGAGGCTGCGTCAACGAGGTCGATCACCCGCCAGGCGACGACCGGCTCGTCCTTCCCACGCAGCACCAGCGAGTCCACCCGATCGACGAGGACGGCTTCGCCGCCGAGCCGCCGAGTGGCGTCACCGATCAGGATCTCGCCTCGATCGGCGGTCTGTTGCAGCCGGGCGGCGACGTTGACGGCATCGCCGGACACGAGCGTGTGGGTTCCCATTCCCTCTGTTCCCTCACCGGCGAAGACCTCGCCTGTGTTGATGCCCGTGCGGATCTCGATCCGAGGGCCATTCTCACGCTCGAGCTCTTCGTTCAGCTCGGCGATCGCGTCGCGCGCGTCGACGGCCGCCCGAACGGCTCGAAGGGCATCGTCCTCGTGCACCGCAGGCACACCGAAAACAGCCATCACGGCGTCTCCGACGAACTTCTCCACGGAGCCTCCGTGCCGACGCAGCGCTTCGGCGACCGTCTCGAAGTACCGGACCATCATCCGCCGCAGGTGTTCCGGGTCGAGCCTGGAGCCGAGCTGTGTGGATTCCGCGACGTCGACGAAGACGATCGTCACCGTCTTGCGAATGCCGTAGGACATTTGCGGAGTCTAGGACGGTGACCACCGCCGGACCGCGACTACCCGCCGCGTCCGGATCCTGCGGCCGAACCGCCCTCATCGTCCCTATCTCGCTAAGCCTGACGAGAACCGGGCCAATCGACCGGAATACGACTTGCACTCATTCGCAAGGACGGTCATGAGCTCTGTCGGCCTCGCTGTCAGTCAGGCGGTGGGCCGTGGGTGAGATCGTCGTCGGCGACCTGCACGTAGAAAGCCCGCGTCATGTCCGGCTCGACGACGTGCCCGAGCCGTTCATGGCGGACCTGCTCCTGCGGTCCAACGCGTTCGAGAAAGGCCGGGACATCCTCGGGCTCGAGGTCGCTGAACCCGATAGTGACGATCTCGAGCGGATCGTCCAAACCTTGACCGCTGACGACTCGCGTGGGGACGCCGAAGCCCTTGTCGGGCCTCCAAGCCGCTCGAAAGTCCGCGTACGTCTTGCCGTCCTTCAGACGGCGCATGAGCACTGAGACGATCACTCTTCTCCTTTCCTCGAAAGAGCCGGGCCTTGTTGGCCGATCTGGCGACAACGTAACCCGAAACTGCACCCCGAACTCCATGCCGGCGCAGATCGCGCGCTGGGGACGCTGGACGTGGGGACGACACGTGCTGGAGGCCTGTGAGATCCTGGTTAGCGCGATGACAAAGGTCACTCTTCGGATTCTCGGACGGCTCGAAGCGCTGGTCGACGGTCGAGTGGTGGACTTGCCGAGCGCCCGCGAGCGAGCGCTGCTCGGCGCGCTCGTCCTGCACCTCGGCGAGGTCGTGTCGGTCGACACCCTCATCGATTCGGTATGGGGTGAGCGGGCGCCGGCCAGCGCGCGCCACATGGTCCACGAGTACGTGTCACGCCTCCGAAGCGCCCTCGGTGGTGCCTCGGTCATCGTCACCCGTGCACCCGGATACATCATCGAGCGTGACGCATGCGACGTGGACGCGGCGCGCTTCACTGAGTGTCTCCAGACGGCACGCGCCGCGGTGGTCGCGGACGAGCTGGACGAGGCGCTGAAGGCATTCGACGAAGCGCTGGGCCTTTGGCGAGGGGATGCACTCTGCGATGTCGCCCTCGAGGGGGACGCTCGCTTGGCGGCGGCGAGGCTCGACGACCAGCGGCGCACCGCGCGGTCCGAGCGCGTTGACATCGCCCTCGACCTCGGTCGCCACCACGAGCTGATTCCCGACCTTCGGGGCGCCGTGGCGGCCGAGCCGCATGACGAGCGCGTGCTCCGGCAGCTGATGCTTGCGCTCTATCGCGATGGTCGACAGGCCGACGCGCTTGCCCGTTACCGCGAGGGCCGGCAGAGGCTGACCGGCGACCTCGGAATCGAGCCCGGCGTGGAGCTACGTGCGCTGGAGCAGGCGATCCTGCAGCACGACCCCCTACTCCAGCACGACCCGGAACTCGCGGCTCCGACCCGCGAGCCGACAGCCGGGCCCGCCCGCGCTCCGCCTACGACGCGGCGGCGGTTCGCTCTTGGCGTGGCGATCGTGGCGCTCGTGGGCGCTGTCGGCGTCATCATGGCCGCGACTCTCGGGAACCCTCACAGTGGGGAAGCCGCGCCCATCCAGGGCAACGCCGTCGCGATCGTTGACGCGGCGAACCCGCGTCTCCTCGGCTCGGTGCCGCTCGAATCACGACCGGCAGCGATGGCCTTCGGTGCAGGTTCCATCTGGGTCGCGTCTGCCGACACGCGCTCGGTCGCGCGGATCTCGCCCGTGTCGCAGCGCGTCGTGGCCTCGGTCGTGCTCGACCGGCCCGCACAGGGCCTCGCGGCTTCCGCCAGAAGCATCTGGGCCGTCGGGTCGAGACCTACCGATTCCTTCCTCACGCTCGACCGGATCAACCCGACGTTCAACACCGCCGCGCACATCAGGCGGCTGCCGACGGCCGTCATCGGTGACAGCGGGTCGATCGTCGCAAGGCGGAGTACCGTCGTCGTCGCTCCCCGCTCCGGCTTCCTCACTCGGATCAACGCGGGGAGCGGGCGCGTGCTGGGCCGGGTCGATCCGAGTGCTGCACCGAGCGCCGTGGCTCAGGGCTTCGGCAGCTCGTGGCTTGCCTACCGCGAGGCGAACCTCGTCGTCCGCGTCGACGCGACCGGCGCGACCACCCCGATCCCGGTCGGCCGTGGACCGTCGGCGATCGCGGTCGGGAGAAACGCGGTGTGGGTCGCCAACGCGCTCGACGGCACCGTCAAGTCGATCGACCCCGCGACGAGCTCGGTGATCACCACCGTCAACGTCGGAACGTCACCGGCCGCGATCGCCGAGGCCGACGGGAGCGTATGGGTCGCGAACGCGGGTGACGGGACGCTGACGCGTATCGACGAGCGGACGAGCCACCCGAGCGCGCAGGTTACGGTCGGCGGTAGCCCACAGGCGCTGGTCGTCTCGAACGGCAAGATTTGGGCGAGCGTCCAGCCGCCGTTGACCACGCAGCCCTCGGGCGGCACGCTCGTCGTGAGCGTTCCGTCCGACATCACGGAGTTCGACCCCGCCGTGGCGTACGCGATCAATGACAGCCCGATCGAGTACGCGATCTGCTCGACGCTGCTCATCAATCCGGACGAGCCCGGACCGGCAGGGCTGCAGCTGGTGCCCGACGCCGCCCTTCAGCCACCCACGGTGAGCGAGGGGGGGCGGGTGTACACCTTCGTGATCCGGCCGGGGCTGCGCTTCTCGCCGCCGTCGAACGAGCTCGTCACCGCAGCGACGTTCAAGCACACCATCGAGCGCAGCCTCAGCCCGCGCATCGCCAAGGTCTGGGGCGGCGGAGACCCGCCTGGGCAACAGGCGCTGCCCGACGTGGTCGGCGCCGCCGCGTACATCGCCGGCAAGGCGGACCACATCGCCGGCGTCACGGCACAAGGCGACCGGCTCACGATCCGGCTCACTCATCCCGCTCCCGACCTGCCTGCCCGCCTGTCCAATTCGCCGTTCTGCGCCGTTCCAACCGACATGCCGCTCACGCCCGTGGTCGGCGCATTTCCGTCGGCTGGGCCGTACTACATCGCCGAGGCGACCCCGAAGCGCAGCCTCGTGCTCCTCCGCAATCCGAACTACCACGGCAACCGGCCGCGGCGGCCGCGCCGCATCGAGGTCGTCATCGGCCCGCCGCATCCCGTCGAAGAGGTCGAGGCGTCACATATCGACTACGCCATCGACGGTGTTCGAGCCGACCAGAGCGCGCGCCTGGAACGCCTCTACGGCGCCGGCAGCCCGGCCGCGCGACACGGTCGGCAACGCTACTTCGTCAATCGCATGCTCGAAGTCGACCAGGTCGAGCTGAACACGAGCCGGCCCCTCTTTGCAAGTGCACGCATGCGGCGGGCAGTCAACTACGCCGTCGACCGGCGGGCTCTGGCGGCCGAGGGAGGCACCTTCTACGCGCACGCCAACGTCGCACAGATGTACCTGCCGCCGGGCGTGCCGGGCTTCCGCGACGAGCACGTCTACCCATTTCGGCCCGATCTCGCCAAGGCTCGTCGTCTCGCGGGCGGCGGACATCACACCGCCGTGCTCTACTGCTTCCAGGGGGGCGGCGGCCCTCGAGCAGCCCAGATCATCGCGAACAATCTCGCCGCGATCGGCATTGACGTCCGCGTGCACTGCCTGCCGGGAGGAGAGATGTGGTATCGCATCCTCAACCCGAAGGACCCATGGGACCTGGCCGTCGACGGTGGGGCTTGGGGAGCTGACCCCGGCGCCTACCTGAATGCGCTCGCGAGCCGCCGCCCACACAACGTCTCGCACCTGCACGATCCTCGCGTCGACGCACTCCTCAACGCAGCAGCGCGCCGCTCCGGTCTCGCCCGGGCCTTCGCCTACGCTCGGATCGACCATATGCTCGTGCGCGACGTCGCACCGTGGATCGTCTTTGCGAACGAGAGCGCCCACGACTTCTTCTCCGCCCGCATCGGCTGCCAGCTCTACCAGCCACTGGCCGGCATCGATCTCGGTGCACTGTGCGTCCGGACCCGGCCGCACTAGTGCGGCTGAGCCCTAATACGGGATCTCAGCCTCCGCCGGTGCAGTCAGGGACGTGGAGCTCGAGCTCCAGGCGCCGGGCCGCCAACTTCAAGGCGTCCGGGGTATGCACGAGCTTCTTGAGGCGTTTACCGAGAGTGGCCCGCTGGGCCGGCGTGCGAGCGGCCTCGATGGTGTCGTAGATGCGGACCCACAAGTGCGCATAAAGCGACGCGAGTCGGCTTTGTGACGCGATCCAACGGCTGCTCATGTCCTGGAGCTCGCGTGGGACGGAAAGAGCTGTGACGCGGGCGAGACGCCCAGCGGTCGAGGCTCTGATGGCCTCTGCGATCTCGAGCGCGTCCGATCGCGTTCCCATCTCATGTGTACCCTCGAACAGGAGCGCCCCGGCGCAGATGCCCGTTACTGCAAGGGAGTAGTCGGCGGCGGGGGAGTTGCCCGCCGCGGCGGGCTCCCCGCCAGACATCCGAGTCGGAACTGCGCGTCCGGGCGTGGCTGCGAACCACATCGCAACGAGTGCTAGGCCGACGATGATTGCGATCGCGCGCATCGACGGGATCGTGCCCGCGGCTGCTCCAAGGACACTCCATCGGCGCTCAATTGCCGACTAGCAGCGGGGTCATTCTCTCATTTGCCCGCGCGTCTTCAACCCAAGCTTCGGTCACTAGGCCTCTGGCGCAGCAGGAGCAGCGTCAGGACGGCGCCAGCTCCGGCTGCTAGGGGTACGAGACCTCCGCCGCAACAGGAGCAGCGTCAGAACGACGCCGGCTCCGGCGACCCCCACCGCGATCGACAGACCGTTTGAGATCCCATAGACGAAGCCGTCGCGCACTGCGCCGACGATGTTGCGCTGCTCGTGCGGCGGGTGCTTCGCGAGCTCCTCGAGGGCGTCGTCCGCCTGGACGAGGATGCCCTCGACGACGCGCTCGACCGAGTTCGGCAGCCGCGGGCCGGTCCGAGCGAGGATGTGGTCGAGCTTTTCGTCCTCGAGCGTGCGGAAGACAGCAGCTGTGAGCGCAACGCCGACAACCCCTCCGAGGCCGATGACCGTCGTCATGATCCCTGTTGCCGCCCCGTGGTGCTCGACCGGCACGGCATTCACGGCGACCAGATTCATCGGAGTCAGCACGAGGCCGACACCGAACCCCAGCGCGAGCATCGGCGGCCAGAGGTTGGCGTACGTCGTCTCGATCGAGAGGTCGGCGATGAGGGCGAGGCTCACGGTGGCAAGCGAGAGGCCGATGACGATCGGGATCCGTGGCCCGTACCGCTCCATCAGGCGTCCACCCAACGGCAGGGAGACGAGGAACGTCCCACTCAGAGGCAAGAGCAGAAGGCCCGAGCCGAGCGGCGTGTAGTTGAGGATCTCCTGGAGGTATAGAGGCAGCAAGAAGAGCGAAGTCGCGAGGGCGAAGTTCACGACGAACTTGACCGTCACGCCGCCCAGGAAGTTCCGGTACCGCAGGATCGAAAGTTCGATGATCGGATTGGGTGAGCGCCGCTCGAAGAAGACGAGGGCGCCGAGCAGCGCAGCAGACGCGCCGAAGGAGACCAGGGTCGGAATCGACCCCCATCCCCACGTCGGCGCCTCGATCAGCCCCAGGGCGAGCATCGTGATCGCGCCGGCAAGGCAGAAGACACCACTGTAGTCGATCGTCCGAGACGCGCCGCGATTCCAGGACTCCGCGATCCGGCGGAATGCCACAGCCAGGATCGTCCCGGCGCATAGCGCGGTGGCCCAAAAAATCGCGGGCCACCCGGCCTCGTTGACGAGGATCCCGCCGACGGGCGGGCCGAGGCCGCTCACGACGCCCGATGCCCCTCCCCACACCGCGACGGCGCGGACGCGGCTGCGTCCCTCGAACTCGTTCGTCAAAATCGAGAGCGAGGCGGGAACGATCGCAGCCGCGCCGGCTCCAATGATCCCGAGGCTGAAGATGAGCCAGATAGGGTGGCGCGCGAGCGCGGCGGATACGGCCCCCAGGCCGAAGACGATCGTCCCGCCGATGAAGAACCGCCGGTGGCCGAAGATGTCGCCGAGTCGACCGGCGACGATCAGGAGCGACGCGTAGGAAAGCGAGTATGCGGTGAGGGTCCACTGGAGCTGGGAGAGAGAGGCCTCGAGATCGTCGTGGATGGTGGGCAGCGCCACGCCCAAGGCCGTGGTCGGGAGCGACGTGACGCCGCTCGCGATCGTCGCCGCGACGAGAGTGGCGCGGGACTTCGTGAGCCCGAACGGCATTCCCCGAGCCTTTCATAACCTTCGGCCCAAGTGATCGCGGGCCTCCCGGGCACGTGCTCGGTGCCGAAGCTGCAGCCCGCGACGTCATCAGTGGCAGGGACCAGTTTGGCAGCAGCCGACTGCAGGATCGGCGGGGTTCGCAAGGCTTGTCCAAGCATGTGAAGCGCGGGCGAGTCGTCTCCCAGCGCCCGGCCGCGAGTCAGAAATCGGACTGGGCGACGGTCGACGCAGTGCTCGGTCGGGGTCGAAAACCGAAATGACGCGGCCTGTCCTGTGCTAGAAAAACGTCCCGAAGTAGCGTGGTGGCAACGTTCGGGAGGAGAGGAGATGGCTCAGGAGCAGCCCCGCGGCAAGCAGTTCGCGACGCCCGCGCGTGTGAAGGGGACGGGCGAGTGGGGAGGTGCGCCGCAGGGTGTCCTCGCACTTGACGGTAGGCGGCTCTTGTTTGTCGTGCCGCCGGACAACGTCAAGCTCGACACGACGATCGACGAGTGTGAGTTCTCGTTCTCGAAGTGGCTCATGGGGCAGGGGTTCATGATCAAGACGCTGGAGAAGAAGTACAGCGTCGGGTTCGCGAAGCTCACGCCATTCGTCACCGCAAACGTGCTCCGCGCGGCGGGCTACGAGGCGCTGGGGGCGGCCGCGGCGGTGTCTGGATGGGCCGGCGTCTTCAAAGCAGGGCAGCTGACCAAGCAGTGGAAAGAAGTGCTGACCGAGGTCGGAGCTCTGTGACGCGGACGCAGTACTACACGGCCACCACGTTGGACGGGTTCATCGCCGACGAGCGGAACAGCCTGGACTGGCTGTTCGAGGTCGACCGCGGCGACAACCCCGGGTCGGAGTTCACCGAGTTCTTTTCCGGGGTCGGTGCGATGGCGATGGGCTCGACCACATACGAGTGGGTGTTCGACCATGAGAATCTCGACGAGACGCCCGAGCAGTGGACGAAGTGGTACAGCGACACGCCGTGCTGGGTTTTCACCCACCGTCAGCTGCCCTCGATACCCGACATCCCGATCTGCTTCGTCGAGGGTGACGTCGCGCCCGTCCACGAGGAGATGACGAAGGCGGCGAACGGAAAGAACATCTGGCTCGTCGGCGGCGGCGATCTCGTCGGGCAGTTCGCCGACCAGGGCCTCCTCGACGACATCCTCGTCGGGATCGCTCCAGTTACTCTCGGAGGTGGAGCGCCGCTTCTTCCGCGCCGGCTGACTGCTTCTCGGCTCGAGCTAGCCGAGGTCGAGAGGCAGGGCCAGTTCGCGCGGCTCTCGTACCGGGTGCGACCAAGTCCGCCGTAAGGCGTACTGTTCCGGCCAGGGATGGCGCTCGCCGGTGATGTTCGTAAGGGCCGGTACTCGTACGAAGCCTCAGCTTGGTCAGATGCGTACGCGGACCTGAGGGCAGCCGATCGGACGTCGCCTCTTGCTGCGCCCGATCTCGAGCTTCTCGCGGTGTCTGCCTACATGGTCGGCCTCGACGACGAGTACGTCTCCGCCCTTGAGCGCGCGCACGCGGAGTATCTCGAGGCGCGAGACGTTCCGCGCGCAGTTCGCTGTGCCTTTTGGATCGGGCACAACATGCTCTTTCGGGGGCGGATGCCGCGCGCGACCGGGTGGTTCAGCCGCGCGCAGCGGCTACTCGGCGAGAGGGACGTGGACTGCGTGGAGCGCGGTTACCTGCTCATTCCGCTCTGGCTGGAACAGCTGGCTCGCGGCGACTACGAGTCGGGGTTTGCGACCGCCGGCGAGGCAGCTGCGATCGGCGAGCGGTTTGGCGACGACGATCTCGTGTGGATCGCCCGCGACGAGCAAGGACGTGCACTCGCGAAACAGGGGCGGCTGGACGAGGCCTTCCGACTCGTCGACGAGGTTCTCGTCATCACCGAGGCAGGTGCGCTCACAGCTCGAATGACCGGCATCGTCTACTGCAACACGATCGCGTTCTGCCGGGAGGTATACGCGCTTCGGCGTGCTCGCGAATGGACGGATGCTTTACACCACTGGTGCCAAAGCCAGCGCGGAATGGTGGCGCACAACGGCCTTTGTCTCGTCCATCGGGCCGAGATCGCACAGCTGCGGGGGGAGTGGGAGGGTGCGCTCGAGGAGGCGAAGGAGGCCGTAGAGCGGTTCACACGCGGCGTTCTGAACGAGCTCGCCCGTGGGAAGGCGCACTACCGGCAGGCCGAGGTGCACAGGCTGCGCG
>Ga0075428_100002483_pt1 | contig 20019 bp, 12 predicted proteins | sample RhiMetdeltSRZDD2_FD_75291 | JGI IMG/M metagenome (GOLD analysis project Ga0075428, IMG submission 75291) | Populus rhizosphere microbial communities from Tennessee, USA - Rhizosphere MetaG P. deltoides SRZDD2 | ecosystem: Host-associated > Plants > Roots > Rhizosphere > Soil | place: USA... | reverse complement strand
ACCTGGTGATGACGCAGCGCGAGAAGCATCAGCACGACCGGGGCTTTGCCCAGATCGTGCCGATCTCGGCCCTGCTGGGCGCGGGGGCGGGCGGCGAGGGGGCGGCCCACGGCGCCGCCGCCCTCGACACGCCGCACCACGAAACGTCGCCGTCCCAGACCCGCCCTGGCCGCCACACCTCGCCGCTCGAGCGGGCGGCGGACGAGAAAACGCCCGCGCACGCGATCACCGCCTTCGAGTCGGAGCACAAGGCTCGGGGACCCCGCAACCGACCGATCACCGAGGGCAGCTACGCCAGGGCCGAGCACCGCTGGGCGATGGCGATCGATCTCGACTCCTGCACGGGATGCAGCGCCTGCGTGGTGGCGTGCAGCGCCGAGAACAACGTGCCGTACGTGGGCACGGAGCAGATCAAGCGCGGCCGCGAGATGCTGTGGCTCCGGATCGACCGCTTCGAGGAAAACCTCCAGCCGGGCAAGAGCGACGTCCGCTTCCTGCCTATGATGTGCCAGCACTGCGGCGACGCCCCGTGCGAGACCGTGTGCCCGGTGTACGCGACCTACCACAACCCCGAGGGGTTGAACGCCCAGGTCTACAACCGCTGCGTCGGCACCCGGTATTGCTCGAACAATTGTCCGTACAAGGTGCGCTCGTTCAACTTCTTCGACTACGCGGCGCCCGAGAAACCCACGTTCGCGTTCCCCGAGCCGCTCAACTGGCAGCTCAACCCGGACGTCACCGTGCGCAACAAGGGCGTGATGGAGAAGTGCACGATGTGCGTCCAGCGCATCCTCGAGGGCAAGGGGACCGCCAAGGACGAGGGCCGGAAGGTTCGCGACGGCGAGATCCAGACCGCCTGCGCCCAGTCGTGTCCCACCCAGGCGATCGTCTTCGGCGACCTGGCCGATCCCGAGAGCGCGGTCCACAAGGCGTCGCACGGCGAGCGTCGCTACTGGGTGCTGAACGAGCTGAACACCAAGCCCGGCGTGACCTACCTCAAACGGGTCCGGCGTGACGCCGGCCCGGCCTAGGAGCGCGTGGCGTGGCGAACAACGACGACATCACCTACGAGCCCGCGTCCGACCCCGCAGACGTCGGCGTGACCGAGCACGTGCCGGCCAGCGCCACGCAGAAGTCGCTCAACGACGACATTCTGCGGATGCTCGAGCGGCCCGGGAAGATCTGGTGGGGCGTGTTCCTCCTGGATCTCCTGATCCTCGCGATCGGCATGGTCGCCGAGCGCAACCAGATCGTGCGCGGCATCGGCGTGGCCGGCCACACCCGGCCGGTCATGTGGGCCTCCTACGTGACCAACTTCGTGTTCTGGGTCGGTATCGCCCACTGCGGCACGCTGGTGAGCGCGATCCTGTTCCTGTTCCGCGCACATTTCCGGCGGGCGGTCTACCGGGTCGCCGAGGCGATGACGGTGTTCGGCGTGATGACCGCCGGGCTGTTCCCGATCATCCACCTGGGCCGGCCGTGGTTCCCGTACTGGCTCTTCCCCTATCCCAACCAGCGCCAGCTGTGGCCGAACTTCCGCTCGCCGCTCGAGTGGGACGTGTTCGCCGTCACCACCTACCTGACCATTTCGAGCATCTTCTTCATCGTCGGCATCATCCCCGACGCCGCGGTCCAGCGCGACGCGGCCAAGAACCGGTTCCACCGGCTGCTCGGCACCATCTTCTCGTTCGGCTGGCGCGGCGCCAACTTCCAGTGGAAGCATTACTACGGGGCCTACATCTACTTCGCGGCGCTGGCCACCCCGCTGGTGCTCTCGGTGCACAGCGTGGTGTCCTGGGACTTCGCGATGGCGCAGGTGCCGGGCTGGCACAGCACGATCTTCGCGCCCTACTTCGTGGCCGGCGCGATCTTCTCGGGCGTCGCGCTGGTCATCAACCTGCTCATCATCATCCGCAAGGGCTACCGGCTGGAGCATATCGTCACGCTCGATCACATCGAGAAGCTCTCCAAACTCGTGCTCCTCACCTCGTCGATCGTCGGCTATTCCTACATGGTCGAGTTCTTCTGCGCGTGGTACGGGCCAAGCGTGTTCGAGCGCGACATGTTCTGGTGGCGGTTCACCGGCCACTTCTGGTGGGCAAGCTGGACCATGTTCACGTGCAACGTGATCCTGCCGTTGCTGCTGTGGTTCAAGTCGGTGCGCCGCAACATGACGGTGCTGTTCGTCCTGATGCTGTTCGTGAACGTGGGGATGTGGTTCGAGCGCTTCGTCATCATCGTCAGCTCGCTCGCCCATCCGTTCAACCCTGTGGGTTGGGGCATCAACTACCGCATGTCGTGGACCGAGGCCGCGGTGCTGGCGGGCTCGTTCGCGTGGTTCGGCATGTACTTCCTGCTCTTCATCCGGCTGCTGCCCGCGATCTCGATCGCCGAGGTCAAGGAGACGCTCGCGCCGCCGATGCGGAGGAAGCGCGGATGAAGCTTCCCAAGCCGATCCTCGACCTGGTCGACATGATCAACGCCGGCCCCAAGGTGAAGTACCGGGGCGTCATGGGCGTCTTCTACTACGTGGACGACGTGACCGAGGCGGTGCGCGCCTTGCGCCAGGTCGGCCATCGCGACCTGCGCGTCTACTCGCCGGTGCCCCATCACGACATCGAGCGCGCCCTCGAGCAGGGCCCGTCCATCGTGCGCTGGGTGACGCTGGCCGGCGGCCTGTGCGGCGCCACCGGCGGCATCTCGCTGTGCATCTACTCGGTGCTCTCGTGGCCGCTGGTCGTGGGCGGCAAGGAGCTGGTCTCGCTGCCGCCGTTCGTCGTCATCGGTTACGAGTCCATGATCCTGCTGGGCGGGCTCGCGAACTTCTTCGGCATGCTCGCGCTCACGCGCCTGCCCGAGATCAAGACCTCGGCCCCCTACGATCCGCGCTTCTCCGAGGACCGCATCGGCGTGTGGGTGCCGTGCTCGGGCGAGGCGGCGGTCAAGGTGCAGGAGATGATGCGCGGCCACGGCGCGGAGGAGGTCGCCCTCCATGCTTAGGAGCCTGCTCGCCCTGGTCCTGGCGGCCTTCGTGACGCTGTTCGCAGTGCCCAGCTTCCAGCAGGGGCTCAAGGACGCGATCAACTCCCTCACCCACCTGCGCTACTACCCGATCCGGGACATGCGGAAGTCGGTGGCCCTGGCGCCCCAAAAGGGCATCTATCGCACGCCCGATGAGGCGAGTGTGCCCACGACCGGCAAGGAGATCGCGATCGACCGGGACGTCGCCGCCGAGACCCTGCGCAATCCCATCCCGACTGACGACGCCTCAGTGGCGCGCGGCGACTCGCTGTTCAAGAAGCTGTGCGTGCCCTGTCATGGCCGCTCGATGGCCGGTGACGGCCCGGTGGCCGCCCAGTTCATGCCGCCGCCCGACCTCCTGGGCCAGCAGACCCGCGATCGCAAGGACGGCTACATCTATTCCTACATCCGCCACGGCGGGGTGGTCATGCCGAGCTACGGCTTCCAGGTGAGCGCCGAGGAAGCCTGGCATCTCGTGAACTTCATCCGGCACCAGCAGAAGGCGACCCCCCGGTGAGCCACTCGCATACCCCCGTGCCCGCGGCCGAGCGCGAAGCCGTCCTCAAGGACATCGCCGGCCGCTTGCCGGTGAAGCCCAATCCGCGCCGGCGCCGCATCTGGATCGCCTTCATGGCGATCGGTGTCGCGACCTTCGCGTGGCTGCTCATGAGCCAGCCCGAGCGCGCCTGGGGCAGCTTTGCGATCAACTGCCTCTACTGGCTGGGGATCGCCCAGGGTGCGGTCGTCCTGGCGTGCGCGATCCGGCTGGCCAACGGGCGCTGGGGGGGGCCGGTCATGCGCATGGCCGAGGCGCTCTCGGCCTACCTGCCGTTCGGGATCGCGGCGCTGGCGGTGCTGGGGATCGTGGGCGCGCGCCAGTACCTGCCGTGGATGGAGCACGTCGAGGCGCGCCAGGCGGCGTACCTCAACTGGCCGTTCCTGATCATCCGGACGCTGGGGGGCCAGGCGCTGCTCTGGTGGCTCACGCGCGACCTGGTGCGCACCTCGCTGCGCAGCGACGCGCACCTGCTCAAGGACCACGTGGCGCCCGAGCTGCGGGCCGACTACGAGCGCCTGAGCGCGAACTGGCGGGGCGACGAAGCCGAGGAGGCCTGGCAGCGCCACAAGCTCTCTCAACGGGCACCGGCGATCATCGTCACCTACGCGGTCGTCTACACCGTGCTGTGCTGGGACTTCGTCATGTCGCTGACCCCCGAGTGGGTCAGCACGCTGTTCGGCTGGTGGTTCTTCATGGCGGCGTTCCTGAGCGGGATCGCGATGACCGCGCTGCTCCTGTCGCGCCTGCGCTCGCGCTACCAGCTCCACCGCTACATCACACCCGCGCACCTCTGGGACACGGGCAAGATCGCCTTCGGCTTCAGCGTGTTCTGGGTCTACCAATTCTGGTCGCAGTACCTGCCGATCTGGTACGCCAACATGCCGGAGGAGACCGGCTGGGTGTTCCTGCGCTTCGAGGCGCCGTGGCGGACGCTGGGCTTCACGGTGTTCACGTTCGTGTTCCTGCTGCCGTTCCTCGGCCTGATGAACATGCACACCAAGAAGAGCCCGTTCTGGCTGGGCCTGTTCTCGGTCATCCTGCTGGTCGGGATCTGGATGGAGCGACACATCCTGGTCATGCCGTCGCTCAACCCCGACACGGTGTGGATGGGGCTGCCGGAGCTCGGCGTCTCGCTCGGGTTCCTGGGGATGTTCGGCTGGCGGGTGCACAACTTCGTCTCCAAGTACCCGGTCGTGAAGGTGGCGGACGTGTTAGCCGGCCATGGAGGGCACGGGCACTAGCGCGCGGTCCGACTCTTCCGCGTGCGCCCGGCGCCCGGTCCTTCGAAAGAGGGGCCGGGCGATCGTGTCGGTGGACACGTGCGCGGGCGGACGGGAGGGCCTACGCTGGGCCGGCCGGCCCGTTGAGGGATCGGTGGTGTGCCGGGATGGTGGAACTGGAGAGACACAGGGGACTTAAAATCCCCTGGGGGAAACCCCGTGCAGGTTCGAATCCTGCTCCCGGCACCGACACTCGGAATGGGCCACGCGTCCGGCCTTCACCATCGCCCGATGTATCCGCAACATTGACGCGCGGCACCGTGGCGGCGAATAATCATGCGCTCGCCACCCCATCGACGTCCCCGAGGATCCATTGCGCCCCCAGACCCTCATCGTTTGCGCTGTCTGCGCGCTCCCCATTCTGATGGCGGCGCCACCCGCTCGCGCCTGGACCTACGGGGACACCCTCACCGTCATCTGGCGGCCACTTCCGAACCTTCCGGCGTTCGCCCAGCCCGGGGACACGTTCACGGTGTGGGCCAACGCCGCGCCCGGTGTTTCCGGCTGGAGCGCCGCGCTACACTTCGGTGCCCTCACCGTGCCGCTCGCGCCGGCAGGGGGCGGCTACCAGGCGACCAAAGGGCGCTGGGAGCTGGGCTTCACGGTCCCAGTCGGCACGCCGGAAGAGATCTACGACCTCGAGCTCACGTCCACCGGGACGCTCCCCGACATCGCGAGCCATGCGGTGAAGGTCATCCCCGCCTACCGGAGCAGCTACTACTTCGCGCAGATCAGCGATACCCACCTGCCCGAGCACGCCTTTTCGAGCGGCGGGTTCATCGACACCGCCGACACCACCGGCATGGCCGATTTCGACGCCGTCATCGCGGACCTGAACGTCATCCACCCCGAGTTCATCCTTCACACCGGCGACCTGGTCAACGAAGGTGAGCTCGAGGAATACCTCGGCATGTACGAGATGGGCCGTGCGCAGCAGATGATGTCGCGGCTCTTTTCCCCGATGTTCGTGGTTTCGGGGAATCACGACATCGGCGGCTGGAAGCCGACGGCGCCGCCCGACGGGACCGCGCGCAAGAACTGGTGGCGGCAGTTCGGCTGGCCCTTTCTGGGGAGCCCTCCGCCCGGCGATCCGTATCATTCGCAGGATTTCAGCTTCGACTACGGGCTCCTGCACGTGATCGGTCTCGAGGGCTACATCAACAACGGCTCCTACGATTCGTACATGACGGCCATCTGGGGTGCCCAGAGCATGAGCCAGGAGCAAATGAGCTGGCTGGCGGCCGACGTGTCCGCGGTGCCCGCGGGACGCACCAAGCTCGCCTTCTTCCACTACGACTTCGGCGGCACGCTCGGCAACGGCCTGCCGGCGCCCAACTTCTCCCAGTTCAGCAACCCCACGGCCCTGGGCCTGGACGGTGTGATCTGGGGACACAACCACGGCGTCGCCGAGGGGAACCGCACGGCGAGGCCGTTCAATCTCGGCCTCCAGGCGGTGATCGACGGGCGGCGTACGTTCCGCATCTTCCGCGTGACCGACGGTGTCATCACACCCGGCCCCATGCATCACAGCGGCGGCTCGTCGGGCACCCCGACCGATTCGCTGGTGGCGGCCTGGGACGGTCCCAACGACGGGACCCGCGCGCGGCTGACGGCGACCGTGCTCAACCGGTTCGGCGAGGCGTGGGAGCATGCGCGCCTCCTGTTCGTGCTGGCCGATCATGATTCCTCGTTCGCTGCGACCGGCGGCACGCTGGCCCAGACCATCCGACATGGGGGGCGCGTGAACGTCTACGTGGACTGCACGCTCCCGGCCGGTGCCACGACGGTGGTCTCGGTGGCGCCGGAGGCACCGCTCCCGGTGGGCGTGGGCGGGGCGATCGCGGTCGCTTCCGATCTCGATCCGCCGGCGCCGAGCCCGTTCCGGCCCGGCGCCGGCCCGCTCACGGTGCGATTCAGCCTGCCACGCGCGGGACACGCGACGGTGACCGTCATGGACATCGCCGGTCGCCGCGTCGCGCGGATGGTCGATGGGCCGCAGGAGGCCGGTGTGCGCTCGCTCACCTGGAACGGCCGCGGATCGGCAGGCGAGATGCTCCCTGCGGGCGTGTACCTGGTTCGCCTTCAGACGGACGAGGGGAGCTGGACGCGCAGGGTCGCTCTGGTGAGGTAGGCTCCGTTCGAGTTCTCGAACGGAGCTATGATGCGCACGATGACAGCCCCCTCGACCCTCAGCGCTCATCCCGGCACGGTTTCTCCGCTCCGCGCGACCGGGGCCATCCTGCTCGTCTCGTGCTACGAGCTGGGCCACCTGCCGCTCGGGGTCGCCTCGCCCGCGGCATTCCTCCGGCGGGCGGGATTCGACCCGGCGGCGCTCGACCTCTCGGTCGAGCCGCTCGACGCGGGGAAGATCGCGCGCGCCCGGCTCATCTGCGTGTCGGTGCCGATGCACACGGCGCTGCGCCTCGGTGTGCGCGCGGTCGCCCAGATGCGCGAGCTGAATCCGACCGCCCACGTCTGCTTCCACGGCCTCTACGCCGCGCTCAACGCCGCGTGGCTGCTCGAGCACGGGGGTGATTCCGCGGTTGGCGGCGAGAGCGAGGCGGCGCTGGTCGAGCTGGCCGAGGCGTTGGAAGCCGGGCAGCCGCCGGATGTCTCCGGCGTGAGTGTGCCGGGCCGTGCGGCGCGCCCCCGGCTCGAGCGGCTCGACTTCCCGCCGCCCGCCCGAGACCTGCTACCCGCGACCGACCGCTACGCGCGGCTCGAGCACGTCGGGGAGCACCGTCTCACGGGATACGTCGAGGCGACCCGGGGCTGCCGCCACCTGTGTCGCCACTGCCCGATCCCGCCCGTCTACCACGGTCGCATCTTCGCGGTCCCGGTCGAGGTCGTCATGGCCGACGTTCGCAGCCAGGTGGCACGGGGGGTCGCGCACGTCACCTTCGGCGATCCCGACTTCCTCAACGCGCCGACCCACGCCCTGCGCGCGGCGCGGGCCCTGCACGCCGAGTTCCCGTCGGTCACGTTCGACTTCACGGCCAAGATCGAGCACGTGCTGAAGTACCGGGCGCTGTTCCCCGAGCTGGTCGCGTACGGCGCGTTGTTCATGGTCTCGGCGGTCGAGTCGCTGAGCGACACGGTGCTCGCGAATCTGGCCAAGGGACATGCCCGGGCCGACGTCTTCGAGGCCCTCCGGATCGTGCGATCGGCGGGGCTTCCGCTCCGTCCGTCGCTCGTCGCCTTCACGCCATGGACCACGCTCGACGACTACCTCGACGTGCTGGAGGCGGTCGAGGGCGAGGACCTGGTGGATCACGTGGATCCGGTCCAGTACGCGATCCGGCTCCTCGTCCCGCCGGGCTCGCTGCTGCTCGACCAGGACGCGATCCGCCCGTACCTCGGCGATTTCGATCCGGCCGCATTCGGCTACCGATGGACGCATCCCGATCCCCGCATGGACCGGCTCCACGGCGCGGTCTCGGCACGCGTCGCCCACGCCAGCCGCTCGGGCGAGGATCCACGGGCCACGTTCGCCGCCGTGCGCTCGCACGCGCGGGGGGCGGCCGGCCGTTGCGAGGCGAACGGAGCGAGGGCGCGGGAGGTGTCGGCCGGCGCCGAGGACGCGGCGGCCCGCCGCCACCGGGTGCCGCGGCTCAGCGAGCCCTGGTTCTGCTGAGCGGAGCCCAACGAGGGCCAGTTCGGTCCTCTGGAGACGATCGGGGCCCCGTCGGTCTAGAGGACACGCCGGGGCCCTCTCGTCAAAGACGCGTCTGCCCGAATCCGCCTCGACGTCGCCGCCGCCGGCGAACCGTTCGTTCCCCCTCAATGCTCGCCCCCCCGCGGCCGATAACTACCGCGGACGATTACGCTTATGAGAACCCTCCTTTCCATCTCCATGGCCATGGCCACATGGGTCGCGACGGCCTCCCCGGCGCCCGCCCAGGTGGCCGCCCTCGACATGGCCCTGAGCGCGACCCAGACGCCGTCCACGTTGCGGCCGGGGGCCACGGACGTCGTTCTCTACCGGCTTTCGCTCACGTGGAGCGGGCTCGTCAGCTCGCGCAGGCTTCAGTCGTTGCGGCTGACGAACACGTCCACCGGCCCCGGCTCGATCGCCGATCGCGACGCCGAGCTCGGGTCGGTGCGGCTCTACCGCGACAACGGGAATGGCACGTTCGACGCCGGAGGGGTCGACGTGCTGCTCAAGCAGGCCACGGCGGCCTCCGGTGCGGTCCTCTTTTCGGGGCTCAGCCAGACATGCCCGTCCGGCACGACGGTCAACTTGCTGGTGGTGACCAACGTGCCGCTCGCAGCGCGCGACGGCGACGCCCTCGATCTGGCGACCCAATCCGGCAGCGACCTCACGTTCGATCAGAGCGTCACGTACTCCAACGCATTTCCCCTGGCCCCGGCGGGCACGTTCCCGATCGACGGCATGGTGGCCGCCCAGATCGGTGTGGGCGCCGTGGGCACGGCCAGCGTGATTGCCGGCAGCGCCAACAATCTGGTCCACCACGTGGTGTTGCCGGCCAACGGCTACCAGGTCGACCAGCTCCAGCAGCTCACCGTGGTCAACACGGGCACCGCCGCGTCCGGCTCTGAGATCAGCGCCCTCAAGGCATGGGTCGATGACGGCGACGGAGGCTTCGATCCTGCGCGAGATCGACTGGTCGGCGCCCTGGCGTTCACCGGAGGAAACCGTTGGCAGCTGACCAGCCTGGCTGAGCCGGTTCCGGTGGCGGGTCTGCGACTGTTCCTGACCGTGGACGTGCCACTCATCGCCACCAACGGCCGCAGCATCCGCCTCGCACTCCAGACCCTCCCGGATCTCGGCGTGGGCATGGCGAGCGCCAATGACGGCCCGCTCGACCGCATGGTCGAGAGCCAGAACGAGCGCACGGTGAGCACCGCGAACCGCGTGACGCTGTCCGCCGCTTCGATCACCCCGGCGACTGCGCGTCCGGGACAGCGGGACGTCCCACTCCTCCACATCGCGGCGACCAACGACTACAGCACGGCACAGCTCCTGGATCGGCTCACGGTCGCGAACGCCGGCGTGGGCGGCACGCCCGCCGAGCGCGATGATGCGGTCCAGTCGCTCACCCTCCGGGCCGACGGGGACGGCAACGGCGCCCTCGGCGACTCGCTCACCGATCCGGCGCTGGCCTCGGCGTTCTTCAGCGGCGGCCGCGCCACGTTCGCCGGCTTTTCCCGCTCCCTCGCGCCGGGGACCACCCAGCACCTGTTCGTGACCGCCGAAGTCTCGCTGACCGGGGCCGCCGACGGCGACACGCTCTCGGCCCGGATCGACGGACCCCTCGACCTCGGCCTGCCCGACACGACCCGGCTGGTCGCGAGCTGGCCGCTCGACTCGCGCGCTCGTCAGGCGGTGGACGGCATGGTGCGCCCCCAGATCGCCGTGGTCCCGGTCCCGTCGGTGACGCTGGCGCCCGACGATGCGAACGTGCTGGCGCTGGACCTGGTCGTGCCCCGGAACGGCCGCGCCGACGACACGCTCGAGCGCGTCGACCTCGTCAACCTGGGCACGGCCCTCCAGACCGACCTCGCCGAGGTCCGCCTGTGGCGGGACGGCGGTGACGGGATCGCCACGCCGGGCGCCGGCGACGACCGCGACCTGGGCGAAGCGCTCTGGGCTGGCGCGTCGTGGCGCAGCCAGCCGCTGGCCGAGCCGCTCGGCGCGACCGGCGCGCGTCTGTTCGCCGTGGTCCGCGTGGCGTCCTCGCCGGTCGATTCGTCCACCGTGCGGCTCGCGGTGCCGGTCGGTGGGCTCGCTGTCGCTTCCGGGAACGACGGTCCGCTCGATATCGCGGCGACGAGTCCGATCGTTCTGCTCGTCAGCAACTCGCCGCTGCTCGCGGCGCTCGGCATCTCGCCCGCGGCGAGCGCGGTGGGCCAGTCGGTCACGGTGACGATGGCGGTCCGGAACAAGGGCGGCGAGTCGATTCAGGGCGTCGCCCCGTCCGCGCTCGTTCCATCGGGAGGCGGCGGCCTCACGCTCCAGAGCGGGCCGGTGCCGCCCTCGGTCGATCTCGCGCCCGGGGCGAGCGACACGCTGCGATGGACCTATCTGGCGAGCCAGCCCGGCACGGTGCGCCTGAGCGGCAGGGCGAGCGGCACCGGCAGCCCGAGCGGCACTCCGCGCCAGACCCTCGAGACCTCTTCCGGCCCGCATCAGGTCTTCGCTCAGGCCACGCAGCTCGACGCGGCCGCATCGGTCTCTCTGCCCGGCACCGTCAACCGGGGCCAGAGCGGGATCGTCCCTCTCACCCTGCGGCTCACCAACGGCGGCGGCGCCCAGGTCTCCGACGTGCGCTTCCGCGGCTTTCGCGTGGCGCTCCGGGACGAAGCGGGGGGCGGCATCGTGCCGGATCAGCTGCTGGCCCGGGTGGCGGTGCAGGAAGGGACCACCGAGCGCCTCGCGCGCACCACGCTGGAATCCAGTGGCGCGGAAGTGGATCTCACCCTCGCCTCGCCGGTCCTGATCGGGCCGGGCGAGACAGTCGACCTCGGGCTCACGCTCGATCTACGGTCCGCGACCGCCGTGACCGCCTTCCGACTGGTCCTGGCCGACAGCGCGTGGTTCGTGGCCGAGGACGTCCATAGCGGCGCGCCGGTCACGGTGCGTTTCGCCGCGCCGCCGCTCCCGATCGCGACCGGGCTCGCGCGCGTGGTCGAGGCTCCGACGCGGCTCGAGATCACCGCCCTGCCGGGGTCCACGACCCATGCCGGCGCCGGGCAGCGGGAGGTCCCGCTCCTCGGCGTGAGACTGCTCAACCCGGGCACCGCCGGCATCACCAACGACGTGCGGGTCGCGGCCCTCGCGCTCGACGCGAGCGACACGCTGGGAGTCGCCTTGGCGCGGCTCGCGGACGCGGTCGCCTGGCTGCGCATCGGGAGCGGGGGCCAGACCATCGCATCGCGCGGTGTGTTCGCAGCCGATGGGGCGCTCCTCACCCTGTCGCTCAGCCCAGCGCTGAGCGTGCCGGTCAACACGCCGATCGACCTGTTCGTGAGCGGCGACATCTCCGCGACCGCCGGTCCCGGCGCGTTCCGCCTGCGGCTGGCGGACTCGACCCGGGTCGACGCTCGGGACGCGAGCACCCGCGATCCGGTGCGGGTGGTGCTCGTGTCCGATCCGTTGCCGGGACCGGTGGTGATTGTCGAGGCGCGCGCGGAGAGCGTGTGGGTGCGGGGCACGGCGCGCTTCCCCACGACCGTGCGGGCCGGCGATCCAAACGTCACGGCGATCACTGTCGCGCTCTTCCATCCCGGATCGGCGGGCACCGCGCCGGTGCGCATGGACAGCCTGGTGGTGCTGAGCCGCGACGAGGCCCGACGGCCGCTCGTGCCTGCGTCCTATCTGTCGCGGATCCGGGCGCTGTGGAACGGCGCGGAAGCCGGCATACGGCCCGACCCGCCGTCATCCGGCGACGCCACCGGGTTGACGCTGGGTGGGCGCCTGCTGGCCCCCGGCGACAGTGCCGTGCTCGAGCTGATCGTCGATCTCTCGGCGGTGGCGCCCGAGGGATTCCTCGAGCTCTCGGTGTTCGCCGACGGGCTGGTCGGCCGCGACCCCAACCTCGGCAGCCGGGTCACGGTGGCACCGTGGACCGGTGAGCTGCCGCTCATCTCCGGCCTCACCCGGATCCAGGCCCCGGCGCGCACGCTGCGCGTGGGACTCGCGAGCCTCATGCCCGCGACCCTCGCGGGCGACGGGCGGGGGGTCGCGGCCGCAACCCTCACGCTCGCGAACCAGGCCCCCGCGGGCTCCGGCACGATCTCGGTCGAGAGCTTGGTCGTGCGCGCGGCCGATCGCGCCGCCGCCGGCATCACGCTGGGGGCCATGGCCTCTACCGTCACGATTCTCCAGGGTGGACAGGGCGGGACGGTCTGGGGGCAGAGTGCCGCAGTCGCGGGCGACACCACCGTGACGGTCACCGGGGCCACGCCGCTCGTCGTCGCTCCCGGCGTTCCGGTCGCGCTCGAGCTCCGCTTCACGCCGCGCGCGGGCGTGCGAGCGGGCTCGCTGCGCCTCGGCCTGACCGCGACGGACGTGCGGGTGGTCCAGCCCGGCAGCGCGCTGCTCCAGATCGAGGTGCAGCCGGCCGCCGGCATGACCTTCCCGCTCTGGAGCGAGGCCGGGAGCTTCACCCCGCCGGAGCTGGCGGCGAGCTATTCCAACTTCCCCAACCCGTTCCCCGCGGGGCGCGGGGTCACGCGCTTCGCCTACTTCCTGCGCGCCCCGGCCCGCGCCTGGTTGCGTCTGATCGCGCTGGACGGTGAGCCGGTCATCACGCTGCTCGATGGCGCGTCACGGGACGCCGGCATGCACGAGCAGGACCAGTGGGACGGCCGGAACGGCTCAGGCCGCCCGGTACGCAACGGCGCCTACGTCGCGGAGCTGGTGATCCAGTACGACGACGGCTCGCGCGAGCGGGCGCTCCGGAAAGTGGCGGTGGTGCGATGACGTGGAATCGCCAGGCGCCACGTCGGCACGCGCTCGCCCTGGCCCTGAGCGCGGCCGTCGTGTACGCGCCCGCGCCGTGGGCGGCGGAGGACGGCGGCACGCGCTCACCCCTCGCCGCCGGCACCGGGAGCCGGGCGCTGGCGCTGGGCGGCGCCTTCGTGGCGATCGCGGGCGACGCCGAGGCGCTGAACTGGAACCCGGCAGGCCTGGCGGGCGCCACCCGCACCGGCTTCGAGGCCTCGCACGACCAGCGCGCCGATCTCGACGCCGCCGTCGAGCACGTGGCGCTGGTCTACCCGAGCTGGCGCTGGGGCGCGCTCGCAGTGGGCATCCACCACCTCGGTATCTCCGGCATCGAGCCGCGCGACGATCGGAACGTGGCCGGCGCGGGGGAGGTCTCGGCCGGTGAGACCGAGATCGCACTGGGCTATGGGCGCGCGGTGGGCGAAGCCTGGAGGCTGGGGGCGGCGGTCAAGCTCTCGAGCCAGAGTGTCGCCGGATTCGGCGCCACCGCCATGAGCGCCGACGCCGGGATGCGGGTGGCGCTGGCTCCGGCGCTCGGCCTCGACGCACCGTGGCTGCGCGGGCTCTCCGGCGGGCTCGCGATCCGCAACCTGCTCGAGCCGGCGCTGCGACTCGACCGCGAGAGCGTGCGGGACCCGCGCGTCTGGCGCGCGGGTCTGGGCTGGGAGGGCGTCCTGGCGGGGGGGCGAGGCCTGGTCCTGGGGCTCGACGTGGACCGCTCCGAAGGCCGGTCGGCGCGTCTCCATGCCGGGGCCGAGCTGTGGCTCCATCCTCTGCTCGCGCTACGGGGCGGACTCGATCACGGGCGGCTGGCGGCCGGAGCCGGCGTGCGCTGGCGCGACCTCGAGGTGAGCTACGGGTTCGAGAACCTGGCGTTCACCCCCATCCACCGGATCGGCGTGAGCCACAGCTTCGGTCCCACCGTCACCGCGCGCCGCGAGGCGGTGCGTGCCGGGGAGGAGCGGGCGATCCAGGCGCGGCTCGACCGGGACTTCGAGCGCCGGCGGGGCGAGCAGCTCACCGGTCTGCTCGGGCGCGCGGAGGATGCGCTCGCGCGCCGCGACTTCCCCGCCGCGCTCGAGTTGTTGGCGGCGGCCGCGACCCTCGACTCGGTGGATGCCCGGATCCCGGCGCTCGAGGCCCGCGGGCAGCGCGAGCTCGGCCTCGCCCTGGAGGTGGACGGGGACGTCGCCGCGGCGGCTGCCGCTTTCCGGCGGGCGCTGGCGGTGGCGCCGGACGACAGCGTGGCCGCCCAGGGCGAGCGGCGCTGCCACGAGCAGCTCAAGCGACTGGCGGTGCGCGATGCCGGACGCCGGCGGGCATTCCAGGCGGCGCTCGACGCCCTGGCCGCCGGCAACCTGACGGCCGCGCGCACCGGCTTCGCGGCCCTGGCCGCGAGCGACACCAGCGATCGGGACGCGCGCGACATGCTGCAGCGCACGCGGGAGTCGATCGCGCGGCAAGCCGGCGAGCTGCTGCGCCAGGCGTGGCGCCGCCTGGAAGCGCAGGATCGTGGCGAGGCCGAGCGGCTCGTGGCCCGCGTGCGCGCGCTGGACCCGCGCTCGGCCGGGCTCGAGGAGCTCCTGGCGGCGCTCGCCGGCGCCTCGCGCGCGCCGGGCGAGGGCAGCGGGCCGACGGCACGTCCGGCGCTCCGCGTGGACACCCGCGCGGCCGAGGAGATGTTCCGGCGCGGCATGCAGGCGTCCTCGGCGGGCCGATCGGATGACGCGCTCCGGTACTGGGAGCTGGCGCTCTCGCACGATCCGGATCACGGCGGCGCGCGGCGCCAGCTCAACGGGGAGTACCTGGTGCGTGGGATGGACGCCCACGCGGCCGGCCGCCTCGAGGAGGCGGTGAGCTACTGGGAGAAGGCGCTGCGTGCCGATCCGCGGGATCCCCGGGCGGCCGGATTCCTGACGCGGGCGCGCGAGCGCCAGGAGCGCACGCGCGAGATCCTGGGCGGCGGTCGATGAGCGGCGCGCCGGCACGCGATCCCGCCCGGGATGCCGGGGCGCCCGACTTTACGACCGCGCCGCCCGCCCTGGCCGTCGTGCCGAGGTCCACGCCCGCGGCCGCGTCCGCCGCCACGCGCGGCGTCTGGAGCATCCGCTGGATCGTCGCCGTTGCGATGATGCTGCTGACCGCGGCGGCGGTGGTGGGCGTCGGTGCGGTGGGGGAGCGCAACACGCGGCGCGTCCTGGTCGCCGAGTTCGAATCGCGCCTCATCCTCCAGGCGCGCAACCTGGCCATGGTCGCCAGCGACGCGCTGCTCACCGAGGTCCCGGAGTGGACGCTGCTGCCGATCATCAAGGAGATCCAGGAGCGCCAACCCGAGATCGCGATCATCGACATCGTGGACGGCGCGGGCATGGTCCGTGCGAACTTCGACGTGCGGCGCATCGGCGCCCGCTTCGAGTCCCCGCCGGGCCTCCACCTCGAGCCCGCGGGTCCCGCGCTCGCACGCGGTGAGACCCTGAGCGCCAGCCCGGAGCTCCTCGTGGTCTCGGCGCCGATCGTGGACGCCCAGGCGCACACGCTCGGGACCGCCTGGGTGGGTCTCCGGCGCTCGGCGATCGAGCGCCGGCTGGACCAGGCCCGTCGGCAGCAGGCGATGGCGCTCGCGGTGTTCCTGATCATTGGCTGCGGGATCGCGGTGTGGCTCTCGTCGGCGCTGCTGCGGCCGGTCGCCGCCCTGCGGGCGGGACTCGAGCGGATCGGACGGGGCGACCTCGATACGCCGCTCACGATGCGGGACCGGACCGAGATCGGGGCGCTGGCCGGCACCGTCAACCGCATGGCCGGCGAGCTCAAGGCGGCCCAGGCCGAGCTGATCGAGCGCGAGCGCATCGCCCACGAGGTCGAGCTCGCGCGGCGGATCCAGCGCGCGCTGCTGCCGACCGGCCGGAAGATCGCGGGACCTTTCGTGATCGAAGGGGAGCACCGGGCCGCGACCGAGGTGGGGGGCGACTATTTCCAGATGTTCGACCTCCTCGACGGGCGGATCGGGATCGTGGTGGCGGACGTTTCCGGCAAAGGCCTGGGCGGGAGTCTCGTGACCGCCATGCTGCACGCCCTGATGCAGGCGACAGCCACCGCCCACGCATCGCCGGCCGACCTGCTCGCCGCCCTCGACGGCCAGCTCGCGGGGATGCTGGAGCGGGGGACGTTCGTGACCATGTTCTACGGCATCCTGGATCCCGGCGCGGGCGAGATGATCTTCGCGTCGGCCGGTCACAATCCACTGCTCGTCCTGCACGCGGAGGACGACCAGGTCGAGTGGCTGCGGGCCCAGGGCCCTCCGCTCGCCGCCCTGCGCGGGAGGATCCGGGCGCGCTATGGCGAGGCGAGGGTGGTGGCCCGGCCGGGCGACGCGTGGGTCCAGTACACGGACGGGATCAGCGAGGCGTTCGCTCACGGCGATGGCGCGATCTTCGGCCTGGATCGCCTGGCGGCGGCGGCCGGGCGCTCCCGCGGCAGCGGGGGCCGCGCCGTGCTCGACGCGCTGGTGGCGGCGGTGGCGGAGTGGCGGGGTGGTGACGCGCCGCACGACGACGACACCCTGCTCGTGATCAGCCACGAGCCCGCGAGCCCGACGGCGGCGGAGGATGGGGTGACCGCGGCGGACGGCCGCGACCTCGATCGGGGAGCAGGCGAGTCGCGGTCGGAGGCGGCCTGCGTCGCCCGACTGCTGCGCGCCCGCGCGCATGGGCGCCACCTCGACCTGACCGCCAGCCGCCAATCGGCCGATCGTGTCGATGCGTGGCTCTCGGGGCTGCCGGAGCTGGCGGCGCTCCCGGACCGGATCGCGACCCTGGTGCGCCTGGCGGTCCAGGAGGTCGTCGCCAACGTCGTCGAGCATGCGTGCGGGCTCGACGCCACCCAGCGCTTCGACGTGTGGTGGGCCCCGGAGGGCCTGGCGGGCGGCGAATTTTTCGTGCGAGACCGGGGCCGGAGCTTCCGATACCGGGACTGGGAGCCCTCCAGATTCTCGGATCCGGATATCCGCCGGCGTGCTCGGGGCTTCGGCCTCGACATCGTGCATCGGGTCATGCGTCGAGTCGAATACCACCCCGGGACCGAGGAGGGCAACGTCACCTGCCTGACGTTCGATCCGCAGAAGACCGCCATGCGGGAGGAGATCCATGACCACCACGACTGACTTCGAGATCGTGGACGCGGGACGCCGCGGGCGCACCGCGGTGCTGCGCCTGCGCGGACGACTGGACGCCGGCACGGCCCCCACGCTGCTCGAACGCTGTGCCCAGGTCCAGGCCCAGGGGCAGAACCTGGTGCTGAACCTGGAAGCCATCTCGTTTCTGGGCTCGAGCGGCATCGGGGCCATGCTGGTGCTGGTCGAGCAGTTCCAGGAGCAGGCGGGTGTGGTCCGGTTCGCGGCCCTGTCCGAGCCCGCCCGGGCGGTGGTCGAGCTGCTCGATCTCGGTCAGTACCTCACCATCCATGCGACCGAAGAGGAGGCGTTGGCCGCGATCGACGCCCAGGCCCCCTGATGTCGAGCCTGCCCGTGCCGGCGCCCGAACCGCCGCGCGAACCCGAACCGGAGGCCGCGAACCGCGACCGCCCGCCGGCGCCACCCCTGACGCTGATGGACCGGCAGAGCTACTCGATGCTCTCGCTGGTCGATCTGAGCCGCAAGCTATGGAGCACCCAGGACGTCCACGAAGCGGCCGAGAGCCTCCTGCTGAACCTCATGGGTCAGGTCGGCACCGCCCGGGCGGCCCTCTGGCTGAGCTCGGACGACACCCAGCCGGTGCTCATCCGTTGCCACGGCATGGAGGCGGCGCTGGCGCGCGCCCTCGGAGCCGCCTGCTGGAACGAGCTCAGCGTCCGGTTCCGGGGCGGTGGAACACCGATAGCGCCCACCGAGATCGAGGGGGGAGCCGGTCAGTCGACCCGGAGCCTCGCCCGCCAGGCCCGGGTAGCGATGTTCGCTCCGCTGCGCGCCGAGGACCAGCCGATGGGCCTGGTGGGGTTGGGCTTTCCGGTCGGTCGCGATCGCTACGCGCCGGCCCAGCTCGAGGTGATCGAAGCGTCGCTGGCGGTGGCGGGCCTCGCGATGAGGAGCGCGCGCATGCACGGCCTGGCGATGGAGAACGGCCGCCGTCTGCAGCGGTCGAACGAGGCATTGCAGGATCTGGATCGGATGAAGTCGGAGTTCCTCGAGCACGTGAATCACGAGCTTCGCACGCCACTCGCCGTCACGCTGGGCTGTCTGCAGTGCCTCGGGGACCCGGTGGTCACCGAGGCCGACCGCGGCACGCTGGTCGAGACCGCGACCCGGAGCACCGAGGACATGGTGCGACTGGTCGAGCGCGTGCTCACGCTGTCCGAGTCGTCCGGTCAGTCGATCGTGGTCCAGGCGTGCGAGGCCGACCTGAGGGTCTTCATGCAGGAGTATTCCAAGGAGCGACGCCCGGGCGTCTCGGCCGGGCTGCGGAACCTGGTCTACGAGTCTGACGACGCGCTCCGGCCTGTGTGCATCGATCCCACGCGGCTCCGCCAGGTGTTGGACGAGCTGATCGACAACGCGATCAAGTTCAGCGCCCCGGGAACACGGATCCTGCTGCACGTGTGTGACCGAGAGGAAGGCGGGGCGGCCGGCGCGCGGATCAGCGTCCGCGACGAGGGCGTCGGTATCCCCGAGGAGCGGCTGCCGGACCTGTTCCAGTCCTTCCACCAGATCGACGGCTCGCGCACCAGGCGGGCCGGGGGTCTCGGGATCGGCCTCGCGGTGGCCCGGCAGCTCACCGAGGCCATGGGTGGCCGCATCGCGGTCGAGCGCGGAGCGCCATCCGGCATGGTGTTCGCGGTCTGGGTGCCGGCGGCGTAGGCCGCGTCCCCTTCGAATCAGGCCGCGAACTTCTCGATCGTGTTCACGACGTCGGCCACCGTGACCGGCTTGGCCAGGAAGGTCTGACCGCCGATCACGTCCCCCCGCTTGACGACCTCGTTCTTGGAGACCACGGCGGTCAGGAACACGATCGGGATGTGCCGGAGCCCGGGCTCGGCGTGCAGCTCGGCGGCCACCTGGCCGCCGTCGATGTCGGGCATGATGACGTCCAGGAAGATCAGGTCGGGCCGCCAGGCACGCGCGGCCGCCACGGCCTTGCGGCCGTCGTTCTCGACCTGGACCTCGTATGCCCCGTTGGCCTCGAGGTTGAGCTTCATGAGCCGGGTGAATCCCGGCTCGTCGTCGATCAGCAGAATGCGCTTCTTGCGCTCCACGATGCCACCTCCTGTCACTGGGTGACGCTGCGCAGGACCACGGTGAACACGGCGCCGCCCTCGGGCCGGTTGGACGCCCAGATGGTGCCGCCGTGTAGGGACACGATGGTCCGGCTCACCGCCAATCCCAGTCCGGTCCCCTTGCCGGTTGGCTTGGTGGTGTAGAAGGGGTCGAAGATCCGCATCAGGGATTCGTCCGGAATGCCGGTCCCCGAATCCTCGAACGCTACCAGGACGACGCTCTCGCCCACCCGCAGGGGATCGGTGGCCCGGTGGCCGACCGACTGGTCGGCGGCGGTGAGCTGCTTGCGTCGGCTCCGGATCGCCAGCGTGCCTCCATCCGGCATGGCGTCGATCGCATTGATCAGCAGGTTGATGAACACCTGCTCGATCTTTTGCACGTCCATGCGGAGCTTGGGCAGGCCGGAGTCGAATTCACGCTCGAT
>Ga0075428_100002481_pt1 | contig 20023 bp, 25 predicted proteins | sample RhiMetdeltSRZDD2_FD_75291 | JGI IMG/M metagenome (GOLD analysis project Ga0075428, IMG submission 75291) | Populus rhizosphere microbial communities from Tennessee, USA - Rhizosphere MetaG P. deltoides SRZDD2 | ecosystem: Host-associated > Plants > Roots > Rhizosphere > Soil | place: USA... | reverse complement strand
CGGGCTGTGGCAGTCGACCAGGAAGAAGCCGGCCAGGTGCTCCTTGGTCTCGGCGAACGGCCCGTCGGTGAGGAGCGGCGCCTGCCCCTGCCGGGTCGTCACGACAAAGCCTTCCCGCGGGCTCGCCAGCGCCTCGGAGACGATCATCTCGCGGGACTCGTTGAGCTCCGCGTCGAGCGCGGCGTAGTAGCGGTAGCCTTCGGCCTTCTGCTCGTCGGGCATGCTGTCCCAGATCTCGCGCGACTGCGGGTTGCTGTAGATCAAGATCAGGTACTTCATACCCCGAATGTTCTCACACGAGTTCGTCCACGGTGGCGATCCGGGCAAACCGTCCGGCGAGGGCGTACTCGGTCCGTTCCAGGATGTCCTTTGTGGACAGTGTGGTCGGGTCGGCGAGGATCTCGTCCACGCTCCGCCCGGTGGGCGCGTTCCTGTGGGAGATAGGGAATGTCGCCGTGGCGTCGATCGCGAACGTCACCCGGTAACCGAGGTCGGAGGCGACCCGCGTCGTGGTCTCGCAGCATTGCTCGGTCTGGATGCCGCACACGGTCAGCGAGCTCACGCCGTGGCGGGTCAGCAGCTGCTGCAGGTTGGTGGTGGTGAAGGCGTTGATGGAGGTCTTGATCACCACCGGCTCGCCGTCGGCCTCCTTGAGCCCGTCCTGCAGCCGGACGTGGCCGCAGGCGGGGTCGAAAACGCCGCCGCTGCCGGGCTCGGCGTGCAGCACCCACACCACGAGGTCGCCCTTGGCCCGGGCCGCCTCCACCAGGCGGCTCACCTTCTCGACGATCTCGGGGTTGGACACGGCCCGCCACAGCGGCCGCCGGCGGAAGGACTCTTGAACGTCGACTACGATCAGCGCTGCGGTCATAGTCAGATACTGGCCCGCCGAGACCCCGATCGTAAGGGGTTATCGTGCTATTCACCCCGCAGCCCGCCACCCGCCCTCGATCGGTACGATCTGGCCAAGATCAGCCCGATGGTCAGGGCCACGAGCGCGGCGGCCAGCCACACCGCCCCGATCCGCTCGACGCCCGCCGCGAGCCAGGTCTGCGCCTGGCCGGCGGCGCTCACGATCGGGTCGGCGGCCAGCGGATCCCGCTGCAGCCGCACCGCATACCAGCCGTACCAGGCGACATAGCCGCCGGCCAGCGCCATCAGCACCCCGGCCAGGCGCTGGGTCGCCGCGGCGCGGCGCTTGAGCCAGGCGATCAGCGGCTGCTGGGCCAGGGCGACGGCGATGGCCACGATCCCGACGACGAGGGCCATGCCGCCCGCGTAGGCGAAGAAAAGCCCTATCCCGTCGGCACTTCCGAACGAACTGGCCACGACGGCAAGGAACGGCCCGATGCTGCAGCCCAGCGAGGCCAGCGCGAACGACACCCCGAACAGGAACATGGAACCGAACTTGTTGGTCAGCTCGGGTGCGCGGGGATGCCTGGGCACCGGAGACGGGATGTCCTTGCCGAACGCCAGCCACACCCCCAAGATGACCAGGGTCGCTCCAAGCGCGACGGTCAGCCAGGGCAGCCGCGCGCCGAGCCAGTCGGCGGCGGGCGCGGCCAGCAGGCCGAAGATCCCGAAGACGGTGACGAAGCCGAGCGTCATCGCCGACGTCAGAGCCAGGGCGCGCTTGAGCCGCCCCTGCTCGGAGTCCATCACCAGCAGGGAGATGTAGGCGGGCAGCATGGCGAAGCCGCACGGGTTGATCGCGGCGAGGATCCCGGCCGCGAGCGCGAGCGCCATCAGGCGCCGATCGTCTGGCGCAGCTGGTCGACGGTGAGCGGGCCGCGGTGCACCACCTTGCCGGACTCGTCGAGGATCACGTAGTAGTGCTGGCTGGGTACCGCGAAACGCTTCCAAACCGCACCCTGGTCGTCGGCGATCTGCGGGAACCTGTTCAGCTTGAAGTCGCCCACGAACATGCGCATCCCGTCCGAGCCGCTGCCGAGTCCCCCGACACCCACCACATTGACCCTACTCGCGACCGCGGTCTGCAGGTCGCGCACGGCCGCGGCGTCGCCCTTGCACTTGGGGCACCAGGCCGCCCAGAACCAGAAGACGGTCGGCTTGCCGACCAGGCTCGAGGCGTCGAAAGCCTTGCCGTCCACCGTGGTCGCGACGAACTTCAGGGTGTCCGGCACCGTGACTCCCGGCGAGGGGGAGGCCGCCGGCGCTTCAATGGACGGTGGTGGCGGGGCAGTCGCCGGCGCAGGCGTGGACGAGGCACAACCGGCGAGCAGGACGAATGCGGCAAGACCCACGAACCTCATGGGACACAAGGTAAACCAGGGATACGGCTTACGACCCTTACAGCTCGGTTACAAATCGGTCGATAGGACGAATGTCCTGCCGAACGCGGGATGCGTCACTCGGAACGGCGCCGCCGTCCGGAAGCGGTTCGACTCACCGGGGTGGCCAAGGCCTACGGTCCCGCCAGACAGCCCGCTCCCAAGGATGGCTGTGAGCCTCTAACATGTAGCGATGCCGCTGCGGCGCCGCCCTTTCGACTGGGTGTTCATCGCCTTCCTGGCCCTGAACGCCTTTTTCATCACGTACATCGTCGACCTCGAGCAGCTGGTCATCGCCGACCCGGACAACTTCACCTACCCGATCTGGCCACCCGCCCCGTTCATCGACCTGATTCACTGGTGGGGCAACAACTATGACCCGTTGCTCATGGCGCGACCGCCGTTTTGGCGCATGACCATCTGGATCGACGTCATCTTCTTCGGCCCGTTCTACTTCGCCGCCCTCTACGCCTTCATCAAGGGCCGCAACTGGATCCGCGTGCCCGCGCTGGTGTGGTCGGGCATGATGATGTCCAACGTCCTGATCCTGATGATGGAGGAGGCCTACGGCGACTACCCGCCGCCCAGCCTCGGCATGGTGCTGCTGGCCAACCTGTCGTGGTTCGTCTTCCCGCTGCTTATGATCTGGCGCATGCGCCGAGAACCCTTCCCCCATGAAACCTGAGTTCCACGAACGCTACGGCCCGTGGGCTGTCATCGCCGGTGCCTCCGAGGGCATCGGCGCCGCGTTCGCGCACGCGCTGGCCGCCCGCGGGATGAGCCTGGTCCTGGTCGCCCGCCGGGAAGAGCCGCTGGCCAAGCTGGCCGAGACCTTGGCGGTGCCGTCGCGCATCGTCGTTGCTGATCTGGCTTCCGGGGGTACCAAGAAAGTCTTCGAAGCCACCTCAGAGCTTGACGTGGGATTGGTCGTGGCCAACGCCGCCCTGTCGCCGATCGGTCCATTCACGACAGTCGAGCCGGACGTGCTGCGGCGGGCTCTGGAACTCAACTGCGGCGCCGCGCTGGACCTGGCCCGGCACTACACGCCGGCCATGGTGGCGCGCGGGCGGGGCGGCCTGATCCTGATGTCCTCACTCGCCGGGCAGCAGGGCTCGCCCGGCATCGCCGTCTACGCCGCCACCAAGGCCTTCGACGCGATCCTGGCCGAGGGGTTGTGGGCCGAGCTGCGCCCGCACGGAGTGGACGTGCTGTCCTGCGTGCCCGGTGCGGTGGAGACCCCGGGCCTGGCCGCCAACTCCAGCGGCCGCGCGCCGGGCACCGTCACCGCCGACGTGGTGGCGCGGGCCGCGCTGAAAGCCTTGGGCCGCAAGCCCCGCGTCGTCCCCGGCGCGATGATGAGTCTCTCCTCCGCCCTCATGACCCACCTGCTGCCCAAACGGACCGCCATCACCATCATCGCCCGCGCCAGTAAGGACGTCCTCGCCCAGTAGTTCCCCAAGATCCGGCAAGTTGCCTGGCCGGCATCTTCCGGGATCTCTCGGGGGTCTGTGTAGCATCGGGCGGGTGGAGGAGGTCTTGCGGGAGCTGGCACCGCAGGTGCTTGGGGCGCTCCTGCGGCGTTACGGCGACTTCGAGGCGTGCGAGGACGCGGTGCAGGAAGCCCTCATGGCCGCCACGTTGCAATGGCCCGGCGAGGGGATGCCGGACAACCCCAAGGGGTGGCTCATCACCGTGGCGTCCCGCCGCCGCATCGAGGTGCTGCGCGGCGAGGCCGCGCGCCGGCGGCGGGAGGAGACGGCGGCGATGCTCGAGCCGCCCGACCCGGCCCCGGCGGCTCAGGCCGACCACACCCTCACCCTGCTGATGCTGTGCTGCCACCCGTCGCTGAGCCCACCCTCGCAGATCGCGCTGACCCTGCGGGCCGTGGGCGGGCTGACCACCGCCGAGATCGCGCGGGCGTTCCTCGTGCCGGAGCCGACCATCGGGCAGCGGATCAGCCGGGCCAAGCAGCGCATCAAAGCCACCGGCGCGGAGTTCAAGCCGCCGCCCTCCGGCCAGGAGCGGGCCGAGCGGATGAAGGCCGTCCTGCACGTGCTGTACCTGATCTTCAACGAGGGGTACACCGCCAGCTCCGGCGATGACCTGCACCGGGTGGAGCTGACCGCCGAGGCGATCCGGCTGGTGCGGCAGCTGCGTGAGCAAGCGCCCGGCGACGGGGAGGTGGCCGGGCTGCTGGCGCTGATGCTGCTCACCGACGCCCGCCGCCCGGCGCGCACCGATCCGGGCGGCGCCCTGGTGCCGCTGGCCGAGCAGGACCGCAGCCGGTGGGACCGGCGGGCCATCGCCGAGGGCGTGGAGCTGATCAGTGCGGCGATGGCGCGGGCACCGATCGGCCCCTACCAGTTGCAGGCGGCGATCGCGGCTGTGCACGACGAGGCGGCGAGCTCCGGGGCCACCGACTGGCGGGAAATCCTTGGCCTGTATGACCTTCTGCGCCTGATCGCGCCCGGCCCTATGGTCACACTCAATCGCGTCGTCGCCGTCGCGATGGTGCGCGGGCCGCGGACCGGTCTGCGCGAACTCGCCGCGGCGCAACAGGATCCGGCGCTGGCGGGGCATCATCGGGTCGCGGCGATCCGGGCGCACCTGCTGGAGATGGTGGGCGAGACCGAGGCGGCGCGGGCCGAGTTCAAGGTGGCGGCGGCCCGCACGCTCAGCGCGCCGGAACGCCGCTACCTGAAGGAGAAGGCGGCTCAATGAACAGGCATCTGGAGCGTATCGAATGGCGGCCCCGGCGTGAGATCGACCGCGGTGGGTGGCCGTTCACCATCCCGGCGGTGGAGCAGCTGATCGACGAGGGCGGGTTCGATGTACCGGCCGGGGTCACGATCCTGGTGGGGGAGAACGGTTCCGGCAAGTCCACCCTCGTCGAGGCGTTCGCGGCGGTGTATCCCCGGCACGGCGCCGAGAGTTCGAGCCGGATATCGGTGACCGGGCCGGAGCGCAGCGAGGAGGACTCGCCGCTGCACTGGCACCTCAAGGCCCGCACCGCCTTCATGGCCGCGCCGGGCGGGTTCTTCCTGCGCGCCGAGGCGATGCACACCTACTTCTCCCGTATCGACGCCGACCTGGCCGAGCAGCGGGCCTGGGGCGGGCAGAGCATGCAGGCCCGCTCGCACGGCGAGTCTTTCCTTGAGGTGCTGCGGCAGCGCTTCTCCGACCGGGGCGTGTACTTCCTCGACGAGCCCGAGTCGGCGCTGTCGTTCCAGTCGAGCCTGGCCCTGCTGGTGATCCTCGACGCGCTGCGGCAGGAGGGCTCCCAGGTGATATTGGCCACTCACTCGCCTTTGCTCGCGGCGCTTCCGGGAGCCAACCTCATCGAGATCGGCGGATGGGGCATGCGCCCGTCAACCTGGGACGAGCTGGAGCTGACCCGGAGTTGGAAGGGCTTCCTCGACGCCCCCGAGCGCTGGTTCAAGCACCTTCTCGGCTAGCCGCCACTCGTGTCAAGATCCCGTGTCAAGATACCGCAATTTGCCTGGCAATAGCCCGCTCGCGCGGCCGTGGGAGCGTGACTTGCCGGGCAAATTGCGGGATCTTGACTGGCTGTACGGTGGGCGTGTGCAACTTCGCCACACAATAGGATCGGCTCGTGCTCAGCCTTTCGGGGCCGGATGAGGTCCTCAAAGCCTTGGACGGCCACGCCTACGCCCGATTCAGCACCGCGATGGCCGCGGACGTGGGCGGGCTGACCGGCGATGGCGCGGTTTTGTGGTGGGGGGCAACGGGTTTCGGCCGCATCGCCCACGCCTTCGGCCCGGCGGCCGCCATCGCGGGCCTGGTCGAGGCGGGCCGGGCGGCGATGGGGGCGGTCCGCTGGATCAACATGCCCCGCCCCGAGGGCGTCTTGTCCGACCGGGCGTGGGATTTCCGTTGGACCACAAGCGTTCCCGGGCTCGAGCCCGATCGTGAGGTGGTCGGGGTCGAGGGCGACGACGAGATCGACGCGCTGCTCGATGAGGCGTTCCCGGACAGCTCGGTGCGCCCCGGGCACCCGCTGGTGATCGGCTGGTACGGCGTCCGGGCCGGCGGGCGGCTGGCGGCCGTGGCGGCGGATCGCAGCGGGCGGCCACCGGGCAGCGACGCCCGGCCGACCGTGGGCGCGATCGGCGGGCTGGCGGTGCACCCCGACTTTCGCGGGCAGGGGCTGGGCAAGGCGCTGTCGGCCGCGCTGACCGGCCGGTTCGTGCGCGATTACGGGCTGAGCACGCTCGGGGTGTACCCGGAAAATGTTGCGGCGCAACGGATGTATGAGTCGCTCGGGTACCAGGAGAGCCTGCCGCTGCTGGGGGTCCTGCCGTGACCGAGCTCGTCATCTTCGACTGCGACGGGGTGCTGGTCGACAGCGAGCGGATCGCCTTGCGGGTCAACGTCGCCTGCTTCGCCGAGTTCGGCCACACCGTCACCGAGGACGTCATCATTCATGAGTTCCTGGGCAAGTCCAACGACGCGGTCCTTGAGGTCGCGGCCGGGTGGATCGGCCCCGAGCGGGCGCTGGCCTGGAACCAGCGGTTCCGCCGGCTCTACTACGACACGCTGGCCGAGCAGGTCGAAGCGGTGGACGGCATCCGGGAAGTGCTCGATCAGATCGACATTCCCATGTGTGTGGCTTCGTCCGGTACCAAGGAAAAAATGAAAATCACCCTCGGCCGAACAGGTTTGTATGAGCGCTTCGAGGGGCGCATCTTCTCGGCCGCCGACGTCGCCAACGGCAAGCCGGAGCCGGACCTGTTCCTTCACGCGGCACTTCAGATGGGGGTACCGCCGCACGCCTGCGCGGTCATCGAAGACAGCCAATATGGGGTGCGGGCGGCCCGCGCGGCCGGGATGCGCTCGTTCGGCTACGCCGGGGGAGTGACCCCGGCGGCCTGGCTGGAAGGCCCCGGCACGACGGTGTTTCACGACATGCGCGAGCTGCCCGCGCTGCTCAAGGGCTCCGCCGGGCGGCGTTTGGGACCACGAGGCGGGCCATGATCGTTGCGTCGCTGGATGTAGATCCCGGCGGGTTTTCTACACTCACAAGCGCAACGATCACCGATGGCGGTTGCGCGGGATACCTGGGACCATGCCTAGCGGCCCAAGGGCTACTGGGCGACCAAGTAGCGGTCCTCGTTGGGGATGATGATCCACAACGCCAGGTAGACGATGAACTGCGGGCCGGGCAGCAGGCAGGACAGGATGAACAGGAACCGCATCATCCCCGACGACATGCCGAATCGGCGGGCGAGGCCGGAGCACACGCCGGCGATCCACCGGTCGTCACGGGGCCGGACGAGCCTTGGTTTGCTCGGTGACTTGAGTGTCATGATTCCACCGTAGGCCGTGCGAGCGCGCCGCCCTCGATCTGGAGGCGGAATCGGCCGGTGTGCTCCCGTAAGGGTAATCTCTTCGGGGTGGGGCACGATCATGACCACAGCCATTCGGTGGGTGCCGATACCGATCGTCGCTGGTTGCGGGTGGGGCTGGCGCTCATCCTCGGCTTCATGCTGGTCGAGGTCGCGGTCGGGGTCGCCGCCCGGTCACTGGCGCTGATCTCCGACGCGGCGCACATGCTCACCGACGCCGTATCGATCGTGCTCGCGCTCCTCGCCGTCAATCTGGCCAAGCGGCCCGCCAAAGGCACTTACACCTACGGGTTCAAGCGGGCCGAGATCCTGTCGGCCCAGGCCAATGGCCTGACCCTGCTGCTGCTCGCGGCGTGGCTGACCTATGAGGCGATCCGGCGCCTGATCTCCCCGACCGACGTGGTCGGCTGGCCGGTGGTGCTGACCGCGCTGGCGGGCATCGGCGTCAATGTCCTGGCGGCCTGGTCGATCTCCCGGGCCAACCGCGCCAGCCTCAACATTCAGGGCGCCTACCAGCACATCCTCAACGACCTGTACGGCTTCATCGCCACCGCCATCGCCGGCGTCATCATCATCGTCACCGGCTTCAACCGGGCCGACGCGATCGCGTCGCTGGTGGTCGTGGCGCTGATGGTCAGGGCCGGGTTGGGCCTGCTGCGCGACTCGGCGCGGATCTTCCTCGAGGCGGCGCCGGCCGGGGTGCACCCGGACCGGGTCGCCGACCGGCTGCTGGCCCAGCCGTCCATAGTGGAGGTCCACGACCTGCACGTCTGGGTGATCACCTCGAACCAGCCGGCGCTGTCGGCGCACGTGCTCGTCGAGCCGTCCGCGGACTGCCACGCGGCCCGGGTGGGTCTGGAGAAGCTGCTGGCCGACGAGTTCCAGGTCACCCACACCACGCTTCAGGTCGACCATGCGGGGGAGCGGTACCTTCAGATCAATGCCTCGCCCGTGCGGCCACGGTGCTAAGGGTTGTCTCACTCGTGCCGTCGCTGACCGAGGCGGTCGCGTTGACGGTGCCGGAAATCCTTGTCGGGGCAACGGATTACTGCACCCATCCGGCATCCTTGGCGGTCGCTCGGGTGGGCGGAAGCAAATACCCTGACCTGGCACGGATCCTGGCCCTCAAGCCCGACCTCGTGCTGATGAACGCCGAGGAGAACCGGCTCTCGGACGCCTCGGCCCTGTCGGCCGCCGGCGTACCGATTTACCGGACATATCCGCTTACTGTGGATGACGCCCTGCGTGAGTTGGGCGAGATGCTGGCCTTCCTCGGTGTTGCGGCCGAGCCGGAGTGGTTGCGCGCGGCCCGTGCGGCCTGGGCCCCAAGATCGGCCAATTTGCCGGGCAATAGCCCGCTTGAGTCGGACTCACCCGGGCTATTGCCGGGCAACTTCCGGGATCTTGCGGTGATTCCGGTGTGGCGCAAGCCTTGGATCGTGCTGGGCCGGGACACCTTCGCCGGTGATGTGCTAGGCCGGCTCGGGATCGACAACGCCTTCGGCGATGACCCGCAGCGCTATCCGCGGCCGTCCCTGGAGGAGATCCTGGCGCGCGAACCGGAGCTGATCGTCCTGCCCGACGAACCTTACCTATTCACGCAGGACGATGGGCCGCAATACTTTCCGGGGGTGAGGCACGCCTTCGTGTCGGGGCGGCACCTGACGTGGTACGGGCCCAGTCTCGCGGAGGCACCCGCGCTGCTGCGAAGGCAGTTATGCTCTGGCCAACTCTGATCGGCTCTGATTCGGCTGTGATCGGCGGGGGAGAGGCGGGCATGGACGACGACCTGCGAAAGGTGACCGTCATCAGCTGGGCGGCGATCGCCGCGCTGGCCGCGGTGCTGGTGGTGGTGGCGTGGCTGGCCTGGCCGGGTCCGCCGCCGGAGGAGGCGCCCCGCGCCCGCGAGTATCGCGACTATGACCTGTGCCTGCTCACCGACGAGCACGGGATCCAGGGCGACACCGCGTCCAAGGTGTGGCAAGGACTGCAGACGGTGTCGCTGGAGACCAAGTCCCGCGTCTCGTTCCTGCCCGTCACCGGCGAGCCGACCGAGGAGGTAGCGGCGCAGTTCGTCGCCACCCAGGTGCAGCAGAGCTGCGACATCATCGTGGCCGTCGGCGAGCCGCAGGTGAAGGCGGTGGGCAGCAACGCCGCCAAGTATCCGCAGGTGCGGTTCGTGACCATCGACGCGTCGAAGCCCGTCGCCGCGGCCAACCTGTCCAACGCGGGCGCCGGTGCGGTCGCGGCCCATGTGCGGCCGATGGTGCGTTAGCTAGCCGTCGGGCAGGCGCCGCGCTTGTTTGGCCAGTGAACGACGGCGTTTGTGCTCGAGGCGGCGCTCCTTGGCCGCGCGGCTGGGCTTGGTGGGCTTGCGTTTCGGGCCGGGTGGGGCGATCGCCTCGCGCAGCAGCGCAACCAGGCGGGTGCGGGCGGCCTGGCGGTTGGCCAGCTGCGCCCGGTGCTCGCTGGCCACGACGGTCACCGACTCGCGGCCCAGACGCTCAATTGCCCTGGCGCGCAACGGCTCCGGCAGCCGGCTCAGGTCGAAGGTCAGCTCCACCCGGCTGTCGGCGGTGTTGACACCCTGCCCACCCGGGCCGGAGCTGCGCGAGAAGCGCTCGCTCAGCTCGCTTGCGGGGATCACCAGTGCTCCGGTGACCTTCAGGTCTTCGGCCATCGCACCAGTATCGTGTACCGTCGCGGCGTGGCGCGCGCGAAATATGTGATCATCGGTGGGGGCATCGTCGGTCTGGCCACCGCCCACCGCATCCGGACGCAGCTCCCCGACGCCGATGTAACGGTGCTGGACAAGGAGTCTGCGGTCGGCGCGCACCAGACCGGCCACAACTCGGGGGTCATCCACGCCGGCGTCTACTACAAGCCGGGCAGCCTCAAGGCGCGGATGTGCCGTGACGGCAGCCAGTCGATGGTGAAGTTCTGTGAGGAGCACGGCATCCCGGTCGAGGTGTGCGGCAAGCTCATCGTCGCCACCGAGAAGTCGGAGCTGGGCCGGCTTCAGGCGCTTTACGAGCGCTCGATCGCCAACGGGCTGCCGGTGATCATGCTCACCCCGGCCGAGGCGCGCGAGCGCGAGCCGCATGTGACCTGTGTGGCCGCCATGCACGTGGCCAGCACCGGGATCACCGACTTCGCGGCGGTCTGCCGGGCCTTGGCCGGTCTGGTCGGGTCGGTCCGCCTCAACACCAAGGTGGTTGGCGTGCACCGCGACGGCGCCGGGACCCGCGTGGTCACGACCGCGGGCGAGTTCCCCGCCGACGTTCTGGTCAATTGCGCCGGCCTTCACGCCGACCGGGTGGCGCGTATGGCCGGTGTGCGCACCGCCGTGCGCATCGTGCCCTTCCGCGGTGAGTACTACCAGCTGACCGAGCAGCGGCGCGATCTGGTGCGGGGCTTGATTTATCCGGTACCCGATCCGCAGTTCCCCTTCCTGGGAGTCCACTTCACCCGGATGATCGACGGGAGTGTGCACGCCGGGCCCAACGCCGTGCTCGCCTTCGCCCGCGAGGGCTACACCTGGGGCCGGTTCAACCCGGCCGAGCTGACCGACGCCTTGAGCTTCAAGGGCACCTGGCGGCTGGGCCGGCGCCACTGGCGCTACGGTCTGGGCGAGATGCGCCGTTCGCTGTCCAAGCGGCGGTTCACGGCCAGCCTGGCCCGCATGATCCCCGAGGTCACCGCCGCGGACCTGGTCAAGTGTGAGGCGGGGGTGCGGGCCCAGGCGATCAGCCCCGACGGTTCGCTTGTCGACGACTTCCTCATCCACGAGGAGGCCAACCAGGTCCACGTGCTCAACGCGCCGTCACCGGCGGCCACCAGCTCCCTGGAGATCGCCAAGCACATCTGCTCCCGGCTGCCGGATCTTCCGGCCGGCCCTACCGGCGCACGATGACCACATAGTCTTCGGGCACATCGGTGATCGCCCACCGGGCCGGGTCGAACTGCGCGGGGTGGAAGTAGACGTTCGTATCGGGGTGGCCCCAGCCATGTTGGAAGGTCCACAGCCAGCCCTTCGGGTCCTTCTTCAGGATGAAGATGTCCACCCGCCCGAACTCCAGCCGCCGTGACTGCTCCGCGAAGCCGGCCGGATCCGTGACCGTGCTCAGATCCTGGATGCTCTTGAGCCGCTCCAGCGACTGGGCGACCGAGCTCCACGGAACGTTGCCCACATACCCGTGCCACGGCAGGTAGGCCCACAACCGTTCGTCCGCCGACAGTGCCACGGCGTCGTGATCCGGGCCGATCGCCCCCTCCACCGCCTGGCGTATCGGCTCCACCGGGAACCAGGGCGTCTTTGCCTGGGCGCTGGTCGGCCTGGTGCCGTCCGGGTATGGCTCGTTGTAGGCCGCCTCGGTGTATTCGGAATAGCGTGCCTTCGTGCCCGGCATCCAGTCGATGCAGAAGCTGTATCCGGTGAACGCCAGCACCACCAGAACTCCTATGGCCGCGCCCAGTTTCGGCGGAGTGATCCACAACTGGCGCAGCACCTTGGGCAGGGCGTGGACGATGGTGAGGGGCGCGGCCACGGACATGGCCGCCATATACACGGCCGGCGTGTACTGCGCCAGCAGCGTGTGGCCGGTGAGCAGGAAGGCGATCGCGCCGACCAGCCGGTACACATAGGCGCCGACGACCAGCGCGAGCAGGGGAGAGGCCCACCAGACCCGGCCGCGCAACCAGATCAGGCCGATCAGGCCGATCAGGTGTACCACGGCCAGCAGGCCGTGCAGCCCGGGTTGGGTGATCTCCAGGAACGGGAAGATCGCCTCGAGCAGGTTGGACGAGCCATACAGGTCGGCGACGGTGTTGCCGCCGATGGTCACCTTCGCCCAGATCAACGGCACCAGGAACCAGGCGGCCGTGAGGAAGGCAACCCCGCCCATCTTGGCCAGGTAGAGCAGGAAGGCCTTGCGGTCGCTGCCGGTGCGCTCTTCGACGCGCCAGGTGCGCCAGGCGATGGCGAGCATGCCGAAGGCCCCGAAGACGATCCAGCCGAAGTAGCTGACCACGATGAACCCGGCGATGATGCCCGACAGCAGCCAGTGCAGGCGCCCCCGCGGCGGGTTGATGAAGGTGAGCAACACCCAGGGCAGGAAGGCGGCCAGGGCGATCGCCTCGTATGCCTTGCTGGGGATCGGGAAGGCCATGTAGGAGGCGGTCGCCACCACGAGCGCGAGCCACGGCGAGACCAGGCGCTGCCACAGCAAGAACGCCACCAGCATGGTCAGGCTCATGAACAGGATCTCGAAGTCGCCGACCAGGCGCCAGGCCGGGACGTCGAAGAGCGCGGCTGTGCGGCCGACCACCCAGGGGAACAGGGGCGGGTACTCGCTGGGCACGCCCGGTATGAACATGTCGGAGCTGGCGGCGGTGACCGAGTAGCGGGTGGCCATCGCGGTGAGCCGGCCCGCGTCGCCGAGCAGGCCGAGGAAGGGGAAGGCCGTGCCTCTCACGGCGGTCGCCAGGCTCAGCGTGAACCAGCCGGACATGACGCCGGCCGTGGCCCCGGCCAGCCAGCGCGTCGGCCATTTCAACCAGACCAGCCACAACACGGCGGCGGCGAGGAACCCGCCGGCCAGCGGCATCGCTATCCATTGCTGGCTGCCCGCGCCCGAGCTGAAGGGAAGGAGCCTGGGCAGAACGAAGGCCACCGGTGTCGCGATCAGCCACACTATGATCGCCGCGACGGAGGGCCGGGTGAGGAAGCCGAGTATCCGCCCGCCATCCGGCTGGCTGTCCGGGTCACGATTTTGATCAGCGCCGCTGGTGGCGGATCGCTCCGAGGCGGCGGCCTTTGCCGGTTGCTCGACTGGCCAGGCCGGCGGGGCCGGCTTGGCCAGTTCTTCGTCCGCTGACATCGCGACACGGTTTCGGCAGGCCATCGTGGCGCGACCATATCAGACGAATCCGAGCAGGTCATCTTGCCGCGGTGGGCGCGGCGTCAGCTCAATGAGGCCGACAGGGTGATTTCGGCGCCGGGCGAGAGCAGGCGCGAGATCGGGCACGTCGCCTTGGCATCCTCGGCGATCTTGTCGAACTCTTCCTGGCTGATCCCGGGCACCGCCGCGTCGGTGGTCAGGTCGATGCGGGTGACCGTCATTCCGGCGTCGGTCTTGTCCAGGTGCACGGCGGCCGTGGTCTCCACGGAGTTCGGGGCGTAACCGGCCGTGGCCAGCTTGTTGGCGAACGCCATCGAGAAGCAGCCGGCGTGCGCGGCGCCGATCAGCTCCTCCGGGTTGGTCCCCTCACCTTCCTCGAAACGCGACTTGAACGAGTAGTTTCCCTCGCCCAGGCCGGTGCGGATGGTGCCGGAACCTTCGGTCAGATTGCCCTGCCAGCGGGCTGAGGCTTTGCGAATAGGCATAGCTTGAAACGCTATCGCACGGCCGTGGCTGTGAGGGCGTAAACCGCCCGCTACCCATACATCAATGTTTACCGATAGCGTGCGGGCATGTTTACCCGCCTGGCTCTCATCTGCACTGTCCTGATCGGAGCGACGTTCGTCTCCGGCCCGGTGGCGTATGCCCAGCCCAGCGATGCCGCCTTGGCGCTTCGCTGGGCGCCGGTGCACTACCAGGACACCGACAGCTCGGACTACGACGCCGACTTTCTGTCCACCGTGGACTTCGACGGCGACTGGAACGCCCAGAACAACTGGGAGGCGCAGGACGACAGCGTCTCGCGGCTGATCGGGTCGGTCTACTTCTCCGTGGTGGAGACCTCCACCCACTGGTTCATCGTCTACTCCTACTACCACCCGCGTGACTGGACGGAGTTCGACCCGTTCGGGACGCTCACCCACGAGAACGACATGGAGGGCGCGCTGCTGACAGTGCGCCGCAACGGCAGCGAGTTCGGTGTGCTCGAGGCGATGGTGACCGTCGCGCACAGCAACTTCTACTCGTATGTTCCGCCCGGCAGCCCGTACACGGCCGGCCGGGAGAGCATCGACGGCACGGTGGTCATGCAGTCCTTCGGCGGCGCCTCCCACCCGACCACGCGGCAGGAGGCCAAGGGGCACGGCTGCTTCGCCTGGAACGGCGGCTCGTTCCCCGGCAACGACGGGGTTGTCTATTTTCCATCGGGTACCGGTGAGGTACCCAGCGGTGGCAACGATCGCTCGGTCGGCTACCGCCTGGTCGACACGTTCGCCACCAGCGGGTTGTGGGCGCACCGCAACGACTCCACCACCTTCGCCAGCTTCGGCACCCTGCGCGGCGACAACGGCCAGGACAACGCCGCCAACACCGCCTGGGGTTGGGACGACGGCGACGACGGCTCCGACCTGCAGCGCGGGCTGCTCGCCACCGATCCGGCCAAACTCGTGTCCATCTATTTCGCTAACGAGGGCACCTTCTCGCTTAGTTACACCCGCAACTCCTATCGGTAGCATTTCCGCGTGCCCCTCCAGCGCCGTCACGGTGTCGCCAGCCTCAACCGAGCGCGGGCCCACGTCGACGCGGGTGAGCTGGACGCAGCCCAGGAGCTGCTGAGCCAGATGCTCGCGACGCTGCCCGCCGACGCGCGCAAGGCGCGTCCGGCCGAGGCGGAGGCGGCGGTGCTGCAGACCGGTGTGCTGCTCAGCCTCGGGGAGGCCCACGCCGCCCGCAGCTGGGCAGCATACGGTCACGCCACGTTCCGGCGTCTCTACGGCGACCGCGACCGGCGTACCCTGCACAGTCTGGGGCTGCTGGCGGCCGTGCTCACGCGCGTCGGCGCGCACGGCCGCGCGGCCCAGCGGTACGAGCACCTGATTGAGATCTACACCGAGCTGGAGGGTCCGCACTCGGAGAAGACCCTCGCCGCCCGGGCCGACCTGGCCACCGTCGATCACGCCCGCGGCCAGTGCGTCCAGGCGCGAAGGGACCTGGCCGACGTCATCGCCGACCACCAGGCCGCCTTCGGCGTCGTGCACCAGGTGAGCGTGCGGATGCTGGCCCGACTCGCGGGCATGTACCGCGACTGCGGCGAGCCGGCTCAGGCGCGGGCGCTGCTGGATCAGGCCCGCGCCAACGCGGTCGGCCTGCCCATCGAGATCGTGGACCTGTTGACGGCGGCGGCGCGCGGCAAGCCGGACCCGGAGCATGTGTGCGAGGTATCGATCGTGGCCGAGGTGGAGACGCCCCGCGCCGAGATCGCGGTCCGCGAGGCCCCGATCGCCCGCCCGTTCAGCACCGTCTCCTACGTTCCCGAACACCCGCGGCTGATCGCCTGGGAGATCCCGAAGCTGGTGCGGGCGGAGAAGGCCCCGGCCAGGCAGATGTCGTCGGCGACGATGGCCCTCATCGCGGCGATCATCGGCATAGTCGCCGTCACCGTGCTCTTCGTGATCCTCATCTCAACCGTGGGGGATGGCTGAGGCGGGCTCGCGTTTCCCGGCATGGTTTCGCGGCATGGTCTGGCGGCAACCGCCCGCCCGAGCGTGATAGAACTGCACACGCATGCGAGCGGGCAGTCCGAGGGAGGCACGGTGACGGGTGGGTCGGCGGACCGCGGCGTGAATCGGGTCCTCACCGTGCCTAACCTGATCAGCTTCGCCCGGCTGGCCGGTGTGCCATTGTTCCTTTATCTCTTTCTCGTCGCCGACCGGGTGGGCTGGGCCGTGACCGTGCTCGCCATCGGCGGCACCTCCGACTGGATCGACGGATACCTCGCCCGCCGCCTGGGCCAGGTCAGCCGCCTCGGTGAGCTCTTGGACCCGCTGGCCGACCGGCTCTACATCCTGGCCACGCTGCTGGCCTTCACCATCCGCGACGTGGTGCCGTGGCAGTTCGCCGTGGCGCTACTGGCCCGCGACGTCCTGTTGCTGCTGACGCTGCCGATCCTGCGCCGGATGGGCCAGGGCCCGCCGCCGGTGCACTACCTCGGCAAGACCGCCACCTTCATCCTGCTGTTCGCCTTCCCGGTGCTATTGCTCGCTTGGGGGACAAGCGGCGTCGTGCACGACATCGCCTTCTCCAGCGGCTGGGCGCTGGCCTGGTGGGGCCTAGGCTTGTATTGGCTGGCCGGCGTGCTGTACTTCAAGCAGTTCTTCAATGTCGTCAAAGAGCACCGGCTGAGCACGACATGAATGACAAGGGCACCAAGGGTCCGCGCATCTACCAGGCCGACTTTCTCACGGCCCTGTTCCGCGACCCTCTGGACCCGGCCTATGTCCAGGCGGCCGAGGACAAGCGCAACAAGCCGCCCCCGCCGCCGTGGAAAGTGTTGACCCGCAAGGTGATCACGCTCATCTGCCTGGTGGTGATCGGGTTCCTGTTCGCGGTCGCCTATCTCCAGGTCGTCCGCGACGCCCCGGACCGGGAGAAGGTGCGCGCCGGCCTGATCACGCGGATCAACCAGCAGAAGGAGCGCACGACCAAGCTCGCCGCCGACGCCGAGGCGCTGCAGGACGAGGTCGCGACGCTTCGCGACCTGGCGCTGCTGGACCCGGCCCAGGCGCAGGAACTGCGCCACCTGGAGGCGGCGACCGGCGTGTCCAAGGTGAGCGGGGACGGCCTGGTGGTCCGCCTCGCCGACGGCCCGGACGCGGCCACCAACTCCAAGGCGCGCATCCTCGACTACGATCTTCAACAGCTCGTCAACGCGCTGTGGTCCTTCGGCGCGGAGGCGGTCTCGATCAACGGGCGGCGGCTGACCTCGGTGTCGGCGATCCGCAAGGGCGGTGGCATCTATGTCGGGGACTTCCCCGTGGTGAGCCCGTACGAGATCTCCGCCATCGGCCCACCCGACCTCTACGACAACTTCTCCAAGTCGCTGACAGCGCAGATCTACCGGGATCTAGCCCAGCGGCCCGAGCACCGGTTCGGCTTCAAGATCACGAAGCAGGACGATCTGGTGCTGCCCGCCGCCCTCCTGCCCGAGCTGCGCTATGCCAAGGTGCCCAACCCATCGCCGTCGCCCACGCCGTCCGGAGGACGCTAATGATCACTGTGCTGGCGTTGATCGCCGGGATGGTAGCCGGGGCCCTGCTGGAGCCCACGGTCCCCGTCGCATTACAGCCCTACCTGCCCATCGCCGTCGTGGCCGCACTCGACGCGGTCTTCGGTGGCATCCGCGCCAAGCTCGACGGGATCTTCGACGACAAGCAGTTCGTCATCTCGTTCATCTCCAACGTGCTGGTGGCAGCATTGATCGTGTACCTGGGCGACAAGCTCGGGGTGGGGACCCAGCTTTCCATCGGCGTGGTCGTCGTCCTGGGCGTGCGGATCTTCGGCAACGTCGCCGCCATCCGTCGGCACCTGTTCCGGGCCTAGCCAAGCGGCGAACTGAGGGCGAGATGACCGACGAGAAGCCACAGATCGAACCGGAGCCCGACGACGGGGACGAACCCGTCGACGGGCGGGTGGAAGTGGAACAGGTATCCGAGCAACGGCGACCTGAAGAGGGCAACCGCAAACGGGTCAGCGGCGCGGGTGTCCTGATCGGAGTGTTGCTGGCGCTGCTCGGGTTCGCCCTCGTGGTGCAGGTCCGCAGCAACGCCACCGACACCACCTATGCGTCGGCCCGCGAGTCGGACCTGTTGCAGTTCCTGTCCGATGCCGAATCCAACGAGCGGCGGCTCAACCAGGAGATCGCGAGCCTGCAGCGGACCAGGCAGGAGCTGCAGTCCGGCGCGGCCAGCCGCGACGCCGCGCTGGCCGAGGCGAAGGCGCGCGCCAACGAGCTGGGGATCCTGGCCGGCACGCTCAAGGCGCGTGGCCCGGGCATCACCCTCCAGATCGTCGAGAACACCGGCAGCATCAGGGCGGGCACGCTGCTCAACGCCGTGCAGGAGCTGCGCGGGGCGGGCGCGGAGGCACTTCAGATAGACGGCACCGGCGGTTCGGTGCGCATCATCGCCTCGACGTCGTTCGTCGACGCCGACGGCGGGGTGCGGGTCGACGGGCGCAGGCTGACCGGCCCGTACACCATCAAGGCGATCGGCGACCCGGCGACGATGCGACCCGCCGTGGAGATTCACGGTGGGGTGGTCGCGGGTGTGACCCGCGACGGCGGTAACGTGATCGTCAACCAGAGGGACGTGGTGGAGATCAACGAGATCCGCCCACCGCCTGAGCTGCAATATGCCCAACCAGTGAGATAACCGGCCAGGAGGGGACGCGCGTGAAGATTCCCGACGAGCTGCGCTACACGGCGGAGCACGAGTGGATTAGTGACGGCGGCGCCGATTCATCCATGCGGGTCGGCATCACCGACTTCGCCCAGGACGCCCTCGGCGACATCGTCTACGTCCAGCTGCCCGAGGTGGGCGCCGAGGTCACGGCCGGCGATTCCTTCGGCGAGGTGGAGTCCACCAAGAGCGTCTCGGAGATCTACGCTCCTATCAGCGGCGAGGTCACGGCGATCAACCAGGCGGTGGTCGACAACCCGGAGCTGATCAACGCTGATCCGTATGGCGAGGGCTGGCTGGTGGAGATCAGGCCGGCCGACGCGGCCGCGGTGGCGGCACTGCTCGACGCCGAGGGTTACAGCCAGCTGACAGCCTAGTCACGGCGGGTGCCGCGAGTTGCGGTTGACCGCTCATTTCGAAGCTGGCTAGGGTTGCAGCCAATGGTTTGCCGCAGGCGAGGATTCCCAACGAGAAGAATGAACCATAAGGTGGTCCGATGACGCGTCCAGACGACGAGTTTCCCCAGCTCGACGTCACGTCGACCCTGAACCTCGGGCTGGATGAGATTCCCGAGGGGCCCGACGCTGACGTCGTGCCTGGTCGGGTCTCCAGCCAGCTTCCACCAGGGATGGCCCTGCTGGTGGTGCGCCGGGGCCCCAACGCGGGGGCGCGCTTCCTGCTGGACCACGACGTGACGACAAGTGGCAGGCATCCCGACAGCGACATCTTCCTCGACGATGTCACGGTGTCGCGCCGCCACGCCGAGTTCCATCGGGACGGATCCACCTTCACCGTGCGCGATGTGGGCAGCCTCAACGGCACATACGTCAACCGCGAGCGCGTGGAGTCCGCCACGCTCAACAACGGCGACGAGGTGCAGATCGGCAAGTTCAGACTGGTTTATGTCGCAGGGCCACGCACCGAAGAAGGGTGAGGAGCCCGCGCTGCTGAGCATCGGTGAGGTGCTGGCACAGCTGCGTGCGGAGTTTCCCGACACCTCGATCTCCAAGCTTCGTTTCCTGGAGACCGAGGGGTTGGTGCAGCCTCAGCGAACCCCGTCGGGCTATCGCAAGTACAGCCGCGAGGATGTCGCGCGCCTGCGCTATGTCCTTGCGGCGCAACGGGATCGGTACCTTCCGCTGCGGGTGATCAGGCAGCAGCTCGACAGCGGTGTGCACATCGCGCCGCCACCGCCGCCACCGCCGCCACCGCCGCCACCGCCGCCACCGCCG
>Ga0075428_100002478_pt1 | contig 20045 bp, 31 predicted proteins | sample RhiMetdeltSRZDD2_FD_75291 | JGI IMG/M metagenome (GOLD analysis project Ga0075428, IMG submission 75291) | Populus rhizosphere microbial communities from Tennessee, USA - Rhizosphere MetaG P. deltoides SRZDD2 | ecosystem: Host-associated > Plants > Roots > Rhizosphere > Soil | place: USA... | reverse complement strand
TGCACATCCGGCCGGCGAACGACGGCGGGTCGGAGCGTTTCGGCATGACGGCGACAGAGAAGCAGATCGCGTACCTGCAGAAGTGCGGCGTCGAGATCGACCAGAACATGAGCAGGCAGCGGGCGTCCCAGCTGATCGCGTCCGTGTCGAAGCGCCGCGAGCTCGGGCTGGCCACGTTCAAGCAACTGAAGACGCTGGCGAAGTACGGCGTCACGAACATCAACGTGTCGTTCGAGACGGCGAGCCGCGTGATCGACGCCATCGCGAACAACGGCTGGCGGCCGCTTCACCCCGCGACGATCGATTCGATGCTGGCGCGCGTGCCGGGGGCGGACTGATGAACCTGGTCGCCTCGATCCTCGCCGAGCGGTCGCTGCTCGACTACATGCCGGCGGACACGAAGCTGGTCGCCGCGGGCACGGACCGATGGCGCGCGCGCTGTCCGCTCACCAACGGCGATCGCCTGTCATTCGGCATCCGCCGCCACCCGCGCGGCCACTTCGTGTTCCGGTGCTTCAGCTGCGGCGAACACGGCACCGTGATCGACCTGGTGTCGAAGCTGGAGCGGATCAGCGCGCGGCAGGCGATCGTGCGGCTCGCCGCCGGCACCGAGCGCATGTCGCCCGAGGCCGAGCTGCAGCGGTCGTACGACCACTTCCGCACCGCGCAGGGGGCGTTCGTGCTGGCGTGCGACGCTCCTGGGTGCGGCGCCACGAAGGAACTGCCGGACGCGCTGGCGGCGGCGATTGCGATGGCCTCCGGGACGAACTGGGAGGTCGCGCCGGACGGTGTCGGCGCGCTGTGTCCGAGGCACGCGTGAACCGGAGGGAAGCCATGAAACCAGGGACCCCCGCAGAAGTCCCAGGAGTGGAAAGATGATTCTCATTCCACTGTCCCAGGGTCGTTGTGCACTCGTCGACGACGAGGATGCCGACCTATTGGCATGGAAATGGTACGCGCGCCCAGACCGCTCGACGTTCTACGCCTACCGCGACGTCAGTAGGCCAAGTGGCGGGAAGACGTCGCTCCGGCTTCATCGCGTCATAGCTGACCGGATGGGGATCAACGGATTGGTCGACCACAGGAACCGGTGTGGACTCGATAATCGGCGCGAGAATCTCCGGTCAGCGACGACATCGCAGAATATCTCCAATACAGGTCTCTGGAGAAGCAACCGGAGCGGCTACAAAGGGGTCAGCTGGCACAAGCGGACGAGAAAGTGGACCGCGAACATCACGATCAACACGAAACAAATATGGCTTGGCGACTACCGTGCCGCCGAGGATGCCGCACGCGCCTACGACGCCGCCGCGGTGAAGTACCGAGGTGAATTTGCAGTTCTCAACTTTCCTCGGGCCCCACATGAGAGGGCCGCATGATGTCTGTGCGCCCGGCGCGAGAGGTAGCCGAGGCGTGGGCCCTCGACGAGTTGATCATGGTTCAAGACATCGACCGTGTAGCCGCCGCCATCGAAGCCGATCGAGCCTCTCTCACCACTGAGAGGGACCGGCTACTCGGGCTGTGGCAATCCGTCTCCGATCAACTGGCGCAGCTTAGACACCACGAAGAATCGAAGGGCGGGCAAACGGTCGGTCCGCCGCACTGGTACGTGCTGCTCAAGGTCCCGAGCGTGCGCAAGGAATTGGAGTGGTACGCGCGCGAAGCCCTCGCCAGCCCACCCCCTAGGGCAGAGCCCGGGGAGCCGCCGATGCGGGACTCGTGTGGGTATCCACGAAAGGACCCGCCGTGAGCATCGCCGCTGCGGTTTACTTCGCGGGCTACATCATCGCGGTCGTGATGATGAGCGAGGACGACGGCCCAGTTGCGTTTGTCCTTGCGTTTGCGTGGCCAGCAATCGGCCCGCTGGTTCTTTTCCTTCGCTTCGTGGACTGGCGACGTAACCGGCGGGCGCCCGATGAGGGAGGGAGGCGGTGACGCGGTGTGCACTAATCGACGTGGGCGTGTTGAATCATGGTAGACAGGAATCAAGACGGTGGGTAGATTAGAACCATGAACAACACGACGCGCTTCTGGGCCACCATCGAGTTCATCCCCGGCACCCGTGCCGCCATCGTCGAACTCACCAACATCACCACTGGCGAATGGGCCGGCGGTGGCCGCGTCGAGATCAAGTCCTCTCTCCGTTCGGACCTCTACGAGGCGGGCTACGTCCACGCCTCATTCAACGCCGCCGCCAAGGGCGGCACCCTGGACCGTTACACGGTGGTCTCGTGACCCACGGCGAGGCGTGCAGGCTTCGCGCGTGCGTCGACTGCGGCGCGCCCGATGCGTGGCTGTGCAAGACGACGAAGGGTGAGAACCCCGGACGCCTGCTCCGATTGTGCGGCGCGTGTCTGCGCGGTGGTGACGACTGGCATCGGTTCGGCCTCGTAGAACGAAGCCCGCTTGTACTGGAGGAACGATGAACCTATGTGAGTGTCAACGGACGCTGATCCACGCGCTCCCATGGCTCGGGCCGATATCTCTTGTTGTGCTCGCCATCTACGTCAACGTGCGGCGGTCGCGATGAAACGCAATCCCACCCACGGCGGTGCCCGCCTCAACGCTGGCCGTCCGAAGTCTACCGGCATGACTTCGACGCCTCCGGTTCACTACCGCGTGAGCGAGAAACAGCGGGCCGAGCTGGACAAGGCCGGGGAGCGCCGGGGGATCAGCGGCAACGCCGAAGCCAAGCGCCGAGCGTTCCCGGGTAAACCGATACGGAAGGAGTGAGAGCGATGGACGATACACCGATGACACCGGCCGACGTGATCAAGCAATTGGCTGCGTTGGAAGCTGTGCCACGTGACGACCTGGCTTCGCGCGAACGTCACTGGGAACAGGAAACCGCCGAAACGGCGGCCCGTCACAAGGCGGAGATCATTCGGGTTCAGAGCAACTCCGACATGACCCGCGCCCTTCACGAGCGCGGTGTCGCTGCCTCTGAACGATTGGCGGCTGCGATGGAGCGCATCGCCGTCGCGCTCGGGCGGGGCGCGGCGCTACCGAGTGAATGAAAGGAACCCCCATGCGCGAACAAGTGCACATCGTCGTCGGCGACGGGATGAATATGCAGGTGTACGACACGCGTGCGGGCGCCGAGAAAGACCTGAAGAAGCGCAAGCGACTGTGGCCGGACAAGAAATGGACGATCGAATCGTGGCAGGTGTCGCAATGACCGCCCCACCCCCCGATACAGCGGTACGGCTGACGGTTCGGGCAGCGGCGCGCGCTCACAAGCCACTCGACGGCGCCGACGCACAAGCGCTGGAAGGGGCGCTGCAGCAGGTCGAGCGCGAGCTAGGGGAGGCCGCCGAGCTGCTGCGCTTGTTCATGCGAGCCGACGACGGTGCGCCGCTTACCGACGAGACGCGCGCCTGGCTCACCCGCTACGACGAGCGCACACGGAAGGGGACTGCGAAGTGACGAGGCGGAGGCGATGGAGGCGCGAGGGTCCGCACTGGTTGATCGGCGGATCAAAGGCGCGCGGCGGCGGCGTGTTCTACGCCGGATTGGGCGAATGGATGATCAGCGCGTGGTGGAGCGTTCGCGACGATGACCTGTGGGTGTCGACGAAGATATTCAGAGAGCTGAGCGCAGCGATGGAAGCTGTAGAGCGCTGGCTATCCCGCCGCACACGGAAGGGGGCACGATGAGCGACGCACGCCACGAATCCGACTTCGTCTGCAACTCTCTGATTGGCGGGACCGACGGTGTGTGTGATTGCATGCAAGCCCGGGTCCGCGAGCTGGAAAGCGAGCGGGACGCGGCGCGGGAAAGCCGCGAATGGTACGCCAAGTGCTTGGCCGTCGCACTGAACGAGAACGCCGTAGCTCGTAAGGCGCTGGAGGCGCTGGAAAACTACCACTGGCATGACATGCCAGCGCTGGAAGCCTTCGAACAGGTACGCGGTATCGCATCGCGCGCCCTCGCCGCTCTCGGAACCAGCGTATCCCCGAGCGTCAACCCTACGGGTGCCAGCTTCGAACAGCTCGTTGACCGCGCTGGCCCTCTCCCAACCACTGGCATGGCCGGGTCGGGACCTACGGGGACGGCTGGGACGTGCGCGACGTGGTGCGGTCAAAGCTGGGGACAGCGCCCGCTCGACGGGACGCCGTATTTCGGCAACGTCGCGGCCGTCTTTTGCACCGAAGCCTGCCGCGAAGCTGGCCGCCCCCTCAACCCGCCTACCCCATCGGAGGGGCCGCGATGAACGGCGAGGCGAGGTGTCCGAAGTGCGGCGAGCACTGCTACGCCAAGTTGCTGAACAACGCTGGCGACAAGAGCAAGGTCTACGACGAAGCGAACTTCTGCCCAGACTGCGAAGCGCACCTCTCTGCGAGTGGGATTTGCCTGAACGCCTGCCACTTGTCCGTCGGTTCGCATCGACGATTCCAGGCCATCTTGACCAAGGCCCGCACCCCATCGGAGGGGCGATGAGCACCGCCCTGTCAACGTCCGAGGCACGCGCGTTGCTGTTCATCGTGAAGCACGTGCACACGACGTGCGCGAACCTGGGCTACGAGTTGTGGGGGAAGCCGGGGCGCGGCAACTGCTCGTGTCCGTGGGCGCGGCCCGCTGGCGTCGTGATCAAGAAGCTGCGAGCACGCGGATTCGTGGACCAGCATCGCGTCGAAGGTGATCCGAGGACGTTCTACAGGGCAACGTGGCGCGGAGAAAAACATGTCCGCGACTTCGACGTAACCCGCACCCCATGACGACCAACCGCGAAATGCTCCGCGAAGCTGCCGACGAGCTAAACGACCTCGGGTGTGGTGACCCCGCGTGCACGTCGTGCTCCAGCTCTGTGTTCGCTACCCGTATCCGCGCCTTTCTCTCCCGGTGGGATGCTGAACTCACCCGCGCCAGCGACGACCGTTACGCCAGCTCCCCGGCGTGCGCGGCGATGCTCGCCCGCCTTGACGACGCCACCCCCACCCCGGATGAGCCGTGACGCGACTTAATCGCGCGCGCGACCTGGTGAACAGCTGGGAGCGACGCCACCGCCTGCGTCCGTATTGCCGGCGCTGTCCTTGGCGCTTCCCGGACTGGGACTACACGCACGAGGACGCCGCGTCTCTCGCCCTCGACGGCTACCCCGCCACCACGCCCCGCCGCAAGCTCCCCGAAGTGCCACGCCGCTACACGGTGGAGGTGTCAGTGCTGGCGCCTCACCTGTGGCGCACCCCAGGAGGGAAGCCGTGATCCGCTGGCACCTGCTCGCGCTCGCCGACTTCATCGAGTGGTGGTGGGGCGGCATGTACAACGCGTCCGTATCCCACTTCGCCTACCCGCGCCCGTGGGTCCACCGCCTACGCACGCGCTTCGGGTGCTCGGGACCGCGACGACTGCGCCTCGAGGAAATCGAACGCCGGCGCCGACCGGCGATCCGCGCGAGGTATAGCCAGCCATGACCCCGATCAACGCCGTCGGGATGACCAAGCTGGTGTCGCGCCAAGACGGCGTCCTCGACAGGTGCCAGGTGTGCGGGCGAGACACGCATTACGGAGCGCGCGTCGAGACGATCCGGGACTCGATCCCGCCACGGCGGATCACGTTGTTCGCCTGCTACGACTGCGTCGAGGTGTGCCACCTACTGGCGCTTGGTCGCGTTCCGTGCGGGGTGTGCAAGGGAACGGGGCAGGAGGGCGCGCTGACGAATCCGATCGCCACGTACTGGGACGCCGCACGCAACGGGCCGAAAGGAACGCCGTGACCGCCGTGCAGGGGAAGAAGAAGATGCTCTTCGGGCAGCGGTTCACGATCACCTTCCTTGGTCGCCAGCCCGAGTGCATTGACCACACACCAGGCGAGCCCCATGAGCCGTGCTGGGTTGTGACGCACCTCGATCAGCTTTCAGAATCCGACGACGACGCAGGACCGGGAGGCGTAACCCAGCCTTAGAGCTGTGTGCAAGCGCCCCGGCCCGACTGGCCAGCCGGTTCGGGGGACATGCTGCTGATGTAATCTCCTCCGGTTTCTGGTCGGAAGTAATCGAATAGCTACCCAAGCTCGGACGAAAACGAGAGGGCTGGCCGTGTGCCCCGCGTGACAGTTCTTGACGTCCCGATCGGCCCGAAGTAAGGTTCGATAGGTACATGGCCCGCCGTAGCAGTAAGCCGCGGTTCGCGAACCTGGAGGCGCTCATCTCGGCGCTTTCCGAGGGCGCCATGACGCGGCAGGAAGTCGACGACGCGCTGGCGGCGGTTCGGATGGGCATCGGCCTGTCGAAGCGTGACCGCGCGCTGGGTGAGGCGCTCGAGCGCACCGGCGAGGTGAAGGACGACCCGGTGTGGTGGCTCGGGTACCAGCGGGGCCTGGTCGAAGGGTACGAGGGCGCGCGCGCCGAGATCGACGAAGGTCGCGAGCTCCGACCGATCGCCGACATCGCTGCGGAAGCGCAGGCCGAGGCGCAGACGGTTGCGGCGGGAGGGCGGGTGTCGTGAGCAGTGGATGGTGCTGTGCCGCCTGCGGATGGGAATGGACGGAACACCCAGGTGACGACCCGGGACCGTGTGGCGCTCACGTCGGAGGGCGAGAGAACCAGACGCCGAAAGCATTCATCGAGTACAAGCGCCACGAGACTGCAGGATGCTTCGCGAACGGTCGCAACCACATGGACAACGAGTGCTTGGTGAAGGCGTGAGCACAGCAGCGTGGATGGACGACTACGTCCAGCAGATCAAGACCGCCAAGCACAACATCGGCAAGGCGTTCGAAAAGAAGCTTGAGCGCGAAGGACTCGGCGACCTGGACTACGACGACGGCGCCGGCGGCATCATGGTCGGCAACCGCGGCAGCGGGAAGGTGCTGGACGCGTCGCGGGCGTTCGGTCGCGAGACGTCGATGGCGACGCTGGAACGACGGCAGGCGATGCTGGCCGACCGGCGCACGATGTCGCTGGACGAGGAGCGCGTGTACAAGCTGTACGCGGTCGGCATGTCGACGCGGCGGATTGCTGCGCGGCTCAGCATCGGTCGCATGAAGGTGTTCCGCATCGTGAAGGGGTTCGAGGTGGCCGAGCGTCCCGGCACGACGATCGCCGAGTTGGTGCGAGCGTGCGACCCGACGACGTTCGTGCTGTTCTTTGCGCTGCTGGAGCGGGCGTTGACGGCGCCCGACGACGTGAAGGCGCTGATCGAACGCGCCCGGTCGGTGCCCGAGGTGCGGCAGCTACTGGAGCCTGACGAGGTGTGCGATGGCTGACACAGAACCGCAGAACCGGGACGCTGCGGCCCGTCGGCCGGACGGGACGTTCGGCCCTGGTAACCGAGCGAATCCAGGCGGAAAGCCTCGTGCTATCAGGGACATAGAGCGGATGCTTGATGCCGAGCACCGCAACCCGGAGAACATGCGGGCGGTGTTCACCAGGCTGAAAGAGCTGGCGACCGAGGACATGGTCAGCACGTGGACGGACAAGGACGGCAACGACCACGAGTCTCGACGGCCGCCCGACCCGGCGTTCATGAAGCTGTACCTCGAGCGCGTGATGGGCCCCGTGAAGGACCTGGAAGCCGACCTCGGTGACGCGCCCGAAGAGGTGCTGCGCTGGCTCACGGATCACGTGAACTGATGAGCGCCGTATCGCTGTTCAGCAGGGCATTCATCGATGGCCTGAAGTACGCGTGCGCCGATCACGTCGATCGCTTGTTCGCAGACGCTGGCATCACCAACAACATGTCCGACGAGGAGCGGTCCAGGCGAATCTCGGCCGAGTACAAGCGGCGTGAGGACCTGGCCGCAAAGCAAATGGCCGAGGCGGAAGTTTGGCGCGCCATTGAGCGCGGGATGCGCCGGGAAGACTGATGCCGCTCGCGAAGGTCTCGAGCCGCGCCACGATCGGCGGCAACATCTCGAAGCTGTCGAGCGAGGGCTACAAGCGGTCCCAGGCGATCGCCATCGCGCTGGACGTCGCCGGCAAGGGCAAGAAGCGGCCCCGTGGCGCTGACCGCCGCTAAGCTTCGGCGCGCAGCGCAACTGGAGCTCGCCCGCCGCGCCCGCGCGAACCGACTCGCGCCGCCGGCGGTGAAGGTGCGCGACGTCTGCCACCCGAAGCAGGCGTCGCTGGTCGAATCGCTGGTGCTCGGCCCGGCCCGCAACGTGTGCGCCCTGGCCGGCCGGCAGTCGGGCAAGAGCTACGGCGCCGCGCTGGCGGTGCTGCTCATCGCCGCTGCCGTCCCGAGCGTGAACCTGATCTACGTCGCGAGCACGCACGCCACGTGCAAGAAGATGGCGTTCCTGCCGGCGGTGACGATGAACCGCGAGCACGGCATCGGCGGCACGCCTCGGTACGGGCAGGAGCTGGCGATCACGTTCGCGAACGGCTCGGCGGTGTACTTCCTCGGCGCCGACAGCGAGAAGACGATCGAGCGGCTGCGCGGCGTGCCCAACCTGGTGATGTGCGTGATCGACGAGGCGTCGGTGTACGCCCCCGACGCGCTGGCCGAGATGATCAAGACGGTGCGCCCCGGCCTGCGCCCTCGCCGCGGCAAGCTGGTCGTCATGGGTACCGGCTCGAAGCAGGGCCGGCAGGGGACGTGGGTGGACATCACCGAGTCGGCCGAGTACGAGCAGCACCGGTTCGACTACCGCGACAACGACAAGGTGCCGTCGCATGCCGACGTGGAGGCGACCATCGACGAGGACCTGCGCGCCCAGTTCCCCGGCATGACGCCCGCCGAGGCGCGACAGACCGCGTGGTTCCTGCGCGAGTACCTGGCCCAGCACGCCGTGGAGCTGGCCGAGATGGTCTACCAGATCACCGAGGCGAACCTGGTCGACGAGATACCAGAGGAGCACGAGCAGTACGCGACCGGCGGCGACATCGGCGTCTCGGCGCACGACGCGCTGGTGTCGGCCGGCTGGAGCGGCGAGGGGCGCGAGGTGTACGTCGTCGACCAGGAGGAGGAGAGCGGCCAGGACAGCACCGCCTGCGCCGCCATGGTCAACGAGCACAACGAGCTGCGGCACCCGCTGTTCGTCGCGCTGGACGCGGGCGGGCTCGGCAGCAAGACGATCCGGACGGTCGAGGCGCTTTACCCCGACGTTCCGGTCATGGAGGCCGAGAAACCGGCCATCGGCGTGCAGGTGCGCGCGTTCAACACGCTCGCCTCCGGCGGCAGGCTCAAGATTCGGCGCGGCTCGAAGCTGGCGCTGGAACTGGTCGGGCCTACCTGGGTGGACGGCATCGTGGGCGGGAAGATCGACGAGCACGGCCGGCACTCCGACCTCGTCCCGTCGGTGCGCTACCTGGCCGTGAAGCTGGTCAAGCTGCTGCCGGGGCTGGCCGACGAGCCGCCGCCACCCGACGAACGGGCCCGACGGGTAGCCGCAGCGCTCCGAAAGGCGCGTAAGCCCACGTTCGACGACGAAAACGAGGCGCCAGAGCGGTTTGAGCAGGAGTTGGAACCCGGTTCGCCCTGGGATTGAGGTGTGACGCCCGTGCTTGGGCGATGGTCGGCAAGCAACTGTCCGCGCTGCTGCAAATTCTGCGGTCGGCAGGCGTCACCAGGTACCAGACGAACGCACTGACGCTGGAGATGGGCCCCGCGCCCGCCCCGAAGCGCGCCCCGACGGCGCTCAACCTGTCGCCCGAGGCGCTGGCAGCCGAGCGGCAGGAGCCGGACGACGACGAGGACGAGCCGCGCGACTGGCGGTTCGCGCTGGAGCGGATGAACCGGCACTTCCCGCGGCCCCGCGCTGACCCGCGGAAGAACAAGAGCGGGGCGATCGAGTCGTGAGCGGCGACTGGGCATCCGACGACTTCGCCGGCACGATGGACGAGCGGGCAAAGGCGATGCTCGACGAGGCGGTGGCCGTAGACGAGCAGGAGCAGACCAGCTTCGCGATCGACCACGACCTCGACATGATGCGCATGTACGAGCAGCGGCCGATCACCGACCTGCAGCCGTTCAACGGCACCTACCTGTCCTCGACGGGCCCGACGCTCGGCACCGCCGGCCCGACGCAGATTTCGCCGAAGAACGTGCTGCGCGCGGTGGTCAACACGGCGCACGCGATGCTGGCGCGGTCGAAGGTGCGCGGCCGGTTCCTGACGACGAACGGCACGCAGGACCAGAAGCGGCGCGCGAAGTCGGCGACGCAGTGGCTGGACGGCTGGTCGTCCGAGGCGCAGCTGCACGACATCGCCGGCCAGTGCCTGCTCGATGCGCAGGTATGCCGATTCGGGTGCATGGCGCTGTACGAGCAGGACCGAAAACTCCTGCCCGAGCGGGTGCTGCCGGGTGAGATTCGCTTCGACCACATGAGTGCGCGCGCGGGACGCCCACGCAAGATCTTCCGACAGCGGCCCATGTCGAAGGGCGTGCTGATCTCCCGCTTCGGCAAGGGCAAGCCTGCCATCCGAGACGCCATCCTTCGGGCCGAGGTGATCCCGACGGAGACGGGCGGGCAGACCGACCTGGTGCTGGTGCGCGAGGGGTACGCCGCGCGCACGTCGAAGAACAGCAACGACGGGTGGCACGGCATCGTGATCGAATCGCAGGGCGGCGAGCGGCTGGTCATGGAGCCGTACGAAAAGACCTGGACGCCCTACACGTTCTTCATGTGGGAGCCGTTCATCGTCGGTTTCGGCGGCACGTCGCTGGCGGCGTTTCTCGAGGAGATGCAGTCCGAGCTGAACCACATGCAATGGGTCAAGCGCAAGTCGCGCAAGCTGATGGCGCGGCCGAAGCTGGGACTCCCCCGCTCGTCGAACATCAAGGCCGAGGACCTCACGAACGACATCGGCGCGCTGGTGCCGTTCACCGACAAGCCGCCCGTGCCGCTGGTCTGGCCGTACCTGCCGGCGCAATTCTTCCAGGATGAGCGCGACCTGATCGACGCGATGTACGAGCTGGCCGGCATCAGCCGCAGCGCCAGCGAGGGAAACAAGGCGGCCGGAACCGAGTCGGGCGTTGCCCAGCGCGAGGCGATGGAGTCGCAGAACCTTCGCCTTCAGGTGTACGCGCAGCGGGCCTGGGAAAAGCCGCTCGTGGAGATCTTCAACCGCGTAGTCGAGATGGCCGCTGACATCGTCGCCGACGGCGGCACGTACGAGGTGGAGGCCGAGGGACCGAAGGGCCTCGACGTCGTGGACTTCAAGGGCACCATCGCCGACCTGAAAAAGAAGAAGGTCACGATCTACCCGACCGGGTTCCTGCCGCTCACGCCCGCCGCGCGCCTCGATTTCATCCTGAAGATGCTCGAGTCCCAGCTCTGGGACGTGGACCGCGCCCGCGCCGCGATGTCCGATCTCGACGTCGAGAGCGAGCAGACGCTGGAGAACAGCATCCAGGTCATGTTCAGCCAGGACTTCGAAGCGATGCTCTACGACGGCAAGGCGATGCACCCCGACGAGCTGGCGGTGGGCAACTACCAGATCGCGATCAAGACCGCGGCGGTGTACCTCGCGATGGCCAAGATCGAGAAGGTCTCGCCCGCTAACATCTCGAAGGCGCGCCGCTACGTCGACGAGCTGCGCGAGTTGAAGCTGCGCGCCGAGGGCAAGGGCCAGCAGCAGCAGGCCGCGCCGCCGCCGGTCGCGCCGATCGCTCCCGCCCCGGGCCAGCCGCAACCCGTTCCCGCACCCGGCACCGAGGCGATCGCCGCGATCAACGCCGGCGCCGCCCCGCCGCCCATGCCGTCCTAGCAACTACGCGGAACCGCTACGTTGACGCACCTCGCCGCCTGACACGGTGTCGCGGTTGTTAGCAGACGCGTCAGGGTTTGGGATAGCCGCGTTCGTCGCGATCGCCCGACAGGAACGACCATTCTCCGGGTTCGACGACAGGCGGAAGCCACCGCATGCGGCCATCGGCGATCGCCTGCCTGACTTGGGCGGCGCAGATATCGATCCAGCAGCAGCGCAGGAACGCGAAGAAATCGAACGCCATGCCGTCGCCGTACACGCCGCGAGCCTACCACGACCGCGTGACAGCCGTGCGGCTACGTGGACACCCCCACCCCGACGCCGGCAGCCGACGCAGCTTCCCCCGACCTGTCGCTGGACCAGATCATCGCGTCCGAGCTCCAAGCTGCCGACGCTGCCGGCGCACCCGTCGTCAAGGAAGACACGAAGGCGTCGACCGAGGCGATCCCGCCCGATCCGGCGCCCGCCGGTGAGCCGCCCGCCGAGGAGAAGCCGCCGGTCGAGGCTCCGGCGCCGGATGCCGACGAGCCCGCGCCCGCCGCCGATGAGGTGACCGCGCGCCGCGTGCGCACGATGCTGGCGAAGCTCGAGGAGCGCGAGAAGGCGCTGGCCGAGCGCGAGTCGCAGGGCAGCGAGTCGCTGCTGTCCGAGCTGCTGAAGTCCCCGAAGGCGCTGCTCGCCAAGTACGGCAAGAGCATCGACGACGTGATCGACGCGTCGCTGGCCGAGGGCAAGGACCCGCCGGCCGCGACCGCCGACGACAACCCGCGCCTCACCGCGCTGGAGCGGCGAATCGAGGAACGCGAGCGCGCCGAAAAGCAGGCCGCCGTCGACCAAGCCATCGCGAACCGCAAGGCCGAGATTCACCGCGAGATCAGCGGTTCGACGAAGTACCCGGTCATCAACGAGGCGAAGCGCCACGGCCTCGTCACCGACTACATGATCGAGTTCAACGCCGTCCACGGCAAGCCGATCAGCTGGGACCGCGCCGCCGCCGCGATCGAGAAGGACCTGACCGGCCTCGGCATCGCCGTCGCGAAGAAGCTCGGGTGGTCCGCGCCCGCCGCCGCCGCACCGGCCGCCGCGCCCTCGAAGGACCGCCCCGGGACGCAGACGATCGCCGGCTCACAGCGCGACACCGCGCCGTCGCAGGGCGACGAGCCCGAAGACCCCGAGCAGCTCATGAAGTTCCTCGTCGCACAGGCGGGGCTGTAACGCACCAGGAGGATTGACCCATGGCCGCCGCACTGAACGCAACGACCGTCGCAGGGATTCTGAAGCGCTACTTCGCGAACAAGGTGGTGCAGAACAGCATCGCCGCGAAGCAGGGCGCGATCTGGAAGGCCATGCCGAAGAAGTCCGACGGCGGCGGCGACTTCTGCACGTTCACGCAGGTGCTGAAGGACGTCTTTACCGTCAGCCAGGACTTCACGATCGCGCAGGGGCTGGCGTCGAACAGCACCGTTTCGCCGGGCCTGAAGTTCAACATGCCCTGGCAGGAGATCAACGCTCCGATCCGCGTGTCGGCGAAGGCGAAGGCCCTCACCCGCACGAACGCGACGGCGTTCCTCAACGCGGTGGCGTTCGCCGCTGCGTCGGCGATGCGGATGGCGCACCACATGCTGTCGGTCCGCGCGCTGGCGTCGGGCTGGGGCGAGCTGGCCGCGTCGGTCATCACGTACACGCCCGGCACCGACCGCTTCACGGTGCTGAACGGCGCCGTCAACCACTTCGTCGAGGGCATGCCGCTGGTCGCGTCGGCGTCGCTGCACGGCGCGGTGCTCCGCTCCGCCACGGCGGCCCTGGTCGACGAGGTGGACTACGACACGGGCATCGTCGCCACGACCACGGCGTCGCTGTCAGGGACCCTGTCGTGGGCCAACGGCGACATGGTGTTCCTGTCGGGCGACCGCGAGAACAGCGCCACCCCGTCGCGCCTCTGCGCGGTCGGCCTGCGGACGTGGCTTCCCGAGGTGCGCCCGATCACCGACACGGCGATCAGCACCGTCGAGGGGACGCTGCGCACCGGCAACAGCCGCGCGTTCGGCAACTTCACCGACGGCAGCACGATGGACGACATCGACGCCATCGAGAAGAACCTGGCGGCGTGCGTGATCATCGGCAACGCGACCAGCCTCACGCACTACGTGAGCTACAAGCGCTGGTCTGCGATCAGCGTGGCGCTCGGCAGCGATCGGCGCTTCACGTCGAGCGAGAGCGGTGAGGGCGGCTTCCTGAAGCTGGCCGTCAACGCCATCGAGGTGAAGGTCGCGATCAAGGTCGACCGCAACTGCGAGGACGACGTGGGCTATTCGCTGTCGGAAGGCAGCTTCGCCAACATCGGCGCCGGCGAGACGCCGCACGTGCAGATGGAAGGCGACGGCCAGTGGGTGCGCGTCTCCGACGACAACAGCTCGGAGCTGCGCATCTACGCGGTGCACGCCTTCGTGATGTACGACCCCGCGGCATGCGGCGTCGTGAAGTTCGCGGCCCTCACGTAAGGAGCGCCATGACCCGCCGCAGTTTCAACCTCGAAACGCTCAACCCGAAGCTGCTGCTCATCGGTGGCAGCTTCACGATCGGCGCGGCCGGTGCCGTGTCCGCCGAGGACGGCGCCAAGCTGTCCGGCGGCACGGTCACGCAGACGGGCAGCGAGGACGGCCGATACCTGGTCACCCTCGATCGCACGTACAAGCGCGTGCGCCCGCTGGCCCCGCTCATGATCGGGCCGGATGACTCCGCATTCCCGACGACCACGGGCAGCGACCCGCAAGCGCGGCTGCTGACCACGTCCAGCTTTTCGATCCAGTTCAAGCGGACCGACACGCAGGCGGACACCGACCCCGCGTCGGGCACCGTCTGCACGTGGTTCGCGCTGGTCGCGAAGGTCTGACCATGGCGATCGGGTCGGAATACGCCCGCGCGCTGGCCCGCAAGGCGCCGGCACCGGACGCCATGGACGCTCTCGACGCCGAGCCGGAGATGGACGAGGCCGAGCCGGCCGACGAGGACGCCGACGAGGCGCAGCTTCAGTCGGCCTACGCAGAATTCGCCAAGGCCGCCGGGATCAAGGCGTCGCCGCGAACCCTCTCCGCGCTGCAGGAGATCATCCGCCTGACCAAGTAGGAGCGCGACATGAGCATCACGACCGAGCAGCTCATCGCGCAAGCCAAGGAAGGCGCCGACCTCACCAACGTCGCGGACTACGTCACCGACGCGCAGTGGTTGGCGTGGCTGAACAACGGCGTCGACGAGCTGCACCGGCTCGTTACGAACAAGTTCAAGGCGACCTACTTCCGCACGTACGATTTCACGCTGGCCGAGGGCGAATCAGAGGTGGTGCTGCCGGCGAACTTCTGGCGGTTGAAGGGCCTTGACCTCGACCCGGACACGGTTCGGCGCCGCGAGGTGCGTCCGTACAACTTCGCCGAGCGCAACCGGTACCGTCAGAACACGCTGCGCGACCTGGACACCTGGTGTCAGGACCGCCGCTACAACCTCGTCGGGTCGCGGCTGCTCAAGATCCAGGCGCAGGAGCAGGCGAGCGGCAACTATCGCCTGTACTTCACGCCGAAGCCGAAGATCCTCGCGCTGGTGCGGACGATCGCGCGACAGAACGGCGCGGATCAAGTGGAGACCGGCGAGCCGGACGTGGATCACAACACGTGGACGTTCATAAATGCGAACTTCGACCTCGTCAACGACCTCGATGGCATCCTGACGATCTCGGGAGATGTGGTCGAGTTCAGCAACAACGGGTCGTTCCCGCTCACCGAGATCGTATCCGCAAGCGTCGCACGCGGCGCGCGGTACACCAGCGATGAGGACGAGGTGTTCGCCGACGCAGTGGTCGCGACGGTTACGCGGACGCTCGACCCGGAGCTCGAGCCGTTCAGCGAGTACGTGTGGCTGACGGCGTCGATCAAGTCGCTGATCAAGGAGGAGAGCTACGCGCAGGCGAACATGCTGAAGGAGCAGCGCAACCTGATCCGCGCCGACCTGATGGAGGCGCTCGAGACGGACCAGGGCGGCCCTGCGACGATCATCGACACCGACGACGTCGACGGCGGGTGGTCCTGGTGATCCCCTTCGACGTTGCAGAGGACACCGGCTCGTCGGTGCTCGACCGCATCTTGCGGCGCCTGAAGACCACGCTGGATTCGCTGGTCAAGGTGGTCACCAACGACCGCCTGATCGCGGTGACGTTCGCCGCTGCGACCACTGACACGCCCGTCAGGCACGGCCTGCGCGGCCCGGTGCTGACGTGGGATGTGGTCGACCGGGACGCCGATGCCAACGTGTGGCGCTCTGACACCGTGAACACGAACCCGCTCGAGGTGCTCATCCTGCAGGCGTCGGCGCCGGTGACGGTGACGATCCGGGTGACCTGATGGCGAAGCGGTCGTACAGCAAGAATCAGCCGGGCGGCTACTGCGGGCTCGACGAGACGGGGAAGATCTCCGTCGACTGCATTCCCGACGGGATGGGCGAGGGCGGCAGCAGCGGCAACATCGACGGCGGCGCGCCGGACAGCGTGTACGGCGGCGCGGTGGCGATCGACGCCGGGGGGCCGTAGGTGGCCACGAAGATCCAGTTTCGTCGCGGCACCGCCGCGCAGTGGTCAAGCGCGAATCCGGTGCTGGCCGATGGTGAGCTCGGTTTGGAGACCGACACCGACCAGATGAAGATCGGGAACGGCGTGCAGGCGTGGAACGCGCGCCCGTACGCGAACGTGGGCCCCGCTGGCCCGCAGGGTGCGACCGGATCGCAGGGCCCGCAGGGCGCCACGGGGCCGCAAGGACCGGCCGGCGATCCGGTGAGCCTGCTGGCTGCGTGGCCGATCGGCTCAGTCTACACGTCCGTGCTGCCGGCGAACCCGTCGACGCTGTTCGGCGGGACGTGGGTGGCGATCGCGGCCGGCCGGACGCTCGTCGGCATTGACGCGGGAGATCCCGACTTCGACACGGCCGAGGAGATGGGCGGCGCCAAGACGGTCACCCTGACCGAGGCGCAAATCCCCAGCCACACGCACGTCCAAAACGCCCACAACCACGTGCAGGACGCGCACACGCACACGCAGAACAGCCACAACCACACGCAGGACGCGCACTCCCACACGATACCGGTCGGTGCCACCGACGATACGGCGGCGCCGTTCGATCGCGCCGACGCTGGGACGAACGCCTCGGGCGCCAATGCTACGACGGCGACGGGAACGACGACCGCGACGAACCAAGCGGCGACGGCGACGAATCAGAACGCCACGGCCACGAATCAGGCAGCTACCGCGACAAACCAGAGCACCGGCGGGAGCGCCGCTCACAACAACCTGCCGCCGTACTTCGTCGTGTACGCGTGGAAGAGGACCGCATGAGCCCCAAGCCGGTATTCGTTCCGCTCGCCGCGGGCCTGCAGACGGAACTCGCCGATCAGCTCGTGTCGCCCGGCTCGACGCTGCTGTCGGAAAACATGTACTGTCCGCAGACGGGCAAGGCGTTCGTCCGGTTCGGCGCCGACGTGCTGTCTACGGACGCGCAAGCCACGATCCCGTCGGGCGGGACGCTGCCGGTGCCGTGGCAGCTGGCGACGCTGGGCGGGCAGCTGGTGCGGTTCAACCGCGCGCCGGTGCCGTTCCACACGTGGGCGGACGAGCCCGACGCGTGGGTGGTCCCGGCGAACGAGGGCGGGATCGAGAGCTACCGGAAAGGTCCGATCAAGCTGGACACCGCGCCCGTATTCGCCGGCTCGGCGCAGGTCAGAAACGTCGACATCGCGGTAGGAACGGACTCGATCGTCTGCGTGTACCGCATCGATACCGGTTTCATCGGGACATCGGGCATCGTGGTCGCCATCCTGGACCGCCAGACGCGCCGGCCGATCTTCGTGCAGCGCCGCGCATGCGACGCCCTGTTCGGGGCGCGGGTCGTCATCGTCGGTCAGCGGGCCGTGGTCGCGTACGAAAACAGCGGGTCCCTTCAGGTGGTGAGCTACAACCTGACGACGTACACGCAGGCGCAGACGCAGACGATGGGGGCGGTGCTGAACGAGACCGCGATCGACATGCGCGCCGGGTCGCCGGTCGCCGGCGCCAACAACGTCGGGATCTTGTACCGGACGACGGCGAGCGGGGAGCTGCGCTTGGCGACCGTCGATGCGACGAACCTGGCGACCAATTCGACCAACACGCCGCGCACCACGGCGTCGGCTGTCGTCGTGCCTGACCTCTGCTTCGGCTGGATGCGGGATCTGGGGGCGTCGGCGAAGTTCGCGATCATGATCGACGACACCACGAACGGCCTGCGCACGCTGTGGGACATGCCTGCGCCTGCCGGCGGGTTCACCAATGCCACCGCGACGCACGTTCTCGACGCCGCGGCCACGGCCGGCGTTCGCAACCTGATCGGGACCACGATCAACGCCACGAGTACGGGCGTCTATCGCGTGCTCTACGAGGTGGAGAACGCCGCGCCCATGATCATCAAGGTCGCCGTGTGGAGCGGCGCCGCCTCGACCGGCACGCAGTTCCGCGGCGTCGGTATTCGGTCGAAGTTCTGGGCGCACTCCACGAACTTCTACTTTCTCGCGGCGTTCGATGCAGCCGACCAGAACAGCTACTTCGTGCTCGCAGTGGCCGGCGATACTACCCTCACGTCCACGACGTTTTCCGCGCCGCTGGCCGTGTCTCACCCGCGCGACGGCGCCGGCATAACCGAGAGCACGAACGCGATGAGCTCGGCCGTCGTCGGCTCCGATGGTGCGATCTACGTCGGGGTGACCCAGGAGACGCGCACCGATTCGATCGCCAGCAGCGGGACGGCGACGGGCGGCACGCAGACGCTGTTGGGCGTCGACGTGATCCGTGTGCGCCACCCCGTGACGCCTGAGACGGAGCTGGGGCGTCCGGCCGAGTACCTGCGCTCGCTGTTCGTGCCAGGAGGCGGCCTCGGATTCTTCGACGGGACGACGTACGCGATGGCCGGCTTCGCGTACTACCCCACCGGGGCGTCAGCCGTGTCGCAGGCGGGCGGCAATCTGACCCCGTCGGCGGCGTACTCGTACCGCTTCCTGTTCCGGTTCATCGACAAGAACGGGCGTACGTGGCGATCTGCGCCGTCGACGCCGCTGCAAGTCTCGACGACCGGGGCGAACTTCAAGTTCCAGCTCACGACCGACACGCTGAGGCTGGTGGACCGTGGCTTGGCGACCGGGCACAACGGATACTCGATCGAGGTGTACCGGACGCAGGCGAATTCGACCGAGGGCTACTTCCAGGTTGCGACCATCGACAATGATCCGACGGTTGACACCGCCGTGGTCGTTGACAACGTCGCCGATGCGTCGCTTGGTGAGCAGCTCTACACCGACGGCAACGGCCTCGAAAACCAGCTGCTGCCGTCGATCGCCTGGTGCGTCGAGTTCCAGGGCCGGCTAGTGTGCGGCGAGCAGGGCACGGGCACGCTGTGGTACTCGCTCGAAGCCGACTTCACGAGCGGCCTGCTGTTCAACGAGGCGCTCACGCTCGACGTGGGCGATCCGAGCGAGCCGACGACGGGCGGCGCGGTGTTCGGCGAGCAGCTCTACGTGTTCAAGGCGGGGCAGGTCTACCTCATCGGCGGGCAGGGCGCGAACGCTCTCGGCCAGGGCGCGACGTACACGTTCCGAAAGCTCGACGACGGCGTCGGGTGCAGCAATCCGCAGTCGATCGCGGTGGCCGACGACGGCGTCTGGTTCCGGTCGGCGGCGACGCGCGCCGGGATTCACCGCACCGGTGGCGGGCGCGCCGAGTACGTCGGGCAAGGCGTGCACGCGTACGACGACCTGACGATCACCGGAACGGCGGTCGTCAACGACAAGACGGAGATCCGGTTCTACACCGTCGAGGGGCGCACGCTGATCTGGAACTGGACCACGCGGCAGTGGGGCACGAACACCGATCAGCCCTGCCTGACCGCGGCGACGGGCTACGGCTCGGGCGTCGTGTACGCGCGCGAGACGGACAACTACATCTTGAGCGAGGCGACGGATGAATCACTCGTTCCGTACGAGGAGGGGGGGGCGGCCTACACGGGGAAGATCCGAAGCCCCTGGTATCAGGCTGGCGGCCTGGCTGGCTGGGGCCGAGTACGCCGTATCCAGGGCGTCGGTGATGGTGGCGATCCGCACACCACCACCATCCGGCTCTACAAGGACCTTTCGGAAACGGCGTTCCAGGAAGGCTCGATCGAATTCGACGGGACGCGCGATCGCTGGGACTGGGAAATGCGGCCGGCGCAGCAGAAGGCGTCGGCGCAGATGATCGAGGCCGAGATCGGGCCGCCCGCGGCGATCAACATCGCGGCGGACGCGGACGACGAGTACGACGGCGTGGGCGGGTGGTTTTTCGAGAACGCCGCGT
>Ga0075428_100002477_pt1 | contig 20048 bp, 17 predicted proteins | sample RhiMetdeltSRZDD2_FD_75291 | JGI IMG/M metagenome (GOLD analysis project Ga0075428, IMG submission 75291) | Populus rhizosphere microbial communities from Tennessee, USA - Rhizosphere MetaG P. deltoides SRZDD2 | ecosystem: Host-associated > Plants > Roots > Rhizosphere > Soil | place: USA... | reverse complement strand
GCGGCGTGGACGAGCGCGCGGCAGGCGAAGCCCAGCGTGTTGAGGCCCGAGAGGATCGGTGCGCGAAAGCCCGCGCGGCGCGCGACCTCGGGGTCGACGTGGATCGCGTTCGGGTCGTTCCCCGCGTGTCTCCAGAGCAGCGACTGCACGGCGAGCGTCGGGTGGGTGACGCGGTGATCGGCGGGCCGCGCCGGGCGCTCCTCGCGCGGCCCGCGCGGCCCGCGGTCGCCGCCGAAGCCGCCGTGACCCTTGACGAAGAGGCTCGTGGTCGCGGTGAAGATGGGCGTCTTCGCAGCGGAATCCACCGCGCTCACCTCGAGCACGACGAGCGCTCCCGAGCCCTTGTCCCAGATCCCCGCGACGCGCGTGCGCACGCTCGCGTCGCCGCGCGGGCCGATCGGCGCGTGCAGCAGGAGCGACTGCTCGCCCTGCACGATCTCGTGCGGGGCGTAGTCGCCGGTCGCGAAGCCCGGGTCGGGCCAGGACTCGGCCTCGGCCGCCATCACGCCCGAGAGCACGAAGGTCGGGTAGACGCGCTGCGCCGCGCCCTCGCGCACGAAGGCGAGCTCGTCGAAGCCCGCTCCGAGCGCGAGCGCGTAGAGCGAGCACTCGCGCGGGCCCCAGCCGCGGCGCGCGGGCTCCGACTCGGCACCGATGCGATGCAGGTACATGCCCATGGCGATCTCGACGCAGCCTCCGGCGGCCGCCATCCTACCCGAATGGCCGTGCCCGGGTCACGCTCCGCACGCCTGCTCCCGGGCCCGCCGTGAATGCTGCGCGCGGCGTGCGCGCGGCCTCGCTCGCGCTGCTGCTGGTGCTCGCGACCGCGCTCTGGGTGCAGCGCATGGAGCGAGATCTGCACGCGACGCGCGTCGCGGGCTACGAGGTCGACACCTACCGCTACTACTGGCCGACCGCGACCTTCCTGCACGAGGAGCTCGGGCGCGGCCACCTGCCGCTGTGGAATCCCTATCAGCTCGCCGGCCAGCCCTTCCTCGCGCTGCATCTGAACGCGCTGCTCTATCCGCCGACCTGGCTGCTCGCCGGCCTCGCCCCGCACGCGGCGTTCGCCGTCTTCTCGATCCTGCACGTCTTCCTGGCGGGGCTCTTCACCTGGCTCTTCGCCGGGCGCCTCGGGCTCGGTGCGCCCGCGCGCCTCGCCGCCGCCGCGACCTACATGCTCTGCCGGCCCCTCGAACTCGGCTTCTACCTGCCGCCCTATCTCAGCGCCCCGACGTGGCTTCCGGCGCTCTTCTGGGCGCTGCACGGCCTCGCGAGCGAGGCGCGCGCGCGCTGGGCGCTCGCGCTCGGCGGCTTCGCCGCGCTGTCCTTCCTCGCCGGCCACGCCCAGGCCTTCGTCTACTCGCTCGAGGTCGCCGCGGTCTACGGGATCTATGCGCTCTGGCGCCTCGCCGCGCCGGGGCGGCGGCTGCGCGTCGCGGGGCTCGCCGCGCTCGGCGGCGCCTTCGCGCTGGGCCTCGTCGCGCCGCAGCTCCTGCCCTCGCTCGAGCTCGCGCGCGAGGCCGTGCGCGGCTTCGAGGGGATCAGCGTCGAGCAGGCGGGCGTCACCTCCGCCGACCTGCCGCGCCTGCTCGGCGGCATGCTGCGCGCCCTCGTGCCCTTCGGCTTCGGCCCGCTGGAGCCGCTGCTGACGCTCCCGGCGCTCGCGCTCCCGCTCGCGTGCCTCGCCTTCGCCGCGCGCCGGCGTCGAGGGCACGCGCTGCTCTTCGCGGGCCTGGCGCTCTTCGTCGGCCTCGTGATGCTCGGCCCGCACACGCCCTTCTTCGCGCTCTATCACCGGCTCCCGCTCGGGAACCTCTTCCGCGGGCCGAGCCGCTTCGCCTTCGCGTGGTCCTTCCTCTTCGCGCTGCTGCTCGCCTTCGGGATCGAGGCGGTGGGGGCGCTGCGCCGCGGCGCGCGGCCGGCGCGCGCCGCGGCGGCGCTGCTCGCACTCGCGGTCGTCGTCGACGCGTGGGCGCTCACGCCGATCGCGAGCGCCCATCCCGTCCGGACCGGGGACTTTCCCGGCACCGAGCCCGAGGTGATCGCCTTCCTGCGCGACGACCCCACGCGCTCGCGCGTCTTCGTCGAGAGCTTCGACGTCACCTCGACGCGCTCGCTCGACAAGCTCGGCCAGCGCAACCGCGTCTTCGCCGTTCCCGACTACGAGCCGAACATGCCCGCGGCCTATCTGGCGTACTTCCGCCCGACGACGCGCCAGCCCTGGCACGGGCGGCTGCACCTCGTGCCGGGCCGCGACCCGCAGCGCGCCGACCACCTCGCGCGCGCGCGCCTGCTCGACCTGCTCTCGGTGCGCTGGGCGGTGCTCGAGCTCCCCGCGCCGCGGCCGCTCCTCGACGCGCTGCGCGACGCGACGGGCTCGCCGGGCCGCCGCCTCGGGCAGGCGCTGGTCTTCGAGCGGGCGGGGGCGCTGCCGCGCGCCTACGCCGTGCGCCGCACGCGCCCCGCGCCCGATCTCGCGGCGGCGCTCGCGGCGCTCGAGGCCCCGGACTTCGACCCGCGGGCGGAGGCGGTGCTGACGGGTCCGCGGGAGGGCCCCGACGCGGTCGCTCCCGAGGCGGGCGCACCCGCGGCGCCGGACCGCGCCGAGATCACGCGGCTCGAGCTCGAGCGCACGGTCGTGCGCGCCGAGTGCTCGGCGCCCTGCCTGCTCGTCCTGACCGACCTCCACTACCCCGGCTGGCGCGCGACGGTCGACGGTCGCGCCGCCGAGATCCTGCGCGCCAACGCGATCTTCCGCGGCGTCCGGCTCGACCCCGGCCCCCACGAGGTCGTCTTCCGCTTCGAGCCGGCCTCCTTCCACCGCGGCCTCGCGATCTTCGCGGCGACGCTCCTCGCCCTCGGAGCCTTCGCAGTCCACCGGAGGTGGCGCTCCTCCCCGGCTTGACTCCGCTCGCCTTCGGCTCGCTGCGCGCGCGCTTTGCGCGCTTGCAGCGCAGCGAGGCGCAGCCGAGCGGAGTCGAGGCCGCTACGTTTCCCGACCATGCAAGTCACCCAAGCCTGGCTCGAGCGCACCTTCGAGGAAGTCAAGAACTGGGGACGCTGGGGTCGCGACGACGAGCGCGGCGCGCTGAACTACATCACGCCCGAGCGGCGCGCCGCGGCGGCGCGGCTCGTGCGCGACGGCACCGCGGTGAGCTGCGCCCTCGACCTCGCGGTCGCGCCGGCCGCCGACAACCCGGTGCCCGTGCAGCACATGATGGTGACCGCGGGCGACGCGCGCGAGAGCCCGGACCTCGCCGGCCTCGAGATGTCGCTCGACTTCTTCGGCGTCGCCTGCCACGGCGCCGCCGTCACGCACATCGACGCGCTCTGTCACGTCTTCGTGCAGGGGAAGATGTACAACGGCTTCGACGCGCACGACGTCAAGAGCATCGGCGCGCTGCGCAACGCCATCGCGCCGGCGACCGCCGACGGCATCGTGGGACGCGGCGTGCTGCTCGACATCCCGCGCGCGCGCGGCGTCGAGTGGCTCGAGCTTTCGGACCGCATCTCGCCCGAGGACCTCGCCCGCGCCGAGCGCGAGCAGGGCGTCGCGGTCGGCGAGGGCGACCTGCTCTTCATCTCGACCGGGCGCCAGACGCGGCGCGAGAAGCTCGGGCCCTGGGTCGTCACCCAGGACGGCATGGCGGGCCTGCTCCCGACCTGCGTGCCCTGGCTCCACGAGCGGCGCGTGGCACTCCTCGGCACCGACGGCTTCTCGGACCCGATGGGCGCCGACCTCGTCCCGGGCTGGCCGGTCCCGATCCACCAGTGCTGCATCGTCGCGATGGGCGTCCACCTGATCGACAACCTCGACCTGCGCGCGCTCTCGCGCGCCTGCGCGGAGCGCGGGCGCTGGGAGTTCTTCCTCGTCGTCCAGCCGCTGCGCCTCGCGCGCGGCACCGGGTGCCCGGTGAACCCGACGGCGATCTTCTGAGATGCCGGAGCTCCCCGCCGAGGTGAAGGCGCTCGCGGCGCGCGTGCGCAACTGGGGACGCTGGGGCCCCGAGGACGAGCTCGGCACGCTGAACCTCGTCGACGCCGACGCGGTGCGCCGCGGAGCCGCCGAGGTGAAGAGCGGCAAGCGCATCCCGCTGGGCCTGCCGCTCGACGAGAAGGGCCCGCAGACCGGCGTGGTCCCCGGTCGCATCAACCCGCTGCGCACGATGCTGATGATCAACCACCCGTACCTGAAGGGCGACCGCCGCAACTTCTGCAACAGCGACGACACGGTCTCGATGGGGCTCCAGGCCGGCACGCACTGGGACGCGCTCGCCCACGTCAGCTACGAAGGCAGGATCTGGAACGGCTACCCTGCCGACGTGGTCGACTACCGCGGCGCGCGCCGCTGCGGCATCGAGAAGGTGAAGGCGCTGGTCTCGCGCGGCGTGCTGCTCGACGTGGCGCGCGCGCGCGGCGTCGAGCGCGTCCCGGGCGGGACGGCGCTCACCGCCGCGGACCTCGACGCCGCGGAGGAGCTCGCGCGCGTGCGCGTGCTGCCCGGCGACCTCGTCTTCGTGCGCACCGGCCACGTGCAGCTCCTGAAGGCCGGCGACCGCAGCGGCTACGTCGCGCCCGCGCCCGGGCCCTCGCTGCAGACGGTCGAGTGGCTGCGCCGCCGCGACGTCGCCGCCGTCGCGACCGACAGCTTCACCGGCGAGGTCTTCCCGGCGGAGCTCCCGGACACCTACCTGCCGGTGCACCTGCTCCACCTCGTCGAGATCGGGCTCACGCAGGGCCAGAACTTCGACCTCGAGGCGCTCGCCGCCGACTGCGCCGACGACGGGCGCTACGCCTTCTTCGTCGACGCGACGCCCCTGCCCTTCACCCGCGCGGTCGCGAGCCCCGTGAACCCGGTCGCGGTCAAGTAGCCGTGCGCGCGCCGGGCTGGGATATGCTCGCGGCATGATCCCGGCCAGCCAGCTCTGGCCGCTCGTCGAAGCGCGCGCGCGGGCGACGCCCGGCGCACTCTGCGCCGTCGACGAGCGCGGCGAACGGATGAGCTTCGAGGGCCTGCGCGAGCGCGCGCTGCGCGTCGCGGCGGCGCTCGCGGCGCGCGGGGTCGCGGCGGACGTCCGCGTCTCCTGGCAGCTCCCGACCTGGATCGAGTCGCTGGTGCTGGTCGCGGCGCTCGCGCGCCTCGGCGCCGTGCAGAACCCGATGCTGCCGATCTACCGCGAGCGCGAGGTCGGCTTCATCGTGCGCCAGGCGCGGCCGCGCTGGCTCGTCGTGCCGAAGAGCTTCCGCGGCTTCGACCACGCGGAGCTCGCCGCGCGCGTCACCGCCCTGGCCGCGCGCGAGGGCGGGCCCGAGTGCCAGGTCCTCGTCTGCGACCGCGCGCTCCCCGAGGCCGACCCGGCGGCGCTCGCGCCCTTCGCGCCGCCCGAGGGCTCGCCCCTGCGCTGGATCTTCTACACCTCGGGCACCACCGCCGACCCGAAGGGCGCCCTGCACAGCGACGAGACGCTCGCGGCGGGCTCGCGCGGCGTGGTCGAGCGCTTCGAGCTCGGGGAGAGCGACCGCTACCCGATGGTCTTCCCGTTCACGCACATCGGCGGGATCGGAATGCTCTTCGTGCAGCTGATGGCGGGCTCGGGCGCGATCCTCGTCGAGGCCTACGACGAGGAGAAGACGCCCCCCTTCCTCGGCGCGCACGGCGTCACGCTCGCCTCGGGGGGGACGCCGCTCGTGATGCGCTACCTGCACTACCAGCGCCGCCACCCCGAGCGGCGCGTCTTCCCCGCCCTTCGCGCCGCGATGGGCGGCGCCGCGCCGAAGCCGCCCCAGCTCCACGCCGAGGTGAAGCGCGAGCTCGGCGGCGCGGGCGTCGTCTCCGTCTACGGCCTCACCGAGGCGCCGTTCGTCGTGCTCTCCTCGCCGCGCGACCCCGACGAGAAGCTCGCGCGCAGCGAGGGCCGCGCCGCGGGCGGCGCCGAGCTGCGCTGCGTCGACGCCGCGGGGCGCGTCTGCGCGCCCGGCGAGGAGGGCGAGATCCGTGCGCGCGGCCCGCAGATCTGCCGCGGCTACCTCGACCCGTCGCTCGACGCCCAGGCCTTCGACGCCGACGGCTTCTTCCGCACCGGCGACCTCGGCCGCATCGATGCCGAGGGCTTCGTCACGGTCACCGGGCGGCTCAAGGAGATCATCATCCGCAACGGCGAGAACATCTCCGCCAAGGAGATCGAGGACCTGCTCTATGCGCACCCGCAGATCGCCGAGGCGGCGGTGATCGGCCTGCCGGATCCGAGGACGGGCGAGCGCTGCTGCGCGGTGGTGGTGGCCGAGGCGGGCGCCGCGCTCGACCTCGCCGAGATCGTGCGCCACTGCCGCGAGGCCGGGCTCGCGAGCCAGAAGCTCCCGGAGCGGCTCGAGCTCGTCGCGGCGCTCCCGCGCAACGCGAGCGGCAAGGTGCTGAAGCACGAGCTGCGCCGCGCGTACGCGGCGGGGACGTAGCCCCGGCGTGGACCTCTCCTGCTCCTTCCCCCCCGGCCCGCGCTGCGTCGAGTACGCGCAGCTCGCCGAGTCGCTCGGCTACCGCCGCGTCTGGCTCTACGACTCGCCGCTGCTCTACCCGGACGTGTGGATGACGCTCGCGCGGATCGCGGGGGTCACGCGGCGCATCGGCCTCGGCCCGGGCGTGCTGGTGCCGAGCCTGCGGCACGTGGCGACGCAGGCCGCCGCGATCGCGACGCTCGAGGCGCTCGCGCCGGGGCGCGTCGCGGCGGTGATCGGGACGGGCTTCACGGGACGGCGCCTGCTCGGGAAGCCTCCCCTCGCGTGGCGCGCGGTCGAGGACTACCTGCGCGCGCTGCGCGGTCTCCTGCGCGGCGAGGAGGTGGCGGTCGAGGGCGCGAAGCTGCGGCTCCTCCACCCGGAGGGCTTCGCGCCGCCGCGCCCGCTCGCGACGCCGCTGCTCGTCGCCGCGAACGGTCCGCGCGGGCTCGAGGTGGCCAGGGCGCACGGTGACGGCGTGCTCGCGCTCGGCGACCCGCCGCCGGGCTTCGCCTGGTGCGCGCTCGCGCGCTCCGGGACGCTGCTCGAGCCCGGCGAGAGCTGGGAGACGCCGCGCGTCTTCGCCGCGCTCGCGCCCGCAATCGCGCTCGTCTACCACGCGACCTACGAGGCCGCCGCGGCCGCCGTCGACCAGCTCCCGCGCGGCCGCGCCTGGCGCGAGGCGATCGAGGGCGTGCCTGCCGACGTCCGGCACCTGGCCCTCCACGAGGGCCACTGCGTCGAGCCCCCCGCGCGCGAGCGCCCGCACCTCGAGCCCGGCCTCGGCGCGATGACCTTCAGCGGCAGCGGCGACGAGCTGCGCGCGCGCTGGGCGGCCCTGGCCGCCGCGGGCGCCACCGAGATCGCGTACGCCCCGGCCGGCCCGGACGTGGCTCGGGAGTTGCGCGCGATGGCCGGGGTAGCGGGGCTGGGGTAGAGCGCCAGGGCCGTGGGGGCCCTCCCGATTTGACTCCGCTCGCCTTCGGCTCGCTGCGCGCGCGCTTCGCGCGCTTGCGTTTCGCCGCGGGCGTTCCGTCCGGGGCCTGCGGCGGCCGTTCTTCGGCACGACGGCGGGGGGAGAGGCCTCGACATGCTCGCGTCGAATCCGAAGTATCATTGGGTTCCCGGACGGAGGGTACCCGGTGGGCGCAACGGAGATCTCGGAAGCCATTTACGCGGCGGTCGAGGAGACGCGGTCGCTGCTCCAGAGCGACGGCGCCGACCTGCGGATCGTCGAGGTCGATGCGAAGGCCGCGCGGCTGCGCGTCGCCGTCGACCTCTCGGGGGTCGAGTGCCAGGACTGCGTCGTGCCGCCCGAGGTGCTGCGGACGGTGATCCGCTCGAACCTCGAGCGCAGCTATCCCGGGGAGCTCGAGATCGTGATCGACGATCCCCGCGACGGCGCCGGGCGCTGAGCGGGGCCCGCCGGTGACGGCCGCGAGCGTCGGGCAGGGCCGGATCCGGATCCGCGTGCCGACCGCCCGGCCGCCGGTGGTGCAAGGCGCGCCGGCCTTTCTCCTCGACCGGCCGATCGCGGGGCTGCGCATCGGCCTGCGCCACGAGGGCTCGTGGCGCTCGTGGATGCTGATCGTCGGCGAGTGGGAGGCCTTCCTGCGCCGCGACGGCGCCCTGCCCGTCGTCGTGCAGACGGGCGAGCGCGTCGGAAGCGAGGGCGAGCGCACCCGCGCCGACGTCGCGAAGTGGGCCGCGTCGGTCGACTGCGGCATCTCGGGCCTCGGCACCTGCGGCTCGTGCACGTCCTGGAGCGTGCACGACGCCGTGACGCTCGAGCGGCAGGGCCGGCCCGCGATCGTCGCGGTGACCGAGGAGTTCGCGAAGCACGCGGGCAACATGGCGCGCCACCTCGGCCACCCGGACCTGAAGCTGCTGGTGCTCCCGTACCCGCTCGAGGGGCGGCCCGAGCCCGAGCTGCGCGAGATCGCCGCCCTGCACTATCCCGCCTTCCTGCGCCTCTTGGGGGCGAGCGGTGGCTAGCGCGCTCAGCGCCGAGCTCGTCGAGGTCGACGCCGACCCCGAGGCCTTCTACGCGCTCTCGCTCGAGCGGGGCTGGGGCGACGGCGCGCCGCTGCTGCCGCCGACCGACGAGCGGGTGCTCGCGCTGCTCGCCGCGACGCCGCGGCCCGCGGACGAGATCCTCGGCGTGCTGCCGCCGCGCCACGGCGTCGCCACCGTCGAGCTCGCGGCAATCAACGCGGCGATGGCGGGCGTCCTGCCGGCCGCCTTCCCGCTGGTGATCGCCGCGCTCGAGGCGATCAGCGCGCCCGAGTTCAACGCCTTCGCGCTCACCACCACGACCTCGAGCGTCTTCCCGATGCTGATCGTGAACGGCCCCTCGCGCGACGAGCTCGGGATCGACTACCGCGCCGGCTGCCTCGGCGGCGCGGCGGGCCGCGGCTCGATGACGATCGGGCGCGCGGTCTCGCTGGCGCTGCGCAACGTCGGCGGGCAGCGAGCCGGCGAGACCTCGCGCACGGTCTTCGGCCAGCCCGCGCGCTTCGGGCTCTGCTTCGGCGAGTGGGAGGAGCGCTCGCCGTGGCCCCCGCTCGCGCAGCGGCGCGGCTTCCGCCCCGACCAGGACGTCGTCACGGTGCACGGCGGCAAGGGGACCTTCCCGCTCGCGGACGTCAACAACGACGATGCGCGCGACCTCGCCTACACGATCGCGAAGTGCCTCGCCTTCCCGATGAACAACTGGTACCTCGAGCCGACGGGCGGCAGCGGGCAGCTCGTGCTGGCGCTGAATCCGATCTGGGCGGCGCGCATGGGCAGTGCCTTCCCGAAGCTCGAGGCGCTCCAGGCCTACCTCCACGAGCACGCCTGGCAGCCGCTCGGGCTCTGGCGGCCCGCGAACCAGGAGATCCTGCGCGCGAAGGGGCGCGTCGACGCCGCGGACCGGGTCTTCCTGGTGGAGCGGCCGGAGCAGCTCGTGCCGATCGTCTGCGGCGGGCTCGGCAGCCTGCACGCCGTCGCGCTGACGAGCTTCTGCGAGAGCGAGATGCAGAGCGTCGCGGCGCAGCACCGGGAGCCGGGCGCGGGGCGGGCGCGCGCATGACGAGCCGCTACGAGCCCGAGACGCTCGAGCTCGGCGACGCCTCGCCCGAGGCGCTCTACGAGCTCTTCGAGAAGCGCCACTGGGGCGACGGGCTCCCGCTCGTCCCCCCGACCCGCGAGCGGGTCGACGCGATGCTCGAGCTGGCCGCGGGCGAGCCCGACGAGGTGCTCGCGACGCTGCTGCCGCGCGCCGGGGTCGTGACGCGCCGCGTGGTCGCGATCAACGCCGTGCTCGCCGGCTGCCCGCCGGCGGTCTTCCCCGTGGTGCTCTCCGCGGTGCGCGCGCTGGCGCGGCCCGAGGTGAACCTGCGCGGCGTGAACGCGACCACGCATCCGGTGGCGCCGCTCGTGATCGTGCACGGCGAGATCGCGGCGCGCGCCGGCTTCCACGCCGGCGTCGGCGCCTTCGGCCCCGGGAACCGCGCCAACGCGACCACCGGGCGCGCCGTGCGCCTGCTGCTGCTGCACGTCGCCGGCGCCCGGCCCGGGTTCGGCGACGCCGCGACCCACGGCCAGCCGGCGAAGTACAGCTACTGCGTCGCCGAGAACCTCGCCGAGTGCCCGTGGGAGGGCTACGCCGCGAGCCGCGGCGTCGACGCGCCGAGCGCGGTCACGGTCTTCTGCGGCGAGGGCCCGCACAACATCCACGACGCCGAGGCCGCCGGCGACCCCGCGCTGATCCTCGACAAGATCGCCTCCGCGATGACCTCGCTCGGGGCGAACAACGCGCCGATCAGCCAGGCCGAGTTCTTCGTCGCGCTCGGGCCCGAGCACGCGCAGAGCCTCGCCGTCCGGGGCCTCACGCGGCCGGACGTCGCGTCGTACCTCTACGAGCACGCGCGGATGCCCGCGCGCGTCTTCCGGCGCCACTTCGAGGAGCTCGCCTGGGCGGAGTGGATGAAGATCGCCGACGACGACGACCTGCTGCCGATGACCGGGCACCCCGACAACGTCCGCGTCTTCGTCGCCGGAGGCCCGGGCAAGCACAGCCTCTTGATGCCGTCCTGGGGCATGACGCGCAGCGCGACCGTTCCGGTCGAGGGCTGAGGAGGAGCCGATGAGCGCGACCACGATCTACCTGCCCGAGAGCGCGCCCGGCCCGCCGCCGGCGTCCCTCGCCGCGTCGCCCGCCTCGCTCGCGGGGCTGCGGATCGCCGTCCTCGACAACGGCAAGCCCAACGCCGCGGTGGTGATGGCGCGCGCCGCCGAGACCCTGGCGGCGCGGGTCGGCGCCGAAGTCTCGCTCGTGATCAAGAAGGGCCCCGGCGGGCGCTCGGCCAACGCCGCGATCCCGTGCGCCGAGGACGTGTTCGCGCGCGTCGTCGAGGAGGCCGATCTCGTCCTCACCGGCGCCGCCGATTGCGGCTCCTGCACCGCCTACAGCGTCCAGGACTCGATCGAGCTCGAGAAGGCCGGCCGCCCGGCGGTGGTCGTCACGACGACGAAGTTCCGCCCGATCGCCGAGACGCTCTCGGGCCACTTCGGCCTCCCCGGCGTGCGCCTGCTGGTCCTGCCCCATCCGCTCGGCGGCACGCCCGTGCCGACGCTGCACGCCTGGGCCGACGCCGCGACCGACCGGCTGATCGCGCTCTTCACCAAGGGCGGCTGAGGGGCCGCGAGCGCGCGCGCCGCGAGCCGCAGGCGAGCGAAGTCGAATGCCTAGCGCGCCGCGAGCTCCCGGCGCAGCGTGTCCTCGAGCAGGCGCAGCTCGGCGCGGCGTGCGGGGCCGCGGCCATCGAGCACCGCAAGCGACGAGAGGCCGGAGAGCACCGAGGCGGTGTAGCGCTGGAGCTCGAGGGCGCGGCGCTGCGGGAGGCGGGCGTCGGGGAAGATGCGGCGCCAGATGCGATCGAGCGCCCGCTCCATCTTCGTCTGCCAGCCCGGCGAGCCCTCTCGCTCCGCGGGTGCCAGGTGGAGCAGGATCTCGAGCATCGAGCGGTAGTGCGGGCTCGCGAAGTGCTCCCAGGCGCCCTCGACGAAGCGGGCCACGCGCTCGGCGAGCGGCGCGTCGGCGGGGATCTCGGCGGTCCGCTCGGCGAGGCGCTCGACCGAGTCCTCGAGCACGGCGTCGAGGATGCCCTCCTTCGCGCCGAAGTGGTGCTGCACCGCTCCCCAGGTGACGCCGGCGCGGCGCGCGATCTCGCTCGCCGTGGTGCGCTGGAAGCCCTGCTCGGCGATGCTCGCGACGACCGCCGCGAGGATGCGCTCGCGCGTCGCCGCGGTGCGCTCGGCCTGCGTGCGGCGCGCGCGCGGCGTGCGCGGCGTGCGCGAGGCGTTCGCCACGCGGGCCCCCTAGCGCCCGAGCCGGGCTTCGCCGAGGTCGAAGACCCAGCCCGTCGCGGTCGAGAGGCGCATGAAGGCCGCCTCGCGCGGCGCCTCGGCGGGCCCGGCCGCGGGGTCGACCGAGAGCTCGCAGGCGATGCGCCCGCCCTGCGTCGCGAGCCCGAGCAGGCGCGCGCGCGGGTCGACGGCCTGCGCGGCCGCCTCGACGCCGCGGGCGACGCCGCGCGCGAGCAGGCCGACCCAGCCCGGCTGCTCGGGATCGAGGAGCTCGGGCGACGCCGGCGCGAGCTCGACGCGCACGCGCTCGCCGTCCGCCTCGACGTGGCGCGCGAAGCCCGGCGGCAGCGCCGCGTGCAGGCGCAGCGCCGCCGCCACCGCCGGAGCGCCGCCGCCGGCGACGCCGAGCGCGCGGGCGAGGCGCTGGCCCGCGACCCAGGCGACCGCGATCCACTGCTGCGCGAGGATCGCGCGCGCCTTCTCGACCCCGAGGCGCGCGGCGAGCGCGAGCTCGGCCGAGCTCGCGAGCAGATGCACCTGGATCTGGAACTCGCGCGCGACCGCGGCGAGCGTCGCCGTCGAGAGGTCGCCGAGGCGGAAGCGCGGCGCGAAGTCACCGCGGTAGTCGCAGAGGCCCTCGGGCGCGCGCTCGGGTGCGCGCTCGTTCGCGAGCGTCGCGATCGGGAGCCCGGCGACGGCGCGCGTGTGCGTCGCCGGGCCGACGGGCTCGTTCGCGGCGTCGATCTCGATCGTCCAGTGGCAGTGCGGCACGCGGTCCGCGGGCACGCGCGGCGGGCGGTGGATCGGCCGGATGCGCGCGCGGGGGTTCGTCGCGTAGGCGGTGGCGTCGAAGGTCGGGTCCTCGATCTTGTGGCACATCCCGATCACGCGCTTCTCGCCGTGGCGCTCGGTGTCCATGAGCGCCCCGCAGTGGAGCAGCCAGAACTCGCCGTGGTGCGCGTCCACGAGCTTCCAGGCGACGTCCATGTACTGGTGCGGGAAGCCGACGTCGAGCTGCAGCGCCTTCATGATCGCGTCGACGCCGTCGCCCTCGATGCCCATGAGCCGCCGCATCCGGCTCGTGTACACGGGGGAGGCGCCCATCCACTCGTCGATCGCGACGTCGTCGACCGAGTCGACGTTCCGGGTCGCGATCGCGACCGCCGGCATCAGCGCGCGGTCGATCAGGTGCCCGACGTGCATGGTCTCGAGGGCGATCGGGAGCAGCGCCGCGCGCTCGAGCGCGTCGAAGGCCGGGCCGGGCGTCGTCATGGGCCCTCCTCGAAACCCCGCGGGTCTCTGCACGCTACCAGAAAATACATTGCATCCGCAATGTAAATCGCGTAGCCTGCTCCGCGGTCGCCCGCGCCGACGGCGCCGGTCCCGCGACCCCAGGAGGCCCCGATGGCGCTCGCCCCCCTCGCCCCGGAGACCCGCAACCTGATCGACGGCCGGCTCACGGCCGCGAGCAACGGCGGGGTCTTCGAGAACCGGAACCCCGCGACGGGCGCCGTGATCGGCACCTGCGCCGACGGCACCAAGGACGACATGGAGGCGGCGCTCGCCGCCGCGCGTCGCGCCTTCGACGAGACCGGCTGGTCGACCGACGCCGCGCGCCGCGCGCGCTGCCTGCGCCAGCTCTACGAGGGCCTCGTCGCCGAGAAGGAGCAGCTGCGCTCGATCGTCGTCGCCGAGGCGGGCGCGCCGCTCTCGCTGACGAGCTACATGCACGTCGACGACCCGATCGAGATGATGGCCTACTGGGCCGAGAAGCCGACCTCGTTCCGCTACGAGGAGTGGCTCTCGGAGGTGCCCTTCCTCGGGCAGCCGCAGCGGCGCCTGCTGCGCCGCGAGGCGGTCGGCGTCGTCGGCGCGATCACGCCCTGGAACGTCCCGCTCTACCTGAACATCGCGAAGATCGGGCCCGCGCTCGCCGCGGGCTGCACGATCGTGCTGAAGCCGGCGCCCGACACGCCGTGGTCCGCGACGCACCTCGGCAAGATCATCACCGAGCGCACCGAGATCCCGAAGGGCGTCGTCAACATCGTCGCCTCGTCGGACCACCTGCTCGGCGAGATGCTCTCGACCGACCCGCGCGTCGACCTCGTGACCTTCACCGGCTCGACCGCGACCGGCCGCCGGGTGATGGAGCGCGCCTCGGCGACGGTGAAGAAGGTCTTCCTCGAGCTCGGCGGGAAGTCGGCCAACATCCTGCTCGACGACGCGAACTTCGAGGCGGTGGTCCCGAGCACCGCGATGACCTGCGTGCACGGCGGCCAGGGCTGCGCGATCACGACGCGGCTCCTGCTCCCGCGCAAGCGCTACGCCGAGGGCGTCGCGATCGCCGAGGCGGCCTGGAAGGGCTGGCGCTACGGCGACCCGACCGACCCCGCGAACCTCCAGGGCCCGCAGGTGAGCCGGCGCCAGCAGGAGCGCGTGCTCGCCTACATCGAGAAGGGCAAGGCCGAGGGCGCGCGCTGCCTGGTCGGCGGCGGCCGGGGCAAGGGGCCCGGCTTCTTCGTCGAGCCGACGCTCTTCGTCGACGTCGACCCGCGCTCGACGATCGCGCAGGAGGAGATCTTCGGCCCCGTGCTCTGCGTGATCCCCTACGAGGACGACGACGACGCCGTGCGCATCGCCAACGACTCGATCTACGGCCTCTCCGGGGCCGTGCACAGCGCCTCCGAGGAGCGCGCGCTCGGCGTCGCCCGCCGCATCCGCACCGGCACGATGTCGGTGAACGGCGGCATGTGGTTCCACGTCGACTCGCCCTTCGGCGGCTACCGCCAGAGCGGCGTCGGGCGCGAGAACGGGCAGCAGGGCTTCGAGGAGTACCTCGAGACCAAGGTGATCGGCCTGCCCGGGAAGCGCTGAGCCCGTGATCCGCTTCGACCCCTTCGACTACGCCTTCCACGAGGACCCCTACCCGATCTACCGCGAGCTGCGCGCGTCCGCCCCGGCCTACCGCAGCGACGAGCAGGGCTTCTGGGCGCTCTCGCGCCACGCCGACGTGCTCGCGGGCTTCAAGGACCACGAGCTCTTCTCGAACGCGGGCGGCGTCTCGCTCGAGGTCGGCGAGCTCTCCGAGGACACGAGCCTCGTGCTCTCGATCCTCGGCATGGACCCGCCGCGCCACACGCGCATGCGCGGCCTGGTCTCGAAGGGGTTCACGCCGCGCCGCGTCGCCGAGCTCGAGCCGCGCGTCCGCGAGGTCGCGGTCGGCTACCTGGACCGGCTCCGCCCGGCGGGGCGCTGCGACTTCGTCGCGGACTTCGCCGGCCGGCTCCCGATGGACGTCGTGAGCGAGCTGGTCGGCGTGCCGCCGCCGGACCGCGACGAGCTGCGCGCCTGGGCCGACCTCGTGCTGCACCGCGAGGCCGACGTGCGCGGGATCCCGCAGCAGGGCATCGAGGCCTCGGGCCGCCTGCTCGAGTACTTCTTCCGCCTCGTCGCCGAGCGCCGCCGGCGCCCCGGCGCCGACCTCGCAAGCGCGCTCTGCGCCGCGGAGCTCGAGGGCCTGCGCCTCGACGACCGCGAGGTGGTCGCGTTCCTGTACCTGATGATCATCGCCGGGAACGAGACCACGACGAAGCTGCTCGCGAACGCGCTCTACTGGCTGGAGAAGCACCCCGCGGCGCGCGCCGAGGTGACGGCCGACCCCGGGCTCGTGCCCGCCTGGGTCGAGGAGACGCTGCGCTTCGACAACTCGACGCAGCTGATGGCGCGCACCGCGACCCGCGACGCCCTGCTCCACGGCGAGAAGATCCGCGCCGGCGAGAAGGTGCTGCTGCTGATCGGCTCCGCGAACCGCGACGAGCGCGTCTTCCCCGACCCCGACGTCTACGACCTGCACCGCGACGCCAGCGAGCACCTCTCCTTCGGGCGCGGCGTGCACTTCTGCCTCGGCGCGTCGCTCGCGCGCCTCGAGGCGCGGGTTGCGCTCGAGGAGGTGCTGCGGCGCCTCCCGGAGTGGCGGATCGACGCCGCCGGCCTCGAGCGCGTCCACTCGACCAACGTCCGCGGCTTCTCGAGGCTGCCGATCTCGTTCGCGCGCTAGACTCCTCCGCCACACCGCTGCCAGGGAGGAGGAGTCGTGCCGCGCTGGACCCGGGACGAGATCGAGGAGCACTGGGCGCACTACCAGAAGGTGGCCCGCCGCTGCGGGCCCGCCGGAAACTGGGACGAGTTCGCCGAGCTGTACACGGAGGACGCGGTGATGGCGGTCTCCGGCGGGATCCGCATCGGCGGGCGCGAGGCGATCAAGCGCTGGTACCGCGAGGCCTTCGCGAAGCAGCCGATGCGCTCGCTCCACTACTACCCGGTCGACTGGTACATGATCGACGAGCACCGCGGCTGGCTCTCCTGCCAGTTCTGGAACCGCATGGCCGACCCCGGCGACGGCTCCATCCACGAGTTCGGCTGCTTCAGCCTGCTCAAGTACGCGGGCGACGGGCTCTGGTCCTGGGAGGAGGACAAGCTCGACCCCGCCGAGATCGAGGCCACCTTCCAGAGCTGGATGGCCGCGAAGAAGCGCTGCGGCTCGCCGCTCGAGGATTGACGCCGCGAGAGCGGATCAGCGCGTCTCGATCCGCCGGGCGCCGGAGGGACGTCGCGGAGCGGATGCGCGCAGGAGCTTCGGATCCGAGCCGCCGCCCCTTGGATGCGAACGGCCGGGTCGACCCGTCGCCGGAGGAAGGGATGGGGGCCGCAGCGAAATCAAGCGCAGGCCGCCATCGATTCCGGCGCATCGACCGCCAGCGCGACGGGTGCTTTCGTGGGGATCGACCCGTTGCCCCCTTGGCGGCCGAGCCATTCGCGGAGGCCCCCGTCCCTTCCTCCGGCGACCCCTCGCGAACCGGGCCCCGAGTTGCCGGGAGCGGTAGAGCCGATACTCGTAGGAGCGCTTGCGCGCCGCCGTTCCCTCGACGCGGTGGCAACTAACGTCCTCCCGCCGCGGCGCGCGCCGGGGAGTGGCCGGAGGCGAGGCGGCGGCGGTGGCGGCCGATCGCATCGGCCATCGAGTCGAGGAAGACGCGCACGCGGCCGGTCGTGCGCAGGTCCTGGTGGGTGAGCAGCCAGAGCCCCGTCTCCAGGGCGGGCTCCGGCGGGCGCAGACGCGCGAGCCCCGGGTCCTCGTCGGCGAGGAAGCAGAGCAGGTGCCCGACGCCGATGCCCGCCTGCAGCGCCGCGAGCAGCGCCGTCCCGGTGCTCACGCGGCAGGCAACGCGCGCGTGCGGCACCTGCTCGCGCATCCAGCGCGCCGCGGGGATGTGCGCCATGCCGTCCTCCCAGCCGACCCAGACGTGCGCGGCGAGCTCGAGCCCGGCGGGGTGCTCGGCGAGGTAGGAGTTCGCGGCGTAGAGCGCCGAGGGGAGCGTTGCGAGGCGCCGCCCGACGAGGTCCGGCGGCGGGCGGTCGGTCACGAGCAGCGCGACCTCGGCCTCGCGCATCGCGAGCTCCGCCGGCTCCGGCGTCGAGATCAGGTCGATCTCGATGTCGGGGAAGCGGCGCGAGAAGGCGGCGAGCTCGGGCATGAAGCTCGTCGCCAGCGCGTCGGTGGTCGCGACGCGCACGCGGCCCGAGAGCCGCGCGTCGCGGCCCTGCACGCGGCGCGCGAAGGCGTCGAACTCGGCCTCCATGCGCCGCGCGGACTCGAGCATCTCGCTGCCCGCGGGGGTCAGGACGTAGCCGCCGCCGCTGCGCTCGAAGAGCCGCGCACCGAGCCCGGCCTCCAGGGCGGCGAGGCGCCGCGACACCGTCGAGTAGGAGACGCCGAGACCGCGGGCCGCCTCGGTGAGGGAGCCCGTGCGGGCCACCGCGAGGAAGGTCCGCAGGTCGTCCCAGTCCACGCGTCGATTCTCGCACAGCCGGGGGGATTTGCCGGACGCGGCGGAAGGGCGTAGGGTGCCGGGCTCGGAGCCGCCCCGTCGGTGCGGGCGGCCCGTGCGGGCGCGGCGCAGGCGCGAGAAGCAAGCGGGGAGAGCCATGGGAATCTGCCAGGGTCGGGTCGTGATCGTGACGGGAGGGGGGCGCGGCATCGGACGCGAGCACGCGCTCGAGCTCGCGCGCCAGGGCGCAAAGGTGGTCGTGAACGACCTCGGCGCGACCAGCGCCGGCGAGGGTCGCGACGCGAGCCCCGCGGAGGAGGTCGCCCAGGCGATCCGCAAGGGCGGCGCCGAGGCGATCGTGAACGGCGCCGACATCGCGGACTTCGAGCAGGCGGGCGCGCTCGTGAAGCAGACGCTCGACGCGTTCGGGCGCCTCGACGCGGTCGTGAACAACGCCGGCATCCTGCGCGACCGCATGTTCGTGAACGGCAGCGTCGAGGAGTGGGACGCGATCATGCGCGTGCACCTGCGCGGCCACTTCTGCCTGACGCGCCACGCCTGCGCGTACTGGCGCGACCGCTCCAAGGCCGGCGAGCGGGTCGCCGCGCGGATCGTGAACACGAGCTCGGGCGCGGGCCTGCAGGGCAGCGTCGGGCAGAGCAACTACGCCGCCGCGAAGGCCGGCATCGCGGCGCTGACGCTGGTGCAGGCGGTCGAGCTCGCGCGCTACGGCATCACCGCGAACGCGATCGCGCCCTCCGCGCGCACGCGGCTCACCGAGAGCGTCTTCCCCGACATGATGCGCAAGCCCACGCAGGGCTTCGACGTGATGGACCCGGCGAACATCGCGCCGCTCGTCGCCTGGCTCTGCAGCGAGGAGTCGGGCGACGTCACCGGCCGCGTCTTCGAGATCGAGGGCGGAAAGATCAGCGTCGCCGACGGCTGGCGCACCGGCCCGGCGATCGACCGCGGCGGGCGCTGGGACCCGGCGGAGGTCGGAGACGCCGTGCGCGAGATCCTCTCGAAGTCCGTGACGCCGCAGAAGGTGTACGGCAGCTAGCCCGGGCCCCCGTGAACCCCTCCGATCTCGGCACCATCCCGCGGCTCGTCCTCGACGCGGCGGAGCGCTTCGCCGGCCGCAGCGCCCTCGAGGAAGGCGGTCGCCGCTGGAGCTTCCCGGAGCTCGCGCAGGAGTGCCTGCGCGCCGCGCGCGCCTTCGGCGCCGCGGGCCTGCGCCACGGCGATCGCGTCGCGATCTGGGCGCCGAACGGGAGCGGCTGGATCTTCGCCGCCGTGGGCGCGCAGATGGCCGGCGGCGTGCTGGTGCCGCTGAACACGCGCTTCAAGGGCTCCGAGGCGGCCTACATCCTCCAGAAGAGCCGCGCGCGCATCCTCGTCGGCGTCGAGGAGTTCCTCGGCACGCGCTACCTCGAACAGCTCTCGGGCCACGCGCTCCCCGACCTCGAGCGACGCGTGCTGCTCGACGGCAGCGCTCCGGGCGCGACCTCCTTCGAGGCCTTCCTCGCCGAGGGCGCGCGCACGACCGAGGCCGACGCGAGGCGCCGCGCCCTCGCCGTCTCGCCGGACGACCTCGCCGACATCCTCTTCACCTCGGGCACCACCGGCCGGCCCAAGGGCGTGATGACCGGCCACCACCAGAACCTGCGCGGCTTCGAGGCGTGGACCGAGGTGATCGGCCTGCGCGAGGGCGACCGCTACCTGATCGTGAACCCCTTCTTCCACGCCTTCGGCTACAAGGCGGGCTGGCTCTCCTGCATCATGCGCGGCGCGACGGCCCTGCCCCACGCCGTCTTCGACGTGCCGGCGGTGCTCGAGCGCCTGCCGCGCGACCGCGTCAGCGTGCTGCCGGGGCCGCCCGCGATCTACCAGTCGATCCTGATGCACCCCGAGCGCGCCCGCTACGACCTCTCGAGCCTGCGCCTCGCCGTGACCGGCGCCGCCGCGATCCCCGTCGAGCTCGTGCGGCGCATGCGCGACGAGCTCGGCTTCGAGACCGTGATCACGGGCTACGGGCTGACGGAGGCGTCGGGCATCGTGACGATGTGCCGCCACGACGACGACCCGGAGACGATCGCGACGACCTCGGGACGGGCGATCCCCGGCGTCGAGGTGCGCTGCGTCGACGACGCCGGGCGCGAGGTCGCGCGCGGCGAGCCCGGCGAGGTGGTCGTGCGCGGCTACAACGTGATGCGCGGCTATTTCGAGGAGGAGGCCGAGACCGCGGCGACGATCGACCGCGACGGCTGGCTCCACACCGGCGACGTCGGCGTGATGGACGAGCGCGGCTACCTGCGCATCACCGATCGCAAGAAGGACATGTTCATCATGGGGGGCTTCAACTGCTACCCCGCC
>Ga0075428_100002476_pt1 | contig 20049 bp, 13 predicted proteins | sample RhiMetdeltSRZDD2_FD_75291 | JGI IMG/M metagenome (GOLD analysis project Ga0075428, IMG submission 75291) | Populus rhizosphere microbial communities from Tennessee, USA - Rhizosphere MetaG P. deltoides SRZDD2 | ecosystem: Host-associated > Plants > Roots > Rhizosphere > Soil | place: USA... | reverse complement strand
CCGTCGGTACCGCGGATGATGCTGGCACGGAGCGTGCGGTTGAACGCCATGTAGTACGTGACCAGCGAATCCCCGCCTGCGACGTACCAATAGGGCGACCAGGCGGCGGCCTCGATCGGGGCCTCCGCCCCGAACGTGAATGCCCCCGGCAGGTATGCGTCCTCGCTGCTTTGCGTTGGTGCGTCACCCGCCCAGGCCCACCGCACCGTCTTCGTAGCATCGCGGAAGGACAGCCGCACCGTGCTCATGAACACACCGCGGTACGGGACTTCGGCCCGCATCACCGGAAGAGCGACCGCACGAACGACCAGCTCGTGGGCTGAACCGCCACGCTGCAAGACACAACGTCGCCGCCCAAAGAGGCGCGCCCGCCTCGAGCACAGGTCTCGCGGATCGATCCATTGTCACTGAGATGGATGCGGGGATGTTTCCGACCCGGCAGATTGGCAGCTTGGACCTCGAGAATGCGATTCGACGGCAGACTCGATGCATCGTAATCGAGCCAGTACAAGACGACGACCCCCGGCGACTGAAAGACGTCTGGCCCGTGGGTTTGGACACCGTCGCCGAGGGGATCTCCAGTCGTTTGGAAGAATCCGGGTCCCGGGATCGTCGTCACCCGCCAGTCGGCAGGGAAGCCCGCGACACGGAACTCCGCCATAGCAACGTAACCTCCTTCACCGTCGAGCCGTGCACACACGTAGGCACGGTGCAACCCAGGCGACACGGGAAGTACGCAGGTTTCAGCCGCCGCCTCGGCGAAGATTCCGATCGTGGTGCTGGGTGTGATGCTGCCGCCTTCCGGGGAGACGACCTCGACGGTCCCCGGGCCGAAATCACCGACCCTAGAGAGGTTCGAATTCACCAACCAGACCAGGTAGCCGCGTGTCGAGGGCTCACAGAAGGGTCCCTGTGGCGGTGACTCCGAGTCGGCGTACCACAGACTGGCACCCACGAAGAGGCCGTCATCGCCCCACGGGTACACTGAAAAGTGCGTGTGCTGGTACGCGGCGTTGCACGGCTGTGCCTCGCCATGGCGTGGCGACCGGAAGACGATGCGGTCGATTCCCGCCGTGACCACGAGATGGCTGGGCACGATTTCGAATCGCGCTTCCGTCGAGTCGCACCGGAACTCGACGACATGATCCACCGCGGAGGCGAGGGACGCGCAGCCCGCCGTGAGAAAGTAAGAGAGTAGAAAGACGTCACGCACTCGGCGCCTCGGCATTCCGATCTCCAAACGGCAGTCGGGTAGGCACCTTGAAGTGTAACATCCCGATCGGGGGCACGGGTGGCCGCGCGATGCAGTGTCAGGGAGGCAGTCCGCACACGGAGATCAGGTCCGATCTCGCGACCGAATCGCACGTGACGCCTCGCGTGTTCACATCGGAGGTTGCCTGGTCGAGACGCGGTACGCGCGACTGACTGGCCAAGCGCCGCAAGATGGCCCCGTAGCTCAGCAGGAGAGAGCGGCGGTTTCCTGAGCCGCGCCAGGGGCCAGGAAACACAACCATCCAGACCGCCGAAGTGAGTTCAGGTCATTGTCGTTGAAGGTCCGTCCGCAAAGCGACTTGCCACGTATGCATCGCGCGAGTAATCTCTCATATCCTCGCCAGGATTTCGGGCCGGCACGGGGGCCCAATGACCGACGTCAGCCGACGACGTTTCCTCGCAATGGCCGCGGCGATCGGCGCATCCGTGGCATGGGGCGGCGTGCGCATCGTGTCCGCGCACGCCGGATGGCGCGAGCGCCGCGATCGATATCCCGAAGGCGTCGCCTCAGGGGATCCGCAGACTGCCAGTGTCATTCTGTGGACGAGGCGCCCGTTCGGTGACGAGGCGAAGACGGCGCGGCTCGTCGTCGAAGTCGCGACCGACGCGAAGTTCGACCGCATCATCGCCTCGGCGCCTGCCGTCGTATCCGCAGCGTCGGACTGGACTTGCCGCGTGCTCGTGGGCGGCCTGAAACCGCGCCGCGAGTACTGGTACCGCTTTATGGATGAAACCGGGGCCGGAAGTCGTGTCGGTCGCACCGTCACCGCGCCTGCGGACGGCGATGACCGCCCTGTGCGGTTCGCATTCGTCAGCTGTCAGAATGTAACCCAGGGCGCGCAGAACGCCTATCGACGGATGATCTACGAGGATATGCGCGCGCCCGAGACCGATCGCCTCGGGTTCGTTCTCCATCTTGGTGACTTCATCTACGAGATCGTTTGGTATCCGGAAGACCGGCCGCAGGGCATGTACGACCGGCGCTTGATCGACATCGTGCGCTACCCGACCGGCGAGAAGATCTCGGACTACCATATTCCCGTGACGTTGGAGGATTACCGCGCCATCTATCGTGCGTATCTCCACGATCCCGACTTGCAAGATGCGCGCGCACGCTTCCCCTTTGTTCCGATGTGGGACAACCACGAGTACTCGTGGCTCGGATACCAATCGCTGCTGAAGTTCAATGGGGAGACGCGCCCGGCTCAGACCCGCAAGGTCGCAGCAAATCAAGCGTGGTTCGAGTATCAACCGGCCCGAATCAAGAAGCTGAGCGGCCCCTCGCTCGAGAGCTTCGATGGGCCGCAGGTCGTGGATGCGCCGATCGAACACTTCGATGCGCAGGGGCTGGGCGAGGAGCCGAACAATCGCGCCGCCATCGCGAGCCTCACGGCCTACCGATCGCTGCGTTGGGGTCGCAACATGGAACTTCTCATCACCGACCAACGCAGCTATCGTTCGGAGGAGCCCACGAGCCGCCCCGAAGCGGCTCCGTTCTCGAGCCCCGATTTTCCGAATCTCGTACCGCAAGAAGCGATGGAAATCCTCGACGCGGGTCGCACCTACGCAGGCGGCGCGCCACCCGCGTCGATTCGCTTCGGCGAGACGGACGTACCGAATTTCCGCCGCGCCGAACCACCTCAAACGATTCTTGGTGCCGAACAGAAGCACTGGTTCCTCGAGCGACTACGCACGTCGAACGCGACATGGAAGATCTGGGGCAACACAACCGGCACGCTCGATTGGCGCGTCGATCCGCAAAACCTTCCCGCAGACCTCGGCAAACCGTGGCCCGGCGCCGGCTACGCATGCTTCGGTGGCGGCGACTCGAGCACCGCCTATGTCGAGCGCGCCGAGATCTACGACCTCGTGCGGGACGAGGGCATCACGGGTTTCGCGACCGTGGCCGGCGACCGGCACAGCTTCTGGGCGGGACTCGCGGCGAAGGCGTTGCCGCCGAGCGCGTTCGAACCCGTAGGCGTCGCTTTCATCACTGGCTCGATCTCAGCGCCGGGCCTCGTCGAGGCCTTCGAGCACAGGTTCCCCAAGGACCATGCGCTGCGCGCGCTTTATCTCGCCGACCAGCCCGGGGACAGCAAGCCGAAGCCCGCCATCAATCTGCTGCTGCATCACGGAGTGCGCTCGTGTCTCGAGTATCAGAAGACGGGCGACATCGATGCCGCCCGGCGCCGGTCGAATCCGGACCTGGCGCCGCACCTGAAGTTTCTCGACATGGGCGGCCACGGTTACGCCACGGTGCGGATCACGCGCGATACGATCGAAAGCGAGTTCGTATGCATTCAGCGGCCGCTGGAACGCAGCGCGCGGGAGGACGGCGGTCCACTCGTCTATCGAATCGCGCACCGGGCAGCGCTCTGGAGCAAAGGGGAGCGGCCGAAGTTGGAGCAGCGCCTCATCGAAGGAAATCCCACGCTGTCGACATAGGGGCGGCGGATTACTCGAGCCGTACGACCCTGCGAGAGAGCGCGATGCCGGATTCGGCCACACGCGCGCCAGCGACGTGGCCGGGTTCACTTCCAACACGGAGACGGGTTGGCCACTGCCGTTGACGTGCTGGATATAGATGTCGTCGTTGGTTCCGCTGCGGCGGTCCTGCCAGGCGACGAATGCGCCGCCGGAGCCATCGGCTGCGATCGTGGGATCTCGCTGATAATCCGGGGCGGTGCACAGTTCCAGCCCATTGGGAGTCCACTGGGACTCCTGCACGAGGCGGTCTCGCTGCGCATGATCGCAGCGATGGCGGTCATTCTGGCTGGCGTCGCTCTGATTCAGATCGATGGCAGAAGAACCAGATGAGTCGAGGGAATCAGAAGCGAATGCCGCGGCTCAGCTTGACGAAGACTCGCCGCCCGGCGAGCACGAGTGGGTCTTGGGCATCGTCCGCGGACTCGAGCGCTGCAAATCCGTCCGTGTAGCCGATGTAGCACGCTGTCCCGGGCCGGACGAGATACGTCAGAAGGACGTCGAACACGAGCCGCTTGCGGTCCGCCGTCGTCACGAGGGCTTGATTGCCGAGAAAGCCGTCGTAGTCGACGATCGTTCGCAGTGAAAGCTCGCGCGTGAACTGATACGAGATCCGGGTCCGCGCCACGTGGTGATCGAAGATCGCCGCCGTTCCTTCGATGCCGACGGCTCCGGGGCGGGTATCCAATTGATTGTAGAGATAGCTCAGGCCGAGCTGGAATGCCGGTGTCGGTCGAATCTGCACATCGAGCGTGGCAATGAGGCCACGAGCGCTTTCCGGCGGGCGGGACGGCGGCGCCTGGAAGTTGGGGAAGATGCCGTAGTCGAGCGTCTCGGCGATCGTCAGCCATTGCCACCATTCCGTCGAAGCGTTGAAACTGTCGAATCGGCCTCGAACGTCGGTTCCGCGGATTCGATCGTAGGACTCCACGTGACGAACGAAAAAGGAGGTACGGCCGCGCATGTCGAGCTGGAAGGGGAAGCGCACGAGCCAACCCCGCAGCGTTTCGTCGTGATCCCACTCGAAGCGGAAGAACGAGTTCGGGCCGTAGGCGACGACGGGGCCGGTTGCCGGTCGGAAGCGGTACTCGCCGTAGTGCTCGACCAATCGCACGTTGCGACGTGGAGAGAAGCCGAGCTCGGTGCGGAAGGCCGGACTGCGATCGAGGTAGAACAGGCTCACGGCCGCTCCTCGTCCGGCCCGCTTGAGGTGGAGATTCGAAGCGAGGCCGGCGTTCACTCCCAGATCGTCCGTGGTGCGACTGACCGCACTCCAGCCCGCGAGCGTCCAGGCCGAGCTCAAACGCCAGCGCAAGTCGGCCGCACCGACCTCGTTCGCTCGGCCGGAGAATCGCCAGCTCGTACCGGTCAAACCCACGTTCCATGCGGAGCCCAAGGCGCGCTGCAGGCGGACGACGCCGACGCCCGCGTATCGATCGTGACCGGGATCCGAGGGGCCGACGCGCTTCCCCGGAGCGGCGTCGGCCGCCGCCAGCCCACCGAGTGTCCAGCGTCCCGACTTGCCCGTGATGCGGGCGCCGCCATCGGGCTCGGCGATGCGTCGCGAGAAGAACAAGGTCTCCGATGCGCCGCGGTTCAAGTCCACGGCACCAAGCTGGAAGTAGCCGGCGTGTTCCAAGAAAAAGGGGCGCTTCTCGGGAAAGAAGAGCTCGAACCGCTGGTTGCTCGTGAGCTGGGGCTGGTCGGATTCGACCTGGCTGAAGTCAGGATTGACCGTGAGATCGACGGCGAACGCATGGCGAATGGCGACTTTCGCATCCAAGCCGATCTCGTTCTGGTTCGACCAATCCAGCGGGAGGTGGCGTTCCTCTCGACTGCCGCTCATGTCGAGCACGGTGTAGGGGACGACTTCCACATCACGCCCGGGTGCGACGTCTTCCAGCTCGACACGCTCGAGCTGCTGCACGGTTCCCTCGACGCGCCGGGTCACGGCAGGCCAGAAGGACTGCTCGTTGGCGCGCGCCACGACGCGCGTGACGCCGATGCCCCAGGTCTGCGCGTGGCCGGGAGGGAGCCGCAGGCTCTTGAAGGGGATTGCGAAGCGAACGCAGTAACCGTCCGAAGTCAGCACCGCTTCCACGTTCCACGCAGCGTCGAAGGAGAAGTCATCGGTCTGCCCGTCGGTCAACAGCGCGTCCGCCTGAATGCCGCGCGGGTTGGCGAGGAAGAGATAGGCACGCCGGCGGTCGAGAAAGGTGTCGAGGAGGATCCCCACCTGATCATCGGTGGTGATCGCTTCGCGACGGGCCAGGTGGGCCCGCACGGCCTCGGGGTCGACGTCGCGGCAAACGAACGCGACGTAGAGCGTCCGCCCATCGTGAGCGAGCGAGGCGATCGTTTCCTGAGAAGCCGGGATGCCATCGCCCGGCTCGCGCTGCACGAAGGAGCGCAGGACGAGGGCTTGTGCGGGCGCCATCCCCTCGGCGAGTGCGTCGAGCTCCGGCATCGTCTCGATTCGCGGGATGCGCCGCGCTCCGGGCAGAGTGTCCGAATGAATTTCGCTCGGTTGAGCAGCGGCCATCGAGACCGAGGCCAACAGCGCAACACCGACGGACATGGACGCCCAACCCACGGCACAGCTCCCTTCGACGGCGTTGTCCGCCGCCGTTGCCGATGGTTGGTGAACCGTGGGTCATGGGTCTTGCATGGATCCGCTGTCGTCGCTTGAACGGATGCGACATCCGAGATCGGGGAGCCTCGAAGGGGATCAGCACCGCTCGCGACGAGACTGCTGGTTGCGGAAGCGACCGGGCGTCGTTCCCTCGAGTCGGGCGAAAGCGCGGGTGAAGTGGCTCTGGTCGGCGTAACCGGCGTCGACGGCGATCACAGCCAGGGATCGATCGGTGCGGAGGAGCTGAACCTTGGACCACTCGATGCGCAGCTGATGCAGATAGCGGCTTGGTGTCTGGCCTTCGTGGCGCCACAGCACGCGCGCGAAGTGGGACGGGGTCACACCGGCGATGGCGGCTACCTCGTGAATGGGAAGCGGCTCACGAAAGCGTGCGCGCAACTCTTCGAGCGCGCCGTCGAGCCATGCGGGGCGCGAAGGCGTCGGGGGAGTGGCTCTGGCCCGTCCGACCGCCGCCAGCAGCTCGAGCACCAGGCCTTCGACCGCGAGCGCCGCACAGGCGTCCTGAACCGGCAGCTCGGCCCTCACCAACGAGACCAGGGAATCCATCTGCTGTGAAGCGACACGCCGCACCGACTGTAAGGTCGGCAGACGCAGGTCGGGGAATTCGATCGCGATACAGTGGGCGCCCGAAGCTCCGGAGCGATTCGAGTGTCGCTCGCCGGGGGGCTTGAAGAGGACGCTGTGCGCCCCGCATTCGATGGATTCAGATCGCAGCGATTCCTCGAGCCCACCACCGAGGACGCACGTGAGCGCGGGACGGTCGTTCATGTGCCACGGCACAGAATGCCCCGGCGGATGCCACCACTCGACGACACGAAGGCCCCGCGAGTCCGAAAGATGCACGACCCGAACCGGTGCATCGAGCTCGACCGTTCGCATCCAGCGTCTCCGAGTCAGAGGACCAGCTACCGAGCGTAGCACTTCCTCCGGGAGCGCACACTCGCGGAAACCGAACTCTGTCCACGAGATGTCCTCGCCTCATTGCAGAATCACGCCACCCGGCGCGGCACACCCGGTCTGCCTGCCTCGCATTCCAGAGACTTCCGGTCCCAGTGCGCAGCCACGGCAGCGGCTTCATAGGTGGTTCGCAGGAATTCCAGGAGTGCGGAGTCGGGATCCTCAGCGGTTCGAACCGCGTCGTACGGCAGCAGAAACTCTCCCAGACTTTCCAGGAAGAAGGCTTCCTTCGGAGCCACCTTGGCTTCGGCGAATCCTTCCGGTTTGGGATAGGCATAGGAATAGTACGCGGCGTAGTCCGTGGGGCCTCCGCCCGGCCAGAATCCCGCGCTGCTCACCTCGTGTGAATAGGCCTCGCGCGTCACGTCGTCGGGGAGGTTGGGAAATCCCCCGGGATGCAAAGGTGCTGTCCGACCCGAGAACCGCGTCACCGCCAGATCGAAGCTGCCCCAGAAGAAGTGCACCGGGCTCACCTTCCCGAGGAATTCCGTGCGGAACAGCGTGAACACACGATCGCTTTGCAGCAACACGCGCCAGAAGCGGTGCGCAGCGTCGGGATCGTACGATCGGTGCTCCGTGTCCTTGTCGAAGGGAGTGGGGTCGGGAAGTTCGTTCGGGATGCGGTTGATCGTCACCTGGATCTCGAGGCTGGCCAGCATGTCCATGGTCATGGCGTAGAAGTCGGCGACACTGCGCGGCTCGAGCGGCTGCGTCACCTGTCGGCCGTCGCTGCTGCGCACGACGAGTTCATGACGATTGAAATCGAACTCGAGCTCGAAAGCACGGTCTCCATAGGGAATCAAGTGCGTGCTCAACCCGTTGACGCTGACGTACAGCGGCGTGTGCCACGAGTGGTTCACCCAAGGAGACAGCGCCAGCCGGATCTTGCCGACGATCTGGGAATACAGCTGCAGCGTTGCACAGCTCTCCTTCCAAGCGGGGAAGGAAAGCTCGGGCCAGGTCTCGCGGTCGGATCTCATTGTGCTCTCCATGGTACGAAGGTCCAGGGCCACAGGCTAGCCGGAGGAACGGCGGCGGTCAAAGTGAGCGCGTCAGCTCCTGTCAGTAGCCGGAACCATCGCCTCTGGCGCGACAGCCCGACATGTGGTCTCATCCCGGGATGCTGGACGAAGTTGCGCCGGTCTCGCATGACCTTCGCACCCGGATTGTTCCCGACAGAAAGGAATCACAGCCATATGAGATCTCCGTCCCTATCATTGCCGGCCGTCATCGCGGCCGTGACCGTACTGGCCGGCGCCTCCGGCGCCGCCGACCTCAAGCTGCCACGCCCGAGTCAGAAGTCGCAGGTCATGCAGACCGTGGGCCTCACGGACGTGACCATCGTCTATAGCCGGCCGGGGGTGAAAGGACGGGTGATCTGGGGTGATCTCGTCCCTTACGACAAGGTGTGGAGGACCGGCGCGAACGAAGCGACGAGCATCAGCTTCTCCGGTGACGTGAAGGTCAACGGCAAGCCCCTCGCCGCCGGGACCTACAGCTTGCACACCATTCCCACCAAGAACGAGTGGACGGTGATCTTCAACACCAAAGCGGATCAGTGGGGAAGTTACTCCTACAACGACAGCGCCGACGCGCTCCGAATTCAGGTCAAGCCCCAGACCCATGAGCTCGTGGAATGGATGGAGTTCAGCTTCCCGAACATCGCGGTGGACAAGGCCACCATCGCTCTCGACTGGGAGAAACTCCGAATCCCCTTCGAGATCCAGGTGGACACGATCGAGCAGGCTCTTGCCGGTGCACGCGCCGCCATGAGCTCGCTGGCCGCTGACGATAATCAGACGGCGTACCGCAGCGCGAGCTTCGCCTTCCAGAACAACGTGGCCCCCGACGAAGCCCGGCAGTGGATCGACAAGTCGATTGCCATCAAGGAAACCTGGCTCAGTCTGCGTCTCAAGGCCGACATGCTGGCAAAGGACGGCAAAACGGCGGAAGCCATTCCGTTCGCGGAGCGGGCGATCACGACGGGGAAGGCGGCCAACGCACCCGCCGACGAGCTCGCGAAGATCGAGAAGCAGATTACGCAATGGAAGGCGAAGAAGTGAACTTCCGGGAATCCGCGCCGCCTTGGCGGCCGCCCGGAAGCGCGATCAAGAGGGCGCTGGCGATGGTCCCGAGGCAGCCGACCACGTTGTACCAGAGAAACGAGATGTCGGTGGCAGTGAAGCAGAAGACGACGGCGGCCTCGCCCGCCAGCGCCCCCAGGAAGACCGCCGTTCCGCCGATGCGTTTGACGTAGAACGCCAACAGGAAGATCCCGAGGATCGTGCCATAGAAGAGTGATCCAAGCACGTTGACGGCCTCCACCAAAGAGCCAAGCCGATTGGCGTACTCCGCGAACAGGATGGCCAAGCCGCCCCAGAGCACGGTGGCGACCTTCGACACCACGACGAGGTGCCGGTCCGATCGTTCGCGTTTCAGGAATCGCTTGTAGAAGTCGACGATGGTGGTCGAGGCGAGAGCGTTCAGCTCGGAAGCCGTGGACGACATCGACGCTGCGAAGACCATCGCCAGCACGAGGCCGACGACGCCGATCGGAAGGTAGGCGAGCACGAACGAGAGAAAGATGTAGTTCACGTCGTTGCCGTCCGAGCTCGGGTCGACCTGCCTCACGATGTCTTGGGCCCGCGCGCGCACACCGAGAGCCTCGGCCTGGATCGAGGCGATCGTCGTCGCGGTCGCCGCTTCGGCGGCCCGGTCGCCGTCCCGGCGCGCTTCGAGGTGGGCTTGGATCTCCCCACGCTTCGTCCCCGAGAGCGCGTCGTATTCCTGCTGCAAGGCGCGGAACTCGCCCGCGAGTGGGCTCGCCTCGACGCGCCTCGTCTCCACCGGATTGAAGTAAACCGGGGTCTCGTGGAACTGGTGGACGACGAAGACCATGGCACCGATGAACAGGATCACGAACTGCATCGGTACCTTCACCATGCCGTTGAACAGGAGACCGAGACGACTCTGGGTCACGGATTGCCCGGAAAGATAGCGCCCCACCTGTGACTGATCGGTTCCGAAGTAAGAGAGTGCGAGGAAGAAGCCGCCGATGAGGCCGGACCAGAAGTTGTAGCGGTTGTTCGGGTCGAACGAGAAGTCGATGGCATTCAATCTGCCCATGCGACCGGCGACGTGCACTGCCTCGGTGAAGGAAACGCTTTCAGGGAGAAGCGAGATCCCGATGACGAGCGTCGCCAGCATGCCGCCCAGCATGATGACCATCTGCCAGAAGTTCGTGTGCGCCACGGCCTTCGCACCGCCGGATGCGGTGTAGACGATCACCAACGCGCCGATGACCAGGTTGGTGACGTAGAGGTTCCAGCCGAGGAGCACCGACAGGACGACAGCGGGGGCGTAGATGGTGAGCCCACAGGCGAGCCCGCGCTGCACGAGGAAGAGGATGGCGGCGAGACTCCGCACCTTGACATCGAAACGGCGCTCGAGGAACTCGTATGCGGTGTAGACCTTGAGCCTGTGATAGAGCGGAACGGCGGTCACCGAAAGCACGATCATGGCGAGCGGCAGACCGAAGTAGAACTGCACGAAGCGCATGCCGTCCACGTAGGCCTGGCCGGGTGTCGACAGGAACGTAATCGCGCTCGCCTGCGTGGCCATGATCGAAAAGGCGACCGTGTACCAGCGCATGCTGCGATCACCGAGGATGTAGCCGTCGAGATCGCGGTTCCGGCGCCCCTTCCACACCCCGTAGACGACGATGAAGACGAGAGAGGCGGCGAGCACCAGCCAGTCGTAACTCGTCACGAGAATGCCTTGGTGAAAGCGTAGAAGAGGAGAACTTGGAGTGCCAAGTTGAGGAGGACGGCCGCGTAGAGTACGCGCCAGCTCCGGCCGATGGGAGGCGGATCCTCGCCGTTCGATGCGTTTGCGGACTTCCTCATCCGCGCGCCGACACCAAGTTGACGAACAGCCTGTATGCTCCCGGCACGCCGGCGGGGAGCTGCCTGAAGAACGCGTACCCGGTGTAGATGAAGATCCCCTTGCCGTAGCGGGCCCATAGCAGTCCGCCCGCCGCCGGCGTCTCACCCGGATCCGCACAAGACAGCACGGTCCGGTACTCGGGTCCCCATTTCGAGGCGAAGTAGAGGCCGCGCTCCTGCACCCATCCCTCGAAATCCTGATCGGTGATTCGGTTGGGCTTGAGGAGAAGGGAACACTCGGGATCGATGCGCTCGATCGGCGCTCCCTCGACCGTCACACGGTCACGACCGATCTCGAGTGGGTAGGGGGCGAAGCCCGGATGGAGAGTCCGATCCGCCGTGTTGTACTGCACGACGAGCGTCCCACCGGCTTCGACGTAGTCGAGGAGCCGGCGCGCGCTCCGCTTGAGCGCGTCTCGCGAATTGTAGGCGCGGACTCCGGTCACGATCGCGTCGTACCCGGAGAGATCCCCCGAGGCGAGCATTTCGTCTTCGAGGAGTGTCACTCCATAACCGGCCTGGGCGAGAGCGGCCGGCACCTCGTCGCCTGGACCCATGACGTACCCAATCGTATCGCCGACCTTCGAAAGCGAGAGTCGCAGCACGCGAGCGGAGGCCTCGGGGAAGATCGTCTGCATCGGGATGTGCAGATGATCGACCACCGTCATGCCCCATGTGTAGCTTCGGTCACCGGCGACGAATTCTGCCAGGAGCGGGCTTCCAACCGGGCCGGGGATCACCTGGAAAACGACGTCGCGCGTTTCGTTCAGTGCGAGAGAGATGTCCTCAGTCGCTGGGTCGGATCGCCAGCCGGAGGGGAGCTTGAGTCGAGCGTTTCCGTGGAGTGCGCTCCGGGCCTCGAGGCGAAGTCGCACCGGTCGCGGTGAATCGTTGGGGAAGAGATACACCTTCTCGTCGAGCGCCAGCGTCACCGCGGGAGCGACGGATACGGGCCGGTAGATCTCTCCACGTACCCGATCGACCCAGCGGTAGAGGACGGGAAGCGCGTAGTCGATCGATTGCCCCGACGCCGTCACGGTCAAGGTGACTTGGAGCGGCGTGTCATCCCCGGGCGTTCCGATGAGCGCCGGATCCGAAACCTGATGCAGACCTCCTGCGGCCGGATCTCGGAGCCAGTAGGGCTGCGTGATGCGCCAGTCCATGTTCGTGGGCACGGTACATCGGAGCGATACGGTCACGGGTTGATTCTTCGAGAGAAGTGTGTCGACGCGGCTCGTGAGCCCGGGAGTTTCGGAGCGAATCCCGGTCAGGCGGAGCGCCGCGCTCGAACGGTTGATCGCCGTGGCATCGATCTGGATCGAATCGCCGGGAGCGAGCGTTTGCTCCGTGGCCACGGCTTCGAGCCAGAGCCCAGAGCACGAGCGGATGACCTCGTCCAGCTCGCGGGACTTGTGGAGGAGCATCGGGCGAGTTTCCTTTTTCGCCGTCGATAGCAGGCGTACAAGGTCGGCGCGCGCCTCGAGGAGCCCGGGCAGGCTGGCCGCAGGGTTGCTGGGATCGTGATCTCGATGGACAGCCTGGAGAATCTTGCCCACCCGCGCCCCGCCTTGGATCCGGTTCCACGAGAGATCGACCCCTTCGAACAGTTCGACCGCCGCCGGATCTCCAGCGATGAGTTTGAGATAGTTGAGCGAGGTTCCACGTCGCTCGGCCGACCCAAAGCCCTGGCTCTTGTGCATGCTCCGGCTCTCACCCGCGAGCTCGGTGTAGGAGCGGCCGAGGAGCGCGTTGTAGGCGCCAAGATCGACGGAGAAGAACTCTTTGGCGCTTTCGGCCGACGGGGGGGCCGCCCAGCTGAAGTAGTTCCAGAGAAGTCGCTTCGCTTTCCAGGGTGATAGCGTCTCGAGTTGTTCGGGGAAGCGCGCCGGATCGGCGGCCGCTTCGAAGGCCTCGACTGCGAGAAGAGCCGAGGCGGTGTGGTGACCGTGACGCCCCTCGCCCGTCGTCGGGAATCGCATCACGATGACATCGGGCTGGAAGGCGCGGATGACGTGAACCACATCACCGAGGACCGCCTCGTGCCCCCAAATGGCCAGCGTCTCGTCAGGCCCTTTGGAGTACCCGAAATCCACTGCCCGGGTGAAGAACTGCTCGGCGCCGTCGATCCGGCGAGCCGCGAGAAGCTCCTGCGTCCGGATGACACCGAGGATGTCTCCCTGCTCGTCGCCGATGAGGTTCTGTCCGCCGTCGCCGCGGGTGAGGGAGAGGTACCCCGCGCGTACGCACTTCTCGCTCTCGAGCCAGGTGAGCATCGCCGTGTTCTCGTCATCGGGATGCGCCGCCACGTAGAGCACGGAGCCCACGACGGTGAGCTTCTCCAACGCCAGATGCAGCGCGGCGGCGTCGAGAACGGCCGGAGGACCGTCCGAGGCCCATGCACTCGAAGCGCAGACGACCATGAATGCGAGCAGTCCGGTCGGCCGAAAAGCGGTGCGCACGGATCCTCCCCTCCGTCATGGAAACCTCGGGCCCCAAGCCGATTGCGGATTATTCATGACCCTTCGCGAGAAGTCCAGAAATGAGGGATAGGGGATATTGATAGAATGACGTCACAACGTGCTCAGACTGAGTACGACCCCTCGGTGCCGTCGGTAAGGTGTTCGATGGAAGAAATCGGCTGCATCTTCTGTGAGACGGCCAGCGCTTCTGTGCTTCTCGAGGAGAACGGATACAAGGCGCGTCGCTGCGCCACCTGCCGATTGATCTATGTTTCGCCACGGCCGTCGCTTGCCGACATCCGCAACCTCTACAGCCACGACGCCGCGCACGTTTCGGCGGCCACGCATATCTCCGGCGCCTTCAGGCGTCGCTTGATCGCGCGGCTGACGCTCGAGATCATCCAGCGCCACGTTGCCCGCGGCGCCCTGCTCGAGATCGGGAGCGGATCCGGGTATTTTCTCGATGAGGCGCGACGACATGGCTTTGCGGTGCACGGCATCGAACTGAATGCGCCGCTGGCCGAGTTCACGCGCGAGACCCTTCGCATCCCATGCGAAGAAGCGCCCTTGGGTGAATCCACGTACGCAGGGCAGAGTTTCGATGTCATCTATCACCGGGATGTGATCGGCCACTTCTTCGACCCCATTGGTGAGTTCGAAAAGACACACCAACGGCTGAACGAAGGCGGCATTGTCGCCTTCGAGACGGGCAATGTCGCTGACATCGACGAGCAGTATCTCAGGTTGTTCAGCGAGTTCCAGCTCCCGGACCACCTGTTCTTCTTCGGCGAGAGACATCTGACCGAACTGCTCCAGCGCACGGGGTTCGAGTTGCTGAGGGTCGAGCGTTACTCGATCGTTCCGCAGCTTCGGATCATGAGAGCCGTGGATGGATTCATCGACTCCATCGCCCCGCTCAAGCGCGCGCGTAAGCGCGATGAAGCCGCGAAAACACAGCAGCTGGCGAGTGGCGGCGCTGCGCATCGCTCCGCGGGCAGAGCTCTGCCGCGAAACGCGTACAACTACCTGTATTACGTCGCACGTTACAAGATCGGCCGGGTGGTTCCGATGAAGTGCCGGCCACAGACCATCATCGTGGTCGCCCGCAAGCGGTAATCGGGTCGACGAAGGAGTGCTTGAAGGACGGCCTACTGCGGGGTCTTGTGCTTGTAGACATGGACGCGGTCGGGACGGCCCGTCCCGGTGACTACGCGCACCAGCTTCTTGAGCTGTACTTCCCCGCGCAACACCAAGTCCCGTACGTGCTGCTCGGGGCGACCGCGGAAGTAGGTTCCATGAAAATAGGATTTGCGATCGAAAGAGCGGGGAGCGAAGTAATAGTTCGAAACGCAGCAGCGATTCCGTGCGGCGGTGATCGGCTTGACCGAGTGCCACGAGGTGCGATACGTGGCCATCACGACAAGCCGGTTGAAGCGACACTCGATGACACGCGGCTTGCTCTTGACGCCACGATCCCAGAGCTCGAAGTGCCCTCCATACTCGGGTTTCCACTCCGGGCTCACGTAATAGAGGAGATTGAGCATTCGAAAGTTCTTGAAACCGCTGTCGTGCGAGTTGTCGATGTGAGGGTTCAGGAACTGTCCCTGCGTCATGAGGCTGATCCCGCCCAGATACAGACTGTCGTCCGGCTGAAGATCTTCGATGCCGAGGATTCCTCCTAGAAGATCCACGAGCTTCCGGTCTTGAAAGGCGTAGATTGCCTCGGCGAGTATGGGCTCGTATCGATCGAGTTCGAACCCGGTGTACTTGTCCTCCCGAAGACTCTTCTGAAGACGCATTGATTCGGCTGGCGGAAACGCCGCGTAGATCTGTCGCGCCAGCGCTTCGGGCAGCAGATCGTCGATATAGAAACTGCGGATCCTGTCCTGCCTTCGAAACTCCTCCCTGCAGCGTTCGCCTTCCTCGCGAATTCGCGCGCAAATCAGACCGCAGATCTCGGTTCGGTCCATCTGGAAACGCCTCCCAGGGCCAATCATCGCTGTGGAGGTTAGCCTGCCGGCGCGGCACTGACCAGGGGGTACATCAGCGCGCGGCCGCCGCGACGGCAGAGTCACGCTCGAGAACACTGAGCACAATCGACCTGCGCCCGGCTGCGTCGGCTTGTGCTGAACGCAGCGGGCTCATACCCTGCGCTGCGAGCCTCACGAAAGGATTGCTGTGCCACGCCAGTCCTCGCTGTACCACCAGCTCGCGAGCCGGCGCGCCGCACTCGTGGTGATCTTCGGCCTCTACGCCCTCACGCTGTGGCGCACGGCCTGGCTCTCGGACGACGCGTATCTCTCGTTCCGCGCCGCGGACAACCTGGTGCACGGCTTCGGCCCGCGCTGGAACGTCGTCGAGCGCGTCCAGGTGTTCTCGAACCCGCTGTGGACGTTCGTCATGGCGGGAGTCTACGCGCTGACGCGTGAAATGTGGGCGACGGCGCTCGTGTTCTCGGCGGGAGTGTCGCTCGCCGTCTACGGGCTCGTCGCACGGCGCTGGCGAACCTGGAGCGTGGTCCCCGGACTCGCGTTGCTTCTCGTGTCGCGCGCCTTCGTGGACTTCTCGACCTCGGGGCTAGAGAACCCGCTGCTGCATCTCTTGCTCGTCGCACACCTGAGTGCCTTCGTCGTCACGGAAGATCCGCGCCGCCGGGCGGCGTGGGTCGCCTGGACGGCGGGCCTGCTCGGCGCAACACGCGACGACGCCCTTCTCCTCGTGGTGCCGACGACCTTTGTCGCGCTGCGAGCGCTGCCGCGGAAACAAGCGCTGCGGACGGGCGCCACGGGGCTTTCGCCCTACCTCGCGTGGAAGTTCATCGCTCTCGTGTACTACGGCTTCCCTTTCCCGAACACCGCGTACGCGAAGCTCGAGGCCGGCATTCCATCCGAAGCGCTCGCCCGCCAAGGCCTGCACTATTTCGCGAACGCGATCAGATGGGATCCCGTGACGCTCCTTGGGATCGCCGCCGGACTCGTCGTCGGAGCCCGCAGCCGCACACCTTGGATGCGCGCAGCGGCCGTCGGCATCGGCCTGTATCTCCTGTACCTCGTCCGCATCGGCGGGGACTTCATGAGCGCGCGCTTCTTCGCCGCACCCCTCGTGTTGGCCGTGCTCGTCGCGATGCAGAGGACGGCGGCGCTCCGACCGCGCACAGCGATCGTTGCCACCGTGCTCCTGCTCGCCTACGGTCTCGCCTTCGCGCGCAGCCCGCTCCGCACCGGTAAGGACTATCGCGTCCACATCCTGCACGAAGTGCTGACCGACGCGCACGGCGTCACGGACGAGCGCGCACACTGGCATCGGTTCACGAACCCGGCCTGTCGCACGCCCGGATCCTCGATGCCGTCGTACGCTGGCGCGACCTGGGGACGCGAGCAACGCGCCAGCGGCGCCGCCGGCGTCGTTCGCATCAATGTCGTCGGCATGCGCGCCTTCTACGCCGGCCCGCGCTTGCATCTCATCGAAGGGTTCGGGCTCGAGGACCCGCTGCTCGCTCGGCTGCCGATTCCGCGGGGCGCCGCCTGGCGGATCGGCCATTTCGCGCGTCCCATCCCTGCCGGCTACTTGGAATCGCTGCTCGCGCCCGCGAGCGGCATCGAGGATCCAGCGCTCCGGGCCTACGACGAAGAGCTGCGGCGCGTGACGCGTGGGCCGCTGTTCGACGCAGAGCGTTGGCGCGCGATCGTGCGGCTCAATCTCGTGCAGCGCACCGCCGAATAGATTGACTGCATGGACTTCCGCGATGCTTGCAGGCGATCGGGCTCCTCGTGCTCGCGCCGTGCGGGCGGCCATTGACTTGCAGCAGCATTCTGCCTGACGTATCGTCCACGCCGGTCTCCCGCAGACGGGGTTCGGCGCGTGCTTGCAGACAACCAGAGCCTCCCAGCCCGGGGAATGTCGCTTCGCAACGAGGCACTCGTCGCCGTCGGCATCGGTCTAGTCGCGGCGCTCATCCCGTTCCATCGCGCTCTCGGTTTCCCGTTCGCCCTCGACGACTACACATTCCTGTTCAAGGCGGCCGGGATCGACCCCTCGCCGTTCCAGGTGCGGCGCTGGCTCACCGTGACCGGCTACTACGAGCTGGGCCTCGCGCTCTTCGGCACGAAGAACCTGCTGTCGTGGCATCTCGTCTCCTTCGTTGTGCACGCCGGCAACACCGTCTGGGTGCACGTTCTGGCGCGTCGATTCGGAGCCTCGCGGAACGCCGCTTGGATCGCCAGCGGGCTCTTCGCCTCGAGCCCACTCGCTTTCACCGTGCTGTATTGGGTCGCCGGGATCCAAGAGATCGCGAGCACCTTGTTCCTGCTCGCCTCGGTGTGGTTTGCAATGCGAGCCGGTCGAGGGCGCTGGATCTCGGTGCCACTCTTCACCGCCGCGGTGCTCTGCAAGGAGTCGGTGATGGCGGCGCCGCTCGCCCTGCCGCTCCTCCTCGGCAGACGCAGCCTGCGCATCGCGATCGCGCAACTCGCGATCGGCATCGGGCTATTCCTGGCGTCGGGGTTGCACCAGCGCTTGGACTCTGACGTGTCGCTGCCGTACGCCACCTCTTTTGGAACGCCGTTCTTCGTCAACCTGGCGACGCTCACGGTGTGGTTCGCGAGCCCGTGGCGAACGTATCCCGACCGCGTGGCGGGGCCGCAGTCGTCGCTCGTCGTGCCGGCAGTCATGATCTTGGGGGCGATCGTCGCCGTGCAACTCGTCACACGACGTCGGACCCAGCGACCGATGCTGATGGCCGGCGCATGGTTCGTCGCGCTTCTCCTGCCAGTGCTCCCGTTGTATCAGCACACCTACGCCTACTATTTGTATGCGGCGCAGATCGGTTGGCTCGTGCTCACTGGGATCGCGATCGAGCGGGCGGCGCAGCGATTCGGTCGACGCGTCGAGCCCGCGGTTCTCGCCGCCGGCGCCGCCGTGGTCGCGCTCTCCATTTTTTTCGCCGCTCGCAACGCGAGCACGCACGAGAACATGACCCTGGAATCGAGCACGGTGCCGTGGGATTCCGTGGTGCGTTACGGGCGCGCGGCCGAGGCGCTCGCGGCCGCGGCACGGAACGCCAAAGCGCAACAACCCGACCTCCAGCAGATCGCCTTCTTCTCCTTGAATCCACCGGGCCCCGGCCCGCTCACGCCGGGCAAGTTCGAGCCCGGGATGGTCCGCGTGCGCAAGATCCCGATTCGGGAGGCGCTGCGCGATGGGAAGCTGGTCTCACTGCACGTTCCGGGTCTCACCGGCTTCTGGGTCGACAGCCTGTCCACGAGCGTCGAGGGTCCGGAAACGGCCATCTTCTTCGCCTTCGGCTTCAACGATTTGACACGCATGTCGAACCTGTCGGAGGCATACTGCGCGCAAGCTCAGGGAAATCTCATGTTCGGAACACGCAGCGCGGCGGAGCGCGATCTCGAACGCGCGCTCAGCTTCGCGCCCGACCACGCGTTATCGCGCCTCCTCCTTGCCGGCTTGCGGATCGAGAACGGGCAGGTCGCCGAAGCGCGAGCGCTCGTCACCGGCCTGCGCGCAGAGGACTTGCCAGCGGAGATACAACCGCTCCTCGTGGAGATTCAGAAGGTGCTGGAAGAGTAGCCCCAAGGATCCTCATCGAGCCTCGACCTGTCACGCAAGCGGGCGCCGCCGGGTCAGGGAGCCTCCTTCCCTTGGTGCTTCATTTTCTCTTTCGCCTGCTCTCGAGAAGTCTGTTGCCCTCCGCTACAGGCCGCCGGCTTCGAAGAGCGCTCAGGGTTTCGTCGCTTCCGTCACGGTCGCTGCCGGCGCCGACGGGAAGAGTCGCTCGAGCCACGCCTGACACACTGGCTCCTCGCGCGCAACCACGCTCTGAGCCGATTCGCCGTACAAGTAGAAGCGAACCGACAGGCAGACTTGGTTTCCCATGAGCATCGCGAAGAGATGGGCGATGCCAGGCGCCGGCTTCTCGAGTCGCAACAGCAACTCTTCCGGGTCGTCGGTCTCGCCGATCCGTTCGACCACGCCAGCCAGACTGGGCGCACCGGGGGCCGACTCGACCGATTCCCCAACGGCAACGCCGACGAGACCGAGCGACTCTGTGAGGACGGCCCAAGCCTTCTCCTTCGGCTCCTGGCCGAAGGCCATGAGCTGCATTTGTGAGCAGGATCGACCTCGGAAGTGAATGAGATAGAGCTTGAGAATGCGGAAGAACGCCGGCCAACCGCTCTCGACGTCCTCGAACTGGCTGTCCCAATCGTCCGTGCTCGCGAACCAGCTGTGGACGACGCGGACCCGACAAACTCCTCCCGATAGC
>Ga0075428_100002475_pt1 | contig 20049 bp, 20 predicted proteins | sample RhiMetdeltSRZDD2_FD_75291 | JGI IMG/M metagenome (GOLD analysis project Ga0075428, IMG submission 75291) | Populus rhizosphere microbial communities from Tennessee, USA - Rhizosphere MetaG P. deltoides SRZDD2 | ecosystem: Host-associated > Plants > Roots > Rhizosphere > Soil | place: USA... | reverse complement strand
GAGCGAGGTCCTGCTCCTCCCCGTGGTAACCCGGCACCAGCGGCACGCCGGCTTTCTCCATGAGGCGCTTGGCGGCCGACTTGTCGCCCATCGCGGCGATCGCCTGCGGCGAAGGGCCGATGAACACGAGGCCCGCCTTGCTGCATGCGGCGGCGAAATCTTCGTTTTCCGACAGGAAGCCGTAGCCAGGGTGGACCGCCTCGGCGCCGGCCGCGCGTGCCGCCGCGACAATGCCATCGATATCGAGGTAGCTCTCGACCCTGTGTGCCTCGGCGGCCGCTCGCACGTGGAGGGCGGACCGGTCGGCGTCCGTGTGCACCGCGACGGCGGGAATGCCGAGGCGGCGCGCGGTGCGCATGACCCGGCAGGCGATCTCGCCGCGGTTCGCGATCAGGATTTTGGCGAACACCAGGACGCCTTGCGCTTCTCGAGGAACGAGGCGATGCCTTCCCGGCCTTCCGGCGACACCCGGATCTCCGCGATGCGCTTCGCCGTGTCGGTGCTTAGCGCGTCGTCGATCGGACGCCGGCTCACTGCCCGGATCAGGTCTTTGATCTTCACGTGCGCCTCGGGACCACCCGCGCGCAGGTGCTTTACCAGGGAATCGACTTCGCTGTCCAGGCTGGTGGTGGCGACGAGGGCGGACAACAGCCCGATCCGGGAGGCCTCTTCCGCCCCGAAAACCTCGGCTGTGAGGAAATAGCGCCGCGCCATGCGCTCGCCGACCGCGCGGATCACGTACGGGCTGATCGTTGCCGGCGAAAGTCCGAGCTTCGCCTCGGAGAAGCAGAATTTGGCCTCGGGGGTGCCGACCGCGATATCGCAGGCCGCTATGAGGCCGGTGCCGCCGGCAAAGGCAGGGCCATGCACGCGCGCGATGGTGGGCTGCGGCAGGCGGTCGAGCGTCGCGAGCATCGTGGCGAGCGCCTGCGCGTCGGCGAGGTTCTCGGCATAGCCGTAGCCGGCCATGCGCTTCATCCAGTTGAGGTCGGCGCCGGCGCAGAATGCCGGGCCGTTGCCGGCCAGGACGACCACGCGGACGCCCTTGTCGCTCCCCACCCTTTCAAATGCACTTTGTAATTCACGGATAAGAGCGTCGTCGAACGCGTTGCGAACCTCGGGGCGATCAAGCGTCACGCGCGCGACGCCGGCCTGGACCTCGACTTTCAGCATGGCTCGATGACCACCTCGGTCTTGACCGAGTTGGCGATGTAGCACTTCTCGTGCGCCGTGTGGTGCAGGGCGCGCAGCTCGCCCGCAGTGGGTTGCCTGCCCGAGAACGTCACCTTGGGCCGCAGCGTGACCCGCGACATCCAGGTCTTGTCCAGGATGCCGACCGCGTTGTCGACGTATCGGTCGACGACCCATTTCTCCTGCCACGCGACGTGCAGGAACCAAAGCATATGGCACGAGGACAGCGCCGCCACGAAGGCCTGCTCCGGATCGACGCCTTCACGAGGAGCCACCGTCTTCGGGATATTCGCGGCGGCGGCATTGCCCGGTACGGCGATGCCGTCGAAGCGCAACTCGTGCGCGCGCGAGTAGGTGTCGTAGCGAAATTCGCCCGAGCGAATCCATTCCACGCTGGCGCGGTGCTCGGACATTACATTCGAAAAACACCAAAGCGCGTGTCTTCGACCGGGGCATTGAGCGACGCCGAGATCGCGAGGCCCAGGAGCCGGCGCGTGTCGGCGGGGTCGACCACGCCGTCGTCCCACAGCCGCGCGCTCGCATAGTAGGGATGGCCCTGGCGCTCGTACTGGTCTCGAATCGGCGCCTTGAATTTCTCCTCTTCGTCCTTCGACCGGAATGTCCCTTTGACGGTGGCGAGAACGCTCGCGGCCTGCTCGCCGCCCATGATCGAGATGCGGGCGTTCGGCCACATCCACAGGAAGCGCGGCGAGTAGGCGCGCCCGCACATGCCGTAGTTGCCGGCGCCGAACGAGCCGCCGAGGATCACGGTGAATTTCGGCACCCTCGCGGTGGCCACCGCGGTGACCATCTTGGCGCCGTCCTTGGCGATGCCGCCGGCCTCGTACTTCTTGCCCACCATGTAGCCGGTGATGTTCTGCAGGAAGAGGAGCGGGATGCCGCGCTGCGCCGCGAGCTCGATGAAATGCGTCGCCTTCAGCGAGGACTCGGAGAACAGGATGCCGTTGTTCGCGAGGATCGCCACCGGGTAGCCGTGCAAGTGGGCGAAGCCGGTGACCAGCGTGGTGCCGTAGTTCTGCTTGAACTCGTCGAGCTCCGAGCCGTCGACCAGCCGGGCGACGATCTCGCGCACGTCGTAGGGTTTGCGCGTGTCGGCTGGAATGATCCCGTAGACCTCGTCGGCGGCGTACAGGGGCTCGCGCGGCTCGCGCACGTCGAGAGATACCGTCTTCCTGTAGTTCAGGTTCGAGACGATGCGCCGCACCAGCGCGAGCGCGTGCGCATCGTTCTGGGCGTAATGGTCGGCGACACCCGAGACGCGCGTGTGGACCTCCGCCCCGCCGAGCTCCTCCGGCGTCACCACTTCGCCGGTGGCCGCCTTCACGAGCGGCGGCCCGCCGAGGAAGATCGTGCCTTGGCCGCGCACGATGATCGACTCGTCCGACATGGCGGGCACGTACGCTCCCCCTGCGGTACAGGAGCCCATGACGCAGGCGATCTGGGGGATGCCGGCCGCCGACAGGTTGGCGATGTTGAAGAAGATGCGCCCGAAATGCTCGCGGTCGGGGAACACGCTGTCCTGCTCCGGCAGGTAGCCGCCGCCGGAGTCGACCAGGTAGATGCACGGCAGGCGGTTCTGCGCCGCGATCTCCTGCGCGCGCAGGTGCTTCTTCACCGTCATCGGGTAGTAGGTGCCGCCCTTGATCGTGGCGTCGTTCGCCACGATCACGCACTCGCGCCCCGAGACCCGGCCGATACCGCAGATCATCGACGCCGAATGCACGTCGCCGGTGTACATGCCCCAGGCGGCGAGTTGTCCGATCTCGAGGAACGGCGAGCCGGGATCGAGCAGGCTCCTCACCCGCTCGCGCGGCAGGAGCTTGCCGCGCTTCAGGTGCTTCTCGCGCGCCTCGGCATCGCCGCCGAGCGAGACCAGTGCGACCTTTTCCTTTAGATCGTCGACCAGCGAGCGCATGCGCTCGGCATTGCCCCTGAATTCGGCCGACCGCGGGCTGATTTCGGATTTGAGAACGGTCATGAGCCGGCTTCTTCCAGCGTTCTGCCGATCACGAGGCGCTGAATGTCGCTCGCGCCCTCGTAGATCTGCGTGACGCGCACGTCCCGCCACAGCCGCTCGACCGGAAAATCGGCGACGTAGCCGTAGCCGCCGTGGATCTGGATCGCATCGGAGCAGACGCGCTCGGCCATCTCGGAAGCGAACAGCTTCGCCATCGACGCTTCCCGGATGCAGGGCTCGCCCGCGTCGCGCAGGCGCGCCGCATGCAGGTAGAGCTGGCGCGCGGCCTCGACGCCGGTCGCCATGTCGGCGAGCCTGAAGCTGACCGCCTGGTGCTCGATCAGCGCCTTCCCCATGCTGCGTCGCTCGCGCGCATAGGAAAGCGCTGCCGCCAGCGCCGCTCTCGCCACGCCGGTCGCCTGCGCCGCGACGTTGATGCGGCCCGACTCGAGGTTGGCGAGCGCGATGCGGTAGCCCACCCCTTCTTCGGCCAGCAGGTTGTCTGCGGGCAGACGGCAATTCTCGAACACAATCTGCGCGGTATCCGATGCGCGCTGGCCGGTCTTCTCCTCGATGCGCGCGACGACGTAGCCCGGCGTCGACGTCGGGACCACGAATGCGCTGATCCCTTTCTTCCCCGCACTCTTGTCCGTTACTGCAAAGACCACCGCGATATCCGCGTTCTTGCCCGAGGTGATGAACTGCTTCACCCCGTTCAGGACGTAGTGGGCTCCCTGCCGCTCGGCGCGCGTCGTGATCGCGCTCGCATCGGAGCCAACGTGCGGCTCCGTCAGCATGAACGCTCCGAGGAGCTTGCCCTGCGCGAGCGGCCGCAGGAACTGCTCCTTCTGCGCGTCGTTCCCGTAGCCCGCCAGGATTCCCGCCACGAGGTTGTTCACCGACACGATCGTCGCCGTGGCGCAATCGCCGGCGGCGATTTCCTCGCACGCGACCGCGAGCGCGCCGTAGCCGAGTCCCGCGCCGCCCCATTCCTCGGGGATGGCGACGCCGTAGAGGCCCATGTCGGCGAGCCCCTTCAGCGCTTCTCGAGGGAACTCCTTGTCCCGGTCCCAGCGCGCCGCGTGGGGCGCAAGCTCGGCCGCGGCAAAGCGGCGCACGGCCTCGCGGATCTCGAGAAGCCCGGCGTCAGAGCGGGCGGACATAGGTCACCGTGTGGTGGCTGAAGAGGTTGCCCTTCTTGCCGTGGCACTCGGCGACGCCGTAGATGCGCCGGCGCCCCATCTTGAGGATGCGCGCGGTGCAGTACACGTGCTCGCCTTTGGCCGGCGCCAGGAACGCCGTATTCAGCTCCGCGGTGAGCGCGTCGCCCTCGACGCCGAGCCGCACCTTGATGGCGAGCCACATCGCGCAGTCGGCCGCCGCCATCAGCGCCGGCCCGTTGATGATGCCGCCCGGCCGCTCGAGGGCCGGCTTGTGCGGCAATTCGAGCATGCACTTTCGCTCGTCGGCCGCGACCACGCGAAAGCCGTAGGGGCGCAGAAAGCGCGCCCCATCGAGGAGCCGCTGCAATTCCCGCTTCAAGGCAGCTCGAGCGCCATGGCGGTGGCCTCGCCGCCGCCGATGCACAGGCTCGCCACGCCGCGTCTCAGGCCGTACTTGCGCAGCGCCCCGATCAGCGTGACGAGAATGCGTGCGCCCGAGGCGCCGATCGGATGGCCCAGCGCGCAGGCGCCGCCGTGGACGTTCACCTTGTCGTGCGGCAGGCCGTGCTCCTGCATCGCCGCCATCGTCACGACGGCGAAGGCCTCGTTGATTTCGTAGAGGTCCACGTGCTTGACGCTCCACCCGGTACGTTCAAACAAATTTCTGATAGCACCGACCGGCGCGGTCGTGAACTCGCTCGGCGCCTGGGCGTGAGTGGCATGGCCCACGATCACCGCGAGCGGAGCGAGGCCGCGCTTCTCTGCGGTCGAACGTCGCATCATCACCAACGCGGCCGCGCCGTCGGAGATGGAGCTCGAGTTCGCCGCCGTCACCGTGCCGTCCTTGCGGAACGCGGGCTTGAGCGTCGGAATCTTCTCGAGGTTCGCCTTGAAGGGCTGCTCGTCCGCCTCGACGAACTTCTCCTCCTTGCCGGCCTTGATCGCGATCGGGGTGGTCTCCCAGGCGAACCAGCCCTCCTTGTTGGCTTTTTGCGCGCGTTCGAGCGAGGCGATCGCGAAGCCGTCCTGCGCCTCGCGTGTAAAAGCGTACTTCGTTGCGCAGTCCTCGGCGAACGTCCCCATGAGACGGCCCTTGTCGTAAGCATCCTCCAGGCCGTCGTAGAACATGTGGTCGATCACCTGGCCGTGGCCCATGCGCAGGCCGGCGCGGGCCTTGGGCAGGAGGTAGGGCGCGTTCGTCATCGATTCCATGCCCCCCGCCACGACGACGTCGAAGGAATTCACGGCGAGCAGGTCGTGCGCGAACATCGCCGCCTTCATTCCCGACCCGCACATCTTGTTCACCGTGGTGCATCCGGCCGCGAGCGGCAGCCCCGCGCCGAGCGACGCCTGGCGCGCGGGCGCCTGGCCCTGGCCCGCGGGCAGCACGCATCCCATGATGACTTCCTGCACGTCGTCCGGCCGGACGCGCGCGCGCTCGACGGCGGCGCGGATTGCCGCCGCGCCGAGCTCGGGAGCGGCGAAGGTCCTGAGCTCGCCCTGGAACGCGCCCATCGGGGTGCGGGACAGGCCAACGATGACAATCGGGTCGTTCTGCATGGAATTCTCCTTCAGTCGGGCTCAGCCCGGCAGCTCGTAGGGACGCACGAGGCCGCGCGCGCGCTCGGCAAGCTCGGGCAGGAACGGGCAGGACTTGCGCGTCTGCGTGTCGATCTGCACGCCGGTCAGCACGCAGATCGCCGAAACCTCGCCGGTCGCGGCGTTGCGCATCTCGTGCACGAACTTCGCGACCCGCTCGCGCACTTCGAGGAACGCCGAGCGCACGGCCACGGTATCTCCGGCGAGGAGCTCGCGCCGGTAAGTGATGTTCTGCTGCACCGCCGCCATGCCGCGGCGGTTCTCGTTCAGAAACGCGGTCGTGAGGCCGACGGTGCCGAACAGATTCCAGGTCGCTTCGTCGAACTTGCCCACGTACCACATGACGTTCATGTGCCCCATGTGGTCGCAGTGCCACGGGTAGACCATGCCGCGGTAGGTCTCGACGAGCTCGCCGCGGGGGGTCACGAGGTCGACCCCAGTCCGGCCAGCGCGGCGGTGCCGCGGATCGCGTCCAAGGTTTCGGCTTCGAGGCGCTCGATCAGCTCTGCGGCGGGCAGCGCGCGCGAGAGCGGCACGCCCTGCCCCGCCCACATCGCGATGCAGTCGGGCCTGCCCGCCCTGGCGGAGGCCTGGCGCAGCTTCCCGGTGATGCTGTTCTGCGCCGGAAACGGAAGCTGGGGCGCCTCGGCCATTTCGGTGATGAAGCGGTTGACGAGGCCGCGCGCCGGCTTGCCGCTGAACTTCTCAGTGATGCGGGTATCGTCTTCCCGCGCCGCGAGCAGGGCTTGTTTGTGCACCGGCGACGCGCCGCTTTCGGGACAGGGAATGAAAGCCGTGCCGAGCTGCGCGGCCTCCGCGCCGAGCGTGAGCACGGCGGCGATGCCGGCGCCGTCCATGATCCCGCCGGCCGCCACGACTGGAACGCGCGCCTCCCGCACGACGAGACGGGTGAGGGCGAGCGTTCCGGTGAGCGCATCGTACGGATCGCGCAGCCACGTGCCGCGGTGGCCGCCGGCTTCGCCGCCCTGCGCGATGATGAAGTCGACGCCGAGCGACTCGAGCTCTTTCGCTTCCGCGATGTTGGTCGCGCTGCCGCCGATCAGGATGCCGGCCGCCTGGAATCTCCTCAGCCAGTCGGGCGGCAACGCTGCGAGATGCGACGTGAAGGCCTGCGGGCGGATGCGCTCGACCGCGGCGAGCTGGGCCTCGAAGTCCGGCGCGTACGGCGGGCTGACCGGCTCGGGTATCGGCATGCCGAACTCGACGTAGTAACGCGCTACGGCTTCCAGCGCCGAGCGCTGCGCCGCAGCCGAAATCTCGCCCGGCTGCGGCGAAGCGAACAGGTTGACGAGGAAGGGCAGCGGCGTTCTCGCGCGCACCCATGCAGCCTGCTTTTCCATGTCCGCGGGCTGCGTGTAGGCGAAGCCGAAGCAGCCGAGCGCGCCCGCAGCCGAGCAGGCGGCCACCAGCTCCTGGCTGCTCGGTCCGCCAGCCATCGGCGCCTGGATGATCGGCAGGCGCACGCCGAGCTTCTCGGAGAGTCCGGTTCTCAAGGTCATTGCGATTCGGCAAAGAGCTCGCGGCCGATCAGCCAGCGGCGGATTTCGGAAGTGCCCGCGCCGATCTCGTAGAGCTTGGCGTCGCGCCACAGCCGGCCGACCGGCGTCTCGTTGATGTAGCCCATGCCGCCCAGCGCCTGGATCGCTTCGCCCGCCATCCAGGTGGCCTTCTCCGCGGCGTAGAGGATGGCCCCGGCCGCGTCTTTTCTCGTGGTCTCGTTTCGGTCGAGCGCCTGCCCGACGGCGTACACGTACGCCCGGCAGGCCGAAAACGTGGTGTACATGTCCGCGAGCTTGCCCTGCATGAGCTGAAACTCGCCGATCGGCTGGCCGAACTGTTTGCGCTCGTGCACGTACGGAACCACCACGTCGAGGCACGCCGCCATGATTCCGAGCGGTCCTCCGGCGAGCACCGCGCGCTCGTAGTCGAGGCCGGACATCAGGACCTTCACGCCTTTGCCTTCTTCGCCCAAGATTTGGTCTTTTGATATTTCACAATCCCTGAACACCAGCTCGCACGTGTTCGAGCCGCGCATGCCGAGCTTGTCCAGCTTCTGCGCAGTGGAGAAGCCCTTGCTGTCCTTCTCCACGAGAAAGGCCGTGATGCCCGCGTCGCTGCTCTTGGCGTAGATCACCAGCACGTCCGCGTCGGGGCCGTTGGTGATCCACATCTTGCTGCCGTTCAGAATGTAGCGGTCGCCGCGACGCTCAGCCTTCAACCGCATCCCGACCACGTCGGAGCCGGCGCCGGGCTCCGACATCGCCAGCGCGCCGACGTGCTCGCCGGAGATGAGCCTCGGCAGGTACTGGCTCTTCTGCGCCGGAGAGCCGTTCCGCCTGATCTGGTTTACGCACAGGTTCGAGTGCGCGCCGTAGGAGAGCCCCACTGAAGCCGAGGCGCGCGAAATCTCCTCCATCGCGACGATGTGGGCGAGATAGCCCATCGCGGTGCCGCCGAGCTCCTCCTCGACGGTGATGCCGAGCAGGCCGAGCGCGCCGAGCTTGCGCCACAGGTCCGCCGGAAACTGGTTGTCGCGGTCGATCTGCGCCGCGCGCGGCGCGATTTCTCTGGCGGCGAACTCGCGCACGCTCTCGCGCAGCATGGCGATGGTTTCGCCGTGGTCGAAGCGCAGCAAATTCATGGCGTGTCGGGCGTGTCCGCGAGCATCATCAGGGTCTGAAGCATGGTGGCGACGTGCTTACCGTCGTCAGCGTACACCTCCGCCCGCGCGACGGTCAGCGTGCGCCCGGGCTTCACCACCTGCGCCTTGGCGACCAGGCCGCCCCGCCCGGGGCTGAGGATGTTCATCTTGTATTCCACGGTGACCAGCGAGCAGTCCGCGGGCATGAGCGAGAACGCGCTGTAGCCGCAGGCGGTGTCGGCGATCATTCCCACGATGCCGCCATGGACGTAACCCTTCTGCTGGGTCAGCTCGGCGCGCCAGGGTAGCTCGATCTCGACGTAGCCCGGCTCGACGAGCGTGAGCCGGGCCCCGATCAGGCCCATCGCCTTCTGGCGGCCGAAGCTTTCGCGGCAGCGCTCTGCGAAGGCGGGGTCGGCGGGTGCATTCATGGCTAGGAAAGCCTACTTGACGTTTACGTAAACGTCAACCAAGCGCGCCCTGCGCGCTGCATATTGCGCCTTGCGCGCTCATACTTTCTTGAGCTGCTTTCGAACCCGTCTTTCAAAGGCTTGGAGCTCGGAAAGCTGCGCCTCGAGATCGGCCCGCTGCCGCAGCAGGCTCGCCTTGTGCGTTTCGAGCACCGAGAGGAAGCGCTCGAGCTGCGGCCGCTCGTCGCGCCCCGGCTCGTACATGTCGATCAATTCTCGGATCTCGGAAAGCGAAAGGCCGAGGCGCTTGCCACGCAGCGTGAGCTTCAGCCGGGTGCGGTCGCGCGGAGTGTAGATGCGCCGCTGACCGTCGCGTCGCGGTGCGAGCAGGCCCTGATCCTCGTAGAAGCGGATCGCGCGCGGCGTGACGTCGAACTCGCGCGCCAGGTCGCTGATCGAGAACTCAGCCGGCTCCGTTTCCATGATAGGGTTTCGCCTGATTCTATCCCGATGGTCTCCCTAGAGTATCCCTGGCCGGAAACGCCGCCGCCGGGCGAAACCATCCCCGTGGCGCCCGGCATCCATTGGCTCAGCATGCCGCTGCCGTTCCAGCTCGACCACATCAACCTCTGGCTGCTCGAGGGCGAAGGTGGCTGGACGGTTGTCGACACAGGCATCGGCGACCGCAAGACCCGCGATCTGTGGGAGAGGCTGTTCGCGAAGTTCCATCCGGTCCGGCGCGTTATCGTCACGCACTACCACCCCGACCACGCCGGCAACGCCGACTGGATCTGCAAGCGCTTCGGCGTGGAGATGTGGACCACTCAGGGCGAATACCTGACCGCGCACGCCGTACGCACCTCCGGCGCCGGGTATACAAGCGACGCGGTGCTTTCCGTGTTCAAGAAGAACGGCTTGCCTGCCGACAAGACCGCCGCGATGGCGGGCATCCGCGGGAACAACCGCTACTCCGCGCTGGTGCCGGAGTTTCCCTGCTCCTACCGCCGCATCATCGAGGGCGACACCGTGCGCGTCGGGGGGCACGGCTGGGGGGCGATCATCGGCCACGGCCATGCCCCGGAGCATCTGTCCTTGTACTGCGAAGAGCTGAACGTGGTGATCGCGGGCGATATGCTCCTCTCCACCATCTCCACCAACGTAAGCGTGTGGTCGATCGACCCGGAGGGCGATCCCCTGCGGCTGTTCCTCGAATCGATCGACCGCTACCGCGGCCTCCCGCCCGATGTCCTGGTACTTCCGTCCCATGGCAAGCCGTTTCGTGGCGCCCACCTGCGGGTAGGACAGCTCGAGGAGCACCATGAGGCGCGCTTCGCCGAGCTGAAGAACGCCCTGAAGGGCGAGCCGAAGAGCGCGGGCGACCTGCTCGGAGTGCTGTTCCGGCGTCCCCTCGATACCCATCAGACCTTCTTCGCCATGGGCGAGGCGATCGCCCACCTGCACTACCTGTATTACGCCGGGCATGCCCGGCGGGGTATCGGCCCCGACGGCGTCATGCGCTACGCTAGCGCATGACCCAGAATCCCCCGGAACTTACAACAATCTGCGGCAGCGTCGCCCAGCGCTCGTCGCGGCTTCTCGCGGACTTCGCCCAGAAGCAGGCCGCGAGCCTCTCTTCGGCGGTGCGCGACGAGATGGGCATTGCCCGTGCGTTCATGGATCTCTACGCGAGGATGGCCGCCGATCCGGCGCTCCTCGCCAGCACCTCGATGAGCATGTGGGCCGACTACATGCGGCTGTGGCAGTCGACCTGGCTCAAGATGCTCGGTTTGCAGGCGCCGCCGGTCGCCGAGCCCGCGGCGGGCGACGCCCGCTTCAAGGACGAGGACTGGTCGTCGAATTTCGTGTTCGACCACATCAAGCAGTCCTATCTCATCGCCGCCCGGCACATCCAGCAGGCGGTTGCCCAGGTGGAGGGCCTGCCGCCCGAGTCCGAGAAGAAGGTCGCGTTCTTCACGCGCCAGTACGTCGATGCCTTGGCGCCATCCAACTTCCTCATGACCAATCCGCAGGTCCTGCGCGAGACGCTGCGGAGCGGCGGCCAGAACCTGATCCGCGGCATGAACAACCTGCTCGCCGACCTCGAGAAGGGCGGCGGGCAGCTGCGCATCTCGATGACCGACGAGAGCGCTTTCCAGCTCGGCCGCAACGTCGCCACCACCCCGGGCAAGGTGGTGCACCAGACCCCGCTGATGCAGCTCATCCAGTACCAGCCCACCACGCAGGAAGTACACAAGCGGCCGCTGGTGATCATTCCGCCGTGGATCAACAAGTACTACATCCTCGACCTGCGGGAGAAGAACTCGTTCATCCGCTGGGCCGTGGCGCAGGGTCACACCGTGTTCGTGCTTTCGTGGGTGAATCCCGACGCGCGCCTCGCGCAAAAGGGCTTCGACGACTACATGCGCGAGGGCGCGCTCGCTGCTTTCGAAGCGATCGAGAAGGCTACCGGTGAGCGCGAGGTCAACGCCATCGGCTACTGCCTCGGAGGAACGCTTCTCGGCGCCACCCTGGGGTATCTCGCCAACAAGAACGACAACCGCGTCGCGAGCGCCACGTTTTTCGTGAGCCTGCTCGACTTCTCGGAGCCGGGCGAGCTCGGCGTGTTCATCGACGAGGAGCAGGTCGCGAGCCTGGAGAAGAAGATGAACCAGCGCGGCTATCTCGAGGGCTCCGAGATGGCCGGAACCTTCAACCTGCTGCGCGCGAACGACCTGGTCTGGTCGTTCGTCGTCAACAACTACCTCCTCGGCAAGGACCCGTTCCCGTTCGATCTCCTGTACTGGAACGCCGACTCGACGCGCATGCCGGCGCGGATGCACAGCTTCTACCTGCGCAACATGTACATCAAGAACCTGCTCGCCGAGCCCGGCGGCATCGAGCTCGACGGCGTGCCGATCGATCTCGGCGCGGTGCGCACGCCCGCGTACTTCATCTCCACCGTCGAGGATCACATCGCTCCGTGGAAGACGACGTACAAGGGAGCGAAGTACCTGGGGGGTCCGGTGCGATTCGTGCTCGGCGGCTCGGGCCACATCGCCGGCATCGTCAACCCGCCGGCGGCGAAGAAGTACCACTACTGGGTGAACGATGCCTTGCCCAACACCGCGGAGGAATGGTTTGCCGTGGCGAAGCAGATCCCGGGGTCGTGGTGGGAGGACTGGCAGGCCTGGATGGAGCAGCAGAACGCTGGTGAGCCCAAAGTGCCCGCACGCATTCCGGCCCATGTCCTGGAAGATGCCCCGGGCACCTACGCTTCGCTGCGCATCACGAAAAAATAGCGTTCAGAGCTGGACGTCGCGCGGCTTTCGGGGTGCGCGCGCCGCGAGGCGGTCGTAGAGCCACCCCGGCATCGCCCTCAGCAGGACCGACACCGCTGCCATTTGCCAGGGGATCACCGCCAGGCGCCGGCGCGCGGCGATCACGCGGGCAATGCGGCGCGCCGCTTCGTCGGGAGGAAGCAGAAAGGGCATCCGGTAGCGGTTCACGCGCGTCATCGGCGTATCGATGTAACCCGGACAGACGCAGACCACCGCAACGCCGCTGCCGTAGAGCTCCGTGCGCAGGCTTTCCAGCCAGGTGATGGCCGCGGCCTTCGAGGCGCAGTAGGCGCCGTTTCCGGCAAGCCCGCGGAAACCCGCCACGCTTGCGATCCCGGCGAGGGTCCCGCGGCCGGCCTTGCGCATCGCCGGGGCGAACGCGGCGAGCGTCGCCGCGAGGCCCGCCACGTTGGTGTCGAGCACCCGGCGCAGCTTCTCGATGTCGGCGATCTCGTCCGAGTGGGTGCCCACGCCCACGCCGGCGTTGGCGATCACGAGGTCGGGCGCGCCGTAGCGCGCCACGAAATCCGCGGCCGCGCGCTCGAGCCCCGCAGCGTCGGTCACGTCGACCGAATACGGAACCACGGTGCCCGGCAGGCCCGCGCCGGCTTCCCTGCGCGAAATCAGGCCGAGGATCGAGCCCTGCGAGGCGTAATGCCGGGCGAGCGCCTCACCGATGCCCGAGGAGGCGCCGGTGATGACGACCCGCATCGGCTATTTCTGTTTGCGCGCCAGGGCGACGAGGCCGTCGACCGCCTGCAGCATGCCCTGCTGCGTGCGGCCCTGCTCGGCGCTTACGGTGTAGCGGCCGGCCACCGCCATGGCCGGCGTGCCGTCGATCTTGTAGGCGACGGTCTGCTGCGTCGCGCGGCGCAGCTTGCTCTGTACGCCGAAGGACTTCATGGTGTCCGTGAATTTCTTCGGATCGACGCCGTTCTTCTGCAGCCACTCGCCGAACGCGGCCTCGTTGTCGGTGCGCAGGCTCGACTTGTGGATGGCGTCGAAGAGCGGGCGGTGAAGCTTCTCGAGCACCCCCATCGCCTCGAGGGTGTAGAAGATCGCCGCGTCGTGGCCCCAGCGCGAATTGAACACGGCCGGCACGCGGCGGAATTCGACGTCCGGCGGCAGCTTCTTCAGCCAGGTCTCGATGTAGGGCTCGAGGCTGTAGCAGTGCGGGCAGCCGTACCAGAAGAACTCGATCACCTCGATCTTGGACGCGTTCTCGACCGGCTGCGGCGGATTGAGCTCGCCGTACTGGATCTGCTGGGCGCTCGCGGCGAGCGGCAGCGCGAGAAAGGCTGCGAGGACCATTGCGACTACGCTTCTCATGCTTAAGGCTGCTCCTTGATCTTCACCAGGCTGGCGTCGATGTTCGCCTGCGCCAGCGCCTGGCGGATTTTGTTGATCTCGTCGAGCTTGTTGTACGGCCCCAGGCGCACGCGGTACCAGGTTCCCTTGTCGGGGAGGTTGGCCGGCTCGACGCTCGACTCGAAGCCGAGAATCGCCAGCCGGGCCTTCTGGTTGTCGGCGTCCGCCGGGTTCTGGAACGAGCCCGCCTGGATGAAGTAAACGTCCTTCGGGGCATCCTGTTGACCGCGGCCGCCCGATTTCATCCGGTCGCGCAGCTCCCTTTCGGAAACCGGCTCTTCCTGACCGGGCAGGATCTTGTAGAAGTCGAACCTCGGCTTCTCGGCCGGTGCCGCCGCCACCGCGCCCTGCGGCAGGCCGGCGATCGCCGGGGCCTTGCCCGCGGCGGCATCCTTCTCGGCCTGCTTCGTCTTGGCGGTGAGGAAGGGCACCGGGGTCTTGTTGAGATAGAAGGCGATGGCGAGTGAGACCGCGAGGCCGGCGATCAGCCCGACGAACATGCCCAGCATGAACCCGCCCGCCGAATGCTTGCGCGTTGCGGGAATTCTTCTCGCTTTTGGGGTAGCCATGCTCACATCTTCTCCGGCGCGCTGACTCCGATGAGCGACAGGCCGTTGGCGAGCGTCTGGCGCACCGCGGCGCAGAGCGCAAGCCGCGCAACGCGCAGCGCCTCGTCTTCGACGAGGATACGCTCGGCATTATAGTAGCTGTGGAATTCCCCTGCGAGGTCGCGCAGGTAAAAAGCCACGGCGTGCGGCGCGAGCTCGTGCGTCGCCGCCGCGAGAACCTCGGGATACTCCGCCAGCCGCGCCGCCAGCCCCATCTCGCGCTCACCGCGCAGCAGGTCCAGGTTCGCGCCGGCGGCATCCTTCGGAGCACCGCCGGCTTGCGCGAAGACACTGCACACCCGGGCGTGGGCATATTGCACGTAATAGACCGGGTTTTCCTCGCTTTTCTCGAGGGCGAGGTCGATGTCGAAGACGAACTCGGAATCGGCCTTGCGCGACACGAGGAAGAAGCGCACCGCGTCGCGCCCCACCCAGTCGATGAGATCCCGCACGGTCACGTACGACCCGGCGCGCTTCGAGATCTTTACTTCCGCGCCGCCGCGCATCACCTTGACGAGGCTGTGCAGCACGTAGTCGGGGTATCCGGGCGGAATGCCCAGGCTCAGCGCCTGGAGGCCGACCCGTACGCGGGTGACGGTGCTGTGGTGGTCGGTTCCCTGCACGTTGGTCACTTTGCGGAAGCCGCGCTGCCACTTGGTGACGTGGTAAGCCACGTCGGGCACGAAATACGTGTAGGTGCCGTCCGATTTTCTGACCACGCGGTCCTTGTCGTCGCCGTATTCGGTCGTGCGCAGCCAGAGCGCGCCGTCCTTTTCGTAGGTCTTGCCGTGCGCGGTCCACGTCTTGACCACCTGGTCGACTTTGCCTTCCGCGTACAGGCTCGACTCGAGGTAGTAGACGTCGAACCTGACGCCGAACGCCTTCAGGTCGACGTCCTGTTCGGCGCGGAGCGACGCGACCGCGAACTGCCGTACCGCTTCCAAATCAGAAGGGTCTTTTTTGGAGGAAACATAGTCGCGCGCGATCTCCTCGATGTACTCCCCCGCATACCCTTCCTCGGGCCAGCCAGGAACCCCAGGGCGGACGCCGCGAGCGCGCGCCTGCACCGACAGGGCGAGCTTCTCGATCTGAGCGCCGCTGTCGTTGTAGTAGAACTCGCGCGTGACGGCGTAGCCCTGCGACTCGAGCAACGCCGCGATGGCGTCGCCGAGCGCCGCCTGGCGTCCGTGGCCGACGTGCAGCGGCCCGGTCGGGTTCGCCGAGACGAACTCGACCTGCACCTTCTCGCCCCGCCCCTCGCGCGTGCGGCCGAAACCGGCGCCTTCCTCGAGGATGCGGCGGATCACCGCGGTCTTCGTGCCCGACTTGAGCTTGAAGTTGATGAACCCCGGTCCTGCAACCTCGACCTTCTCGAATATTTCACTCAGGGACCTGGAGTCGGAAACCTGAGCCTCGATGGACGCGCGCAGGGCAAGTGCCAGCTCCCTGGCGCTGACCTTGGCTACCTTGGATGCCTGTAGCGCGACAGTCGATGAAAAGTCGCCGTGGCCCGCCTGCTTCGGTCTTTCGATGAGGATTTGCGTATCGGCCGCTTGAGGAGCCTTCTCTTTCAGCGCAATCCGCAGCACCGCTTCGATAGTCGTTTTCGGGTCCGTCGCCATGGGGGCCGTCATTCTACGGAAGAAAAATCGGGGTCAGAGCCCGATTTCCGGAACGCGCAGCTTAAGGAAATCGGGCTCTGACCCCGATTTTTCTAGTCGAACTCGATCGGGTCGACGTCGAGGTGCCAGCGCACCTCGCGCGGCGCGTGCTCGAAAAGCCGCGCGCTGATCGCAGCGAGGTAGGCCTGAAGCGCGGGACGCGAGCGCGACTGGATCACGAGCTGCGCGCGCTCGAGGCCGGCGCGCCGGGTCAGGATGTTGGGCACCGGGTCGTAGACGTGGACGCCCTCGGGGACGTCGGCCAGGGCGGCGGCGGTGCGCAGGAAGCGCATCGCCGTGTCGAGCTTGGTCGCCTCGGCGCGGAGCGCTGCTTCGAACACGAATGGCGGGAAGCCGGCGCTGCGGCGCTCCTCGAGCTGGGATTCCGCGAAGCTCGCGAAGTCGTGACGGGCGAGCGCGGCAAAGAGCGGATGATCGGGATAGCGCGTCTGGACGAGCACCTCCCCCGGACGCGCGCGCCGCCCCGCGCGCCCGGCCACCTGCGCAAGCACGGCGAACAGGCGCTCTGCGGCGCGGTAGTCGGTCGACACGAGCGCGGTGTCGGCGTTCAGCACGCCGACCAGCGTCAGGTTGGGGAAGTCGTGGCCCTTGGCGAGGAGCTGGGTACCGACGAGGATGTCGCCTTCGCCCCGGCGCAGCCCTTCGAGCGTTCGCGCGAGCTCTCCGCGCCGCCGCGCGCTGTCGCGGTCGATCCGCACGATGCGCGCGCCCGGGAAGCGCGCCTGGAGCGCCTCCTCGATGCGTTGGGTGCCGCGGCCCAGGGGTTTCAGATCCACGTTGCCGCAGGTCGGGCAGGCACGCGGCACCGCGGCCTGCGCGCCGCAGTGGTGGCAGCGCATGCACCTGTCGACCGAGTGCAGCACCATGCGCGCCGTGCAGCGGGTGCAGGCGGCGGTCCATCCGCAGGCCTCGCACGCGAGCACCGGCGCATAGCCTCGGCGGTTGATGAAGACGAGGCTCTGCTCGCCGAGCTCGCGCCGCCTGCCGATGGCAGACACGAGCGCGGCGGTGAAGCCGGCATCGACGCCCTGGGACCTCATGTCGACCACGCGGATGGCCGGCAGGCGCGCCCCGGGCACGGCGCGCTCCGAAAGCTCGAGGCGCTGGTATCGTCCCGAGCGCCAGTTGTGCCAGGTCTCGAGCGAAGGCGTGGCGGTCCCGAGCACCACCGGACACCGGGCCAGGCGCGCGCGGTACACCGCGGTGTCTCGCGCCGAGTAGCGGAGCCCCTCCTGCTGCTTGAACGAAGGGTCGTGCTCTTCGTCCACGACCACGAGCGCGAGCGCGGGAAGCGGCGCGAGGAGGGCGAGGCGCGTGCCGAGCACGATCGCGGCTTCGCCGCGCGCGGCCTGAAGCCATGCAGTGGTGCGCGCGATGTCCTCCAAGCCGCTGTGCATCACCGCCAGCGTCGCCTCCGGAAAAGCGTGCCGGAAACGCTCTTCGAGCTGCGGCGTGAGGCTGATCTCGGGCACCAGCACCAAGGCCTGGCGGCCGCGCCCGATGACGCCGGCGATGAGGTGCAGGTAGACCTCCGTCTTCCCGCTTCCGGTCACGCCGTGGAGCAGGAAGGCCTCGAACTGGCCGGACGACCTGGCGATGCACTCCACCGCCGCCCGCTGCTCGGGGCTCAACTCATGAGTCGGCACGAATCGCGCCGAAGCCGGACCTGGCTGCGCGACGACGAGCGCTTTGCGCGGCAGCGGCTTCACGGAGCGCAGCCGCGGTGGAAGCGCAGACACAATCGTCTCGCCTAGCGGACGCTGGTAATAGCTCGACAGAAACCGCATCAGCTCGAGCCATTCCGCTGAAAGGCGCGGCGCATCGTCGCGTATCGCGGCGATCGGCTTCATGCGCTCTGGCGGCAGCGCGCTCTCCGCCTGCGTTTCGAGCACCACCCCGATCTGCTGGCGCGCGCCGAACGGGACGACGACGCGATCGCCGACTTGCAGGGAGGCCTCCTGTGGCAACGCGTACTCGAACAGCTTCGCGAGCGGCACCGCGAGCGCCACCCGTGCGCAAGAAATGTTACGGTGGGATAAGGACTTAGCTGTGGATAAAGCTGTGGGTAAGCGCATCACACCCACGTAATACGGCCTGCGACGCGGCTCGTTCTCTGCCCGTGGCGGGGCCAACGGCTCTTTTTAGGCTGACCGGTCAGTACCTTAGGCGTGTGCAAGCCGTTTCAAACCCAGCTGCCGGGAAAATCCCCGCGCGGCGAAAAAAATGTGCATAAGTCAAGCGGAAGCGCGACCCTGAGCGCGCGCAGCACGGCTGTAAGTGCGCACTTCGTCTACCAGCGCTGCAACCGAATCGATCGGGGTTCCCGGCAGGATGCCATGCCCGAGATTGAAGATGTGACCGGGCTCGGGTCCGAACGACTCGACCACCCGCCGCGCGGCCGCGCGCACCTGCGCAGGCGGCGCGAAGAGCGCGACCGGGTCGAGGTTGCCCTGCAGCGCAAGCCGGCCTGCGGCGATCCGTCGCGCCTCGCGCGGATCGCTCGTCCAATCGAGGCCGATCGCCTCCGCTCCGCTGGCCATCATCGCGCTGAGCCACGGATTCCCGCCCTTGGTGAAAAGAATGCGCGGCACACGCTTCACGGCATCCAGCACACGGCGCGAGTAAACGAGCGAAAACGACTCGTAGTCGTCGTGCGCGAGCGTGCCGCCCCAGGTGTCGAAGATCATGATCGCCTGGGCACCGGCGTCGACCTGGGCGTTCAGATAGTCGCTCACTGCGCGGGCGTTGACTTCCAGAATCCGGTGCAAGAGGTCGGGACGGGCATGCAGCATGGTCTTCAGGATGCGCCAGTCGTCGCTGCCGCCGCCTTCGACCATGTAGCAAGCGAGCGTGAAGGGGCTGCCGGAGAATCCGATGAGCGGCACGCGCCCGGCGAGCGCCTGTCGCGTCGCGCGCACCGCCTCGAGCACGTAGCGCAGCTCCGCGGAAGGATCCGGCGGCGCGAGCCTGCGGATCGCGGCTTCATCGCGCAGCGGCTCCCGGAAGCGCGGCCCTTCGCCTTCGCCGAACGAAAGGCCGAGGCCCATGGCGTCGGGGATGGTGAGGATGTCGGAGAACACGATCGCGGCGTCGAGCGCGAAGCGCTCGAGCGGCTGCAGCGCCACCTCGGCGCAAAGCTCGGGCGTGCGCGCCAGCTCGAGAAAGCTGCCGGCGCGCGCGCGTGTCGCGTTGTACTCGGGCAGATAGCGGCCCGCCTGCCGCATGAGCCAGGTCGGCGTGTAGTCGGTCGGCTGGCGCGCGAGCGCGCGCAGGAACGTGTCGTTCTTCAAAGAAGCCTGGTGGTGATGTGCTTCCATTCCGCTTCGGTCACCGGCGTGATCGACAGGCGGTTTCCCGGCCGCAGCGTGACCATGTTCTTCAGCGGCTTTTGTTTTTTCATTTCAGGCAAAGACACCAACCGGGTCTTCTTCAGGGCGCGCACATCCACATTGAACCAGCGCGGCGCCTCGCGCTTCGACGCCGGATCGTAGTAGTCGCTCTTCGGATCGAACTGCGACACGTCCGGGTAGGCCTCCGATGCCACTTCGGCGAGCCCGGCAATTCCCGGCTCCGGACAGCTCGAGTGGTAGAACAGCACGCCGTCCCCGATCTTCATCTCCTTCAGCATGAAGTTGCGCGCCTGATAGTTGCGGACGCCGCTCCAGGGCGTGGTGCGGCCGGGCGCCGCGAGCACGTCGTCGATCGAGCACTCGTCGGGCTCGCTCTTCATCAGCCAGTACTTCATTGGACAATCGGGGTCAGACCCCGATTTTATTCGGAAGGCGAGGTTCCCCGCCGTGGCGGTGGGCTTGGCTCCCGAACCCTGGCTAAACAGGGTGGTCGCTTTCCGGCCACATCAGGTTCGTCCGGCCCGCCCAAGGCAGGGGACGATCACAACAGTGACAACTAGTCCGCAACCTAAGGAAGCTATCGGTTCGGAAAAATTAAGCCCGGTCGCTCACCGCAGGGAACAGGACCTTTTTAAAACAAGTCCTCCTGCTTTGCAATGGCAGCGTCGAGCTTCGACTCGATCGCGCTGATGCGGCGTTT
>Ga0075428_100002471_pt1 | contig 20062 bp, 19 predicted proteins | sample RhiMetdeltSRZDD2_FD_75291 | JGI IMG/M metagenome (GOLD analysis project Ga0075428, IMG submission 75291) | Populus rhizosphere microbial communities from Tennessee, USA - Rhizosphere MetaG P. deltoides SRZDD2 | ecosystem: Host-associated > Plants > Roots > Rhizosphere > Soil | place: USA... | reverse complement strand
AACAACGATTACTCGTCGCACAACGGTCCGATGACCCGCACCGTCGCCGACGCCGCGCTGATGCTCTCCGTGATGGCGGGGCCCGACGACCGCGACCGCACCTCGCTGGAGGCGCCGCCCGACGATTACGTCGGCAAGCTGAAGCGCGATCTCAAAGGCCTGCGCGTCGCATACAGCCCGGACCTCGGCGCCGGCCTGCGCGTGGATCCCGAGATCGCCACGGCCGTGCGCGCCGCACTCCATGCCTTCGAGAACCTGGGGTGCATCGTGGAGGAGGTGAAGCCGCAGTTCTCCGACACGCACGATCTCATCCGCCTCATGTGGAGCGCGCACGAAGCGGGAATCTATGGGCCGTTCGTCCCGCAGTGGCGCGCACGGATGGATCCGGGGCTCGTCGCGTGCATCGAGGCGGGCCACGCCGTGAGCCTGGTGGACTACATTCAGGCGCGCGATCGCAAGATGGCGTTCTGGGACACGGTGCGGCCGCTGTTCGAGACGTACGCGCTCCTGCTCACGCCGAGCGTGTCGGTGGCGGCCTTCGAGGTCGGCCGGCTGAATCCCGCGCACTTCCCGCAGCACGCGTGGGACTGGTTTCCGTGGGCGGGGTTCTCCTATCCCTTCAACTTCACGGGGCAGCCGGCGGCCACCGTTCCCGCCGGCTTCACCGCCAGCGGCATGCCGATCGGGCTGCAGATCGTGGGACGCCGCTTCGACGACCTGACCGTGCTGCAGGCGTCGGCCGCCTTCGAGACGGCGCGGCCGTGGGCCGCGCATCGCCCGCCGAACCTTCCGTGACGGCCGCGGCGCCGCCCGGGCTGCTCGCCGATGCCGCCGCCGACGGCGGTCTCGACGCGCGGCGTGCGGCGCCGTCACGTGCGCGGTGGGGCCGCTCGATGCGGCGGGCCACTCGCAACGGCCTCGTGGTGCTGGGATTGCTCGGCGCGCTGCTCGTCGTCGCCATGGCGCTCTTCGCCGACCGACTGGCTCCGCATCCGCCGGACGAGCAAAACTTCGACCTCATCGAATCACGGCCGAGCGCGGCCGCCGTCTTCGGCACCGATCGCTTCGGCCGCGACGTGCTCAGCCGCGTGATCTACGGCGCCCGGATCTCGCTCTACGTGGCCGTCACGTCGATCGTGGCGTCGATGGCGGTCGGCGGCGCGCTCGGGCTCGCTGCCGGGTACGTCGGCGGCGCCACGGACAACACCATCAACCGCATCCTCGACGTCTTCTTCAGCATCCCGGGGCTGCTCCTCGCGGTCGGCATCGCCGCCATGCGCGGCCCCGGCATCAACAGCGCGGTGCTGGCCATCGCGATCGTATACACGCCGATCTTCGCGCGCGTCATGCGCGGGCCGGTGCTGGCCGAGCGCGCCAAGGACTACGTGGAGGCCGTCCGCGCGCTCGGCGCCACGCGCGTGGCCGTCGCGCTCAAGCACATCTTGCCCAACGTGATCTCGCCGTTCGTCGTGCAGGGCACCGTCGCGCTCTCGCAGGCGATCCTCATCGAAGCCTCGCTGTCCTATCTCGGGCTCTCGGCGCAGCCGCCGACGCCGTCGTGGGGCAACATGCTCAACGAGGGCCGCACGTACCTCGAGACCGCACCGTGGATCTCCGTGTTTCCCGGCCTCGCGATCATGGTGACCGTGCTCGCCTTCAATCTGATCGGCGACGGCCTGCGCGACGTCCTCGACCCCAGCCAGTGACAAGGAGACCGCCATGTCCCGGGAGCTGAACCGCCGCGAGTTCCTCACCACCACCGGCCTCGCCCTCGGCGCGCTCGGCGTCGCCGGCCGCGCCGCGCACGCGCAGACGCCGGCCAAGGCCGGCGGCACGCTGATCACCGCCCAGACGAGCGAAGCGACGGGCCTCGATCCGCAGCTCGTGCCCGCGCTGTCGCGCAGCCGCCGCTCGCCGCTGACGTACAACCAGCTCGTGCGCTTCGATCCGGACATGACGCCGCAGCCGGAGCTGGCCGAGTCGTGGCAGATCAGCCCCGACGGCCTCACGTGGACGTTCAAGCTGCGTCAGGGCGTGAAGTTCCACGATGGCCAGGAGTTCACCTCGGCCGACGTGAAGTTCACCTTCGATCGCCTGCTCGAGAAGTCCCAGTCCGGCAAGTCCGACTTCAACGCGGTCGACAAGGTGGAGCCGGTCGGCAAGTACGCGGTGAAGTTCGTCACCAAGGAGCCGTTCGCGGCGCTGGTGGCGGCGCTCGGCGGCTTCTGGGGCTTCATCGTGAGCGAGGCGGGCGTCAAGAAGTACGGGGACCTCAACAAGAACGCCCTCGGCACCGGCCCGTTCATCCTGGAGGACTGGAAGGTCGAGCAGCAGATGGTCTTCAAGCGCAACCCGAATTACTTCAAGAAGGGACTGCCGCACGTCGACGAGCTGATCGTTCGCGTCATTCCCGACGAGGCCAACATCGTCGCCGCGCTGCGCACCGGGCAGATCCACCACGCGTTCATCGAGGACAACAAGAACTTCAACCTGCTCAAGGAGGAGAAGGCGCTCACCGGCTATCGCTCGTCGCGCCTGGGCTACGACTACCTGAACATCACCGCGACTCGCGGCCCGCTCAAGGACGTGCGCGTCCGGCAGGCGATCTCGTGGGCGGTGGACCGCTCCCAGGTCATGCGCGTCGCGACCGCCGGCTTCGGCCGTCTCACCGCGCCGTGCACGGCGCCGATGAAGCAGTGGCAGCTGCCCGAAGAGCAGTGGATGAAGTACTACAAGCCCGACGTGGAGAAGGCGAAGAAGCTCATGGCCGAGGCCGGCGTCGGCTCGGGCTTCAGCGTCAAGTGCATGGTCATCCCGACCTTTCCGACCATGGTCTCGGGCGCGCCGGTCATCGCGGCCCAGCTCAAGCGTATCGGCATCAACATGGAGATCGAGAACGTGGAGTACGCCGTGTGGATCAAGCGCTGGCAGGCGCACGACTTCGACATGACGATGAACACCACGCCCGGCTACGCCGACCCGGACGTCGCGTTCTTCCGCGCACTGCACTCCACGAAGGGGCAGAACTGGAATTCGTGGAGCGTGCCCGCGGTGGATGGGCTGCTCGAGGAAGGGCGCAAGACGATGGACGCCAAGAAGCGAAAAGAGATTTACGACCGCGTGCAGATCGCGATCCTCGAGAACGTGCCCCATCTCTGGCTCTACTCCGCCGACCTCATCGACTTCACCCAGACCAGCGTCAAGGGGTTCCGCCAGCACCCGACGGCGCTGCTCTACGGCCTGGAAGGAGCGTCGATCGAGAAGGCGTAGTCGGCGCGGGCGGTGGGACGTTACGTCGTCGTTCGCCTGTACTCGATGGCCCTGACGCTGCTGGGCCTCTCGGTGCTGGTCTTCCTGATGCTGCGCCTGGTGCCCGGCACCGTGGTCGAGCAGCTGATCGGCGCCGATGCCGTGGTGAGCCCCGCGATGGTGGCCGAGCTCAAGCGCTTCTTCGGCCTGGATCAGCCGTGGTGGCGCCAGTACGCGAGCTGGATCGGCGGCCTCGCGCAGGGCGATCTGGGCACCTCGTGGCGGACGGGCAAGCCCGTCATCGCGCTGATCCTGGAACGGCTGCCCGTGACGATCGAGCTCACGGCGTTCGCCGTCGGCTTCGCGCTGCTCCTCGGTATCCCGGCCGGGATCGTGTCGGCGACGCGGCGCGATCAGACGGTCGACAACGTCACCCGCGTGGGCACGCTGCTCGGCCTCTCGGTACCCGTGTTCTGGCAGGGCACCATGCTCATCCTCTTTCTGTCGATTTATCTGCGCTGGATGCCGCCGGTCGTCTGGGTCGATTTCTTCACCGATCCTCGGCGCAATCTCACCATCATGCTGCTGCCCGCGCTGTGTCTCGGCACCGCCAGCGCCGCCAACGTCGCGCGCACCACGCGCGCGTGCATGCTCGACGTGCTGGGCTCCGAGTACATCCGCACCGCGGCCGCGAAGGGGCTGCGGCCGCGGCTCGTCGTCCTCAAGCACGCGTTGCGCAACGCCCTGATCCCGATCGTCACCGTGGTCGGACTGCAGATCGGCATCCTGCTCGGCGGCACCGTGGTGGTCGAGGAGGTCTTCACGCTGCCCGGCGTCGGCCGGCTGGTGCTGTGGTCGATCTACCAGCGCGACTATCCGCTCACGCAGAGCACCATCCTGTTCGTGGCCGTGATGTTCATGACCGTCAACCTCGCCGTCGATCTGCTCTACGCGTACCTCGATCCGCGCATTCGGTATTAAGGGAGGCGCCATGAGAGCCTCGGTCCTGTTCGCGCCGCGAACGCCGCTGAAGCTGGAGGACATCGAGCTCGAGCCTCCGCGAGCGGGCGAGGTACGCGTCCGCATGGTCGCCAGCGGTGTCTGCCACTCCTGCCTGCACGCCGCCGATGGATCGTGGCAGAACGTCCCGATGCCGATCGTGTTGGGTGACGAGGGCGCCGGTGTCGTCGAGGCCGTCGGGCCGGGTGTGACCACGCTCGAGGCCGGCGATCACGTGATCCTGTCGTGGGCGCCCACCTGCGGCCGCTGTCATTACTGTGTGATCGGCCGTCCCAATCTGTGTGAGCAGCGCCGCCCCGGTCAAGGCGTGCTGCCCGAGGGCACCACCCGCATGTCGCTCGGCGGCCGTCCCGTCTATCAGTACGGCCACGTCGCGACCTACGCATCGACCACCGTCGTCGCCGAGTCCTCCGCGATCCGGATCGATCCCGCCATGCCGCTCGATCGCGCGGCGCTCATCGGCTGCTCGGTGATGACCGGCGTCGGCGCCGTCATCAACACCGCGGCGGTGCCGCCGGGCGCGAGCATGGCGGTCTTCGGCGTCGGTGGCGTCGGCCTCAACGTCGTGCAGGGCGGCGCGATGATCGCGGCGCAACCGATCATCGCCGTCGATATCGTCCCGGCCAGGCTGGAGCACGCGCGCGCGCTCGGAGCGACCCACACGATCGAGGCGTCCAAGACGGACCCGGTCGCGGAGATCCGTCGCATCACCCGGCGCGGCGCGGATTTCACGTTCGTCGCCGTCGGCGACACGCGTGCGGTCGGCCAGGCTGCTGACGCGCTGGCGCCGGGCGGCACGTGCGTCGTCATCGGCGTGCCGGCCACCGGGGCCACGGTGCCGCTCGACGTGCGGCCGCTCGTCACCGGCGAGCGCGTCATCCGCGGCTCCAGCTACGGCAGCGCGCGCACGCGCGAAGACCTGCCGCGGCTGGTCGACCTCCACCGCAGCGGCAAACTGAAGATCGACGAGCTGATCACCCGTCGTTATGAGCTCGACGAGGCCAACGAGGCGTTCCGCGCGCTGGCGGCCGGCGAGCTCTCGCGCGGGCTGATCGTGTTCTGATGCGCGAGGTCGTGTTCGCTCTGGAGTTCCGAGGCCGCGCCCGTGTCGACCCGGACGGAACGCGACGAGCACGCACAGACGCGCCGAGCCAGGCGTGGCGAACGGTGCTCGATGCCGACGGCGTGCACGCCGACCGCAGGCCGCTCGAGGGCGAGGCGGCTGTCCTGGAATCACGCGTCGAGCGCTTCGGCGACGGGACGTTCGTCGAGGACGGCACGATCACGTATGGGCGCGCGGGGCACGTGGCGTTCGAGACCGTCGGTCGCGGGACTGTTGGGCCAGCCCCATTGCCGGCCGCACGGTTGGTGCGGTGATCTGGACCGTCACCGATGGCGAAGGCGCGTTTCGCGGCGCGCGCGGCCTGATCACGTCGAGCTTCACGGTCAGCGCCGACGGCGAAGTGGTGGATGATCACGTCGCCCGGCTGTATCTGCCGTAGGCCGGCGAGCGCTATCCGGCAGGGATCGTGATGATCGGAGGGCTTTCCTTGGTGCCCGGCTCCACGAGCGTGAAGATGAACATCAGGAAACCGAACAGCCGCTTCGACGGGATGTCGCGGTCGTCGATCCAGAACCACCAGTTTCGATAGGGCACGCCGACGAACGCGTCCGAGGGCCGATCCGGCGAGCTGCCGATCCGGATCAACGGCCGCATGGGTCCGGTCGGACCCATCTCGGGTTCCGCAGTGGCGCTGACACGCTGCTCGGCGACGTCCTGGTCCGGCACGCTGATGAAGGATGACAGGTCGATCAGGATTTCGAGGATCGAGCGGCTGAGAATCGCTATCTCCCGATTGTTCGCCGCCACCGCGCCGTAGACGACGCGAAAGTCCGACGCCGTAGGGTCGAGGCCCAGAAGCTCGCGGGCGGCGATGATGTCCACCTCGACGCTCGGATCGGCACCCCGTCGGAAGCTCATGACCAGCGCCTCTTCGCGGTCGATGCGCTGCACACGCATGCCGACGGCTCCGGACAGCTGAATGCGCCGAAGTCGCTCGAGGACCTGATAGAACTCCAGGTCCCCACGGGTCGCCCGGGCGTCGCCGCCGTAACGGTTGCGAAGGCCGTTGACGACGTGCACCCCGAGCCGCAGAACCAAGTCAACGGGGTTACCGGCCTGGATCAGGTTCATGAGCGCCGGCGGAGGGATCGGCGTCATCAACGAGCGCGCGAATCGCTCACCCATGAGCGGGGCGTACGTCACGGTCGGGCGGTCGATGAATTGTCCCTGCGCGCTCAAGCCGACGCTGCTGTTCGGCACGCCGGGGACGGGGCCGTTCGTGCTGAACACGTTGCCGAGCGCGGTGAACGTGCTCTGCACCGTATAACCGCTCACGACCTGGCCAACGTCCAGGAACACCGGAGGGTCGCCGTAGCGAAGCTTGACCAGGTTCAGCAGCATCTGCCGCTTCCATGACTCGGCGATGGCGGCGCTGTAGTCGAACCGGTCGCGAGAAACCGTGCTGGGGCCGATGGTGCAGCCAGCGACGGTCATGAGAGCAATGAGGCGGATAAGGCTCGACGTGGAGCGCAGCAGTGCTTCCTCCAGGTCGCCCTGCTCCCCGCCTCACCCATACGACGTCCACCGGCCCTGCGGCAGGGCCGATTGGGTAACGGGACGGCTACTTGACCTTTTTGCGCGCGGCCTGACGCTTTGCCAGCGTCCTGTTCGCCGCCCGGAGCTGGCGCGTCAGCCGCTTGACGTGGCGCTTCGCGCGCGCGACGTTCACGTCGGCCTTACGCTTCCGCATTCGCAGCCTGCGTTGGGCACTGGTCATCTGGCGCCTCCAGGTCGGCAAGAGTTCACTGACCACATAAACCCATTATTCGCGGAAGAGGCCGCGAAGCGGTCGAAAATTCGCCGCGGCGAGCAATCGGTGCGGTGAGGACGCCTAGTTGCGCAGCACCACCCGCTCCAGGAGGTCGATGTCCCCGAGCAGGGCCCCGAGCCCTCGCGCGACGCACGAGAGCGGCTCCTGAGCGATGGTCACCGGTAGGTGCGTTTCCTTGTGGATGATCTCGTCCAGCCCCGTGAGCAGCGCACCACCGCCGGTGAGGACGATGCCGCTGTCGACCATGTCGGCCGCGATCTCGGGCGGCGTCCGCTCCAGCGACGACCGCACCGTCCCCACGATTCCCGCGATGCAGTCCTGGACTGCTTCGCGCACCTCTTCCTCCGTGATCACGATGACCTTGGGGACGCGCGCGACGACGTCGCTGCCCTTGACCTCGATGTGCTGCGGCTCGCCGTTCCCGCGCTTGGCGCCGAGCGTCAGCTTGATCTCCTCCGCCCGGCGCTCGCCGACCAGCATGTTGTGCTGCTTCTTGAGGTACTGGATGATCGCCTCGTTCAGGTCGTCGCCGGCCACCTTACCCGACTGGCAGAGCACGATGCCGGAGAGCGAGATCACGGCCACTTCCGTCGTGCCCCCGCCCAGATCGACGACGACGTGCCCGCCCGGCTCGTGGATCGGCAGCCCGGCGCCGATCGCGGCGGCCATGGGCTCCTGCACCAGGTAGACGGCTTGCGCTCCCGCCTGGGTGGCCGCCTCCCGGACCGCGCGCTCCTCGACCGGAGTCACGCCGTACGGCACGCCGATCACCATCCGGGACTGCCGCAGCAGCCCGCGTCCCGGCAGGCTGCCGACGATCTCACGGATCAGCATCTGGGCAGCGTCGAAGTCCGCGATGACACCGGCCTTGAGCGGTCGGATGACCTCGATGTGCTCCGGGGTCCGGCCCAGCATCGCCTTGGCCTTGTGGCCCACCGCCACCACGGATTTGTCCCGGCGGTCCAACGCGATGATGGACGGCTCCGATACGACCACCCCGCGGCCCCGGACGTGGACGAGCATGTTGGCCGTGCCCAGATCGATGCCGATGTCGTTCACGAACCGTTCCGGCAGACGCAGGCGCATACGCAACGACCTCCGAATTGATGTGCGGCTCGGCCCAGCAAACATCGAGCCGGATTATATGTCTCGAAGTCGGCCGTTTGGGCGTCGATTTATCAACCGTCGCGTCGAGCCGCGGACGTTCGACGTCATGGTGTCCGTGGCTGGACTTTGTCGTCACCACGGGGGTAGGCTCCTGCGGCACCGGCCGGCGCAACGCGGTGGGGGGAGGCGACACCGATGAAGTTCACCTGGTTCAACCTGATGCCATGGCCGTACCTGCCCGACGATTTCCGCGAACGGCACCGCTCCGTCTGGGTCGACATCCCCAATACCCTGTATGACCCGCGTAAGGGCCACCATGTCTACCACACTTACCTGGATCAGTTGGAGTATGCGGAGACGCTCGGCTTCGACGGCATCGGCTGCAACGAGCACCACCAGAACGGCTACGGGCTGATGCCCTCGCCGAATCTCATCGCCGCCACCCTCGCGCGGCGGACCTCACGGGCGGCGATCTGCGTCATCGGCAACTCCATCGCGGGGTACAACCCGCCGATCAGGGTGGCCGAGGAGTTCGCCATGCTCGACGTCATGTCGGGCGGACGCCTGGTGGCCGGCTTTCCCGTCGGCACCTCGATGGATACGAATTTTTGCTATGGGCAGATCCCGGCGCTGACGCGCGACAAGTATCGCGAGGCCCACGACATGATCGTGAAGGCGTGGGCGAGCGAGGAGCCGTTCGCCTTCGACGGCAAGTACAACCAGCTTCGCTGGGTCAATTGCTGGCCGAAGCCGATCCAGAAGCCACACCCGCCCATCTACATTCCGGGCGGCGGCTCGATCGAGACGTGGGACTTCTGCCTGGACTACGACTACAACTATTCCTACCTTTCGTTCTACGGCTATCTGCGCGGCAAATCGCTGCTGGACGGCTACTGGGAGCGGGTGGCCGCGCGCGGCAAGGACGAGTCGCCCTACCGCGCGGCCTTCGCCCAGATCATCTGCGTGGCCGACACCGACGCGCAGGCCGAGGAGCTCTACGCCGAGCACTGTCTCTACTTCTTCAACCGCTGCCTGCACGTCTTCCCGCCCTTCGCCGATCCGCCCGGCTATCGCACGATGGCGACCGTGAAGTACGGCGCGCTCTCGCAGCTCACGCGCGCGCGCCAGAAGATCCTCGAGAACCTCACCTGGAAGCAGCTCGTGGACGAGCGCTTCGTCATCGCCGGCGGCCCGGAGACCGTGCGCCAGCAGCTGGAGGAGTGCATCAAGGGCCTGCGCATCGGTCATCTGTTCTGCCTGCTCCACAACGGCAACATGCCGGACTGGAAAACGCGTCATTCCAGCAAGCTCTTCGCCGAGAAGGTGATGCCGCGGCTCCGCGACCTCTGGCCCGACTACAAGCACGACGAGCGCTGGTGGATCCATCCGATGGACGAACGGATCCGCCCCGAGGAGCGGCGGCCGGGCGTCGAGAAGGTCGGCGAGGACTGGCCGCGATGAAGTGGCAAACCGTCGACACGAAGAAGGGCACGCGCTGCCGCGTGCTCGAGGGCGGCAGCGGCACGCCGGTGGTGTTCTTTCACGGGGCGGGCGGGCTGCTCAGCGACAATCCGTTTCTCGACGACCTGGCGCAGCGCCACCACGTCTTCGCCCCCGAGTGGCCGGGCTATGGCGAATCCACCGGTGACGACCTGCTCGAGGACATGCTCGACTTCGCGCTGCACGGTTGGGATCTCGTGGACGCGCTGGGACTGCGCCAGCCACACCTGATCGGCCACTCCATGGGCGGCATGATCGCGGCCGAGATGGCCTGCCTGGCGCCGCGCGACCTCGGCAAGCTGGTGCTGGTGGGAGCGGCGGGACTCTGGCTCGAGGAGCACCCGATCCCGGACATCTTCGCGATGCTGCCCCACGAGATCGCGGACGCGCTCTTCGTCGATCCCGCGCGCGGCGCAGCGCTGCTGACCGGCGGCGCCGACCTCAGGGACATCGAGGCGCTCAAGGGTTTCTATGAGATCACCCAGCGGCGACTTGCCATGGCCGGCAAGATTCTCTTTCCGATTCCGAATCGCCGGCTGTCCAAGCGGCTGTATCGGCTCCGCGCGGAGACGCTCGTGGTCTGGGGCGCCGCCGATCGCCTCATTCCCCCCGCCTACGCAGCCGCGTGGAAAGCGCTCATACCCGGCGCGCGCGTCGTCACCATCGAAGGCGCGGGCCACATGGTCCCGTGGGAGCAGCCGAAGGCCTTCGTCGACGCGGTCGTGAAGTTCCTCGCGTGACGATCACGGTCTTCGGCGCCGGCGCGATCGGCGGCATCACGGGCGCGGCGCTCGCGCGCGCCGGCCACGACGTGCTGCTGGTCGACCGAGCGGTCGACCACGTCGCGGCCATGAACGCCAGCGGGCTCACCGTCGAGCGACACGACGGCGCCTGCACCGTCCGTGTGCGCGCCATCACGCCAGACGTGCTCGGCTCGCCGCTCGACCTGGTGCTGCTCGCCGTCAAGTCGCAGGACACACCAGAGGCGCTCGGCGTGCTCGCGCCGAGACTCGCCGACGACGGCGCGATCGTCTCGATGCAGAACGGGCTCAACGAGGAGCTGATCGCCGCGGCGGTGGGCGCGCGCCGCACGGTCGGCTGCCTGGTCAACTGGGCCGCCGACTGGACGGCGCCTGGACGCATCCTGCACGGCGGCGAGGGTGCGCTCGTGCTCGGCGAGCTCGACGGACGGCTGAGTGCGCGCGTCCAAGGCCTCGCCAAGCTGCTCGATGTGGTGGCGCCGACGCGCATGAGCGACAACATCCTCGGCTACACGTGGGCGAAGCACGTCTACGGCGCCCTGCTCGTGGCCACGGCCGTCGTGGACGCTCACGTCTACGAGGTCGTCGAGCGCTCACCCCGCGTGCAGGCCATGCTCGTCGCCCTGGTCATGGAGAGCATGCGCGTGGCCGATGCCGCCGGGATCCGGCTCGAAGCCTTCGACGAGTACGACCCCGCCGATTATCGGGCGGCCGCGCGGGACGATCTCAGCGCGCGGCAGCGCGCGATGTCGGTCATCGCCAGCCATTACCGCGCGCATACCAAAACGAAGACCGGAATCTGGCGCGACCTGGCGGTGCGCCGGCGAAAGACAGAAGTCGGCGCGCTGCTCGGCGCTACGGTGGCGAAAGCGCGGACGCTCGGTCTCACCATGCCGCTGACCGAGCGCCTCATCGCCATGATCGCCGACCTCGAAGCAGGCCGGCGCGTCATGAGCTGGGATAACGTGGAGGAGCTGGCGAGGGTCCGCTAGCGTCAGCGAGCGGACGCGTGCGACGGAATCGGACGGCGCCGGTGCAGAATCTCGCACCAGCGGCGATTGTCCTCGCCACCCGCCTCCACGCTACCGAGCAGGTAGGCGGTGGCGCTGACGAGTCCGTCGTCGACGCCCTCGTGGTGCAGCGTGTGGGCGTCGCACCACCGCACGTCGAGAATCTCTGACGTGGGATCGGTGTCAGGCTCGCAGCCCGGACAGTACGTCCGGCCCAGCGACGGCGTGTCCCGCGTATAGTCCGTCATCGTGACCCTCTTCAAAGGCAAAGTGCGTGCCGATCACCCGAGTGCTTTGGTGGCGCGCAGTTGGCCGTCACAAGCCACGGTCTGACAGGTAGTTATGGCGGGCAGTCCGGCACGCGACGACGCGCAAACAGGCAGGTTCTCCCTGACCGTTGACACCCTTGGAGGATCGCCGCATCATGCGCGGCATCCCTTGCGCGAGGTGACGGCGTGACGGCGCCCTGGGAGTACCGCGACCCGCTCGAGAGCAAGCTCGCCGCCGAGATCTCGGCGCACACCCTCATGGATCACGTCCGTGCGATCGCCGCCTGGGAGCGGGAGTCCGGCAGCCCCGGCGAGGCGCGAGCGTTCGACTACATCGAGCGCACGCTGAAGGCCTACGGCGTGGACGTGGAGCGCCGGGAGATCGAGGCCTATATCAGCCTGCCCCTGGAGGGGCGAATCCGTCTCGACGACGGCGCGGTCATCGAAGGGCTCACGCATTCCTTCTCGCCATCCGTCGGGGCGCTCGAAGGCGAGGTCGTCGATGTCGGCGACGGCAGCCCGGCGGACCTGGCGCGCGCGGCCGGCAAGATCGCGCTGATCCGCGGGCTCGCGAGCCCGGGCAAGGCGTGGGCCGCGCAGCAGGCCGGGACGCTCGCGCAGGTCTTCGAGGTCATGGATCACCTGCACAACATGATCGTGACCACGGTCTGGGGCGCGCCGACGCCGGACACGGCCTGGCGCATTCCCGCGACGCCCTGCCTGTCGATCCTCGGCGCCGAAGGCCGGCGCCTGCGCGCGCGTCTCGCGGACGGTTCGCTGCGGATCACGCTCACCACGCGCGTCCGCACGGAATGGATGCCGATTCCGCATCTGGTCGGCTCGCTGCCGGGGCGCATCGAGGATCGCTTCGTGCTTTTCTCGGGCCACGTCGACTCCTGGCATCACGGCGCGATGGACAACGCGACCGCGAACGCCACGATGCTCGAGATCGCGCGCCTGCTGGCGGCGCGGCGCGAGGCGCTGCGGCGGGGCATCAGGTTCGCGTTCTGGTCGGGCCACTCGCACGGCCGCTATGCCGGCTCGGCGTGGTACGCGGACCACGCGTGGCGCGAGCTGCACGCGCGGTGCGTGCTGCATCTCAACGTGGACAGCACCGGCGCCCGCGGCGCGACCGATTATTCGGTGCTGCACGCGACCGAGGACGCGCAGAGCCTCGCCGAGACCGTGGTCGCCGACGTGACCGGTCAGCGCGCCCGCGGGCGCCGATTCTCGCGGGCGGGCGATCAATCGTTCTGGGGCGCGGGCGTGCCATCGGCGTTCATGTCGCTGTCCGGGTTGCCGAAGCAGGACACCGAGCTGTCGCGGGCGATGGAGCGTCTGGTGGGCAGCGCGGGCTTTCCGTGGTGGTGGCACACCCGCGAGGACACCATCGACAAGATCGACGGCGACGTGCTGGCGCTCGACACGAGGGTGTATCTGGCGACGGCTTTGCGCTGGCTGAACGCGCCGGTGCTCCCGCTCGATCACCGCCGCGCCGCGCGCGCGATCGTGGCTGAGCTGGAGGCGCTGCAGGCGGCGGCCGGCGGCCGCTTCGATCTCGAGCCGGCGCTGGATGCGGCGCGCCGCCTCGGCGAGCGCCTGGAGCGTGCCGCCGAGCGGCTCGGGCGCGCCGAGCCGTCGCGGCCCGAGGCCGTCAATCGCGCGCTGATGCGCCTGTCACGCGTGCTCGTGCCGCTGACGTACACGAGCGGTGATCGGTTCGCTCACGATCTCGCCCTGCCCATCGCGCCGCTGGCGGGGCTGCAGCGTGCGCGCGAGCTCGCCGCCCTCGACCCGAAGACCGACGCGTACAAGTTCACGCGCGTGGTGCTCCAGCGCGAGCTCAATCGCGTCGTGCACGCGCTCGATTCCGCGCTTTCCATGACCGATGACTTGTAAAAGGGAGCCTTCCTCATGCGCAGAGTGCTGACCGGTCTCCTGGTGCTCGGCCTCCTCGCCGCGCTCGTGCCCTCGGCCGACGCTCAGAAGCGCGGCGGCACGCTGACGATCGTGCGGCCGACCGATCCCGTCTCGCTCGATCCGAACCTCGAGACGACGGCGCCGGGCGCGTGGGTCTACTTCAACATGCTCGAAGGCCTGCTGACGCTCGACGACAAGATGCAGGTCAAGCCGCTGCTGGCGACCTCCTACGAAGTCATGTCGCCGACCAAGGTTCGCTTCAAGCTGCGCCCCAACGTGAAGTTTCACGATGGCACGCCGTTCAACGCCGAGGCGGTGCGGTTCACGTTCGATCGTGCCCTGAACGGCAAGCCGCCCGCGCGGTGGGCGAGCCTGGCCGGCTCGCTGGCCGGCGCCGAGGTCGTCGACAATCTCACCGTCGACGTGATCACCAAGGAGCCGTACGGCCCGATTCTCCGCACGCTGGCCATGTACTGCATGGGCATCGTGTCGCCGACGGCGGTGCAGAAGATGGGCGCCGACTTCAGCCGCGCGCCCGTCGGCACCGGACCGTTCAAGTTCGTGGAGTGGAAGACGAACACCCACGTCATCATCGAGCGCAATCCCGACTACTGGGGTGACAAGGCGCTCGTCGACCGCGTCGTCTTCAAGGTGGTGCCGGAGGAAGGCGCGCGCATGATCGCGCTGCAGACCGGCGACGCCGACATGGTGCTGTTCCCGTCGCCCGCTCAGCTCCCCGCGCTGCGGAAGGATCCGAAGTTCGCCGTGCACGAGACGACGGGCATCCGCGTCGTCTTCGCGGGCATGCACGCCGGCATGCCGCCGCTCGACGACGTGCGCGTGCGGCAGGCGCTGCTGCACGCCGTCGACCGCAAGGCGATCCTCGACAACATCATGGAGGGCTCCGCCGGGCCGGCGCTCGGCGTGCTCGCCCCGGGCGTGTTCGGCTACAAGGACATGCAGCTCGACCGGCTCTATCCGTTCGATCGCGCAAAGGCGAAGGCGCTGCTCGCCCAGGCGGGCTGGACGCCGGGCGCCGACGGCATGATGCAGAAGGGCGGGCAACGCCTGTCGCTCTCGTGGCTCGCCGCGCGCGGCCGCTATCCCAAAGACGGAGAGATCACGGAAGCGATCCAGGCGATGCTCAAGGAGGTCGGCGTCGAGGCCAGGGTGCAGGTGCTCGAGTGGGCCGCGGTGTTTCAGCAGCTGCGCGGCAACCCGTTCAACCACCATCTCTTCACGGTCGGCTGGGTGACCTCCAACGCCGACGCGGACTACTCGCTCTACGCGCTGTTCCACAGCAAGCAGGTTCCGCCGACGGGCTGGAACACGTCGCGCTACAGCAACGCGCGCGTCGATACGCTGGTCGAGCAGGCCAGGCGCAGCCTGAATCAGACCGAGCGCGAGAAGCTCTACGGGGAGGTCCAGGACATCGTCGGCAAGGAGATGGTGTGGATCCCCGTGTATACGACGAAGGAGATCATCGTCACGCGCGCCGGCGTGAAGGGCTTTCACGTCCACCCGGTCGAGTACAACCTCACGCTCGGGAAGACCTGGCTCGACAAATAAGATGGGGGGCCCCGACATGGCCCCCCATATTGGCCGAGCGAGGGGGCTACGCCCCCTCGGACTCCCCGGCCAGCGTTCGGAGCGCCCCGGGAAGCCCGGGGCGCTCCTCTAAATGCTGACGTTCGTCGTCCGCCGCCTCCTCCTCGCGATCCCGGTCCTGCTCGGCGTGGTGTTCGTCGTCATGCTCACGATCGACCTGCTGCCGGGCGACGCGGTCACGCTGATGCTCGGCGAGCACGCGACGAAGGACGCGGTGGCCGCGCTGCGCGAGCATCTCGGTCTCGACAAGCCGTTCGCCGTGCGCTACGTCGATTACGTCGGCCGGGTCGCGCACGGCGACCTGGGCCGCTCGATCCAGCAGAACCGGCCCGTGGCGACAGAGCTGGCCGATGCGTGGCCCGCGACACTGCAGCTCACCATCGCCGCGCTGCTCATCGCCGCCGCCGTCGGCGTCGTGGCGGGCGTCGTCTCGGCGGTGTGGCCGAACTCCGTGTTCGATGCGATCGCGCGCCTGGCCTCCCTGTTCGGCCTGTCGATGCCCATCTTCTGGACGGGCCTCGTGCTGATCGTGATCTTCTCGCTCTGGCTCAACTGGCTGCCTGTCGGCGGCGCCGGCTCGCTGTCGCATCTCGTGCTGCCCGCGGTGACCCTTGCGCTGCCCTCGGTCGCCATGGTCTCGCGCATGACACGCTCCGCGGTGCTCGACGTGCTGGGCGAGGACTACGTGCGCACGGCGCGCGCCAAAGGCGTCGGCGAGTGGTGGGTCCTCGGCAAACACGCGCTTCGCAACGCGTTCATTCCGATCCTCACGCTGCTCGGGCTGCAGTCGGGCCAGCTCATGGGCGGCGCCGTGCTCACCGAAACGGTCTTCGCGTGGCCGGGGCTCGGCCGGCTGATGGTGAAGGCCATCTTCGCGCGCGACTACGTGCTGCTGCAGGGCGCCGTGCTCGTCTTCGCGCTCGCGTTCGTCGTGATCAACCTGCTCGTGGATCTCTCCTACGGTCTGCTCGACCCGCGCGTCGGACGCCAGGGCTAGCCGTGACGGCCTGGAGCCGCTTCCGTCGCAATCGTCTGGCGCTGCTCGGCCTGACGCTGGTGATCGTGCTCGCGCTCAGCGCGATGCTCGCACCGTGGCTGGCGCCGCTCGATCCGGCGCGACAGAGCCTGATCGAGAAGCGCGCCCGCCCGAGCGCCAAATATCTGTTCGGCGCCGACGAGTTCGGGCGCGACATCCTCTCGCGCGTGATCTACGGCTCGCGCGTGGCGCTGCTCGTGGGCGTGCTGTCGATGCTGATCGCGCTCGTCGGCGGCCTGCTCCTGGGCACGCTCGCCGGCTTCACGGGCGGCTGGGTCGACGCGGTGCTCATGCGCGGCGTCGAGATCCTGCTCGCGTTTCCCTATCTTTTGCTGGCGCTCGCCATCGTGGCGGTGCTCGGCCCTGGCGCGCTGAACACGACGATCGCCGTCGGCATCTGGGGCGTGCCCGCCGTCACGCGGATCGTGCGCGGCTCGGTGCTGGCGCTGCGCGAGACCGAATACGTCGGCGCCGCGCGCGCGCTCGGCTCGCCCGGCGTGGCCGTGCTGCGTCGCCACATCCTGCCGAACATCGTCCCGGGACTGATCGTGTACGCGACGCTGTTCATGGCCAACGCGATTCTGCTGGAGGCCGCGCTGTCCTTCCTCGGCCTCGGCGTGCAGCCGCCGACGGCGTCGTGGGGCCTCATGGTGTCGACGGGCCGCGACGTGCTCCTGGTAGCGCCGCACGTGGCGACCGTCCCGGGACTCGCGATCATGCTCGCCGTGCTCGCCTTCAACCTCGTCGGCGATGGCCTGCGCGACGCGCTCGATCCGCGGCTGCGCGGCAGCGCATAGCCGCACGGCGTATACTCCGCTGGCGATTCGAGAAGGAGGCTCCCATGCTGATCCTGCGCGGCGGCACGTTGATCGACGGCACCGGGCGCACGCCGGTGCGCGACGCGACAGTCGTCATCGAGGACGGCCGCGTCGAGACGGTGACGAGCGGCGCGGCGGCCACGTGGCCGTCGAGCGCCGAGGTGATCGATGTCGCCGGCATGACGGTCCTGCCGGGGCTCATCGATTGCCACGATCACCTGGCGTTCCACGGCTACGAGCTGGCGAGCCGGTGGGAGCTGAACGAGGCGGGCAGCACGCGCCATCTGCGGACGGCGCGCGTCATCGAGCGAACGCTCGGTATGGGTTACACCGCGATCCGCGACGCCGGCGGCCTCGACGCCGGCTTCGTCAACGCGATCGACGAGGGACTGCTGCGCGGACCGCGGCTGTTGAGCGCGATCGCGATCATCTCGCCCATCGGCGGCATCGGCGACCGCGTCAGCCCCTCGGGCCACGAGTGCCTCGTTCCCGCCGATCCCACGCTGCCGCGCGGCGTCGCCAACGGCGTCGAGGACGTTCGCCGCGTCGTCCGCCTGATGATTCGCGCCGGCGCAGCGGTGATCAAGTGCGCGACCACCGGCGGCGCCAGCTCGCGCGCCGGCCACGGGCCGAAGGACCCGGCGTTCGACGCGGACGAGATGCGGGCGCTGGTCGACGAGGCGCACGCGCAGGGCCGCAAGGTCATGTGCCACGCGCTCGGCGGACCGGGGCTGCGGCTGGCGCTGGAGGCCGGTGTCGATTCCATCGAGCACGGCTGCTATCTCGACGAGGATCCCGAGCTGATTCCCATGATGGGGGAGCGGCGCACGTTCTTCGTTCCCACGCTGACCGTGTACACCTATCACAGCGAGTCGAAGGCGCCGCACGTGCGCGAGCGCTCGCGCGCGCTGCGCGAGCACCATCTGGCCAGCATTCAGCGCGCTCTGGCCGCCGGCGTGCGCGTCGTGGCGGGCACCGACGCCGGCGGTCACGGTCATCCACCGAACGCCGCGGAGCTCGAGCATCTCGTGGCCGCCGGATTGACTCCGATGCAGGCGATCCAGGCCGCGACGAGCATCGCCGCCGAGTGCCTGGGGCTCGAGCGGGAGCTCGGCACCGTGGAAAAGGCCAAGCGCGCCGACCTCGTCGTCGTCGCGGGCGATCCGCTCGCCGACGTTCGGATCCTCCAGAAAGAGGACCGCATCCGGCTCGTGGTGAAGGACGGCGCGATCGCCGTCCGCCGGTGACGATGACCGAGCAGGAAGCGCTGGCCGTTCTGCGCGGCGACGATGCCGCGCGCGCCGCACGTGCCGCGAACGTACTGTGGCAGATGTGGCATCAGTCAGGACAGCCGCAACTGGACGCGCTGCTGCTGCAGGGCATCGAGACGATGCAGCGCGGACGTCTCGAAGAGGCGGACCGCATCTTCACCCGGCTCATCGAGGGGGCGCCGGACTTCGCCGAAGGCTGGAACAAGCGGGCGACCGTCCGCTACATGGCGAAGGACTACCCCGGCTCCATCGCGGACTGCCGCGAGACGCTCGCGCGCAACCCGAATCACTTCGGAGCGCTCTCCGGGCAGGGACTCTGTCACATGGCGCTCGGCCAGTACCGTGAGGCCGCCGACCTGTTCCGCCGCACGCTGGCCGTGCATCCGCATCTCGACAGCGGACGCGCGAACCTCCGGACGGCGGTCAACGAGCTCGTGAAGTGGAACTGACGAGCCGCTGAGCGCCTCGCGGCTACGTGCCGCCGGATTCGCGGGTGGCGAGCCGCCGCATCGCGGCGATCTCCGTCGGCCGCATGTTGCGATCCTCGCATTTCCACGCGGCCACCTCGCGCAGCACTGCGCGAACGGGCGTCAGGTCGAAGTGGCGGAGGAATTCCCGCACGAACATCTCGCGAAGGGTCTCGAGCGCGCCCTCGCCCGGCAACTCGGCGGCGGCGAGCACGAGCCAGGTCGCCGCCACGTCGGCAGCGCCCGCGCCACTCCGCGCGTTCGTCCAATCGATCAGCACGGGACCACGGCCCGAGAGGATCACGTTCAGCGGATGGAGATCCAGATGGACGACGCAGTCTCCGGCGACGACGAACGGGTCGAGCCACTTCGGAGCCGGGATGTCGTGCAGCTGTCGATGCAGCACCGCCAGGCTCTCGGCGTTACGCGGAACCGTCGAAGGCTCGCGCGCGAGCGCCTCGAGCATCGTCGGGCCGTCGACGCGCTCCATGACCAGCTCGGCGCCGCCGGCGCGGACGTCTTCCACGCGTGGCGCCGGATAACCGTGCGAGGACACGTACTGCATCACTTTCGCCTCGGGCTCCATCGACCGACCGCGACGCGCGCGGCGAACGACCAGATCGGGACCGTACGCGAAGATGTCGGCGTCGCGGCCCGAGGCGATCAGAAACGGCTCACGCCGGTCCGAGCTCACGAGGGTCCAGAGTCTCAGGAAGGCAGTCGTATCGAACCATCGACGTGCCTCCGCCGAGGAGAAGCGCCAAGACCGACCATGACGCGCCGGAGGACTCGGGCGTATGTCCAGGCACGGCTGGCACGTTCGTGATCTTCCATTTCGCCTCCTCCATGCATCGACTGAAACTCGCGAAGGGGGCGATCCTCGCCTTTCCGTTGAGCCACAATATCCACGCATCCTCGGCACCCGCGCGGGTGACGAACAGCATCAGGCACGCGAAGGAAAGGACAATCGGGTACCTCACGGTTGGCGGAATGGTAGGCCCGACGCGCGACGTCAGCAATCGGGCGGCCGCTTGCGTCACGGCGAGTGACGCGGCAGCATAGCCGGCCATGGAGTTCGGGTTCGGCGCCGCGGAGCAAGCCTTCGCCGAAGAGGTGCGCGCATTCCTGCGCG
>Ga0075428_100002470_pt1 | contig 20063 bp, 14 predicted proteins | sample RhiMetdeltSRZDD2_FD_75291 | JGI IMG/M metagenome (GOLD analysis project Ga0075428, IMG submission 75291) | Populus rhizosphere microbial communities from Tennessee, USA - Rhizosphere MetaG P. deltoides SRZDD2 | ecosystem: Host-associated > Plants > Roots > Rhizosphere > Soil | place: USA... | reverse complement strand
GAGACGTTTATGGGTAACCGCCGCTCGAATGCAACGTTCCAGGAATGGGTACGCCCACGATGCGTCGATTCGGGGACCGCAGTCTGCATGCCGTAGGAATTCGGCAGATGCATCCGTCCAGTGCTCAGGTCAGGTCCGACCAGAAGCGGAATACCCTGATTGATCGTTCCGTACCAACCGAACGTAGATGTGCCGGGCGGAGGGGGGAAGCTCGCGTTGAGCACGAGCGGATAACTGAAGTCGCCGCGGAACGCTTCCTGCGCAGACATCCCGCGTGCCTCGAGCGTCGCGCCGTAGCCGGCGCGCAGGATGGTGTTGTCGTCGAGCCGATAAATGGCGCCGACTCGGGGCGTGAAGCCGTCCTTTGGCGCGACGAGCCCCATGTTCTTGGGATTCCCGCCGACGCCGCCGATGAGGACGTCGAGAGTCTGTCGATCCATCATTTCGATCTGTCGATCGGCGCGGCTCATGATCGGGTAGTACTCCCACCGCACCCCGAGGTCGAGCGTCAGCTGCGGCTTCACCGTCCATCGGTCGCGGAAGAACATCGCGTGCTGCCACTCGCGCCCGGTGAAGACTTCGTACTGGTAGCTCTTGCTGGCAGTGCCGACCAGGCCAAGCAGGAACGCTGCATAGGTGTTATAGAGATTTGAAGTCTGCGATCCCGTTCCGAAGGTCCTCGTCGAGTTGCCAGCGAAGTCGAACCTGCCGCGGGGATTCGCTCGCTCCGGCTGCCAGTTATCGAGATGGAGGTAATCCACACGGTAGCCGGCCCTGAAATCGTGCCTTCCCTGGACCTTCGTGATGTTGGTGCTGAACGACACGGTTCCCTCGTCGCGATACGTCGGCGTCCACGTCGGTGAGTTGCCAAGCTGGGTGAAGCCGGTCCTGAATTCCGGCAGGCCCGCGTAGCGAGGATCGCCGCGCCCTTGATCGTTGGTGCCGGGAATGCCCGCATCCAGACCCAACATTCCCAATCCGAAATCGAGCGCGCTGCAGAACTGATCGAACATCGACACGCCGAAGGCGCTGTCCAAGAGGAAGCTCTTTCCGACCGACCAGGTCTGCCCTCCGGTGATGAGATTCACTTCAGTATCGCCGCCGTCGTTGTCGCCCTGGCCCAGCGGGAAGTTGAAGAGATCATGCACGAACGCATTCATGCGGCTGTACTTGCCCCACAGCTGATGGGCAGGCGTCCGGTTCCAATTGACTTTGAGATCGTAGTTGTCTCGGTCGGTGTAGTTATTACGGATGGTCCTGTAGTTATTGGTGAATCCACCAGTCCCCGTGCCCTCGATGTTCGGCATCGGGTAGAGCGTCTGCAATTGTTTCGTGATGGCATTGATCCGACTGGCGGGAATGATGTTGTTCTCAAATTGTACTCGTCCGGTTCCGGTGGCCAGGTCTCCTGAGAGTGGATCGTAGATGCGCTGGAGGGTGCCGTTCGTGTTCAGCGCGTTGCTGAAGTCACCATTCCGCAGCGCCGCGTTCGGCACGGTGAAGAATGCAAACACGTCCTGTTTGGCGCGGTACCCCTCGAAAGAGCCGAAGAAAAACACATGATCGCGTTTAACCGGTCCGCCGAACGTGCCACCAAATGTCTGCCGTTCGATCGGAAGCTTCTGCGGGACTGCGCCGCGTCCGAAGTAGTAAGGGTTGGCGTTGAGCTTCTGGTTGTTGAAGAACTCGAACGCGGATCCCCTGAAGTTGTTCGTGCCCGACTTGGTGATGACCGTAATGGCCGCGCCCGCCGCCATTCCCTCTTCCGCATCCATGCTGCCGGTCGTGATGTTGACCGACTCGATCGTCTCCGCCGGCGGGATGTAGATGTTGTGATGCGGCAGCCCGACGTTGACGTTGCGCGTTCCGTCGGTCAGCGTGGTGTTGGCCGCCCCACTCTGTCCATTGACCGCAACGTCCAACGACCGTTCCGGCGTGTCGGTCTCGGCATTCGGGAGCGTTGCCGGCATCGAGCCGGGCACGAGGACCACCAACGCCTGATAGTTGCGGAATTGATTGAGCGGAAGATTGGTGATCTCGGTCGACTTGAGCTCGGTGTGGACATCTGCCTTGTCGGTCTGCAGGAGTTCAGCGGCTGACTGGACCGTCACGCTCTCCGACAGCGCGCCGACTGCAAGCGTCAGGTCGACACGGCTGATTTGGCCAACCGCGACAGGAACGCGGGACTGGATCGCCTCCTTGAATCCCTCGAGCGACACCTTGACGTCATACGGGCCAGCTTGAACGTTCGTGAACGAGTAGCCGCCTTGTGCGTCCGTAATCGTCTCGCGGCTCAAATTCGTGTCTCTGTTGACGATGGTCACTCTCGCCCCCGGAACGGTTCCTCCCTGGGCGTCGACCACTGTGCCGACGACGCTGCCATACAGAAGCTGCGCGTCGGCACGGCCAGTTGTGACGATAAAGATGGCGAGAGCGAAGGTGAGAAGACAAAGACGCGATCGCACCAATCCTGTGTACCTAATCACAGCCACCTCCCGGACAGGTCGCTTCAATGCTGCGCGCTCCACCTGAATGATGAAACGGCTGGCAAATCGCGGGCAGTCTGCGCGCAGCGGCCGGTGGCTGTCAAGAACGTTGGTGTCGATGAATGGGCGGGACGTAACAGGAGAAACGGGAAAAACGGGAGACAGACATTTTTTGCTCCCGTTTCTCGCGTTTCTCTTGTGTTTTCTTATCTACTGGCAGCTGGCGGAAAGCATCTTGACGTGTTCCACGTCAACTCTGCGGACCAGTGTCGAGATCTTTCGATCCTTGTCCTTTGTCGGATCCGGGAAGATGTAGGCGTTCGGCACCTTGGCCTTCATGTCGTCGCCGTCCGACTTGACCTCGATCTCCGTCCAGTTGTCCTTGCGGTCCAGCTTGATCTCGCCTTCTTTGATGTCGCCTTTCACGTCCCCTTCGATCTCGACACGATGCCCCACATGCTTTTTCAGATCGTCGTCATTGCGGAGCCAGTAGAAGACCGTTGAATACGCCCCAGCGGTTCCGATCGCGCTGGTTGTGGGATTCCGGTCCGCCGTGGACGCACTCGGCTCGCTTGGCAGATTGGTGATCAAGTAATCATCATCGCCTTCAGCCTTGACCAGACACCCGTTCAGCTTGACCTTCTCGTCTCCTGCCGCCTGAACTGATGTGTTCAGCCCCGCGACAGTGACCGTCGCCGCTGCAATCAACCACATCATCAACGTGCGATGTTTCTTCATGAGATTTCCACCTCACGGTGGTTGTTGCATGAGGTGGGCCAATCCCTAGCGATTGGAGCGTTTCGCCGCGGCCTCTGCGCCCGGTGGCTCAGCGAACGCAGCCGTGGGTATGCGCTCGTAGCGCACGTCGAGGATCTCCAGCTGCTGGGAGCTGCCGGGCGCATGAAGGGTGACCGTGTCGCCTGCGCCCGACTTCATCAACGCGCGCGCGAGCGGTGACACCCAGCTGATGTGGTTCCGATCGAGATCGACCTCGTCGACTCCCACAATGCTGACGACGCGCTCCGTACCAGTTCCGTCGGCGTAGCACACGGTCGCTCCGAAAAACACGTGCGTCGCCGCCTTTCCGGCTCTAGGGGCTTCCGGATCGACGACATGCGCAGCATCGATGCGTTTGGTGAGGAAGTGAATCCGGCGATCGATCTGACGTAGCCGCCGTTTGCCGTACTGGTAGTCGGCGTTCTCGCTGCGATCACCGTTGCCTGCCGCCCACGCAACCACTTGCGTCACCGCCGGACGCTCTCTCGTGAGCAGGAACTTGAGCTCATCTCTCAGGCGCTGCAAGCCGCTCGGCGTGATGTAGTTCTTGTCGGCCTGGTTGGTGGACGCCTGGCTCATTGTCCCTTCAGAATACTGAAAATCCTCTCGCCTTGACATTCTAGGTGACGAGGATTATCGTCCTCCCACCTAGAATGTCTACTAAAAGAGAGCGCGAGCGAATTGAGCTGCTGCAGGGGACGCTGGATCTCCTGATTCTCCGGACGCTGCGGCTTGGACCGGCGCACGGTCATGCCATTGCGAAAGCAATCGAGCACGGCTCGGATCGCGTGCTTGCGGTCGAGCAGGGATCGCTGTATCCGGCGCTGCACCGCCTGATCAAGCGCGGCTGGATTACGTTCGACGAGGGGACGTCCGAGAACAACCGGCGCGCGAAGTTCTACGGCCTCACCGCCAAGGGTCGCAAGCAGCTCCAGATCGAGACGAACAAGTGGGACAGACTGGCGCATGCGATCAGCCGCATCCTCCGTCCCGCGCCTCAGGAGTGATCCGACATGGCCGAACGACGACGCTTCGGTTGGGCGCGACGCAACTGGGCACTCGACGACCTCAATCGGGACATCCGCGAGCACATCGAGCGCGAGGTGCAGGACAACATCGACCGAGGCATGACACCGGAAGAGGCACACCGCCAGGCGATGCTCGCGTTCGGCAACGTTGCCCTGATCAAAGAGGACACCCGTCGCGTTTGGGTATGGGCATGGCTGGATGAGGCCCGCCAGGATCTTCGGTATGCGGCACGCACGCTCCGCAAAAGCGGCGCGTTTGCAGCTGCCGCAGCACTGACACTGGCACTGGCGATCGGCGCCAACACGACGATGTTGAGCGTCCTCAATGCCGTGCTGCTCCGGCCCCTTCCGTATCAGTCGCCGGAACAGTTGGCGATGTTGTGGACGGAGGATCCGACTCAGAACCTGCGTGAAGCGAGATCGGCGCTGTGGAATGTTGAGCAGTGGCGAAGTCAGAGTCAGAGCTTCAGCGACATGGCTGTCTTCGATGCCATGGGCACGACGCTGACGGGCGCAGAGGGAGCGGAACAGATCGTTGGCGCCAGCATGTCGCCCAACCTGCTTTCACTCCTTGGCGTGCAGCCCGTGCAGGGGCGTAGCTTCTCGACCGACGAGATCGACCAGCAGCAGCAGCGCCCGGTCCTGATTAGTCATCGCTTCTGGCAAACGCGTTTCGGAGGGTCGCGGGATGCATTGGGCGCCACGCTCGTGCTCAATGGCGTTCCTTCGCAGATCATCGGCGTCCTTCCTGCTGATTTCCGAGCCGCGACACTCAATGCAGACGTGTGGACGCCGCGGACGATGTCTGAAGGTGGGCGAGCCAGGCCTGGCGTGCCCGGGCCAGAGACGTGGTCGGTCATCGGAAGACTTCGACCGCACGTTACGCTCGCGCAGGCCCAGGCGGAAATGACGGCAATCGCCCGTCGCCTCAACGACCAGTTGCCCGCCGTCGAGAGGAATCGGGGCATTACCGTCGTTCCGTTGAGCCTTCAAATAGTCGGCCCCGAATCGCGTCAGGCACTGTGGATGCTCGGCGGCGCGGTGTTTTTCGTGTTGTTGATCGCGGCGGCAAATGTCGCAAGCCTCTCACTAGCCCGCAGCGTCGTTCGTACTCGCGAGATGGCCGTTCGCGTGGCACTCGGAGCGAGTGGCGGACGGATCGTGCGACAGCTGCTCACTGAAAGCCTCCTGCTCGGGGCCATCGCGGGGCTGCTGGGAATAACGCTGGCTATCTTCGGCATCCGTCTCGTTCGCGGGTTTGGCCCTGCGAACCTCGCACGTCTCAATCAGGTGGACCTCGATGTTCGCGTCCTCGTTTCAGCCGTCGCGCTCTCTCTTCTGGCGGGAATCGTCGTGGGACTGGCACCAGCGCTGACGACGTTGCGCCGCGACCCGCGTCCGTCAGCCGAGGAGGGGGGCCGAAGTGTCACGGGCGGAGCAGCCACGCGCAGAATCCGCAGCGCACTTGTCGTCGCCGAGTATGCGCTCGCAATCGTTGTACTCATCGGTGCGGGCTTATTGGTCCGAAGCTGGTGGCAGGTCAAGAGTATCGATCCAGGATTCAAACCTGAGCGCACTCTGATGAACGAGCTCTCAGCGCCGGCCGCCTTCAACATCCCGCAACGGATTGACCTGTATCAGCGCGTCCTCGAACAGATTCGTTCCCTCCCCGGCGTCGAGAGTGCTGGCATCATCGGCGACTTCTTCATCGGCAGCAGCAGGGAATATGTACTGACTGTTGAAGGCGACGACGGGACAGTTCCCCAGCGCCTCCGACTAGCCCGTGACGAGGTCAGCGCCGATCTTTTCAAAACGCTTGGGACGCCGCTCGTCCGCGGCCGGTTCTTTTCGATTGCTGATGGGCCCAGCGCTGCACCGGTCGCGATCATCAACGAGGCGCTGGCGCGTCGCGCCTGGCCGGCGCGCGACCCAGTGGGCAAACGGTTCAAGCTGGGTTCGCAGGATTCGGACCGTCCGTGGTACACGGTCGTAGGTATCGTCGGCGACATGCGGCTGCAGGGATTGGAGCGCGAACCCGTGCCGCAAATCTTCGAATCGCTCGCGCAGACTTCTCCTCGGAGCGTGGACCTTTTCGTCCGATCGTCTTCGGACGATCCGACGAAGGTAGCCGCATCGGTTCGAGCGGCCCTGCATCAGGTGGACAAGGATGTCGCGCTCTCTGGAGTTGCGCCTCTCGAAGAACGGCTCGGATTTTACCTTGCACAGCGTCGGTTCCAGACGTTGCTGCTGATTGGCTTCTCAGTCGTTGCGCTGCTCATCGCAACCGTCGGGATCTATGGGCTCATTCAATACTCGATTGCCACGCGTACGCAGGAATTCGGCCTGCGTATCGCCATCGGCGCACAGGCTGGCGACATCTTTCGCATGATCATCTGGGAAGCACTGCGGCTAACCATGATCGGCTTGGCCATCGGTCTCGTCGGCGCATGGTGGCTCGGACGGGCAGGGTCCAGTCTGCTGTTCGGCGTGACCGCCACCGATCCGTTGACGTTCATCACGGTCTCGCTCGTGCTGACGCTCGTTGCTGTTGCCGCCTGTTTCTTCCCCGCGCGACGTGCGATGAAAGTCGACCCTATCGTCGCGTTAAGGGTGACGTAATTTGTCCGGGAATGGGACGCTACGTCCCATTCCCGGCCGCGACCGCCAACTTTCCAAGTCGCCCGGCCATCTAAGTCAACGACTTACGGCGTACCCTCCGTGGCACAATTGCTGCGCCTGCGCCGCGCGATCAGGACACCAGGCAGGGAGCGCATGATCCAAGAACTCCGTATCGCGATCAGAAATCTGACCCGTGTACCGGGCTTCGCCATCGCCTTCGTGCTGACGCTCGGCCTCGGCATCGGCGCGAACACCGCAATCTTCAGCGTCATCAACGGCGTGCTCCTGCGGCCGCTGCCGTATCCCGCAGCCGACCGCATCATGCACCTCCGTCAACCGCAGACCGCAGCCGCTGTCGAGGATTCTTCGTTCTCGTTCCCGGAAGTGGCTCACTATCGATCGCAGTCGAAGACGATCGATCAATTCGTCGAATTCGGCGACTGGACGTTCAGCGTTCTTGGCCGGGGCGAGCCGCACCGCGCGACAGGCGGACTCGTGACCGCGAATTTCTTCCCGATGCTCGGCGCGCAACCGCTCCTTGGACGCATGCTGACGTCAGCGGACGAGACCAAGGGCGCGGCGCCCGTCGTCGTGCTCACGCACGCGTATTGGCAGCGGGTGTTTGGATCCGATCCGTCGGTCATCGGGCAGATACTCGATCTGACCGTGAAGAGGGCGGAGATCGTCGGCGTGCTGAAGCCCGGCTCCCACTACGCGACCGAGCGCAAGCAGGACTTCTACGCCAACTACGCGGCCAACGATCACTACATGAGCTCCTCGATGCAGAACGAATGGCCGCACCGGATGACCACGGTCTACGCGCGGCTGGCGCCCGCGGCATCGACGGCGAGCGCGCAGGCGGAGCTGCGGCAAATCGCCGCCACGCTCTACAGAGATCACCCTGAGGCGTATGCGACATCGCGCGGCTACGACATCGTCGTGACGCCGTGGAAAGACGAGCTGACAGCGAAAGTCAAGCCGACGCTCACCATTCTGCTCGTCACGACCGTGTTCGTGCTGATCATCGCGTGCGCGAACGTCGCGAACCTCACACTTACGCGGCTCGTGCGTCGCGAGCGTGAGATGGGCATCCGGGCCGCCCTGGGAGCACCGGCTTCCATGCTGCGACGGCAGCTCCTCGCGGAGAACCTCATTCTCTCAGTCCTCGGCGGCCTGCTCGGGTTGGTGATTGCCGTGTCCGGGCTCAACCTGCTGATCACGTATACCTCCAGGTTCACGACCCGCGTTGGCGAGATCGGGCTCGACGGACGCGTTCTCGCCTTCACGGTGGCGGTCTCGATCGCAATGGCGCTGCTCTTCGCATGGGCGCCGCGGCTGACGTTCATGGACGATCCGGTGCGCGCGATGTCTGCCGGCGGTGGACGTTCGACCTCCGGCCGGGGACGCCGGCGCGCGCAGCGCGCGCTCGTCGTCAGTCAGCTCGCCGCGTCGTTCATGCTCTTGATCGGGGCCGGACTGCTGACGCGTAGCCTGATGCGACTCTACGCGGTCGACCCGGGCTTCGAGCTCGCGCAGGTGCTCAGCCTGCAAGCACCAAACTTCGCCCAGCAGAGCGGCGATCGATTGCGGCAATTCAGCAACGAGGTGGTCGAACGGGTCAAGGCGGAAGCGGCGGTGAAAAATGCCGCCATGGCGTCGGCGGCACCGCTGGCCGGATCGTTCCCCCAACAGCGCGAGTTCCGGATCGACGGCGCGGATGCCGACGCCGTCACCTCAGCGCCACGAACGGTCACGCGCGTCATCAGCCGCACATACTTTGAAACCATCGGGACACCGCTGAAAGCGGGCCGGACGTTTCAAACGAGCGATACAGGCACGTCGACGCCTGTCGTGATCCTCAGCGAGTCGATGGCGAAGTACTACTTCAAGCGCGACGAGCCAATCGGCCGTCACATCAGCTGGAAGTTGACCAACGGAATTACCGGCGCGGTGTCGTGGACCAAGCCCGCGGAGATTGTCGGCATCGTTGCCGATACCCGAGCGGACGGCATCGAGCAGGCGCCGATGCACACGATCTATCAACCCGACACCCAGAGCTTCGCGCCGTCCACGCTGCTGGTACGCACTGCCGGGACGCCGACCGGGCTCACGCCACGCATCGTCGAGACGATCCGCCAGCTCGATCCCAACCGGCCGATCGATCACGTGCAGACGCTCGAAGAGCTCCGCAACGAGACGATCGCGCCGCAGCGGCTGAACGCCACGTTGATCGGCCTGTTCGCTGCGCTCGCGCTCGTGATCGCCACCGTCGGCGTGGCCGGCGTGCTCGCGTTTTCGGTGAGCCAGCGGACCAACGAACTCGGCATCCGCGTCGCGCTCGGCGCGCAACGTGGCGAGATCCTCCGGATGATCCTCGGCGAAGGGGCGGTCATGGCACTCGTGGGGCTGGCCATCGGAGGCGCGGCGGCAATTCCGCTGTCTCAGCTGCTGACCGGCCTGCTCTTCGGCGTCGAGCCGGCGGACCCGGCGACAATTGCGGCTTCGGCTTTCCTGCTCGTCGCCGTTGCGGTCGTCGCGGCGTGGGTGCCGGCGCGGCGCGCTACCGCCGTCGATCCGATCACGGCGCTACGCCCCGACTGATTGAGTCCTTCATCGAATGACGAAAATCCGGCACGCCATCGCCGGAAATGCGGCAGCAAGAGTCTGCTTCAGAGGAGACCCATCCGGATCTCCTAGATCTCGGTGCCCGCGCATCCGCTACCGCTGGCAATCCGTTTGCCTCGCGACCGTGCGCGAGGTGCAACGTGAGCATCGACTCGTACCGGTTTCTGGATTTCGCCTCGCGCCAGGTAATGAAAGCCTGGGCCGCGCGCGAGCACGCCGACAGGATTCCGTTCACGCCGTTGGCCAAGCCGCTGGGCGACTGCACGGTCGCGCTCCTCTCGACGGCCGCAGTCGCACGCAACGACGATCACCCGTTCGATCAGGCCCACGAGCGGCGTGATCCGTGGTGGGGCGATCCCAGCTACCGGGTGATTCCGCTCGGCACGACGGAATCGGACGCGCGCCTCTATCACCTGCACATCGATCCGAGGTTCGGCCAAGCGGACCTCGACGTGGTGTTACCGATGCGTCGCCTGAGCGAGCTGGCCCACAAAGGCGTCGTTGGCCGGGCGGCGCCGCGTCACTACTCGATCATGGGTTACATCCTCGAGCCGGATGTGCTGGTGAATGAAACGGCGCCAGCGATCGCCGAGCGCATGCACGCCGATGGCGTTGACGCCGCCGCGCTGGTGCCGGCATGACCCTTCTGCTGCCGGTCCGTCGGACTGGTTCAACGCGTGATCGAAGCGAGCGGCATTCCGACGGTTTCCCTGTCGATGATTCCAGACCTGACGCGGGCCGTCGGCGTGCCGCGACTGGCTGCCATCAGCTATCCGTTGAGCCGTCCGCTCGGAAACCCGCACGACGCCGACGGTCAGCGCGCAGTGCTGCGCGCGATGCTGGAAGTCCTCACGAAAGCTACCGAGCCGGACACGTACGTCGAGCTGCCGTTCGTGTGGCCCGACTCGCCGACGAAAGCGCGCAACGAATCGAAAGATGTACCGCCGTCGCCGATCGTCGAGCTCGTGATGAGGAAGCCGTGGTTACTCGCCAACCTGTATAGCGGTCGCATTCCGCAGCGTGAGGAGCATCGCTACCCTTCGTGCCTTTGACAGCGGCCTGACACTTCCTTGATACTGCCGGTAGCGCGCTGACAGGGCGCCACCTACCCGCGGCAAGGGAACATTCCCACCTGTTCCGGTCTCAATCGCATCGCGTTTGGACCTTCTTTTTAGCCTGGCGTCAGCGGGGTACAGGCGGTTCATAAAGGAGGTCGCTGTGACAACTCCGAAACCCCTCCCGACCCGTCCGTCTCTTGCATCGCTTCGGAAGCAGGCCAAGAAGCTCTCGCGCGACCGATCCTTATCGCTGCGCGATGCTCAACTGGCGATCGCGCGTGAGTACGGCTATCGCGGCTGGCACGATCTCAGTGCTGAAGTGAACAAACGCCTCGGCCGAGGACTGGAATGGGCGGCAGCCGAGGCTCGACGCATCATCCACGACAATGACGTCGAACGTCTGAAGCAACTGTTGGCTGACAATCCCGCGCTGCTTTCATGGCACGGTGAGAATGCCACGCGCGGTCTACTGGGACTCGCGACGGGATCGTATGGCGACAGCTTCGACGCGTTCGCAGAAGAGCACTTCACCCGAGCCGAATGCGCAGAGTTGCTGATCGACGCCGGCGCAGTGGTGATGCCCTCAATATGCGAAGAGCTCCTCAGTTCACGTGCGAGAAGTCTGCTGCAGCTTTTTCGGCGGAAAGGTCTGCTTCCGCGCACTCTCAAGTTCCATGCGGCACTTGGAGACGTCGACGCCGTCCGCACTGCGCTGGAAGAGAATGGACACGATCTCACCGTCGTCAGCGAAGCGTTCACGATTGCCTGCGGCTTCCAACACGAGGCTATCGCGTCACTCCTACTTGACCGATCGATCGCGCTCGATCCCGAGTTCGGCACACACGTCGATCGAGGTGTGGGCCGACCGGGCTTCATCCAGTACTTCATCGACAAGCGCCCTGGGCACGCCAACGAGGTCGGCCTGTGGAAGGCGTTCGTGATGGAGCAGGTCAGCCGGGCGGTCTATTCGTGGAGTGGGAGCGAGACCTCGCTCGCGTCACCACGCGGCGACAGCGACCTGACGACGTTCGTTCGCCTTTTGCACTCTGAACCGTGGCTGCTCGGTGAGGAGTTCGTGGAGTTCCAAACCGAGATCATCGGGCGGGCAGCGTTGCATGGTCTGGGCGAATTCATCACAGCTCTCCTCGACCTGGATCCCGCGATCCTTCGGCGCCAGCCACCGCCTCCATCGCAGGCGATCGAGTTCGCATTCACGTATGTCAAGACACACCTCATTCCAATCCTGACCCGCATCTGGCCGCTGCCAGACGATCTGCCGCATGCAGCGGGCATGGGCGATCTTGCGCGCGTGAGGCGGTGGTTCGACGAGTCCGGCGCTCCGATGCTGGGCGATGTCGAGAATCATTATCCGTGCAGTCCGTACATGCCGAAGGGCCGCGGCGAGGAGTATGCACACCAGTGGGGCGCACAAAGTGTGCAACGAATTCTCGACAGCGCGTTCGCCTGGGCCGTCTTGAACAGCCACTTCGAGGTGGCGGACTTCCTGCTGCAGCACGGAGCGGACATCAACACGAAGTGGAGCTCCCACGAGCCGGCGAGCATCCTGCACGAACTCGTCTGGCATCGGAATTACGAAGCGATGCAGTTCCTCATCGACCGCGGCATCGATATGACGATCAAGGACTATCGTTGGAACGGCACGGCACAGGGGTGGGCGTCTTACGCGGCGAAGGACGAGAAGCTGGCTCAGTGGCTGGAGGATGCGCAACGACGGCGGGAAGAGAGTCGGTAGAAGATTGTCGTCCCGCGCCTACCACCGTCAGAAGCCGTAAGGCTTGAGCGAGGGGTCAGGCGTCGCCGCTGGTGGGATAGCGACGCTTGGCCTCCGCGACCGACCCGGCAATGAGTGCCTCGAGAACCTTGGCATCGAGGTCCGCCAGACGCTTGAAGTACAGACAGGACTTGCCCATCTTGTGCTTCCCCAGCTTCGCTCGCAGTTCGGCTTGTCCGGCCGCGTCGGGGAGCAGGTAAACCACCAGCTCCCTTCCGCGGACCGCAAAACCGGCGAGACAGATCTGACCCGAGTGGCCGCTGTCGTACCGATAGGTGTACGAGCCGTAGCCCACGATGCTTGGGCCCCACATCCTGGGTCGTTGCTTCGTGACCCGCTTGCACATGGCCATGATGGCCTTACAGTCCGTCAACTGCTCAGGACTGGCTCGGGACGAGAGGTATTCGTCGATGCTGGCGTTCGTGGGTTTGGTCTTGAGTTGAGCCATTGGTGGTTGCTTACTTGAAGCTGACTGGTGCTCACAGTTTCGGCCACCAGCGACCGACCTGCCGACAGTACGCGTCATAATCCGTTGCGAAAGTGCGACGTAATGTGGGCTCCTCGTACAACACGACAAACAAGTGTGTGATCACGAGGAACAAACCAGCATAGCCGAGCAGCGGAATCGATTGATAAAAAAGCGCGGCCCCGGCGAGGGCAAGACCGGCACCGACGTACATCGGATTCCGGATAAGTCGATATGGACCGCGCACCACGAGCCGGCGAGGCGGATCGAACGGTGCCGGTGTCCCCCTGCCGACGAACACAAACGTGAGGATACACGTGAGCGCGAGTGCTGCGCCGGAGACCCCCAGAAGCATCCCCGCAACTTGCCAGGCACCGACGGCTGCAGGCTGAATCACGCCCGTGGCGGACAGGATCCGGCGCGGAAGGAACAAAAGGAGAAGGCCAATGAAGAGCGCGGAGTAAGTCGCCGCGCGAGCGAGGACGAACATCGCTGGCCTCCCCACGCCCGAGGAATGTGACACCAAGTTGCCGACGACGTCGATCGTCATCGACACATCGCCGTGCATGCGCAACAAGGTCCCGCAAGCACTGAGCACCCAGCGGCATTTGAGATGTGAGTCGACCACGGTCGACTCACTCTATGTCATCTGAGGACGACTTCCATGTGGCGCGCACCATCTTTCTCTGCCTCTTCGGGCGTTTTTCCTTGTTCACGCGCCGCGATGTAGGCTGCGTACCAGTCCGACCAATGGTGCTTGGGCGCAGTGGGTTCGTACTTGCCGTGGTGCTCCTCGGCCTCGCGCAGAAGTCCGGTCAGCGTGTCGACGTCCAGGTTGCTGAATCCTCGTCCGGGAAGGCGGGTCTTGATCTCCTGAAGCAGCCAGCTGTTGCCGTCGGGATCGGCGAACGCCGCGAACGTCGTATAGGAGCCACCCTTGGGGTCGGGACCCGGGACGGGGGTTCCGCCGATGCTGGTGAAATGGAAAACCTCACTTACCTTCGCGCCACGCTCGACCAGCTCTTTGCGAGCTGCCTGGATGTCGGACACCACGAGGTATAGGTTCTGAGCGGAGCCGGGTGCAGCCTTCGTGAGTCCTGTGCCGAAGTGGATCGAGCACGGAGAACCAGGAGGTGTCATCTGAACGACGTGCCAGTTCTCACCGTTCGAGAAGTCGGCGTCCACTCTCCAACCGAGCCCCTCGTAGAACTCCTTGGAGCGTGCAACATCGGTGACAGGAATAACGACGACTTCGAGCTTGAGATCGACAGTCGCAGGAGTACGGGTTTGAGTGTTCCGTTCAGCGATCGTTTCAGTGATGCTCATTGTGAACTCCTTCATTCGGTCTTCAGTCCAATCACGAATGCGCAACCGCATGTACCGCCGCTTTGGCGGCGAGTTGCTCCAGACTCTCGCCGAGCACACGGTTGAACGCGGGGAATGGGTGGATGACGTCGGCCAGCATCTTCAGTGGCGTCGCTTGTTTGATCGCCAGCACGAGCTCCCCCAGGATTTCGCCGGCACGTGGTGTGACCAGCGTCGCGCCGATCAGCACGCCGCGCTCGCGGTCACCAATCAGTTTCAACGTGCCCCCGTGGAAATCGTGGATGTAGCCACGGGCAGTCTCGGCTGGATCCGCGCTGGCGACAATCACGTCGATGCCCTTCGCGCGCGCCGCAGCCTCCGACAGTCCGACCGACGCGACTTCAGGATCCGTGAATGTCACGCGCGGGACGGCCGTGTGATCGGCGCGAGCGTCGATCCCGCGCAATCGCCGCGCGATTATTTGCGCGTGGTAATAGGCGAGGTGTGTGAAACCACCAAGTCCAGTGACGTCACCAGCTCCGAAAACACCGGGGCGCGCTTCGAGCGTCGCGGGGTCCACCTTCAACCAACCGCGGTCTGTCTGCGCGAGGCCAACGCCTCGCCATGCCTCCGCGTTGGGCCGTCTGCCAGTCGCGACGAGTAATCGGTCGGCGCGCACGGTCGCTCCGGACTTCAAATGCACGACAACCGTCGAACGCTCGCGCGACGGTCCCATCATCGGCTGTTCTACTGCGACACAGGGATCCCCGATCGTGAGCATGATGCCGTCGGCCTCCAGGTGGGGCCGCAGCGCAGCACCCGCCTCGGGCTCCTCGAGGCCAAGAACTGCTGGTCCTGCTTCGATGATGTTCACCTTGCAGCCGAGGCGAGCAAAGGCCTGTCCGAGCTCGACGCCAATGGGACCACCGCCCAGGATCGCGAGCGACACGGGCAGATCTGTTGGTACCGCCGCTTGACGGTTGGTCCAGAAATCGACACCGTCAAGTCCCTGAATGGGTGGAACCGCGGCGGTGCTGCCGTTGGCAATCACCACTGCGCGGCGCGCGATGAACTGCTCGTCTCCGACCGTGACCGTGCGGAGGTTGGTAAGCGTCCCTTCGCCGCGAATGAGCCTGGCCCCCGTTGCCTCCAGCGCGGCGGCAGGACGTCGATCGTCGAGGTTGCGTGCCATCCACAAAACGCGTGTGGAGACCTTCGGAAAGTCGACGTTCCAGTCCACACGCGAAGCAGCCAGGACACGAGCGCGCCCGGCCTCGGTTAACGTTTCGCTCGAGCGAAGCAGCGTCTTCGAGGGAACGCATCCCCAATAGGGGCATTCGCCCCCCACCAACTCTCGCTCGACAACAGCGAGCGTTAGTCCGCTGTCCTTCAGTCCCTGTGCGATCTCCTCGCCGGCAACGCCACCGCCGAGACACACGACGTCGAACTCTTGAGACACCTTTTACCTCCGCAGCACATTTGACAGGATGCTCGGCCCGGCCGCCATCGTCTATTGGACTTTGGTATCAGTCCACCGTTCTCGACGCCACGAGTGCACGCTTGTTCGCTACTCTATGGACATGGTCGATCCCTCACTGACGCCCCTCCCTGCGACCGTCTCTCGCCCTGAGCGCCTGTTTCCGACGCTCACACCGGCTCAAATCACACGCATCGCGGCGCACGGACGAAGGCGCGCCGTCGCATCAGGAGAAGTACTCGTCGAGGTGGGCCAGCGGCCCGTGCCCTTCTTCGTCGTCCTGAGCGGCAAGGTTCAGGCGCTGCGGCCATCCTCGGGAATCGAAGCGTTGATCGTCACTCAAGGCGCCGCACAGTTCACCGGCGAAGGCACGATGCTGACCGGGCGCCGCGCCTTGACTCGGATTCGAGCGATTGAGCCTGGCGAGGTGATCGAGCTCGATCGCGAACAGTTGCTCGGACTGATTCAGACGGATGCCGAGCTGAGCGACATCTTCATGCGGGCGTTCGTCCTCCGCCGCGTCGAGCTGATCGCAGCCGGCTATGGCGATGTCGTCCTGATTGGCTCGACGCATTGCGCCGGCACGCTGCGGGTCGAGGAGTTCCTGACCCGCAATGGCCACCCGTTTCACTATATCGACCTCGATCGCGACGCCGACGCGCAGGATCTCCTCGATCGGTTCCAGGTGACCGCCGCCGACGTCCCGGTGCTGATCTGCCGCGGCGACGCGGTGCTGCGGAATCCAAGCAACAGGCAGATCGCCGAATGCCTCGGCTTCAACGATTCGATCGACCGAACGCACGTCCGTGACCTGGTGATCGTGGGCGCCGGTCCGGCCGGACTTGCCGCCGCCGTCTACGGCGCGTCTGAAGGACTAGATGTGCTCGTCCTCGAATCGAACTTGCCAGGAGGTCAGGCCGGATCGAGCTCACGAATTGAAAACTATCTTGGCTTTCCAACCGGTATTTCAGGCCTGGACCTCACAGGACGAGCGTACGCACAGGCCCAGAAGTTCGGCGCGCAGCTGATGGTCGCGAAAGGTGCATCGAAGCTCACGTGCTCCCGGCCGCTCTATTCCGTGCACCTTGACGACGGCGGGCGGATCGATGCGCGTGCGCTGATCATCGCGTCGGGTGCACAGTACCGCAAGCCGGCAATTTCAAACGTGTCGCAATTCGAAGGCGCCGGCGTGTACTACGCGGCCTCGCGCATGGAGTCGCAGCTGTGTGTCGGCGAGGAGGTCGCAATCGTGGGCGGTGGTAACTCCGCGGGCCAGGCTGCCGTGTTCCTTGCCGAGACGGCCAAACACGTGCATCTCCTGGTTCGCAAAGATGGCCTGGCAGAGACGATGTCACGGTACCTGGTTCGCCGAATCGAGGAGCATCCGGCGATCACGCTGCGCACGCGAACGGAGCTCGTCGCGCTCGACGGCGACCGGCACCTCGATCGCGTCCAGTGGCGCGAGGGCCGCACGGACGTGGTCGAGTCGCACGACATCAGACATGTGTTCATGATGACCGGCGCCGTGCCGAATACCGGCTGGCTCGATGGCTGTGTCGCGCTGGACGAACGCGGGTTCATCAAAACCGGTCCGGACTTGTCGACCGAGGATCTCACCAGTGCCGCATGGCCGCTGCCGCGGACGCCGTATCTGTTGGAAACGAATCGTCCCGGGGTCTTCGCGGTCGGCGACGTGCGCGGCGGCAACATCAAGCGCGTCGCATCTGCGGTCGGCGAAGGCTCAATCGCCGTCGCGTTCGTTCATCAAGTGCTTCATCAGTGACCGAGTGGCCGTGCGAAGCATCGTGGGTGACACCTTTCCTTTGGACTTATGCGCGCGACGGCGCCGGCCGCTCGTGCAGAATCATCCAGTTGATGCCGAACCGATCCCGCACCTGTGCAAAGCGCGTGGCGAAGAACGTCTGCTGCATCGGCATGAGGACTTTGCCGCCCTCCGAGAGCGCTGAAAAGATGCGCTCCGCTTCGGCATCGCTGGGAACATGCAGCGACAGGTAAGCGCTGCGCATGGGTTCGGCGGTGGGGATATCCGCGCCCATCAATTCGGTTCCGCCGATTGAAATCCGTGCGTGCAGGACGGCGTCTTTCCATTCGGGCTTGACCTGAGCCGAGTTAGGCGACTGCCCGTGCGTCATCATCATTCCGATCTTTGCGCCCAGGTGCTGTTCATAGAAACGGAATGCCTCGGCGCACGTGCCGGCAAAATTCACGTAGGTGTACATCGCGTTGATCACCCTGACCTCCTTGTAACGAATAGACGAACGGCGCCGGCCGAAATCGACATCGCCCCGAGGTCAGGCCGGGCCGCTCCAGGTGACGATTTTTAGATCGAGGACAAATACCGCGTAAAAAACCGGCACGAGAAACAAGGTGACGGCGGTCGCGAGCGTGAGACCTCCGATTTGCGCGTAGCAGAGCGCTTCCCACAGCGGACCGCCGTGGAGCGCCAAGGGAAACAGCGCCAAAACGGTGGCGCCTACTGTGATGAGCACGGGCCGGATGCGCCGAATGCCTGCCTCGATCAAGGCGTCATGCAGCGGTGCGCCGCGCTCGTGTTGCTCCTCGATGAAGTCGAACAACACGATGACGTGGCTGACAATGACGCCGATGAGGCTCGTGATTCCAAGGATCGCGAGGAATCCCATCGGCTTTCCCGTCAGCCAGAGACAGGCGAAGGCCCCGACCGCGCCGAACGGGATGCCGGCAAACACGATGAACGGCTTGACAGCATTCTTGAACTGAAACACCAGGGCGAGATAGATCGCGATGACCGAGGCGATCAACACCGTCAGCGATCGTTTCTGCCCTTTGATTTGTTCCTTCAATTCGCCGACGATTTCGAATCGATACCCGCCGGGCAGCTGCCGTTCGAACTCACGAATGCGAGGCATCAGTGGGCCCGTTACCTCGTCGGCGAGTCGGCCCGGGGCGGGTAAAGCCGCCACGTTGATGGCGCGGTATTGATTCACCCGATGAATGACCGCGATCTCAGGGCTGTAGGTCAATCTCGAGATCTGGCCGAGCGTCAACCGGACCGGCGATTCGCTCGAATAGACATACATCTGGCCGAGGTCGGTGACCGTTTCACGCTGGCCGTAGTCCATCAGTTGCACGATCGGGATGTTCTTGCGCCCTTCGCGCAGATGGCCGATCGGCGCACCCACCACGCCCGAGTACATGCCAATCGCGATGTCGCGACTCGACAACCCTGCCAGACCGGCGCGGTCCTGATCGATCTCCAACCGCGTTCGAATTGCGTCATTGCCCCAGTCGTCCCGGACGTTGATCGCAAACGGCGACGTGGTGAAGATGGCTCGGAGCTGTTCGGCCTGTTGATGCAGAACACGTGCGTTTTCGCCGAGGATTCGCATCGACACCGGAATGATCGTCGGCGGACCGGTCTCGACCGTGCGCACGTCGATTCGTGCCCCAGCGACACGCGCCGCCAGCGCCTGCTGCAGAGGCGCGACCAGGTGATTGGTATCTTCGCTTCGAGTGAATTGCAGCAGGAGCTGCGCGTAGTTTGGTGCAGGCGGTTCCGGACGTACCGAAAACCAGAAGCGCGGACCGCCGGCTCCGATGAACGACGTGATCGACGCGAGCTTTTCATCGCCGCCGTGAGCGCGGTCGTAATCGCTCGTGACTTCGCGAATCACTTGATCCGCCTCGCGGGCAATGTGCGCGGTCTGTGCGAGCGGTGCGTCCTCGGGCAGCCGGATATCAACGTAGGCGAGATAAAAATCGTCGCGCGGAAAGAATTGACGATGGAGTTGGGTGACGAAGAAAACGCCGACCGCGAGGACGACGGACGATCCGGCAAGAACTCTCCAGCGATGATCGATGGCCAAGGCGACCGCGCGCGCGTAGTTCCGGCCGAACCATGTGTCGCGCGGCCGGTCCGCGCTGGGATCTTGGGGCGGCTTCAGGATGTAATACGCCAGTAACGGTAGGAACGACATCGAGACGACGCGCGAGGCCGCGAGCGAACAGGCAATCGTCACCGGCAGACTGTAGATGAATCTCCCGACATCACCGCTGAGCAGAAGAAACGGCAGATAGGCGGCGATGTTCGTAATCGTCGCGTAGAGGATGGCTTTGGAGAGCTTCTCAGGTCCCCGCCACGCCGCCATCGATCGAGGTTGCCCGGCCGCGAGCTCGCGCTTGATCGCGTCGCCCGCGACCACCGGATCATCGACGAGCAACCCGAGCGCGATGATCAGCGAGGCGATCGACATCTGTTGAATGTCGAGGCCGACCAGCTGCATGAGCCCGAACGTCATCGCCAGCGTGATTGGAATCGACAACGCCATCAGGACGGCCGATCGCCATTCCCAAAATCCCACGAACGAAACCAGGACCACGAGGACGACGGCTTCCCACAGACTGCGATTGAACAGATCCAGCTTCTCGCG
>Ga0075428_100002469_pt1 | contig 20070 bp, 9 predicted proteins | sample RhiMetdeltSRZDD2_FD_75291 | JGI IMG/M metagenome (GOLD analysis project Ga0075428, IMG submission 75291) | Populus rhizosphere microbial communities from Tennessee, USA - Rhizosphere MetaG P. deltoides SRZDD2 | ecosystem: Host-associated > Plants > Roots > Rhizosphere > Soil | place: USA... | reverse complement strand
CTTCTCGGAGGAGACGAAGGCTGCGTTTCTGGGCCGGTGGTCCTATGTCTACGAGGCCCAGATTCATGTGCTGGCCAAGTTGAACGCACAGAGACCTTCGCCCTCCCTCCTGGAAGAAGCCTGGACGACGGCGGAACGGGGGAAGGCGCGCGCCTTCCTGGATGCGATGGCGGCAGGAAGCTTGGATCTCGAATCGACGCTTGATCCGGAGACGAAGGCGCGAAAGAAGGAGCAGGACCTCATCGCCAACGATCTGCGACATCGATTGCGAGAGGCCACGTCGACCGTGGCGCCAGACACGCTAGAGGCCTGGAAAAAGGAATTGCGAGCTGCTGAGGCGCGTGTGGCGGAGATCGAGGAACGTGCCCGGCTCAGCAATCCCCATTACGCAACCCTGGGAGTGGAGCGGACCATGTCCCTGGGCGATGTCCGTCGCAGGTTGCTGCATGAAGACGGTGCATTGCTCCTCGAATATGCGCTGGGCGATTCGGCCTCGTACCTTTTTGCCGTCACCAACAAGGAGAGTCGGCTCTACGCGCTTCCTCCACGAACCCAGATCGAAGACAAGGTGCGGAGCTTGCGTTCGGTGCTATCCAGCCCTTCGGCAAAGGGTGATGCCGAGTTTGTGGAGTCCGCCACCTTTTTGTATCGAATGGTGCTTTCCCCGGCCAGGGACTTGCTGTCCCGAAGCAGGAGTGTGGTCATCGTGCCGGATGGACTCCTGCACTTGCTGCCGTACGAGGTGCTCTTCGAAAAAGCTGGGTCACCCGTTCCGGGCGAGGAAAAGGATCGGGGGGCGTTCTTTGCCAAGCTGCCGTTTGCGTTGGGAAGCCGACGAGTATTTTACGGCCCCTCGGCAGGTGCGCTTGCCCTCATGGCGTCTCAGAAGGGAGCCGAGCTCCAAGGTCGGCGCCTGCTCGCAGTTGGAGATCCGGTCTTCGTCGCCGCCGGCTCCGGTCAGGACTCCACCCAGTTGCGTCCGCTGCCCGAAACGCGGACGGAAGTTGAATCCATTGCGGCGCGCTTCCGTCCCAATGAACGTGACGTGCTTCTGGGCGCCGCGGCGCGGGAAAAGACTGTTACCGCGCCCGATTTTCTCGCGAAGTACCGCATCATCCATTTCGCCACCCACGGTCTGGTGGACGAGCGCCATCCCGAACGCTCGAGCTTGGCCTTGTCCTATCCTCAGGACCCTCAGGAGGATGGCTACCTGCAGGCCTCCGAGATCTATCGTCTCCACATGAACGCAGACCTGGTGGTCCTGTCCGCTTGCGAAACGGGGCTGGGTCGCATGGTACGGGGGGAGGGGGTGCTCGGGTTACCCCGTGCGTTCTTCTATGCGGGGGCGAAGTCGGTGCTGGTGAGTCTCTGGAGTGTGTCAGATCGCTCGACAGCCCAGCTCATGACGAGCTTTTATGGTTCCTTGATCGGCAAGGGTGAAAATACGAGCCGTGCCCTATCGATAGCTAAAGAAACGCTGAGGAAAAAGGGGTCGACCGCACATCCATTTTACTGGGCTCCTTTTGTTTTGATAGGACCTCCCGAGAGTGAAACCGGCCGAGCGGAAATCGACAGAACTCGTTGACTTTATTTGACTTTGACGCTATGATGCCTCCCTAACTAACTTGCCCTGCTTCGTGACTTTGGGGGGTCATGACATCTCGCGCCGCATCGGCGAACGGCATCCTTGCGACCTCGTCCGCCCATTCATTCCATGCTCGCACCTTAGCCAACGTTTTTGCTGGCTATGGGTCTTTAATGAAGATCGCTGCTCTACGGAGTTTGCGATCTCCGTGTGATTTGACCGGTTCGGCCTCCCCCGGCCGACGGGGCATCGTGCGGATCGTTACCTGCTAGGGGGAGATATGCGTCGGCTTCAATTCCCAGCTTTGGTGTTGGTTATTTCTTTCTGGATCGTACCCGTCGCCTTCGCGACCACGGTTCGTGAGATGGCGCTCAAGGACTTGGTGTCCATGGCGCCTTCGATCGTGGTCGGCACGGTGGAGTCTTCGACCTCCCGATGGAACGAAGATCAAACCCTCATCGTCACCGACGTGCGCATCCGGGTCACGGATGTCATCAAGGGACAAAACGCGGGCGAAATCGTAATTACGCAGCCGGGCGGACGCGTCGGGAAGATGCGGGTGGATGTGGATGGCGCCGTCGCCTATCGGCCGGGACAGGAAACCGTTCTGTTCCTGGCTCCGGATGCCCGTGGACGTCAGCAGGTTCTGGGCCTGTTTCGCGGTCGCTTCGATGTTGCCACGGATGCCCGGACGGGGATGAAAACGGTCCAGGGCCTGAAGGCCGCCGACTTCGCCGAGATGCACGCCGCCAAGCCTGGCCTCATCACGGAAGAAAGTGCGCCCGCTCTGCCAGCTATGGCTCTCGGCGATTTTCTGACCGGGATACGCGGGATGGTCCAGAACCCGAAGGGAGGGAGGTAGCCATGACGCACTCCACTCCTTTCTCGCTCCGGAACATTCGCGGATTGGCCGCCTCGGCCCTATTCACTCTGGCCTTGGCTTCGGCTGCCCAGGCGCAGGTCAACTTTGGGGTGAGCAGCCCTACGACCGGAGCCGGCTCGTTCAATTCCCTGACGATCGACGGCGCCAACACTAAACATCTCGCCACCTACGACTCCGTGAATCATCGCTTGCTCTACGGGACCCAGCCCGCGCTGTTTGGCTGGTCGTTCGAAACCGTCGACGACAGCGGGAACGACGTGGGCCAGTTTTGCTCCCTGGCCTTGGACGCCTCGGGCAATCCTCATATCAGCTACCACGACGCGACCACGGGGGGGTTGAAGTACGCGCACAAGTCGGGAGGAGTCTGGTCGATCGAATCCCTGAGCGGGATCAGCTTCGTTCCGGGTCCGACGTCTCTTGTCCTCGGCAGCGCGGGTGATCCATACATCTTGTACTCCGGGGGCGGAGTCAACCTCTCCCACAAGAGCGCGGGGTCTTGGACCCATGCCACCATCGCTCCCGGCGTTGCCGACGACCTGGCCATTGACCGGTTCGATCGTCTCCATGTCGTGATGCACACGTCGAATCCGACTCAAACCGTCATCAACTATGGCTTGGTGGTCCCCGGACTCTCGGTTATCGACAACATCGAAACCATTCCCTTTTCCAGCGGATTCTCGGGCGCAGTATCCGTGGATCTGGACGTGAGCTCGAATCCACACCTGAGTTATGTCGCAGCCTGTGAGTTGCACTATGCCCACCGCAGCCCCTCGGGAACATGGGCGATCGAAACTGCAGACAATGTCTCCGGGCCGGTGAAAGCCACCTCGATCCGAATCGATAAGGACGGAAGCCCACGCATTGCTTATCAGGCGGACGAAAGCAACACCGGTTGCGCCAACCCGCCTCTGGCCCCGGGCAGCCTCTATTTCACGTACAAACGGTTCGGTTATTGGGTGAGGCAGCTGGTGGTTTCAGGGATAGGGGCTCCGTCGGCCGGGGATTCGCCCTCCTTGGCTTTGGACGCATTCTTCAATCCCGTCATCGCCTTTGGGGCGGGTGGGGACCTGAGTGTGGCCGAAGGAAAACTGGTTAACGTTTGGTATACGAGCCCCAACACACTGAAGCCAACCGGTCCTGCGGACACCATCACCGCGTTCGGCAGCGGTATGGATGCGGGCGCTCCGTCCATTGCCCAGCTCCAAGGCGGCGGCAACCTCTTCAATGCCACGGGAGCCGCGGGGGTGCTGGACTCAGACAATATTCAATTGTATTTCAATCTCAGCGCGGCCCCCGTCGGGTCCTACGCCCTCATTCTGGTCAACAGTGCCGGGGCGGACACGCTCCCGAACGCGGTTGTGATTCACAACGAGGCCGTGGACTTGACGCGACTCACCACGAACGTCGCCGACGATCTGGCTCCCTCCATCGCGGGTCCAAACGGTCCCAACCGGCTCGTATTCAGCTCGGGACGCGAAGGGACACAGGATCTCTTCGTCAAGAGTACGAACACACTCATGAACGAAGATCTGTCAGCCTACCGTCTCACCACCTCCGGCGCCGCACAGTTCCCGAGCTGGAAGGCCGATGGCGCGCAGATCGTGTATCACGACTTGACCACCGATCGGCTCTATGTGGTCGATGCCACGGCGGGAGCGATTCTCGCGCCGGCCGTGCAAGTGAATACGGGAGCGTCGGCAAGGAATCCGGCTTGGAATCCAAACACGGACCTCATCGCGTACGACGACGGTACCCAAATCAGAGGGATCCACTTTCCGTCCAACATCGCCGATCCAGGAGCATTCACCGGCACCGACCCCAGTTGGTCTCCGGACGGCCAGTATTTGGCCTACATCGTCCCGGATCCGGGTGAAGGCACGGCGATCCGGACACGACAGGGCTTCCAAGCTGTTGGAGAAACCGAGATCGCCGCCGCGAACGGGGCTCAGAATGTGGATCCAGCGTGGTCGCCGGATGGCAAGTGGGTTGCGTTCGCGTCCAATCGCGGGGGCGGGGATTTCGACATCTGGGTCGCGGATGCTTCGGGCTCGGGAACCCTCATCCCGATCACCGCGAGCCCCTTGGCCAATGAATCTCATCCAACCTGGAGCCAGGACAGTCAGTCGATCTCGTTCACCTCGAATGCCTCCGGCAGTCTGGACATCACGCAAGCGTCAAACATCCCCGCACTCTTCGATGCGGATGGTGACGGAATCCCCGATCAAGCCGATGCATGTCCGAACGAGCCCCCGCTCCTGGGCCAGATCGACCAGGACCATGACGGTTGCGCGGACCTGGGTTCGAGCTTCCGGTTCACGCGTTACTGGTCGTTGGATCGGTTCCCGATCACCATCGAGAAGAGCACGACCGGAGATCCGTCAAATCCTGACGATAGCGAGTTCACGGAATACAACCAGGCCATCGGTGCCTGGCAGATGTCCGGCCCGGCCATCCAGTTCAACTACGTCAATGGCGGTCTCAACAACGCGGTATCCGGTGACGGCCGTAACTCGGTGACCTTTACCGACCCGGATGGGTTCATTCTGGGCACGGTCGCCATCACCTTCTCTACGGTGGCGGACGACGACACCACGATCGCCGGCCATCTTTATTACCGCAACGAGATCATCGACTCGGACGTTCTCTTCAACACCCAGAACTACGCCTTTTCGACGGCCACGCATGCCGGGCCCGCCGGTGCGTTCAGCCTCAAGAACGTGGCCACCCACGAGCTGGGGCACTTCTTCGGGTTCGGCCACAGCACGCTTCCGAAGAGCACGATGTTTTACGTCGCGTATCGAGACACGGTCCAAACCAGTCTCGAGGCCGACGACATCGTGTTGGCCAAGAACGGGTATCACGGTCCTGCCCTCGCGCCGACGCTTTCCATTGAAGGGAAGGTGCTGCACGGTGAGGATGGCATCACTCCGGTGCCCGGAGCGGCCGTGTTCGCGATCACGGCCTTGAATGACACCGTTCAAATGACCGTTTCCGGTGTGGATGGCACGTATCGCTTCTTCAATCTCGCTTCGTCGGTGCGGGTCTTCATTGCGCCCTTGGACGGGAGCGGTACCGTGAACGGCCTCAAGCCCAGTGGTATTAACAGCGCCTTGGCTACCGTGGCCGAAACGAACTTCCTCCCCGAGTTCTACGACGGGGGGGCGGAATCCAACTCCGACTTCGGGACCTCGGGCGTTTTGGTGACGGCGTATCCCGAGATGAACGCCAACGTCATCACCAACCCGGACCTGGCCGGCCCACAGGTCGTGTCGAAGAGCCCGGCTGATGGCGCGACCAATGTCCCCGCCACCACGACGATCGTGGTCGGGTTCGACGAGCGCATCGACATCGCCACAGTGGGCGGCAATCTGCATCTCGAAAATCAAACCACGCATACCGGAGTCGGCGGGTCGGCTGCGTTCCTTACCCCGAGTAATTTGCTGGTGTTCACCCCATCGGCGCCGCTGGACTTCAGTACCCTTTATGTAATGACGGTGGAAACCGGCATCACGGACTTAAACGGCAATCCCCTGGCCGACAACGTCACGTTCCAGTTCACGACGCAGGCCCAACCGCCTCTGGTCGTGACCGGAGCAGCGCCGGCGGAGGTACCCATCGGAGGGACGCTCGTTCTTTCCGGAACGGGATTCAGTCCTATTGCGGGGAACACTCTCGTTTACTTCACCGGCGGGACCACGGCCACGCCCTATGCGGCCACGCTGGAACAAATTTTCGTGAGCGTGCCTCCCGGCACCCAAAGCGGAAACTTGCACGTCACGGTGGGGGCACAGTCGAGCAACGATTTTGCGATCGTGATCGTGCCGCCGCAACAACCGCCGGTGGGTGTGTTCCTGGGGAATGGAACCTTGACCGGTAACCCGCGCAAGGTGACGCTTGTTCCGAGCGGAGCGTATGCGTACGTGGCCACGACGACCGGCGTGACGGCCATGGATGCGCTTCCTTCGAGCGCCAATTTCCTTCAGACCACGCAGATCAACGTCGCCGGAGGAACGGCCGGTATTGCCGCCCATCCAAACGGCCAGCGCGTGCTGGCCATCGCGTCGAATCCGCCGGCTCTCTTGGTGATCGATGCGTTACCGACCAGCGCCTTCTTCAACACCGTGCTGCAAACGATCCCCTTGCCTGCAGAACCGCTCGGTATCGCCATGAATCCGGGGGGTGCAAGCGCGTTCATTGTGTACGCGAATCGCGTGGCGGCATACAACATGACGTCGGGACCCTCGTTCGGCCTCGAAACGCGTGAATGGAGTCAGATTGGGGTCGGTTTCCTGGGTGACGTGAGTGTTTCCCCGGACGCCGCTCAGATTTATGCCGCCACCTCGGGTGGCAAAGTGGCCGTTCTCGGTTTGGGCACCAGCGAAGGGGTGGTCGAGCTCCTGGCCGCGGGAACGACTCCCCGCGAAACCGTGGGCACGCCGCTCGCCAACGCGTTCTTTGCCGTGGATGAGTCGGGAACGCTCCGCCGGTTCGGCGCTCGCGGGCCCTTGCAGGGCACTCTCGCCGTCGGTGGGAGCTACGGCGGGTTGGCCCTCTCTCCCGACGGAAGCTTTGCCTATGCACTCAACTTCACGTTGAATCGCGTCGACGTGGTGGACGCGTTTTCCCAGACGCCGACGCTGGTGACGAGCTTCGGCACCGGAGTGGATCCGGTTGATCTCGCGGTCGGAAGCGGAGGCCGTTACTTCTACGTGGCCGGGGACGGAAGCAATGTCCTCCAGGTCTACGACGGACAGAGCGGCGTCGTCGTGAAGTCGATCTTCCCGCGTTCGGGCGGGGATCAGACCCTCATCACCGTCGCCGGAAGCGGGTTCAATGCCACGCCGGCCCAGAACGTCGTTCGCATCGGCGATACGCAACTTGGAGTCGTGAGCGCCTCGCCGACCGCTCTCACCGTGCTGCAAAGCGGAATCCTCTCCGGACCGCTGCGGGTAAGCACGGGAAGCCAGGTCTCGAATCCCATCACCTACAAAGGCGTCGACCTGGATGAGTCGCCGTTCGTTGGACTGGGCGCGCTCTACGACACGGACATCAGCGAAATGGCTCGGCTGCTCGAAACGCCGGATGGCCGGTGGTTGATCGGCATTCGTAACGATGGATCGATGACGGTGATCCAGGCAGATCCGAGCCAACCGAACTTCCTGAGGCCGGTACAAAATCTCTCGAATGCAGAGACCCAGTTGACTGAGGAAGGCGCGATGGCGATCACGCCGGATGGCCGGAAGCTCTACGTCGCCCAACCCGAAGCGTCCAACACGGCCGTGTTCGATTTGAGCGGAAGCGCCAACAATCCGCTGGCTCGGGTAAGCACGCTGTCGCATGGCGGAACGGCGTTGGCGGGCGAGTTCCTGAGCATCACCCCCGATGGATCGCGGCTCTTGATTCTCAGCGATCTCGATGACGTGGTGTACGAGGTCACAACCCAAAACGATTCGCTCCTCAACACCGGGCCGGGCGACGCCATTGGCGGTGCGCTCAACAGTCCGTCCGGTTTAGCCGTGGATCCTCGCGGGAATCGTGTCTATGTGGGTGACTCCCTGAACGGGTCGGTCAGCGTAGGCGTGTTCGACCTTGTCCGAGGCTCCGCCACGTATCGCCAGCAACTGACCACGTTCAACCTGGGCTTGGGCGTGGGCCCAAGCCAGCTCACCCCGTCGCCTCGCGGCGATTTCCTGTACTGCGGCACGGGTTACATCTTGGCGGTCACGTTCCAGAACAATCTCTCCGCGGTCGATATCCGGCCGGCGAGTCTCACCTATGGTCAAGTGCTCGTCACGCAACCCGTGGGCCTGAATGGGGGCAGCTTTGCGGTGCCCAACCACAGCGGGAACGCTGTATTCGTGCTGCACAATGGCGCTCCGGGCGGCCTGGCTGCGTATAGCAATGACGGAAATCTGAGCCCCCTGACCCTGGGCCCGTCGAGCGCTCGATTGTCCGGCAAATTCCCGCTGGTCAGCTCCCTGGACGATGCGCGTCTATATGTTCCCGCTCTCGGTGGCGGCGTTTACGTCACCGACGTTTCGGGCGTTTCGGCCGTGCACGTCATTTCCGGAGATGGACAGGTGGGGGTGGCGAACCAGCCGTTGTCCTTGCCGCTGGTCGTTGACGCGCAGCGCTTTGGCGGCGAACCCGCCGAAGGCGCAGTGTTCGTCTATGACGGATTGAACGGCGACTTCGGGGCCGGCAAGCCTATCGAGATTGTGACGGCGAACGCCCAAGGATTCGCCCAGGCCGCGTCGTACATTCCCGGAACGGCGGGGCTCGACCGAGTCGATGCCCTTTCCGGGGCCGGCACGCTGCAGTTCTTCATGAACGTCGTGGGTGACACCACGGCGGCCCCGCCCCAACTCATGGTGGTCACGCCCGGGCCCAACGATCTGCCTGGCAATCTCACCAACGTAGCGGTGGATTTCTCCAAAGCCATCGTTCCGGGCACCGTCGGAACCAACTCGCTCACGTTGCAAGCGCAGGGTGGCTTGCCGCTCGCCGGGACCTACACCTTCGCCAACCAGGGGCGCCGGATCGTGTTCGATCCAGCTCTGCCTCTGAATTTCAATACCACGTACCTGGTGATCGCCACCGCCGCACTTCAGGATTACGACGGGCATCCGCTTGCCAATCCTGGAACGTCAACATTTACCACCGGTGCAGCGCCGGCGCTCTCTCTGGCTGCAGTCAATGCCACCGCGGCATTGCCCGGCAATTTGATTGTGCTGTCGGGAAGCGGTTTCAATGGTGCAACCGCCCAGAATACGGTGGTGTTCGGTGGGAACGTAGCCGTGACGCCGGCCCAGGCCGACCCGGGCGCGCTCACGGTTGTGGTTCCCTCGAATGCGGTGAGCGGACCCGTGCGGGTCGTGGTGGGACCGGATAGTTCGAACACGTTGCCGTTCACTGTCCTTGGACAGACGGTCCCACTCAATGAGCCGCTCAACGTGATCGCGGTACCCTCCAGCGGCCAGTCGATTGCGATTCTGCCTAATGGCATGCGCGCCTACATGACCAGCCCGAGCGCGAACGCAGTCGTACCGATTCTGATTGCGACCGGCGCGGCCGAGAACCCGATCGCAGTGGGGCAGTCCCCCTTCGGTGTTGCTCCCGCCCCGAACAGCAGCAAGGTGTATGTCTCCAACTTCATCTCCAACACGGTCTCGGTGATCGGCACCGATCCCGCGGCGGCTGGATTCCATGCCGTGATCAACACGATCCCCACCGGGCTCAATCCCTCGGGCCTGGTTGTGAACCCCGATGGCCGCACGCTGTACGTGTGCAACTTCGGGGCGGGAACGGTGAGCTTCATCGATATCGACCCCACCAGCGCGACCTACAACACCGCGAAGGCGGACATCAACGTGGGATCCAGCTCGAAAGCGGTCGGGGTGAGTCCGGACGGGACGACGCTCATCGTCGGAACCGCCACCTCGGTCCTGCTCTTGAATACGAGCGATGGGAGTGCCAAGGCCGACATCAACGTGGGGTCCTCGTCCAAGGGAGTTGGCGTATCACCGGACGGCGCGTTTGCCGTCGTGCTCTTGGATGATGGCCATCTGGTGCTGATCGATATTCGGCCGGGTATCCCGACCGACGAACGGGCCAAGGCCGACATCAACGTCGGTTCCACCTCGAAGGGCGTCGGCGTGTCTCCGGACGGCGGATCCGTGTACATCACCAAGTCCGACGGCACCGTTGATGTCTACGCAATCGTGGCTCTCGGAGGAGCGGCGGCGGCTGAACAGCCGATCACGTCGACCTTCGAGTTCAAGTTCGTCACCTCGATTCAGGTCGGAGAAAATCCGGAAGGGTTGGCCTTCGACAAGACGACTGGGCTTCTCCTGGTCGTTAACTCCGGTGACAACACGATCTCGTTCATCAACGCGAGCGGTAACTCAGCCGGTCCGGTGACCGCGATTTGCGATATCGACCCGAACTCGATCAATCCGACCTCGAAGGGCAAGTTCATCAGCGCCTACTTGCAGTTCCCACCGTTCTTGGATCCGCAGGAGGTCGTGCTTTCGACGGTCCTTCTCACCGCACTAGGGGGAAGTGTTCCCGCCGACCCGACGGCCACCTTCCTCGATCACAACGGCGATGGAATTACGGAAATCCAGGTGAGGTTCAATCGAACCGCGGTGCAGAACATTATTCCCCCCGGTGAGCCGGTTCCGGTGTCGGTGACCGGCGCCATCGATGGGCGCACGTTCGCGGGGAACGACTCGATCAAGGTCCTTCGCCCCAAGATCAAGAACCCGCACGCCGACCAGATCGTGCCGCAGCTCAGCGACCTCAATATCCAGTGGTCGCCGATCGGTCACGGGATGTCCTACAAGATGGACATCTACTACAGCCGGGACGCAGGTACGACATGGCAAACCGTGGTTGAGGGCACGGACGATGATTCGTCGTACGTGTGGACGGTGCCGAATGTGGTTTCGTCCCGGGAGTGCTTTATCCAGCTCGTCGCCAAGAACAAGAAGAACGAGGTAACCGGAGTGGAGATCATGGAAGAACCGTTCACGATCTCCGACGCGCCTTTGGGTGTGGACGAGACCCTGCCGGTGCGCTTCGCTCTGTTGCCGGCCGCTCCCAACCCGTTCACGGCGCTGGGTACGAAGGTGCGATTCGACTTGCCGGCGCCGGCCCCGGTCACTCTGCGGATATTCGGTATCGACGGCGGCGTCGTGCGGACGTTGGCGGATAACGCCTCGTATCCGGCCGGACGGCACGCGGTGGCATGGGATGGCCGCAATGAACAGGGCGTTCCCATCCACGGCGGCGTTTATTTCATCAAAATCCAGGCCGGCTCCAAAGAAGCCGTGCAAAAGATCGTTCGGGTGACTCGCTAGGCCTCCTTAGGGAGTACTGGTTTTCCCGGACCTGCTCGGGGGCGGTGCCGCAGCACCGCCCTCGAGCTTTTTTGTATTCTCGTTCCTGTTTTCGGACTGCCCTTGTGCGCGTTCGCCGGAACCGCGTACCGTTCTCCTGCCCCAGCCTTCTAAATGGACGGATCCGGAGGCGTATTGACCGAACGCCGCATTGCACATTTCGAGCTTCATGAGCTCCTGGGTGAGGGAGCTATGGGGAAGGTCTACCGCGCCACGGACCTGGAGCTCGAGCGTCCGGTGGCGATCAAGGTGCTGGGCTCGCGCACCGTCAACGATCCGTCCTTTATCGAGCGTTTCAAGCGCGAAGCCCGCCTGGCCGCGCAGCTCAACCATCCCAACATCGCCACCGTCTACGCGTTCGGGGAAGAAAACGGCGAAGCCTACATCGCCATGGAATTCGTGGAAGGGGAGACGTTGATCGACCGCCTGGCCCGCGGTCCTATGCCCATGAACGACGTCCGCAAGTACGGCCGGCAAGCGGCGGCGGCGCTGGCGGTGGCACACGAAAAGGGCATCATCCATCGGGACATCAAGCCGGGCAACTTGATGATCAATCGCCACGGCGAGCTCAAGGTCATGGACTTCGGGGTGGCTCGTCGCACGGGAGAAACCGAGCTCACCATGGCCGGGTCCTTGATCGGGACGGCCAACATCATGGCCCCGGAGCTCGTTCGCGGAGGGGCGGCGACCCCGGCCGCGGACTTGTTTTCGCTCGGGTGCGTGCTCTACGAAATGTTGACCGGACGCCCGGCGTTCGAAGGCGACACGGCGCTCACCATCTTGTTTCACGTGGCTAACGACGCGCCGGTGCCGCTCGAAAATCTGCGTACCGAAACGCCCCCAGAGCTCCGTGATCTCGTGAACGGTCTCCTGATCAAGGATCCAGCGTTGCGCTTCGGCCCCACCGCCCTTGTGGTCGAGCGTTTGAGCGAGGGCGCGACGCTGCCTCCGGGAGGAACGCTGGTGTTGCCGGCGGGGGGCGGGGGAACGCTGGTGCTCCCCGGGACCATGGTGCCACCCGCACCCAAGAAAGTTCGCCGGCCCCCGGCCAGGATCATCATGGGTGGGCTGGCACTGGTGGTGGTGATTGCGTTGGCTGGGCTTTGGATCGCCCCCAAATCAAGTGCGAGAAACAAAGCCAAACAACTCACCGCGGACGGTGAGGCGGTGATGAACACCGAACCCGAACAAGCCGAGGGATTGTTCAACCAGGCGGTTCAGGCGGACAAGCGCTACGCGCCGGCATGGAACGATCTCGGAGTGCTCTTCATGAACAGCGCCTTTCGGGTCACGCCCCCCCGCGGCGCGGATATCGACTCGGCTATCGCAAGGTTCTCGAAAGCGGCGGATCTCGATGAGAAATACTCGGTACCCCGATTCAATCTCGCCGACCTTTACCGCCGGAAAAGGGATTTCAAGAAGGCTGAATCCTATTACGACGATGTGATCCGCATGCGAAAGGGCAATGTTGCAGAGGCCTTCTGGGGACGCGCGCGCGTCAAAGAAGATACGGCCCGCGAGGCGGAGGCCATCGAGGACTACAAGTCGGCAATCAAGGAGAAAGCCACGTTTGCTCCTGCCTACAACGATGTGGGATTCCTGTTCCTGAAGATGCATGAGCCGGATAGCGCGGCAACCTACCTGAAGGCCGGGCTCGACCAGAACCCGGATTCCACCCAAGCCGCCTTCCTGTGGAAGAACTACGGGGAAGCTTTGCGCAGGAGCGGTGATGAGGCGGGTGCTGAGGCCGCGTACACCAAAGCGTTGGAGTTGCGGAAGAAGAATTTCCCCGCCGCCAAGGCCGGTCTGGCATTGGTGGCCGAAGCTTCAGGCCGGTGGGACGACGCCCGAAAACATTGGCGAGAGGTAGAACAGGATCCGGCGGTGGACAAGGCCCTGGCGGATTCGGCGGGCCGGGCCCTTGAACGACTCAAGAAGGAGGGACATTGATTGCTCGCAATTGGGTCTTTCTGCCCATGCTTTGTAGTGTGGTATTCGTGGCATCCGTACGTGCAGGCACGCTCGAAGACAACCTGAGCGCCTACACCGATCAAACCGCAGAAGGGTATTTGAAGCCGCTCCAGACCGCGTTCGGTCAGGGGCTGAACTCGAACCTGTTCACGACCGCGGGCGTGCCCAGCATTGGATTTCATGCCCGGCTCGACGTCAAAGCGATGTCCATGCTCTACGACGATGCGGACAAGACGTTCTCCGCCACGACCGGTGGCGATTTCACGCCGCCCCAACAGGTCCAGGTGCCGACCGCGGTGGGCCCCACCGAATCGGTGATCGTGGATGGTGACGCGGGCACCCAGTACATATTTCCCGGCGGATTTGATCTGTCTTCCTTCAGCTTTGGCGTGCCGCAGCTCATCGTGAGCGGTCTCGGAACCGAGGTCATGGTGCGGTGGCTTGGCTTCAGCACCGGGACCCAGGAGTTGGGCGACGTGTCCCTGTTCGGCGTCGGAATCCGTCACAATATTTCGCATTACGTGCCGAGCCTCGGCTTCGATGTTTCGGCGGGCTTTTATTACAACACGTTCGACGTCGACACGGATCTAGTCAACGTGGAGACGTACTCCTTCGGGGTGCAGGCGAGCAAGAGCTTTCCGATCTTGAGTCCGTACGGTGCGCTTAGTTATGACACGGTGGAGATGTCGTCGGTGTACACGGCGAACACCGGCGCGGGCGAAGAAACCATCCACCTCGATCTGAAGACCGAGAAGACGTTCCACGCCACCGGCGGGGCCAACATGAATCTCGGCATCTTTCACGCCAACGGCGCCTTGGAGTTCGCTAAACATTTCGGCGTGTCTCTGGGGGTGGGGGTGGGGTTCTAAGATGAAGCTACGGGCTCTGATTGCGATCTTGGCTTTGAGTACCACGAGCTGTTTCGTTTCTACGAAGAGCGTGGAAGTGCCGATCCGGGACGAAGTCACGATGACCTTCATCGCATTGGGTATGGCCGGTTCCGATCCCCAACTTGTCGATTTCTGCCAGGAGCTTTCCGACGCCGAATCCGGTGACATCGACAAAGTCGTGCATGTCTCGGTTGAGAACATCTACTGGCGTCTGGTCGACAATCGTGGACCGGCTAGTGCCCAGGTCACCGCGAACGTGACCATTCAGCGGGTAGGAGGGGAGAGCGCGGTTCTGGTTCCGGACACCACGTTCGTGTTGAGCGATGCGGATACGGTTTTTGCACCCGCGCATTTGGATCCCGCGGGCTTGGCATTGTTGCTCGAAGGCATGAACGAATACGTGGATTACTACAATTCAGGGAAAGTGGGTCCCTGTCCCAGCCTCAATTACCTGTTCACTTGGAGCATGACCGCAACGCCGTTTGTGGATTTCACCTGGGAAGCAAAGGTGAAGTTCACGATCGTGGCGCTGACCAAAGTGGACGTGCCGGATTTGTTTGGAAGCTAGGCTAGCCGCCGTAACGAGACTTGAGCGCTCCCCACGTCGTGGGGAGGACGGGCGTGCTCGAGCAGCCCGGATTGGTGTACGCGCCCATCGGGCCTCCGGGCGGAAAGAGAGCGGGGGAATCGGCGGCGAGCGTCACGTCGCCTGCGTCCAGGTCACAGAAGAGCGGGTCGGTGACCAGGTTGCCATTGGACTGATCCCAGTTGGTGCAGGCTCCGGTCCCGTTGCCCGCTACATTCGCCCAACCGAGATTGTTGCGGATGACCTTGATCACCGTACCTGTACAAGCAATTCCACTTCCCGAAGTGTTGAAGGCAATGATGCTATGCTCCAGTAAGGTTACTGCACTGGGACCGCCGTCGATTACGATCCCGCCCCCCGTCTTCCCATCGGCAACGGTATTCTTCACCACGGTGAGATGATGGCATGTCGCCTGGGTGTTGGAGAGCCAGGCTCCGCCTCCGGCATCCGTTACCCCTGCCCCTTGCGCGGTGTTCTTGATGAGCACGCTGAACCCGATGTCGATCGGTAAGGGTTGAGAGGTGGCCGCTCGCACGTAGATTCCGCCGCCCTGGTTGGCCGCCACATTGCTGTCGATGATGTTGCGCTGGAGAACTGTCCCCACGTATTGGGTGTACACATAAATACCCCCGCCGGAGTGGGCAGATTCATTGCCGGCAATGGTGTTGTACATCACTTCAGGCTTCATCCCGTCCAGGATCGCAATCCCCCCGCCGTTTCCCGAGGCGACGTTCTGTCGGATCTCGTTTTGCAGAATCTGGGGTGCCCACAGTCGGCCCGAAGAGCCATCGCAAAGAATGCCCGCCCCCGACGAGCCGGTGTTCCCGGTGATGATATTCCCAAATACAGTGGGTTCGGCCGCGTGAATCCAAACGCCGCGCGAGCCTCCCTGGATCGTGAAGCCCTCGAGCCAGCTCTCTAGGCCTTCTCCGGACTGGAACGTCACCACGTCTCCCGTCACCGCGGGAACCGATCCATCGATGATGGTGTTCCCCGGACCCGACGCGGCGATGACTGAGATGAGCTTTCCTTTGAAGTCGATGTGTTCCGGATACGTTCCTAGGTGGACGAGCACACTATCGCCTGTTGCGGCGCTGTCGATTCCGGCTTGAATCGTCGGCGCATCGCCCGAGTGGTCGGCGAAAACGGACCACGTTTTGGAGCTTGCGCTCGAGGCCGGAAGCACGGCCGCGGCTATGATGAAAAAGAGGGATCGTCGCGGATACATGTTCACCCCTTGATGACGGCGAGGGGGCGCAATCGCGCCACCACCGTGGACAAGCCCGCCTCCGCTACTGCGTCCACCACCTCGGCCACGTCCTTGTAGGCAGCGGCGATCTCTTCTTCCTGGGTGCGGAGGCTGGCCGCTCGGACCAGGATACCTCTTGCGGCCATCTCCCGCTCTATCGAACGGCCTTTCGCGGCTTGGCGGGCCTTCGTGCGGGAGAGCCGCCGGCCCGCGCCATGACAGGTGCTGCCGAATGTGATCTCCATGGCCTTGGGTCGTCCGACCAGGACGAAGCTGTAGCGCTCCATGTCTCCGGGGATCAGCACCGGCTGCCCGATGTCGCGATAGTCCTCGGGCACGGCGCGGTGCCCCGCCGGAAACGCGCGTGTCGCTCCCTTGCGATGCACGCAGACGCGCCGTTCCTTGCCGTCGACCACGTGCGTTTCGATCTTGGCAATGTTGTGGGCTACTTCGTACACGGTGCGGGCGCCGAGCGACTCGGCCCGCGTGCTGAGTCCCTTGGCCACTCCCTCCACGGCAAGAGAGGAAAGAATCTGGCGGTTGGCGAAGGCAAAATTAACCGCCGCGCTCATGGCACCCAGATAGGCTTTCCCTTCCGGCGAGCGGATGGGTACACAGCAAAGCTGGGGATCGGGAACGTGAATCCCATACCGGCGCATGGCCGGCATCATGCGTTTCAAGAAATCCGTGCAGACCTGGTGCCCCAAGCCGCGACTACCGGTGTGAAGAATGAGGGTCACCTGCCCCTCGGTGAGCCCCATTCTTTGAGCGATTTCGGGTTCGCGCAGCTCATCCACCACTCCCAGCTCCATGAAGTGGTTCCCAGACCCCAACGTTCCGAGCTGGTCCTTGCCTCGGCGCTTGGCCAGGTCGCTGACTTCCTCGGGGAGTGCGCCGTCCATTCGGCTTTCCTCTTCCACATGCTCGAGATCGCGCTGGGTCCCGTAGCCTTCCTCCACCGCCCATCGGCCGCCGTCTCTAAGAACGCGTTCGATGACATCGTGCCCGGCTTTGACCTTCCCTCCCTGTCCCACCCCGCACGGCACGTGCTCGTAAAGCATGTCGGCAATACGATCGAGATGCGGACGCACGTCTGATTCCTTGAGCCGGAACGAGAGAAGTCGGACGCCGCAGTTGATGTCGTAACCCACGCCGCCCGGGCTTACCACGCCGTTCTCGACATCCGTCGCCGCCACGCCGCCGATGGGAAATCCGTAACCCATGTGCATGTCGGGCATCGCCCAGGCTGCCCCGACAATGCCGGGGAGCGTGGCTACGTTTTGAAGCTGCCGGAGCGAGGTCTCATCTTCGCGGATGGACGCGATGAGCTTCGTGGAGGCGACGAAACGTGCTGGCACGCGGGCGTCCGGCCGCGGCTCCACTTCCCAGATGCCCTGGCCCACGCGTTCTATCCCGATGCTCATGGTCGCAATCTATCAAATGTCGAGGAGGACGTACGCTTCCAGGCCGTGAGGCGTTTCTTGAATATGCAGGTCGTGCCAGGTGACGGCTTTGACCTCGGTACCGAATTCCCCGGCGCCCCCATCCATGGGACCGCCGCGAACGGTCGCTTTGAGATGGTTGTCATCGATGATCAGCTCAAAACTCGTGTAGAGCTCGTGGTGAATTTGATGTAACGCATTCAGGATCTCCAGCCAGTCGTGGAGGAGCTCGTTCGAGTTCTCGGCCTCCACATGCAGGACGCGGGTTTGCGCGAGCGAGACGGTTGCCTCGCCGCCAATGACCTTGAACAATCCCTTGGCCATGTTGGCGAAGAGTTCTTCGTGAGTGGAACCCCAACCCCGAATGGCCGTGTCGGCGGTGTGGTCGACGATCTCGAAGTCGCCTTTGGGTAAGCCGGGCATCAGCTTCCCAAGCGGATGAGTCTCAGAGCGGGGGCTCGATCCTTGAGCCGCGCGAAGTAGACACCGGGGGGCACAGAACGCCCGGAGTCGTCCTGACCGTCCCAGTTCACCCAACCAGTTCCCTCCTCTAGCAGCATCTCGCGGACTCTCCGGCCCTGAACGTCGATGATGTCTATGCCATGAGACTCGGTGTCGGCTGGAACCTCGAATTGCGTCGAACCGCGGAAGGGGTTGGGGAACGCGCGAAGCGGAATCTTTGAGGTTTGACCATCAACGGGAATGCCGGTCGCGCTCCCTTGGGTGACTTCGCCGAGCATCTTGTTGGAGGGATCGAGGACGAGGGAAAGGGGTTGCGATGCGAGCGGGAAGGCGAGTACGTCGTGCCGGTTCTGGATCCATCCCGTCACCGTAACATCGCCAGAGGTTGTGGTGATGCGGGCTTCGAGCGGTAAACGGTAGGTGGTTGGGGCTGCTTGTACTTGATTGATGTCGATCTGAGCCAGCCAGCCGGTGGACGTCGACGAAAAGATCGGAACGTAAACGAGCTTTGGACGACCGGTGCCGGTCATCACCCATTGATCGAAGAACCAGCTTAGTGACGAGCCGTACGCGGCTTCCATAGCCGCCTGGAAATCCTGAGTCGATGCGTTCCCGAACGTGTGCGCTTGGAGATACGAGGTGATCGCACCATCGAACACGGGTTTGCCGATGAGATCCCGCAACATGCGCAGCACCCAGGCCGCCTTGTCATACTCCATCGGGTCGAAGATGTTGTCCGGTGGCGGATCGTAAATGGGATGATCGACGTGGTTGGCTTGCCAGTTAATGACGTTGTTTTCGGCGGTCACCATGCGTTGATCGAACGTGGCCGGGCCATAGAAGTGCTCGTGCCACACCGCCTCGAAAAAGGTGGCGAAGCCTTCGTTGAGCCAGATGTTGCGCCAGTCCGAGAGCGTGACCGTATCGCCGAACCACTGATGGGCCAGCTCGTGGGCGGTAATCCACTCGTAGCCAAGACCCGCCGTCACGATGGCTGCTCCCATAAGCGTGGCCGATTGGTGTTCCATCCCGCCGCCCAGGTTCGATTCGCACATCACGTACTTGTCGAACGGGTAGGGGATGAGGGTGTTGCTGAAGAACGAGATCATGTCGCCGAGATGCTGGAACGCAGTCGCGGCTTGCGACGTGTGGGAGGGATAAACATACCAGCCGAGCGTTGTGACCGCGGAAGGAGTGGTCACGAAGGCATAATTGGCGATGGAGGCGCACATGAGATACGTGGCCAGAGGATGCGTTTCCTGCCAGTTGTACGTCGTCCATCCCCCCGAGGTGTTGCTGGAAAGCAGAACGCCGTTCGAGACCAGGGTGTTCCCCATCGGAACCCGGCCGTGCATGTCCAAAGTCGCCTTGTCCCAGGGCACGTCGCGGCACGGGAACCAGTATCGCGAATCGTTCGGCTCGGTGAAGGTATAGGACGCGCTCGAGTACACGTAAAACGCTCGGGATCTGCCGCCGTAATCGATCTTGATGGTGACAACCTCGTTGAGAGCCGGAGCGGGCGTCACCGTGATGTCCAAGCCGGTTGCCGTTTGGGCATAGCCGAGATTCGGGCCCGTGGCTTTGCGGACGGATGTGGCGGTGAGGCCGACGAGATCCAGATGGAGGATATTCGTCGCTGCATTTTTCCAGGTAAGCGCGATCGTGGCCGTTCCGGAGACGGTTGTGTCGGCGAGGCTGAAGGTCAGGTCGAGATCGTAGTGGGTGATGTCGACCGGAGGAGTGGTCTCCGCCGGGGGCCAGTTGGAGAGGGCCTTGAAGCGCTGGGCTTCCCAGGCGGGGAGGTTGAAATCACGGGACGGCGTAGCCGGTCGCGAGTCATGGAGATCCTTGGTCGGGGGCGGTGAGGCATACCCAGGGGCCTCAGAAATCGCGACCAGGGCAACGATGAGCAAAGTGATGCCGAATTTCATGAGAATATCCTGAGTTGAACCAAAGGCGATGCGTCCGACTTGGGATCGGGTCGAGACTAAGTATACCGAAGGGCGGCCCGGATCTGGATTAGCGCAGGAGCAGAAGTTCTCGAGAAACGCGGTCGTCTCCGGCTTCGACGCTGAGAATGTAAAGGCCCGGAGCGGCCCGCT
>Ga0075428_100002467_pt1 | contig 20074 bp, 22 predicted proteins | sample RhiMetdeltSRZDD2_FD_75291 | JGI IMG/M metagenome (GOLD analysis project Ga0075428, IMG submission 75291) | Populus rhizosphere microbial communities from Tennessee, USA - Rhizosphere MetaG P. deltoides SRZDD2 | ecosystem: Host-associated > Plants > Roots > Rhizosphere > Soil | place: USA... | reverse complement strand
CACGCCTCGCGCAACGCCTGCGGGATCTGGGGATCGACCTCGAGCTCGGCGAGCGTCGTCCCCGCGCCGATCGTCGTCCCGTCGATGCCGCGCGGCACGACCGCACTGACATCGACGAGAGTGTCGATGTCGATCAGCTTGTTCTTGACGATCGGCACCACGTCGGTGCCGCCGGCGAGTAGCAGCCCAGGGCCCGCCGTATCGAGCTCTTCGAGGCTAGACGGCCGCAGGAGCTCCACGTGTCTTCTCCTTCGCCTCGGCAAGCGCGCGCAGCATCTCGTCCCGTGTGATCGGCATCGAGCGGATGTCCGCGCCCGTGGCGTCGCGGATGGCATTCGCGATCGCGGCGGCCGTGGGGATGATCGGCGGCTCGCCGAGCCCCTTGGCGCCGAGGTTGGTCAGGTGCTCGTCGGGAACGTCGATCAGCTCGGTGATGATCTCCGGCACGTCGGCGATCGTGGGCATCTTGTAGGCGTCGAGCGTGGGGTTGAGGATGACGCCTGTCGTCGGATCCACGAGCCGCTGCTCGGACAGCGTGTGGCCGAGTCCCTGGATGATCCCGCCCTCGACCTGGCTGGACGCACCGAGTGGATTGATCACGCGGCCGACGTCGTGGATGGCGACGATCTTGTCCACTCGCACCTCGCCGGTCTCGATGTCCACTGCGACCTCGGCGATCTGGACGCCGAAGGTGAGAACGCGCATGCCCGTTGGGTTGGGACCGCGTGCGCCCTTGCCGAGGATCTGAGCATCCTCGAGCAGGCCAGTGAGCTCTTCGAGCGGCCACGCGCCACCATCGGTTGACACAACCTTCCCGTCCTTCAGCGAGAGGACGCGCTCTTCCAAGTGATAGCGCTGCGCCGCGATCTCGATGATCTGGCGGGCCGCGTCGTGGGCTGCGGCGCGCACTGCCGGGCCCATGCTCGGCGTAGTGGACGAGCCGGCGGAGATGGCCGCGTACGGCCCCCGCGCCGAGTCGCCGAGCGAGACTTCGACGCGGTCGACGGGTAGCCCGAGCTCCTCGGCCGCGATCTGCGCCATCGCCGTCCTCGTGCCCGTGCCGATGTCCTGCATCGCCGTGATGACGACCGCGCGACCATCCGAGCCGACTCGCACCCACGCATACGAGGGTGGACCGCCGGCGCCGAACCAGATCTGGCTGGCCATCCCCATGCCGCGCTTCCAGGGTCCCTCTGAACGCTCGCGCACCTCGTGCCGCCGCTCCCAGTGCGGCTCGGCGCGGCGGTAGCACTCCATCAGGTTCTTGGACGAGAAGGGCCGTTCCTCCATGACGTCGCTGTCGGCGTGGTTGATGCGCCGTAGCTCGAGCCCGTCGATCTCGAGCTTCGCCGCCAGCTCGTCCAGCAGGCATTCGAGGCCAAAGGTCCCTTCGACGAACCCAGGTGCGCGGAAGGCAGCGTTTGGGCCCGTGTTGATCTTCGCCCCGTACTCGATGGTCGAGATGTTGGGACAGCTGTAGAGCATCTTCATCGGCCCAGCAGTCCAGCTCTTGAAGCCGCGCCAGCCGACGGCCATGACGAAGTCGCCGGCGAGCGCGGTTAGCGTGCCGTCGGACTTGGCGCCAACGCGCAGCCGCTGGATGGTCGCGTGGCGGTTGCCGCTGACCAGGTTCTCCTCGCGCCGGGTGAGCGCGCAGCGGACGGGGCGGCGCGTTCGCTTGGCCAGCTCGGCCGCGATGAACGTGTACTCCCCGGGATGGTTCTTCGCGCCGAAGCCGCCGCCCATGAAGTGGCAGACGACTCTCACCTTGTCCTCCGGGATGCCGAGCTTCTCCGCGGTCTCTGCACGGACGCCCCAGATGAACTGAGTGGACGTGTAGACCTCGAGCACGTCGCCCTCCCAGCGGCACACCGACTGGTGGGTCTCCATGGAGTTGTGAAGGACGGTTTGCGTGCGGTACTCGGCCTCGACCACGACGTCGGCCTCGGCCAGACCGCGTTCGACGTCGCCGCGGTCGTAGCGCTCGGGCTCGTCGATCAGCGATCCACGCCGTACCGCTTCATCCGGTTCGAGGAGCGGCTCGAGCACCTCCCACTCGGCGTCGATCAGGTGGAGCGCCTCCTTGGCTTCGTCGAACGTGTCCGCCGCGATCGCCGCGACGGCCGCGCCCTGGTAGCCGGGCTCGCGCGTGAGGACATCGAGATCGTCCGGAGTCAGCACCGCGCGCACGCCCGCCGCCTCGACCGCGCGCGCGACGTCCAGGCGCGTGACGCGCGCCTTCGCGTGCGGGCTGCGCAGGACGGCGGTGTGCAGCATCCCCGGAAGCTGCAGGTCGGCGGTGAAGACGGCCTCGCCGCGCGCGCGTTCAGCCCCGTCGATGCGCGGGAGCGGGCGCCCCACGATCTCACGCGGCCCCGCCGGCCACGGCTCGACAGGATCCTCGTCGACCACGATCCACTGCTCGGTGTAGTTGCCCTCGACCTCTTTCTCGGTTCGGATCAGTCTTGCCACGTGAGGACGGCCTCCTCGATCTTGGGATAGGCGCCGCAGCGGCAGATGTTCCCGGCCATCGCGTGCCGGATCTCGTCGCGGCTTGGATGTGGATTGGCCTCGACGAGCGCCGAGGCCGAGACGATTTGCCCGGGCGTGCAGAACCCGCACTGGAGTGCATCTGCACGTACGAAGGATGCGACGAGCGGGTGGTCGTACAGGCCTTCGATCGTCGTCACCTCGCGCTCGTCGACCATGTGGACGAGCGTGATGCAGGAGAGCGCCGGGATGCCGTCCAGCAGCACCGTGCAGGCGCCGCAGTGCCCCTCTTCGCAGCCCAGCTTCGTCCCGGTCAAGCCGAGGTCCTCGCGCAGCACCGAAGCGAGCGATCGACCGACGGCCACATCCAGCTTGTACCGCTGCCCGTTGACCGTCAGGGCTCGGTTCATGCTGACCTTCGTTGTCGGGGTGCGATGGGCGGGTGCGAGGCAAGGACGCAGGCCGCGGTCGTATTGGCCAATACGGGCGCGGCCGAGGACGCTGAATCGCGCCGCCCAGCGCGGCCCGGCGGCACAAGGGTCAGCGTGGATCGAGCCCTCAGGTCAGACACCAGGGGTCACTGCCCAGATATCGGCGAGATGAATCAGCCGGAACGTCATGCGGCTGAGGTGGCGCTTCTCCTGCTCGTCCTCGATCTCGGGGGCGGAGCGCCAAAGGTCCCGGGCAGTCGAAAGCAGCTCCTTGATCCGCTCGAGCTCCTCGGGCACCTGGCCGTTCCGCTCGTTGGTCGCGTTCAGCGCGAGTCCGAGGACGCCGATCGTGTCGGGCTGGCGTGTCCACAGGAGCGGCGTCGCCATCGACAGGTACTGGTGGATGCGGGCGAAGATCATCGGCTGGGTGAACACGTCTCCGCCGCGGGGGGCCGTGGGCTCGAGCGGAGGCTCGCCGTCCGCGATCCGGGCTGCGCTGCGCCCGAGCATGTTGCGGACGTCCTCCTCGTCCAGACCCGAGGCCCGCGCGGTGCGAAGCGCGATCAGGAGCGACGCCGGCTCCTGGCCGTAGGGGTAGTCGGAGGCGAAGAGGACCTGCTCGGCCGATATGTGTCGATACATATCGAGCAGATCGACCGGGCTCCAGACGGACGTGTCGAAGAAGACTCCAGCCTTCCCGGCGAAGCGCTCTGCGAGCGCGGCCAGGTCGGCGATCCCGCCGTGGGCGATGATCAGCTGCGCCTCCGGATAGGCCTCGACGAGGCGGGCGAGATGGTCGGCGATCGGAGGCAGGCCGCGTCCCCCGTGGATCAGGATCGGGACGCGGCGCTCGGCGGCGAGCTCGAAGATCGGCGCCAGACGCTGGTCGTTCAGGAGGAAGCGCTGGGCGCGCGGATGCAGCTTGATCCCGCGTGCGCCCAGATCGAGGCAGCGAATCGCTTCGCCCACTGGATCCTCCGACAGATCGAGGCGGACGAACGGGATGAACCGGCCCTGTGACTGCTTGGCAAACTCGAGCGAGCGGTTGTTGGGCGCGCGGAAGGCCGGGTGCCGATCGGGCTCGTCCATACAGAACATGAAAAAGCGGGAGATCGAGTACCGGTCGCCGATCGACGTCAGGTCGTCGTAGGTTCCGACCATCCCGTCGATGTCGTGTCCGAGGTGGACGTGGGCGTCGAAGATGTCGGCGTCCGCAGGAAGCTCGCGGCGCAGCTCGTCGTTGTAGGACTCGAACAGGCGCTGTGCTCGATCGACGACGTCCACCCACAGGAGTGTAGTGACCGCGGCCAGGAGCACACTTGTGTGGCTGGTCGGCTGCAAACCGTCGCATTCCTGCGTCCTCAGTCGGCCGCGTACTGCCAAGTACGCGGCCTCCCTGCGTCCTTGGACTGCTCGGTTTTCGCGCGGCCAGCCACGAAGGTGCCCCCGGCCGCGGCCACCGCAGAGCGACTAGGATGGCCGCCGTGGCCGACCAGGTTCTGATCTATGCCGACACAGAGCGCTCCCCGGAGCTCCGGCACGAGCTTCCGGTCGCGATCGGCGACCCGTTCCTCTACGCCGAGCAGAACGGGACGCGCTACGTCCTGACCAACGTGCTCGAGATCGAGAAGATGAAGAAGCTGGGCGTCGAGACGCGGCTGCCCGACGACTACGGGATCGACGAGCTGCTCAAGTCGGGCAAGAAGCCGGCGGAGGTCCGTAACGAGCTGCTCCTCCGCGCCTGCCGCGACCTGGGCATCTCCGACGCTGCGGTCCCCTACTGGTTTCCCGTGGATCTCGCCGACTTCCTGCGCGAGAACGGCATCGAGCTGCGCGCCGACGAAGAGTTGTTCGACGAGCGCAGGCGCGCGAAAAACGAGGCCGAGATCGCCGGGGTTAGGCGCGCGCAGTTGGCGGCCGAGGCCGGCATGCAGGCCGCCGCCGACATGCTCCGCGCCGCTGAGCCGAACGGCGCTGGGCTGACACTCGACGGCGAGCCTCTCACCGTCGAGCGGATCAAAGTGGCCATCAGCCAGGCGTTCATGGACAACGGCGCCACCAGCGACGACTTCATCGTCGCCTGGGGCGAGCAGGGCGCGCGCGGGCACGACACGGGCTCGGGCCAGATTCCGCCGGGCTCTCCCATCGTCATCGACCTCTTCCCCAAGGACCGCGAGTCGGCCTGCTATGCGGACATGACGCGGACCTTCGTGGTCGGGGAGCCCGACGAGGAGATCGTCGAATGGCATCGGCTGGTCAAGGAGGCCGTCGACCGCACGATCGAGCCGATCAAGCCGGGCGTGAAGGGCCGCGAGCTCTTCGACATCGCCTGCGACATCTTCGAGGAAGCCGGCCAGCCGACGCAGCGGACGAAGGAGCCGGGCAAGCCGCTCGACGAGGGTTTCTTTCACAGCCTCGGACACGGCGTGGGGCTAGAGGTGCACGAGGCACCGGGTCTCGGCTTGCTTGGGGAGAAGGAGCTCGTGCCGGGCGACGTGATCACTATCGAGCCCGGGCTCTACCGGCAAGGATACGGCGGCGTGCGCCTCGAAGACCTCGTCCTCGTCACCGAGAGCGGCTACGAGAACCTGACGAAGTTCCCGTACGACCTCGCTCCTTGACGGGTCAGGCAATCGAGACGCTCCTCCTCGAGGAGCGCCACTACGACCCGCCGCCCGAGTTCGCCGCGCAGGCCAACGCGCAGCCTGACATCTACGAGCGCGACTGGCGCGAGTTCTGGGAGACCGAAGCGCTGCAGCGGGTGACCTGGTTCGAGCCCTTCGACGAGCTGCTCGAGTGGGAGCTTCCGTACGCGAAGTGGTACCTCGGCGGCAAGCTCAACATCACGTACAACTGCGTCGACCGGCACGTCGAGGCGGGCCTGGCCGACAAGGTCGCCTACCACTGGGAGGGTGAGCCGGTCGGTGAGCGCCGCACGCTGACGTTCGCCGACCTCCAGCGCGAGGTCGTCCGCTTCGCGAATGCCCTGAAGAACCTGGGCGCGCGCAAGGGCACACCGGTCGGGATCTACATGGGGATGGTCCCTGAGCTCCCGATCGCGATGCTCGCCTGCGCGCGGATCGGGGCTCCGCACACCGTCGTCTTCGGCGGTTTCTCGGCCGACTCGCTCGCGCGCCGGATGAACGACATGGAGTGCGAGCTGCTGATAACGCAAGACGAAGGGCTGCGCGGAGGAAAGACCGTCCCGCTGAAGCGGAACGCCGACCAGGCGCTGGCCGGATCACCCACCGTCAAGCAGGCGGTCGTGTTGCGGCGGACGGGCGGCGACGTCGAGATGCAAGATGGGCGGGACGTCTGGTGGCACGACGCCGTGGAAGGGATGGCGTCAGATCCGAAGACCTGTCCATGCGAGCGGATGGATTCGGAGGATCTCCTGTACCTGCTGTACACCAGCGGCACGACCGCGCATCCGAAGGGCATCGTCCACACAACCGCGGGCTATCTGGTCGGCACCGCGACCACGCACTACTACATCTTCGACGTCAAGCCCGATTCGGTGTACTGGTGCGCGGCGGACATCGGCTGGGTCACCGGCCACAGCTACATCGTCTACGGCCCACTGTGCAACGGCACGACCGGCGTGATCTACGAGGGGATGCCGGACTTCCCCGAGCGCGACCGCTGGTGGGAGATCGTCGAGCGCTACAAGGTCGACATCCTCTACACCGCGCCGACCGCGATCCGCACGCACATGAAGTGGGGCCCCGAGCACGCGCAGAAGCGCGACCTCTCCTCCCTCCGGCTGCTCGGGAGCGTCGGCGAGCCGATCAACCCCGAGGCCTGGGTCTGGTATCGCGAGAACATCGGCGGCGGGCGCTGCCCGGTCGTGGACACGTGGTGGCAGACCGAGACGGGGATGATCATGATCACGCCGCTTCCCGGGATCACGCGGCTGAAGCCCGGCTCGGCCACGAAGCCGTTCCCAGGGGTCGAGGCCGCGGTCTACGACGAGGAGGGGAAGGAGGTCGGCACCGGCGGGGGCGGGTATCTCGTGCTCAAGCGGCCCTGGCCGGCCATGCTGCGCGGGATCTACAAGGATCACGAGCGCTACGTCGACACCTACTGGTCGCGCTACGGCGACGTGTACTTCGCGGGTGACGGCGCGCACATCGACGAGGAGGGAGACTTCTGGCTGCTCGGCCGCGTGGACGACGTCATGAACGTATCCGGCCATCGCATCTCGACGATCGAGGTCGAGAGCGCGCTCGTCGATCATCCGGAGGTTGCGGAGTCTGCGGTCTGTGGACGCTCCGACGCGCACACGGGGCAGGCGATCGTCGCCTACGTGACGCTCAAAGGCGGCGTCGAGGGGTCGGTCGAGAAGCTCGAGGAGCTGCGCGACCACGTCGGGAAGAAGATCGGGCCGATTGCGAAGCCGGCGAACATCGTCTTCACGCCCGACCTTCCGAAGACGCGGAGCGGCAAGATCATGCGCCGCCTTCTCCGTGACGTTGCCGAGCACCGGGAGCTCGGCGACACGACGACGCTGGCGGACCCCGCCGTCGTCGAGGAGATCAAGGAGAGGGCATCGTCCGAGCGCTGACGGTCGCCGACCGGCCGGACCTGATGGCGCCGGCCTGGGAGGCAACCAGCGATGCGATGCCCGAGTACAACAACCACGGCGACGTCCTCAATCAGTACTGGGGCCGTCTGACCGAGGAGCGGGCCGAGTTCCAGTTCCACCTCGTCGATGACGACGAGATCCTCGCCCGCGCGCGCTGCGTCCCCGTCCGTTGGGATGGCACCCGCGAAGACCTTCCGGCCGGGATCGACGGCGCCATCGAGCGCGCCTTCGAGGACGAAGGAGCAAACGTCCTGTGCGCGCTGCTCATCTCCGTCCCGCGCGCGCAACGCGGGCGCGCTAGGAGTGGGCAGGCGCTGCAGGCGATGCTCGACATCGCGCGCGTCCATGACCTCGAGACGCTGATCGCACCGGTGCGGCCGAGTTGGAAGGAGCGCTATCCTCTCGTCCCGATCGAGCGGTATGCGAGGTGGCGCCGCGCGGACGGCTTCCTCCTCGACCCTTGGATGCGCGTGCACGAACGCGCCGGTGGCAAGGTGCTCGAGCCGGAGCCCCACTCCCTGCGCATCACCGCAACCGTCGCCGAGTGGGAGGAGTGGACCGAGATGCCATTCCCCGACTCGGGCGAGTACGTGTTCCCGGGCGGGCTTGCGACGCTGGACGTCGACCGCGAGAAGGACGCCGGCCGCTACTGGGAGCCGAACGTCTGGATGCTGCACCAGGTCTGACATGGCGACGGAGTTCGACAGGCACGGCGACACCCACCTCCTCTACGGATCCCGCCTCCGGGACGAGTTCCCCGACTTCCAGTTCGAGATCGAGGAGGACGGCGAGGTGGTAGCGCACGGGCGCTCGCTTCCAGTCCGCTGGGATGGAACGGTCGACGACCTGCCACGCGGAATCGACGGAGCCTTCGAGCGTGCCTTCGAGGAGGGCGGTGCGAACGTCCTGTGCGCGGTCGGCATCGGTGTCCCCGAGGCTCTGCGCGGCCGGCAATACAGCGGCCGCGCGCTCGAGCGGATGCTGCAGGTCGCGCGCGAGCATGGCTTCCCGAGGCTCATTGCGCCAGTCAAACCGACGCTCAAGTACCGCTACCCGATCACTCCCGTCGAGCGTTACGCGCTCTGGCGCCGGAAGGACGGGCTCCCCTTCGACCCATGGGTTCGCACCCACGCGCGCTTCGGCGCCCAGATCCTCAAGGCTGAACGGCAATCGGTGCGGGTGAGTGGGACGGTGGCGGAGTGGGAGGAGTGGACCGGGATGGCGTTCCCCGAGAGCGGCGAATACGTGATCCCGGGCGGCCTGGCTACGCTCGCGATCGACCGAGAGCGGGACGCCGGCCGCTACGCGGAACCCAACGTCTGGATGGTTCACGACGTCTGACCGCTCCGCGGCAACGCGCGAGCGCGAGCAGGCCCGCGACGACGAGCGCGAGGCCGAGAAGGGAGACGACCGTCTCGGCCGGGTTCTGGTCGAGCCGCTCGTTCAGGACGAACATCCCGACGGCCACGCCCGCCAGCGCCTCCAGCACCGTCTCGCTCGTCATCGCCGGGGCGAGCGCGCCGGCCTGGAGTGAGGCCTGCGCCAGCAGGAACCCGGTCAGCGCCGCTGCGGCGAGGGCGTAGATGTGCCAGTCACCGAGCACCCCGGCGATCCCCTCGTCGAACAGATCGACCGTTGCCTTCGTGAGCGCGGCGACGATGCCGCCGAGGATCATCCCCGCCGCGACGCCGAGCAGAGTCGCGCGCACGCCCGGCGAGCGGCCGAAGCTGGCAAGCACGAGCAGGGAGGCCAGGCCGCCAATGATCCCGATTCCGATCACCCAGGCAGCCGCGGTTGCGTCCGACTGACCGCCGTACGGGGACGCGACCAGCCGGAAGATCACGAGGCCTGCGCACACCGCCGTCGCGCCGAGGATCTCGCGCCGTCCGACATGCTGGTGTGTGATCTTCGCGCCGAGCGGGAGCGCGAAGACAACGCTCGCGACGAGCAGCGGCTGAACCGCGACCAGCCGGCCGACCCCGAGGGCAGCTGCCTGCGCGCCGTAGCCGAGCGCGTCCGCGCCCAGCCCCGCGACCCAGATGGGCTTGCGCACGAGCCGCGCGAGGAACCCGGGCCGGAGCGCGTGCTCCTCCGGCTCCTCCATCGCGCCCTTCTGTTCGAGCACGGTGGCGAGTCCGAAGAAGAAGGCGGCGAGGAGCGCGAGCCCGACGGTGAGAGTGTCCACAGGCTCCCCTTTCCCGATATAGCCTCCTTCTTATGCATGCCTCCGGCGAACGGCAGCAAGCGGTCGACCTCTTCAACCACGTCTGGAAGCTGATGGAGACTCCCGAACGTACGCCCCAGCAGGACGACGAGATGATCCACGCCGCGCACGCTTCGCGGCACCACTGGGCCGCCGTCGGCACGGACGCGAACCTGGCCCGCGGGGAGTGGCAGGTCTCGCGCGTGTACACGACGCTTGGCCGCGGCGAGCCGGCGATCTATCACGCCGAACGCTGTCTCGCGTACTGCGAGGCGAGCCCGGATGACACCGCGGACTGGGACCTCCCATACGCGTACGAGGCGCTCTCGCGCGCACACCTGACCGCCGGCAACCAGGACGAGGCCGAGCGGTACGCGGCGCGGGCGCGCGAGCTCGGAGCCAGGGTCGAGGACGAGCACGACCGCGAGCATCTCGAGGAGGACCTCGCGACGCTTCCTTGACTCTCTCCTCGGGAGAGGCTCTACGCTCGGGGCGATGACGGTCTCCACCACGCATCTGCTCTCGATCGGCCCCTTCGCACGGACAACCGGGCTGACGATCCGGACGCTTCGGCGCTACGACGCGATCGGCCTGCTCGTCCCGGCGCACGTGGACGAGGACACGGGCTACCGCTACTACACGCTGGAGCAGGCACGCGACGGCGAGGCGATTCGCCGCCTGCGCGAGCTGGACGTCCCGCTCGAGGAGGTCCGGGCACTCGTGCACGCGCCGCCCGAGGTCGTGCGCGAGGGTCTCGAGGCCCACCGGGCGAGGCTCGAAGGGCGCGCGGTCGAGTTGCGGCAGACGCTGGAGGAGCTCTCCCGCCTGCTCGAAGGAAAGGAGTCGCTCGTGCCCGACAAGGAGATGGTCCGCTTCGAGATCGGAATCCAGGATCTCGCCGAGGAGAAGGCGCTCGTGATCCGCGAGCATGTCCCGCAGGACGAGCTCTCGGTGGTGATCCCGAAGGACATCGCCGAGGTGCAGGGCTACGTACAGGAGCTCGGCCTCGGCTTCCACGGCCCGCCGATCTGCGTGTGCCCTTTCCCGAACGAGGACGGAACACAGGACGCCGAGATCGGCTGGCCGGTGGCGACCGACGTGCCCGGCCGCGGCCGCATCGAGCTCAAGACACTGTCCGCGACGCGCGCGCTCGTGATGAAGCACGTCGGGCCGTACACCGCCCTGGGCAACTCGTACCGCCTCATGTCGGAGGTGATGGAGGAGAACGGCATCACTCCGACCGGCGCGCCGCGTGAGGTCTATGTCACCGATCCGGAGGAGGTCAGCGACCCGAACGAGTACGAGACGCTGATCGTTTGGCCGGTCGGCCCGGACAGCGAACTGAAGAAGAAGGGGGACTTTTTCAAGCGCCGGGTCGAAGCGAAATAAGCCACCGGCAGGAGTCCCTCCGCAGAGGTGTCGCCCCATTCCAGGGACGACTCCTCGCGGTATCAGGGTTCTCTAGCGCTTGATGCAGGACTTCTTGCCGTGCTCATCACAGAGCGTGGGCTTCGGCTTGTTGTTCGGCTTCGGCTTGCTGAGCGGCTTGTCCTGCTGCGCCTTCTTGACGCGAGCCGAGTACCAGGCGTGACCCTGAGCCTGCGCCTCCGGCGAGCCCGGGTCGTCGCCGATGATGGGATACGCGATCGCCGTGCTCGGCGCCCCGAGCGCTGCTACGAAGGTCAAGAGGATGAACGACTTGCGGATTCGAGTGGTGCGCCTCATCTGCTGCCCCCTCCGGTCGTGTGACCGCTAGACGGCAGGCTGCTGCAGTTTCTTCCCTAATGCAGCAGTTTTTCGAAGCGCTCGGCGTCCTCGAAGGGGCCGACGACGGCGAGGGTGAACCTGTTCCGGCCGATCACGTCCTGGGCGACGCGTTGCACGTCCTCGGCCGTGACGGCGTCGAGCCCGTCCAGCACCTCCTGCGGCTCGACCGCGCCTCCCTCCAGGACCTCGCGGCGCAGCCCGAACTGGAGGAGTCCTTGCGGGCTCTCGGTCTGCAGCACGAACCGGCCCTTCGCGAACGAGCGCGCCTTTTCCAGCTCGTCAGACGGCACCTGCTCGTCCGCCATCTTTTGCAGCTCGGCGGCGATGGTCGAGACCGCGTCGTCGATCCGGTTCAGGTCGACGCCGGCCTGCGAGTAGAGCGTCCCCGTGTCCGTGTAGCTGAAGTTCGTCCCGAACACGTAGTAGGCGAGCCCGCGCCGCTCGCGCACCTCGGTGAAGAGCCGGGAGGACATCCCGCCGCCGAGGACCACCGCCAGCAACTGGAGCGCGTAGCGATCCGCGTGCTGGAGTGGATAGCTCAGCACGCCGAGACAGAGGTGCGCCTGGTCGGATTCCTTCGTGTGCAGCTTGACCTTCGTGCCGTCCGAGTCGACGGGCTCGAGTGGAGCCGGGCCGTCCGTGCCGTTCCCACTGAGGTCTCCCAGCAGGGACTCGACCTGGGTCATGAAGTCGCCCTCGATGTTCCCGCCGAGTCCAAGCACCATGCGCGTAGGCGTGTACCAGCGCCCCAGATAGTCGAGGAACGTCTCCCGCAGCGCGGCGCGAATCGCCTCCTTGCGGCCCAGAACCATCCAGCCGAGGGGCTGGTCGCCGTACAGCACCTCCTCGTAGACGTTGTCGACGAGGTCGCGCGGCGTGTCGAGGTACATGTTCATTTCCTCCACGATCACGCCCTTCTCGCGCTCGATCTCCTCCGGCTCGAACTTCGAGTGACGGAGCATGTCGACGAGGACGTCCAGCGCCACCTCGCGCGACTCGCCGGCGCAGCGGACGAAGTAGCCCGTGTACTCCTTGCTGGTGAAGGCGTTGAACTCGCCGCCGATCGCATCCACCTCGCCCGCGATGTCGCGAGCGGTGGGGCGGCGCTCCGTCCCCTTGAACACCATGTGCTCGGTGAAGTGGGCAATCCCGTTGGTCGGCCGCGTCTCGTAACGCGAGCCGGCGGCGACCATGACGAAGCAGGTGATGGATTTCGCCTGCGGCATCGGCGCGGTCAGCACGCGCAGGCCGTTCGGCAGCGTGTGGCGCTCGAAGGTGCTCATTCCGCGAGGAGCTTACGCCAACCGTCCGGGAGCGGACGCGACTGGTTGCGCTCGTAGTCGAACGCGACGAGGACGGTCTTCGCCTCGGCCACGAGCCGGTCGCCCACCTTGAGCTCGTACGCCAGCTCGAAACTCTTGATCCCGACCCGCGTCGGCCGCATCGTGATCTCCACCACGTCGGAGACCGATACCTGTCCCCGGAAATCGATCTCGCAGCGGGCCAGGATCATCTCCGTCCAGCCGACGCCATGCAGGTTGTGGAAGGCGACCCGCGCCTGCTCCAGATAGGTCAGGTAGACGGCGTTGTTGACGTGGCCCAGCGAGTCGACGTCTCGGAAGCGAACGGTCTCGTGGTGGACGATCGGCCAGGTCATGCCAGCCCGGTGAACTCCATCAGGGACACGAACGGCGCCGTGGGTCTGCCGTTCTCGACGGTCGCTATGCCTGGAAGCGGAATCGCGCGCCACTCGTCCAGGACCGGGCTCGGCAGGCCGCGGAGGTGCGCGAGGTAGTGGCTGAGGACGAGCCCGTGCGACACGACGCACAGGTCGCCGCCGGCTTCCTCCGCCAGCCGGTCGATGCAGGCGGCGGCGCGCGCCCGCGCCACGTTGGCCGGCTCCCATCCGCTCACGCTTTCGTCGGGCGATGCGAAGTGCGCCTCCACGAGCGCGTCGTACTCCGACCTGCTCACCAGCGGCGTCGTGCCCCGGTCGACCTCGTGCAGGTCCCGCTCGATGCGGAGGTCGAGGCCGGCCGCGTCCGCGATCGGCTGCGCGGTCGCGACCGCCTTGGCCTCCGGGCTCGAGACGATCAGCGTCAGCGCCGACCAGGCACGTGACCGCGCGAGATCCCGCGCCTGCTGCTCGCCGGTCGGCGAGAGGTGCCAGGAGGTCATCGGCAGATCGCCGCGTAGGACGACCTCGGCGTGGCGGACGAGGTACAGGACGCTCACGCGGGCAGTATCGTCGTTGGCGTGCCGAACGGAGAGCACACTCGCGCCGCCATTCGCGCGCAGCCGGAATGGCTGGCGCAGGTTCCGAGCGATCGGCGCTTTCCGGACGCGCGCGTCCTGCTCACAGGCTGCGGCACGTCCTTTCACGTGGCCCAGACCGGTGGCGAGGCGGTGCAGGCGCTCGAGCTCGTCCTGGCGCCGCGACCGGACGCGGAGCTCCTCGTCCTCGTCAGCCACGAGGGTGGAACCCCGCTGACGCTCGAGGTCGCGCGCGGGTTCTCCGGCCCGAAGTGGTGCATCACCGGTGCGCAGGAGAGCCCGATCGCCGAGCTGTGCGACGAGGTGATCGTCGTGACGCCCGAGATCGAGAAGAGCTACTGCCACACCGCGAGCTACACGTGCGGGGTCGCCGCCCTGGCGGCGCTTCGGGGCGAGGACATCTCCTGGCTGCCCGGCGCGGTCGAGGACGCACTGTCCGATCCCTTCCACGCTTCCGAGCACGAGCGCTGGCTGGTGGCGGGTGCCGGCCGCGACTGGGCCACCGCGCAGGAGGCGGTGCTCAAGCTGCGCGAAGGCGTCTTCCTTCCCGCCGAGGCACACGAGACCGAGCAGCTCCTGCACGGCGATCTCGCCGCGGTCGACGAGTCGGTGCGGGCGTTCGTGCTCGAGGGCGAGGGCCGGGCGGCCGAGCGTGCCCGGGGCACGGTCGGCGCACTGGAGGCGATCGGGTGCGACGTCACGCTTGTCCCGACCGTCCATCCGGTCGTGGACATCGTCCGCTTCCAGCTCCTCACGATCACCCTGGCGGAGCAGCGCGGAACCGATCCCGACCTCATTCGTCGGGACGACGAGCGCTGGGCCCGCGCCCGCGCCGCCTACGACTGAAGGTCGGAGAGGAGCTGGGCCTCGCGCTCGGCGCTCAGGCCGGTCGCGAGCTCCGCGTGCTTCCCCCGCCACGCCAGCGTGTCGCGTGACGTTTCCTCGTGCGGCCGGAAGGTGAGCCCGGTAGCGATCGCGGCCGATACGTCGGCCTCGTGCAGCGCGGCGAAGCCCGCTTCGGCGCTCCAGAGGGGCAGGTCCTGCTCGTTCACACCCTGCGCCACGAGCCACTCGTCCGTAGCCCAGACGACCTCGCCGGCGGCCAGCACCTCGCCGAGCGGGACGCCCTCGTTGGTCGCGTTGAAGGCGCCCGTGCGACCTTCCTCGATCATGCGCAGGATCCAGGCGGCGAGATCGCGGACGTCGATGAACTGGAAGGGCCGCTCGGGCGGCCCCGGTGCGAGCATCGTGCCTCCCCGCGCGATCCGCACCGGCCAGTAGGTGAACCGGTCGGTCGGGTCGTGCGGCCCAACGATGAAGCCCGGTCGGACGATCAGCGCGCGGTCCCCGTACACCTCCTGCACCGCTTGCTCGCACAGCGCCTTCAGCGGGCCGTAGTTCTCGAACTCGGGCCCGAACTCCTCGACGGTCTCGTCTTCGATCGTCCCGAGCGGGCTCGACTCGGTGGCCGGCTCCGACAGGTCGGCGTAGACCGAGATCGTGGAGATGAAAACGTAGCGTTCGACGGCTCCCACCAACGCCTCTGCCGACGCGCGGACGGTCCGGGGGAAGTAGCCGCACGTGTCGATCACGGCGTCCCAGGTGCGGCCCTCGAGCGGCGAGAGCCCGCCGTCGCGCTCGCCTGTGATGCGCTCGACCTGCGGGAAGAGCTCGGGGTTCGTCTGGCCGCGGTTGAAAAGCGTGATCTCGTGCCCGCGCGCGAGTCCGTCCTCGACGAGCGCCCGTCCCAGGAACCTCGTCCCGCCGATGATCAGAAGGCGGATAGCGCCTCCAACAGCCGGTCGACCTCCTCGGCCGTGTTGTAGTGGACGATGCCGGCGCGAACTGCGCCCTCCGGCTCGAGCTCGAGCCGGCGCATGACCTCGACCGCGTAGTAGTCCCCGTGCCAGACCGCGATGTTCTGTTCGCCCAGCCGTTCCGCGACCTCGCGTGTGCTCTGGCCGCTGAGGTTGAAGGCGAACGTCGAGACGCGCCCCTGCATCGTCGGCAGTCCGTAGAGCTCGCACGTCTCGGGGAGGCCGGCGAGGAAACGCTCCCCGAGCTCCTCCTCATGCGCCTCGATTGCCTCCCAGCCGATCGTGCGCAGGTAGTCGACGGCGGCGACGAACCCGGCGAGGAGCTCGTGCGGAAGCGTGCCGGTCTCGAAGCGGTGTCCGAGCGGCTGCTCCGGGGCCGGGCGCACCTTGTACGGGCGCCAGCGCTCGAGCAGGTCGGGCCGCGCGCACGCCACTCCAAGGTGCGGCCCGTAGAACTTGTACGGCGAGCAGATGAGGACGTCCGTGCCGAGTGTCGCGACGTCGATCGGCCCATGCGGCGCGTAGTGGACGGCGTCCGCCCAGGCGAGCGCGCCCACGGAGTGCGCGAGCTCGGCGACGCGCGGGACGTCGACCAGCGTCCCAACCGCGTTCGACGCGACGGGGAAGGCGACGACCTTCGTGCGCTCCGACAGCTGCCGCTCCAGGTCGTCCAGGTCGAGCCGGCACTCCGCGTCGATGTCCACGAATCCGATCTCCAGGCCGAGGTCGTGCTCAAGCTCGAGCCACGGTGACACGTTCGCGTCGTGGTCGAGCCGCGTGACGAGCACCTGGTCGCCTGCGGAGAACTCGCGTGCCGCCGTGCGCGTCAGCGCGAAGTTGAGCGTGGACATGTTCGCCCCGAAGATCGTCTCGTCGGGCGAGCAGCCGAGGAACTCCGCGGCCGTCAGGCGCGCCCGCGTAATGAGCGCTTCGGTGGCGCGGCTCGTCCCGTACGGCCCGCCGACGTTCGCGTTCGACTCGCGCAGGTAGGCGGCAATCGCGTCGATCACCTCGTCCGGCACCTGCGTCCCGCCCGGCCCGTCGAAGAAAGCGAGCGGCGACTGGAGCGCCGAGAACCGGCGGCGGACGGCGTCGACGTCGAGTTTGGCTTCGACCGTCACAAAATCTCCTTTCCGTTCACGACCCATGAGTATTGCGGGTGTGGATCCAGCGAGTTCCCGATGAAGCAGCCCCGCTCGGCGCGCATGAGCAAGGGCTGGAGCTTGCCCTCCTCCGGCGCCGGAGCCAGCTTCACCTCCAGGTGGCAGTGGATATCGACAAACGCGTTGCGGGCATCCTCGCGCCGCGCGATGACGCCGGTCGCCTTCGCCACCGCTTCGACCTCGATGCCGTCCTTGTCCGCGAACCACGTCAGTGAGTTGACCCCACAACGGGCGACCGCGGCGAGCAGGAGGTGCTCCGGCGTCCAGCCGGCGCCGGTCTGGAGGGCGTTCTCACCCTCCGCGGTCATGCGGCCGGCCGCGTCGAGCGCCACCTCGTACTCCTTCGGCTTCACCCGAATCGGCACGGCCGAACCGTATCCTTGCGGGCGCCGTGCTCGCCATTCTCGGCGCGACCGGGTTCACCGGACGCCTCGTCTGCACCGAGGCGCGTCGCCTCGGGATTCCTGTCCGCCTCGTGGGCCGCCGGCGCGAAGCGCTGCTGGAGCTCGGTGACGACGTTCGCGTCGCGGATGCGCGGGACGAGGACGCGGTCGCCCGCGCATTCGACGGCGCGGCGGTGGTCGCATCCTGCGCCGGCCCCTTCCTGGAGCTGGGGCATGCGCCGGTCGCGGCGGCCATCCGCGCCGGCGCCCACTACCTCGACACGAGCGGCGAGATTGCGTTCGCGCGCATCGTGTACGAGCAGTTCGGGCCGCAGGCGGAGGAACGGGGCGTGATTCTCCTCACCTCATTCGGTTTCGACTACGTAGCGGGAGACCTCGCCGCCCGATTGGCAGCCGAAGGCCTTGAGCCGCTGGACGAGATCGCGGTGGGTTACTCGGTTGCCCACATGCGCTCCACGCGCGGCACGCGCCGCTCGGTCGTCCGCATCCTGCGCGATTCCGGGTTCGGCGCCACGACGCGGCGTGTCACCTTTCCCTTCGGCGAGCGCGACGTCGTGGAATGGGGTGGGACGGAGCCCCTTTCCGTACCGCGTCACACGGACGTTCACCAGGTTGGGTCGTACGTCCGCGCGCCGCGGATCGCCGCGAAGCTCATGCCTGTCGTCCGCGCGCTCGCGCCGCTCCTCGGCCCGCTTCTCCTCGTCCGTGGGGACCCGCCGGAGGAGAAGCGACGCGAGGCTCTGCTCACGGTCGTGGCGGAGGCGCACGGCCGCTCAGGTAACCGCCGCGTCACCCTCACCGGCTCCGATCCCTACGGCCTGACGGCGCTGCTGATCGCTGAAGGTGCGCGCATGCTGATGGCCGGCGAAGCGCGGGGGGCCGGCGCGCTCGCTCCGGCGGAGGCCTTCGACGCCCGCGACCTCCTCGGGCGGCTGGCGCCCTTCCTCGTCCTGGGCGACGTCCGAGCCTGGTCCTAGGCTTCCGACCGTGCTCTGGCGGCGAAGGTCGATGACCGAGGCGGAGTGCTACGCGCGCTGCTACGGCGGCCCGCGCCGCGTCGAGGTGATCAGGCGGAAGCCGCGGGTGGTCGCCACGTTGTCGGGCGAGCAGATCCGCCGGCTGTTCGAGCGAAAGCTCGCGGGCCGGGAGCGGGAAGCCGCATAGTGCGCAAGACATGCATCCGACTCCGACGGCGGTACCCGCGCGTGCCGAGGCTTCGGCTCGGCCCGCGGCCGCGCCTGCGCTGCGGGCCCGTTGCCCGCAGTGAGCGGCACCGGCGCTGTTGTTAGCGGCCGCGGCCGCGAGCACAGTTGTCTTCCTGGTCGGCTGCAAACCGTCTCAGGCCGGTGTCCTCGGTCGCCCGCGTATCGCTACGGATACGCGGTCTCCCTGCGTCCTTGGCCTGCTCGGTTTTCACGCGACCAGAAAGGAACGCACTCACGGCCGCGACCACTAGCGTCCCGGACGTCCTCGCTCCCGGGCTAAAGGCGATCTTCTGCGGGATCAACCCGGGCCGCGTCTCGGCGGCGGCCCGCGCCCACTTCGCGAATCCGCGCAACGACTTCTGGCGGCTGCTCCGCGACGCGGGGTTCACGCCGCGGCTGCTCGCACCGGAGGAACAGTTCGACCTACCGACGTACGGCTACGGGCTTACGAATGCCGCGTACCGAACGACGCGCGGGTCGAGCGACCTGCGCCGGGGCGACTTCGCCGGCTCGTCCGAGCGGCTGGAGTCGCTCACGCGAGAGCTTGAGCCCGAGGTGATCGCCTTCGTGGGCAAGGAGGCTTACCGCGGCGCTTTCAACGAGCGCCCGGAGCTCGGCCTCCAGAAGCGGAAGCTCGGCGATACCCGCCTGTACGTCCTTCCGTCGACCTCGCCCGCCAACGCGGCCGTCCCGTACGCCGAGCGGCTCCGCTGGTTCCGGCGACTCGCGAGGCTCCTTGGCTGAGCGGGAGCCAGAGCTGCGCGTCGCCGCGCGCGCGATCGTCCTCGACCCGGACGAGCGGATCCTGCTCGTCCTCTTCCGCAGCCCGCACACCGGCGCGAGCTGGTGGGCCACCCCCGGCGGAGCGCTCGATCCTGGCGAGTCGCACGAGGAAGGGCTCCGGCGCGAGCTGCTCGAGGAGGCGGGCATCAGCCCCGACCTCGGGCCGTGCGTCTGGACGCGCGAGCACGTCTTTCACTGGGGCGAGCGCTACGTCCGGCAGGTCGAGCGCTACTACCTCGTACGCGTGGACTCCCCCGGGATCGCCCCGCAGCTCGACCTCGCGAGCGAGGACGTGCACGAGATCAGATGGTGGAGCCTGACCGAGCTCGAGGCATCGGGAGAGGAGTTCGCGCCGCGCCGCTTGCCGGCGCTTCTCCGCGAGCTGTTCGAGGACGGGCCACCTGCGGACCCGATCGACGCCGGCGTCTAGGAGGGTTTGGCGAAATACGGGAGGGGCCGCCGGGGAGTACCGCTCGGCGCGAGGCTGCGTCCTCAGTCGCGTCCGTATTGCCCGCATACGCACGCTCCCTGCGTCCTTGCCGCGCGCCAAGCGGACGCACCCCGACGGCGCGCAGCATTCCGCCAACCCCTCCTAGCGCAGCGGGCGGAAGAACTCGCGGATCTCGCCGGCGAGCAGCTCCGGCTCCTCCAGCGCCGCGAAGTGTCCGCCGCGCGGCATCTCCGTCCACCGCGTGACGTTGAAGACGGGCTCGGCGAGCTCACGGGGAGTGCGCGGGGCTCCCGGACGGAAGCTGTCGGCGAAGACGGCGAAGCCGGAAGGAACCTCGATCCGCGTCCCCGGGGGCGGCGGTGGCTCGAAGTGCGCGAAGTCGTAGTAGCCGTTCATCGCCGGCCCGATGCTCCGCGTCACCCAGTAGATGGTCAGGTTGGTGAGCAGCTGCTGGTGCGTGAACCTCGATTCGACGTCCCCGCCGCAGTTGCTGAAGGTTCG